>Ga0187854_10003897_pt1 | contig 11569 bp, 8 predicted proteins | sample June2016WEW_6_15_FD_132445 | JGI IMG/M metagenome (GOLD analysis project Ga0187854, IMG submission 132445) | Peatland microbial communities from SPRUCE experiment site at the Marcell Experimental Forest, Minnesota, USA - June2016WEW_6_150 | ecosystem: Environmental > Terrestrial > Soil >...
AGTGCGCCGGGGCGCCCAGTTCCTCCTCCGCACCCAGGGAGCCGATGGCTTATGGAGAGATGATTCTTTTACCGCCCCCGGGTTCCCGCGAGTGTTCTATTTGAAGTACCATGGATATTCCAAATATTTCCCCTTGTGGGCCCTGGCTCGCTATCGCAACCTGCTGCCGAAAAGGTCCCTTTGATGGCTTCGGGAATCGTTGCCGCCATGGTGGCCGAAGCCCGCATCCTGTCCAAAGGACCGATCGCTCCCGGAGAATTGATCCTCCTCCCCGGAGGGGCAATGTTGCTTCTTTCTGGGATTGGGGCTAACCGGGCGAGAGTGGCCGCCCAGGCCCTATTGGAAAAGGGGGCAACGGCCCTGGTCAGCTGGGGTTCTGCTGGTGGGTTGATGCCCGCACTCCCCCCCGGCAGCCTGATTCTCCCCGAAAGGATTCTCGGTGCGGATCAATCCGTTTATCCGGCTGATCCGGTCTGGCATGAAAGGCTGTGCAGCCGACTGAAAGGTTATGTTGACCCGCAACGAGGGGTTTTGGCCGAAAGCAAGCAGGTCTTGGCCACTCGGGCAGAAAAGGCGGCTCTATTGCGCCGAACGGGCGCGGTGGCGGTGGATATGGAGAGTGCATCCATTGCTCAGATAGCCAAGGAAGCGGGGATTCCGTTTATGGCCATTCGAGCTATCGCCGATGGCGCGCAACTGGATATGCCCCGCAGCGCTCTGGATTCCATCGATGAGTTCGGGCGAGTCCGCCCCATGAGGCTTCTTTCGCTTATGGCCAGGCACCCTGTGGAACTTTTTGCTCTGTTACGGATGGGTCGTAATTTTCGGGCCGCAGAAACTACGCTGGCCAGGGTTGCCCTCCGGGCAGGAAGCTGCTTCCTCTGTCCCCAGAGCCGGGATGACGGTTGCCGGGAGAGGTAGTAAGATCTTCCCCGTAGCTACGAGAGATAAAAAGTCGTGAAAACCTTGATCACCGGGGCTACAGGTTTTGTAGGATCTGCAGTGTTGCGCCAGCTTATAGAGAGCGGCCATAGCGTGCGAGCCCTGGTTCGCCCCGGTAGCGATCATCGAAATCTAACCGGTTTATCCATCGAAATTTGTACGGGCGACCTGACGGATCGGCCTTCCTTGGATCGCGCCCTGGCCGGGTGCTCTGCCCTGTTTCACGTGGCTGCGGATTATCGCCTCTGGGTCATCAATCCGCGGGAGATCTACGAGGCCAATGTCACCGGAACCCGCAACATTATGCTCGCCGCTGCCCATGCGGGAGTAACTCGAATCGTCTATACCAGCAGCGTAGCCACTCTGGGACTTAATCCAGATGGAAGTCCGGCAGACGAAGATACACCAGTATCCCTCGCCGACATGATCGGACACTACAAACGTTCAAAATTCCTGGCCGAGGCCGAAGTGAAGCGACTGGCTGAAGAAGAGGGGCTACCGGTGATCATTGTCAACCCTTCCACGCCCGTCGGTCCCCGGGATATCAAACCCACGCCCACCGGTCGCATCATTGTCGATGCAGCATCCGGCCGCATGCCCGCCTATGTCGATACCGGCCTCAACCTCGTCCATGTAGACGATGTGGCCGCCGGACACTTGCTGGCCCTGGAGCGCGGCAAGATTGGCGAGCGTTATGTTCTGGGGGCAGTCAACATGACGCTGAAAGAAATTCTCACCGAACTGGCGGCCATTACTGGACGACGGCCTCCAAGAATTCGCCTGCCCCACAACCTGGTTCTACCCATCGCCTACATATCGGAAGCCTGGGCCCGGACAATCGGCGGCAAGGAACCGCGGGTCACCCTCGTTGGAGTACGATTGGCCAAAAAAAAGATGTTCTTTTCAACAGAAAAGGCGAGGCGTGTTTTGGGGTTTCATCCACGACCGGTAGAAGAGGCCCTGCGCGATGCCGTAAATTGGTTTCGGGAACATGGATACCTGAACCGATTTTCCTAATATGACGGTCTCCATTTTGTTCCTCTTGCGCTTAGGCCGGGATCCTTGAGCCTAAAGCGGCAGCAAGACAAGCCGTTTCCGGGGCCGCTACACAGGATCGCCCTTACATTAAATTCCTGAAAATCTGCGTTTACCTGCGTCCAATACTTATCTTTTCTTCTGTGGCTTTTAGGAGGGCTTCCGCATCCGCCTCCCGGGGGGCTCCAAAAACAATCAGGATGTAATCATTGGCCTGCCGGGCAAAGGTCCATTTGCGGTCTTCCGTCTTCACCCGGTCTTTACCGGATGCGTCGGGCATATAAGCCTTGGTAAAGCTTTGAAAGGCCTCCCCCGCCTTGGCGGAATTGGGGTATCGAATCAGAAGCAGGTGGACTTTCTGTCTATCCCGGAGATAGGTAGACAGAGCGGCCTCTGTTTCCCGGCTCAGGTTCAGGATATTCTGGTGGGACACAAAGAAACGTTGGTTCAGAAGAACGTGGCTCTTAAGATAGCGAATGCTTTTATCGACCAGTCCGAAAGTTTGGTCGGGGAGGTATTGAATGATTTTTGGCTCCGGCCCGGTGCCCGGGATGGAATCGGCCACGGCTCTGCCGGAACGGAGGATCGTCGGTTCGACTTCTTTCCCCTCCCCTTCTGCATACACGCTTACAAAATATTTCCCCTTCCAGAACCTTAATAACCCTCCTCCGAATTCTGATCCCTGGCCGATTCCAACGGGTTCATCCTGATGTTCAAAAGAGAAAACCCCGTAAGCATCCTCTGAGGATGCCATTTCATAAAGCTCGGCCATGATAGAGGGCTGCCCCGGTTTTTCAAACCGCCGGACGACCAGATTTTGAAAACCATAAGCCAGATAAAGTTCTGCGGCGCCATCGATGTAGTCGAAGAGGGTCCGGGAATTGTATTTCATATCCTTCCCGTCCCACTTCCAACCTGCCATTTCCGAAGGCAGGATGATCTTCGGATTCACATTTTCCTTCTCTCCCCCCATACCTACCTGGGGTATTGTCAGTATCCAGACCAGGATAACCCAAAAAACCTTTTTTCCCATTTCAGATCTCTGTTCAAAAGAAATCGGACACAGATTTCCGCAGGTAAACGAAGATAGCTAACGCAGAGATCTGCAGGATCTAACTATAAGGGCCTCTCCACGAAACCTGGGGTTGCCCTTAAAGTATTCTGCCTGAATCTTCAAAAGATCTGTGTCAGCCAGCCAAGATCTGCGTCCCATTAATTTAAGGATGTTTGCAGATCACATTCAGGAGGGCCTGGCGTTTCTCTTGCCGGACCACTTTCAGGGCCCGCTTTAACGCTGGAATCACTTCCTTCGGGTCCTCCACTCTCTCGCCATATCCCCCAAAGGCCTCCACGATCTTCTCATAAGCCGGGGCGGGGTCGAGATCGCAGAGTACAAAGTATTTCTTCTGAGCTGCCCACCCTTGGGGGTAGAGGTCCATGACCGACCCCTTTACTGCGTTCCAGCACTGGTTGTTGAAGACGACCGCGACGACGGGAAGCTTCTGGGCCACAAAATGGCAGGCCGTAGGGGCGGTGAAATGATAGGCTCCATCACCCATGCAAATGATGGGGACGCTCTCCGGACGGGCCAGCTTAACGCCCAGCGCTGCTCCAAAGCACCAGCCCAGCCCGCTGGACATGGGAGAAGCAAAAAATGACCCCGGTTCATTGATCGGAACCTGATGAGCCCTGAGGTCGTATTCGTTTAGGAGAACCGTGTCCGAATCTCTCACCTTTCCTACACAGTAGGATACCCATTCCATGTCCATGGGCCTTTCGTTCTGGAGCTTCTCTGCCGCAGCTTTCCATGCCGCCCGCTGAGAATCGTGTTCCCTGGTCAATCTTTTGAATCGCTCCTGGATGGCTTTTCCTTTTTGAGATCGAAGACTGCGAAGAGCTTCTCTCAAAGCTCTCAATCCGGCCTCAGGGTCACAGGCCAGGGGAACGTCTACTGGGAAGGTGCGCATGGGGTAGCGGGAGAAGAAGGGGTCGATCCCCAGTTGAATGACCCTGGCTTCAGGTTTGGGCTTCGACCGGATCGGAAACCAGGGGACATCGGATTCGATAACCAGAATGACATCAGAATCCGCCAGGTACTTCATGGGGTCAAACCCCAGATGCATAGAGTGTTCGGTGGGGAAATTCAGGTAAAGGTTGCTCATGGGGATGGTAACGGGCAGGGCGAATTCCTCGCAGAGCTTCACTAACTCCCCCACTGCCGCTGGATTCTTGCCAACCATGGAAGTAATGATCAATGGATTTTCAGCCTCATTCAATAACAAAGCGGCCTGGCGGATCGCCTCGGCATCCGGCCCCGGTTTTGAATAGAGCTTCTGCCCGGCCGGGGTATAGGTAAACTCCTGGTGTTCCTCGGCCAGAACTTCCCTCGGAAGGCTCAGGTACACCGGGCCTTTGGGCTCGGACATAGCGATGTTCAGGGCCCGGTCCACAACTTTTTCAACCTGGGGGAAGCATCGGAGTTCATAATCCCACTTCACATACTCCCGCAACATGGAAGCCTGATCGAAGGACTCCTGGGCCCAGTGAATGTGCAGGTTCCGTCCCCCCCTGACCTCTCCCTCCGTAATAGGCGTCCTTCCCGCGGTGAAGATCAAAGGAATGTTGGCCCGGGAAGCGTTTATAATCCCGGTGAGACCGTTGGAAGTCCCCACGTTCACGTGAACCATGACGACCTGTGGTTCCCCCGTGACCATGGCATATCCGTGGGCCATGCTAACCGCCGCAAATTCATGGGGCACCAGGATGGGCTTGGGAAGCTCTTTTCCTTCGGCCGCGAATTTCGCAAATGCATCCACCAGGGGAGCAAAGTCGGTCCCTGCGTTCCCGAAAAAATACTTGATGCCCCGGTCGCGGAGAAGCTCGAGGTAAGCCTGAGCGGTGTTGTCGATGGGGATGGTCACCGACGAATTTTGACCTCTGCTGAGATTCTTCCTTCCGGCCATACATTCCCCCTTAAAAACAGGTGCGAGGAGCGAGGCACGAGGAAAAGGATTTATAAGGTTAAGTTTAGCCTTTGACCTCGATCCTCGGTCCTCGCACCTTTTCTAAAAACCTCGACCCTGTATTCTTAGTCTTTTAATAGTTCCCTGGCGATCACCATCCGCTGGACTTCGGAAGTCCCCTCGAAAATCCGGTACAACCTCATATCCCGATATATTCGCTCGATGGAAGATTCTTTCATGTAACCCATTCCTCCATGAATCTGGAGGGCCGAATCCGCCACCCGGTTCACCATCTCCGTGCAATATACTTTGCACATCGCCGCCTGCTGGGTTACTTTTTGCTTTTGATCGCGGCACCAGGCGGTATGGTAGATGATCTGCCTTGCGGTGTAGATGGAAATCGCCATGTCCGCCAGCATCCACTGGATGGCCTGATTCGCGCAGATCGGCTTCCCGAACTGTACCCGTTGCTTGGAGTGGGCAATACTTACATCCAGACAATACTGGGCGGTCCCCACGCATACCGCGGCAATCGTAATTCGCCCCTTCTCCAGCACTTTCATGGCGGTGGAAAATCCTCTTCCTTCCTGGAGGCCGATAATATTCTTTGCCGGCACCTGGCAATCTTCGAAGACGATCTCGGAGGTGTTGTTCCCGTGGATCCCCATTTTCTTATCAATCTTGCCGACCGAATAACCCGGGAACGTTTTTTCCACGATGAAAGCCGTCACCCCGCGGGGCCCTTTGGTCTTATCGGTCACCGCCATGACCGTCACTACATCGGCAATGTCCCCGTTGGTAATAAAATGTTTCAACCCGTTTAGGAGGTAGACATCCCCTTTCTTTTCCGCCTTGGTCTGGATATTGGCGGCATCCGAACCCGCATTGGGCTCGGTGAGGGCAAAAGCCGCCGTCCACTCTCCGCTGGCAATCCGGGGAAGATATTTTTCCTTCTGTTCCGGAGTTCCATCGATCAGAATCCCCTGGGAGCCAATGCCGTTGTTGGTCCCAAACCGGGATCGAAAACAAGAATTGACTCGCCCGAATTCTTCATTCAGGACGCACTCGCCCAGAGTACCCAGCCCCATCCCCCCATATTCCTCGGGGATGGATAATCCGAAAAAACCCATGTCCCGCATCTTCTGTACGATGCTCTCGGGGATTTTTCCTTCCTCTTCTACCTTCTGGGAAATCGGCTCCAGGTCATTTTTCACGAAACGGCTTACCGTGTCTCTCATCAGGCGAATGCTTTCCGGCAGTTCATATTCCATCAGGTCCCTCCTTGTCCTTTCGGTTTTTTAGTCTCACGGAGGACACAGAGAAAATATTATTTTTAGCGGTCCGAATGCGCTCCCGCTTTAATCTGTGGCCGAACCTCTCCAGGAAAAAGTAGAGATTTTCTCTGTGGGCTCTGTGTTTAGGGATTCAATGCACGAAAACTTGAGAATAATAACATAAAGATATTCCGGTTGACAATAAATTATAAGCCAAAGCTGTGATTCAGGCATTTGACTTCAGACATCAGACTAACGGCAAAATGGCTGGTAATGACACCAAGAGGCGGTCTGGAGTCTAAAGCCTGAGGTCCAGTGATTCAATTGCAGAAGCCAAAGGGCCAAAGGCCTGGGGGAACAAGGATGAGAGAAGAAAGGAATGGTCTCCGGCCTCCTGGAACCCTTTTTTAGAAATTGGGAGATGTTAGGTATTCTCTTTTGAGGATTTGATAGGCTTTGAGGTAGGTAGTCTTGGCCCTTTCTTTGTCCATCCCCGCCCAGTCATGACCAATCTCTTTCAAAAGCTGTATCTTTTGAGTAGGCCCTTCAACAGCGATTGCCTCATCGGTCGCCCTGTCCAAAAGGCGTCTCGCTTCTCCCCCGGGCTTAGAGCCGTCAGGCCGGGCCATTCGACGGAGGGCGCTGACCCGGATCTCTTTCGCTTCGATCTGCCCCAAAATTTCCAGTCCCTTTTGAGGGGAGAGGGAATACCATGTCACTGCAACCTCGCCCATGAGTCGAAAATTTTTCTCCTTTTGGGCCAATTGCAGGGCTTTCTCCAGAGCCTTTAGATCCTCTTCGAGTGATTTTCCCTGAAGGACCCTGGCGCCTTCCAGCAGGACCTTGGACTGCAAAGAGGTTGATCCAGCGTTTCGGCTGATGGCCAAAGAATTTTCAGGCTCCCAGCTCACCTCGGTCTGAAGAATTTGAGCCAGAATGGGGGTCCCTTTGCCAGAAGGGTTAACGCTTCGAGCTTCTTTTTCAGCCCTGATCAACGCCTCTTTTCCCTTTTCCTGATTGATCACCCTCCATTGCTGGGCAAGCTGCAGAAATCGTTGCGCACGAAGGGAGGTATCCCCCAGAGTACCCGTCTCCAAAAGGCTTCTCTGAAATACGGCCTCAGCCTCTCTTCGGTTCCATTTCATATACTGAGATCCTACCTGCAAAAGGGCATAGGAGAAGGGTTCAGAAAACTCTTTTGAGGGGATTTTCTCGGCAACCTTCAATGCCTTCTGTTCATCGAGGGGAGCCCATTCAGCTGCAAGCGCGCTCAAAAGGCAGGATTTTTCCAGCGGGTCTTTAACTTTCCCGATCTCTTCCAGGGCTCTTTCGAAGAAGGGAACGGCCTGCAATTCTTCCCTCTTCGTCTTTTCCCTTCCTTGACCCCAGGCAATCAGAGCCGAAAGGAGAGGAGGTTTGGCCTCCTCCGTTTTACCTGAGTTGAGCTTCCGGGCCGCCCCTTCAGCTACCTTCTGGTAAAGGGCCAGCCGTAATGAACCTTCCGTGATCTCCCGGGCGGCTTTCAAAGCCTGCAGGGGATCTTCCCCGGCCCAGAGAGTCCCCGCTTCTTTGAAGAGCACATCTCGAATCTGTCGGTCGGGCAACTGCCGGAGTTTGGTTAAGGTCCATTCTTTTTCCAGCGATGCAGACTCGGCGATCAGTTCCGAAAGAAGTTTGGTCTGTCTTGGCCCTTCGGGCAGCGTTAAGGCTTGTTCCAGCGCCTTTTCTAAAACCCCCAAGGCAGCTTGCGGCTGACTCTTCTTCAGACTGACGGCAACTTTTTTCAAAGCCATAGCTTTTTCGTAGGGAAAGGCAGGGGGAATGGCGTCAGCCCACTGTTGTACCCTGAGGGGGTCTGTTTTCGCCCACAGCCGAATCTCCCCCAGGGATTTCCGAACGGTGACCACGGAGGGGTCGATTCTCTCCAGAATGGCCTGCCCCTTTACCGGATCAGAATTTTTCCAGGCTTCAGCAAGGATCTCCAGGATCTCGGCTTTGCTGGAAGGAGACGATATTGGGTCGGCAAATTTCAGGGCTAAATCAAATGGAAAAGTCTCCCTTCCCTTTTCCAGGCGGCCCCAGGCTTTCCCCAGTTCGATCAAGTTCAAAGCGCGCGCATAGGGGTCGGGGAGGAACTGGGCAGCCTGGAGTGCCTCTTGATAAAGAGAGTAAACTCTCTCGCGATCTAATTCCATTCCCCGGCCGATGACCCTTAACACCGTTTGGGTCCGCAAAGATTCCAGGGGGATTCTTTCCGCCAGTTCCAGCGCTTTTTTACGATCTCGCTGAGAGAACTCCTCGGCCAGGTGTCTTAGAATATCCGAACGGTAGAAGGGGTCCTGGATCTGAGAAAGAAGCCGTAGAGCCTCCTGAGGATCGACCTTGGCCAGTTCCTTCCCTACCAGGCTCTTAATCCTCTGAGATTCGAAAGAATCCGTAACCCGTTCTGTTTCCGTCAGGGCCTTCTTAAGCAGGACTATCGCCTGCGCCCTCGGAATCCCGGGTCTTTGAGAGAGCAAAAGAAAGGAGTATGCCCTCCCCTCTGAAAATTCAGCGGGAATGGCGCCCGCCCAGCGCTCCGCCTCTTCTCCGTCCACCGGCGCCCACTCGAAGATCGCCTCTTGAAGCGCCACATTCTGGAGGGCCGGGTTTTTCAGCATTTGTAGCTGGGCTGTAACCTGATCTGCCCAGAATTTTCTCTCCCGATGGAGAATCTTGGCTCCAACCGCAGAGACCCGGGCGAAAGCGTAAGACTGGAGCTGGGGCGAGGAAATGGACTGCGCAGTCTTCCAGGCTTCCCGAATCAGGTTCCCGGCTCTATCCTGATTTCGGGTGGAATGAGCGAGGTTCGCAAGGGTCAAAGACCTTAAAAAAGGATCGGCGATGGAACGGGAAATTTCCAAGGCTCGGTTCTCATCGATCCCGCCCCAGGCTTCGGCGATGGATTTCAGGTCTCGGTCCCGGATCTCGGGATCTTTTATTCCCTGAGTTTTTTGCGAGGCCGATTCCAGAGCCGGCCGGCCCTTTTTCTCGTTGGCCCGGACCCACTCTTCAGCAACAGCCCGCAACGCCCAGGTCCGACCCTCGGTGTTCCGGACCTGATCCCTCAAATCCAGGACTGTATCAAAATTGACCTTATTCTTATCAGCCTCAGTTCGATCGGGCCAGCGGGAGACAACTTCCTGGATTGAGCGGAGCTTACCCGTCTCTTCCTGGCTCTTCAGAGCCATCTTCCATGCTAACTGGAAAGCCTGGTCCGAACCCATCGGATCAATCTGGGACCATTCCCCGGCCATCTGCGCGAGGAGGATCGAGCAATAAAAACTTTCTTCCACGCTGCTGGAAGTCTGAGTAGCCACGGATAGCAACTGATCTAACTGTTCCTGTGCAGGACTCTTCCTGGCCGGTTCAACCGGACTTGCAGAACAAGAGATGAAAGACAGACCCTCCCCAATCAGCAAGAACAGGAGAAGTCCCTTTCCCATACGATTCAGTTTCTGAAATCCAACCCCGAGGAGGACCATAACTCCGATGAATAATAGGACCCCTACCCCGATCAACCACCGATGGCTCCATTCAGCCCTGGCCTGGATTGTCTGGTCGTATACTTTTTGCAGGGCGGAGCGCAGGGCCGACGAATCTCTGGCAAATTGGCCGACAGCGGTGATTTCCCTGTTCTTCAGTTGAAAAAAGGATTCGGCGGTTTGAGAGGTCTTCTTCTTCAAGCCCTCCGTAGCCCATCCTTCCTGTTCCAGGACTTTGAGAACTTCGTTTATTTTTACGATCCGGCTCTCGGTGAAAAAAACCTCTTCGGATAGGGACCGGATACCCGGGCAAGCCTCCAGGCGGACCTGGTAGACGGACCGATCCCAGACGGGGGAGGAACCTTTTAAAGATTGGAGATAGCTGGAAGAATGGCATTCCAGGCATAGACCTGCTGACCTGGCCAGCGCCGAAGAGGAGGCCATCCCGGAGGCTGTCAAAATGGCCCCCAGTAGAAGAACTTTGGCCCACGGTCTCATTCGCTCTTGCCTCTTCGAAATGGATTTAAGTTTTTGATCCCCTGCCAGAAGATCTGGCGCTTCAGATGATGGATACCCCGGGTGGGGCTGAGATGTTTGGGGCAGACATCGGTGCAATTGAATTCCATGTGGCAACGGTAGACACCCTTCTCTCCGGCAACCCTCGCCAATCGCTCGCCGGTTAAATCCCGGGAATCGGCGATCAGACAGAAGGCGCGGTTCAGTCCCATGGGCCCCATATATTCCGGCTCCCAGTGCATCATGGTGCAAGCCGAGACGCAAGATCCGCAAGCGATACACTCGGTGTTCAACCCGATGACTTTCCGTTCTCTGGAAGTAGGCTTGATCTTTGCCGGTTCGGGCGAAGCACTCCTGGGGATAAAATAGGGTTCTACCTTCCTCAGTCGTTTGATCAGGAACTTGAGGTCGACGGTCAGGTCTTTGATTACCGGGATGTGCCTCAAAGGTTCCAGGTGGATGGGCCCTGAGCCTACGTCCTTCACCAGAGTTTTACAGGCCAGCCTCTCTTTTCCGTTCACCACCAGAGCACAAGAGCCGCACATGGCCAGACGACAGGAATAACGGAAAGATAGATTCTTATCCTGAGTCTGCTGGATCCTGAAGAGCGCATCCAGTACCGTGACTTTGTCCGCATCCCCCAAGTCAATCGTAAATTCCTGCCGGTAAGGCTTGGGGTCTTTCCTCGGGTCGAACCTGAAAATATTAAACGTGTAAACCATATTTTCCTTTTCATCCACCGCAGAGACCGCGGAGGACGCCGAGAAACTTCAAAATTTGTGATGGAGCAATAGATTTAGGTTTCAATTACTTACGTTTCATTCTCTACTTTTTAACATTAGAATATCTCTGCGTCCTCCGCGCTCTCTGCGGTGAATATTTTTACCCGCCAAGAGGAAGATAATTCCACACAAAAAATAATCCAAACGCAGCCAGCAAGACAGAGATGATGAACAGGGTCCTCTGAGTCTTTACGTCCGCCCCGAGGTCGATCAGGAAGACTCTTATCCCCAGGGAGGCATGCAAGGCCACTACCAGAAGAAGCAGGAACTGCAATGGCCGGCGGTAGGGTAAGAAAAAATGGAGCGTTAAGAACAGCAGAATGAGAATTGCCGAGACCCTCTGCATGAGCCAGGCCCACATCCCCGGCAGCGTGCTCCGCCAGACCCTTGCATCCGTGGCCTCCCTCTTCAAAATCCATTCACTTCCGTTGGCCATTGTCTTCACCTCAAAATTTCACCGCAGAGCTCGCAGAGAGCGCAGAGAAATGAGCGAAAATTATAAATAAAAAGGAACCTTTGCTATTTTCTTCCAT
>Ga0187854_10003902_pt1 | contig 11561 bp, 14 predicted proteins | sample June2016WEW_6_15_FD_132445 | JGI IMG/M metagenome (GOLD analysis project Ga0187854, IMG submission 132445) | Peatland microbial communities from SPRUCE experiment site at the Marcell Experimental Forest, Minnesota, USA - June2016WEW_6_150 | ecosystem: Environmental > Terrestrial > Soil >...
GTATTCATTTATACTTCTCACCATCAGTTGTCATTGGTACCGAACAAGTTAATTGGAGTCTGAGGAACTTTTCTATACCTAATTTTGTAGATTGTCATTCGGAGCAACCAAGCCTACTCTTCTTGTCAAGAATGCCTACCTTGTGACCATGGACGACCATCAGTGGGAAATTCCCTGGCGGGGTCTTTTCATTCGAGACTGATTCATTGATCAGGTCGGCGCGGCGAGCACGTTTCCCGAGTCTGCTAATGATGTGGTTGATTTCAAAGTTCATATCGTCTTGCCCGGTCTCGTCAATACGCACCATCACTTTTATCAAACCCTCGCACGCGCTTTCCCTGCCGCGCAGGATGCCAATCTCTTCAACTGGCTCAAGGACTTTGTAGCTCATTTGGGCGCGCATGAACATTGATGATATTTTCATTTCCACTCAGACCGCGCTATAGGATCTGGCTTTTTCCGGATGCACTACTGCCTTCGACCACCTTTATCTTTTCTCCAACGGCTCGAACCTCGACGATGAAATTGCTGCCGCGCAATCGGTCGGACTTCGCATCCAGGCCTCATGCGGCTCAATGTCGTTCGGCAAATCCAAAGGCGGCCTGCCGCCGGATTCCGTTGAGGACAGCGAAGACTCCATCCTGAAAGATTCACAGCGACTCATCCGGCGCTCTCACGACTCCAAGCCGGGAGCATTTGTTCAACTCATGCTTACGCGTTGCTCACCGTTCAGTATGACGGGCGAAATGATGAAGCAGTCTGCCAAGCTGGCGCGGGAATACGGCGTTCATCGTCATACGCATCTAGCTGAGATCGAAGACGAGGAACAATTCTGCCTGCAAAAATTCGGTCATCGTCACATCGGATACTTGCAGGAAGTGGATTGGGTCGGCGACGATGTTTGGTTCGCGCACTCTGTGTGGGTCAATGACGAAGAGATTCAAGTATTTGCCAAACATCATTGTGGTGGGCGCGTTGTTCCACGTCGAACATGCGGCTCGCTTCTGGCATTGCGCCGATCAAGGAATATCACAAGGCTGGCGTCAACGTCAGCCTTGGTGTGGACGGCCCTGCCTCCAACGATAGCTTGAATCTTTTAGCTGAAGTAAGAGAAGCAATGCTATTGTCACGGGTCAAAGAAGGCATTAAAGGTTATTCTTTATCCAATGATCCAAACCGCCTTTATCCGTCTGGTACGTTTGGGAATCGTGCCGGGAGCACCCCTGATCAGTGAGCCCGGTCGAAAGAGTGGGGTCATGCACACACACCTGTTTTTGTGCTGAAACATGCGGGATGGCGCTGGCTGATCGCAGGCTTTGAGCAAGCCGACTGGGTAAAGAATCTCTGTACAGCAGGATGGTGTCTTTTGATCCATGACCGCCACGAAGAACGCGTAGCGATGGTCGAAGTGGAAGATCTAGCGACGCGTGCTCCGATTCTTCAAGCATATCTAAAGCGCGCACCTGGGAGCAGCAGAGGGTTCGCAATCAAGCCGTAAGCCTCTCTTGATGAATTCGTGGCTATTGCACCTCATCATCCTGTTTTTCGTGTAGAAGAGGTGGCCACATCCTATCAGAAAGCTGATAGGGAGGTGATTCAGGAAATGCGTGACAACCTCTTGATCAGCAGGTCACATGAACAGGTACATGCATACATCTCTTGCCATCCAGTTCGAGAACCGGCGGCAATCATAAAAAACTGGCCTACAAAAAAATTTTGGTAGGCCAGTGCCACACTTTATGTCAATCTGCTGCGTCATATTCAATGTACCTGGTCTGGAAGCATACAGTCGCAAAAGCGGTCACTTTAGGGGTTAATTCACAGGGTAACAAATGTCATAAAAAATAACAAGCTGCTGGGGTGGTGAGCATCCCAGTCAGCTTGTTGCTGTCAGTTTACAACAGGTCTCCGGTAAGAGTTAATCAGATTGCAATTTTCTTTTCGCATATAGCCTCGTTTTTCCTTCCTGGTGGCGATCTGAGCAGCCAGCGTGCCGGCATCTTCCTCGCCCTCGCAGGGGATCGCCCGCTGCTGCTGGAAGTTGCAACGTAGGCTGCCCCAGGCACACACCACCGACCAGTGGTCAAATAAAGTTGGCTGGACGTGAACCGAGTACCAGCGATGCATGCATTTGAGCGGATCAATGCGGTGCAGGATGATCATAGGGTTGTCTGCCGATGAGGAACGACTCCAGCCAGCGGTAGCTGGTCTTGGCCGGCGTCAGCCGGCATGCGGCGGCATCCGCCAGCGCCCTGAACCGACGGCGGTAGCCCGAGAGTGCGGGGCGTACGGCGGGTTAGCCCGCGCCAGGCCGGTAGGCCCAAACGAGGCCGGTAGGACGAGGTGAATTCGGTGGAGTTCACCGCAACTCGTTCCTGGGTTTGATGACAGGCATCTGCAGGGCGTCCCGGAAGGGCCATTGTTTCGCCCAGCGGACGCCAGTGCCGGTCATCCTGGCGATCATACCCTCGGCCTGGTCCCGGATCTCCTTCGAGGTGTGCCAGTTGATGCTCGAAGCAATAATGCAGACGGCTTCCGATCCACTGACCAGGTTGGCGCTCAGGTTGAGCTCGATCAATTGACCGCCGCCGCTGGATTCGGCGTGTTTCCGTACTGCCAGGCAGTAGCAGTACACAACCGCGGCCAGACGATCTAGCGCCCATACCGGATGGCGTTGCAACCCGGCCAGTACCTGGAAAGCCACGACTGGGGTGGCTTGAGCAAGCGTTTTCAAGATGCCGATTTTCATGGTTTTACAGTCCAACACGCCGTCAATACGTGCGGATGCGTATGCTATTGATTGTGTCATGGGCTACCCGTTCCCGTGATGCAATGGGGAGGGGTGCGCACCCCTCCAGTAATTGGTCAGTTTGTTGTCAGTTGGTTGTTGGCTCGTCTCTTTTGGGATCCAGGGCAATGATCGTGTCCGCCCAGACAACGAAGGATGCCTGCGCCATGCCGGCTTTCTCGCCTTCCTCGACAATCCAGGCACGCGGGCCGCCCGTCTCTTTGTCCGGGACCAGCTTGCCATCGACGTACAGGCGGCTGCCCTTTTTCAGGTTAAGCTTCTTGATGACATCCGCCAGGCCGCCCCAGCACTCGACGGTGAGCCAGGTGGCCTGGTCATCGAAGGGGGAGTTGACGGCAAAGCGGAAGCTGGCGACCTGTTTGGCGGCCTCGCCTTCGCCGATGGTCTTGGTGGTCAGTTCTGACCCCATCCGTCCGATCAGGGTAATGCGATTTAGATCCATAGTGTTCTCCTTATGTGAAATATTTAGGACGCGCAAGAGCGGCGCGTTATTGACTTTTTTTAGCTTTTGAGCGGCTCGCCCGCACCTGGCGCCAGGTCAGGCTGGGACCGCCGAAGGCGATCAACAGACCGACCGCCGGCTCGGGATACGCAGACAGGTAAGCCCGCACCTGGCGGAGAGCCGCATCGTGCAGGCGTGCCTTCGCCTTATATTCCAGGATCAGGCCGTCCTTCCGGGCGATGGTGTCGGGCTGGTATTCGACGAGAAGCTTGCCCGCCCGGCGGACCGGCAGGCTGGGACGATCGGCAACGGTGATTCCATCGTTCCCCAGGGCATCCAGCATAGCGCGGTGGTAGACTATCTCGGCATGGTCCGGCCCGAGGTCACGCTGGATCGCCATGGCCAAGCCGACGACCTGGTAGAGGAACTCGCTTTCGTTCACCCTGCCTCCTGGTCATACTGCGTATAGCCACTTCCACACAAATTCTCCATGATCAAACTCCACAACTAAAGCCTACTCGATGCTTTCCTTACCGGTCAGTAATTGCCAGAGAGCGACAGCCCTGGTCTGCTCTTTCCCCAATGCTTGGCAATAAGCTTGGCTGAACTCGTCCACGTCTCCAAGCTGCCCGTACCGGTGAATTGCTGTTTTCCGAATTTCCCGCAGAAGCTCGGTAGGATGTTTTGCCAGTAATGCGAAATCCGCCCCGGCCTGGAGACACTCCACCGGGCTTAGCACCTTCGAGATGGCGAGGTTGGGGATTTTCACCGCTTGCATGGTCATGGTGCGCAACACCCAGGCCACCAGTGCCCAGGGCGGGACACCCGCCTGTCGCAGGCGCGCCACCGTGGCCGGATTGATCGGCAAGGTCCTGGTCAGGCTGACCCAATTCCAGGTTGAATCACCATTCGAACTAGAAACGGCAGAAACAGAAGCCCGACCGCCCACAGTGTTTTCAACGGCGGTGTCCTTAAGTGATTCTCCTGATTCGCGAATCGGTTGGTTGGAAGAATCAGAGTTATTGGTACTTGGGTTTAAGTACTTAAGTACTTTAAAGACTCTGCAAACCGCGCCAAGATGGTCTGCAAACCGCGCCATAACGATACTGCAAACCGCGCCATGATCTTCTGCAAACCGCGCCATGCCGATACTGCAAACCGCGCCAAGATCAGGCTCTACGATACTGCAAACCGCGCCATGATTGTCTTCCTTCCCAGCCAGGGCACGGTTCAGCGCCTGGAATCCCGGCCCACCAGCCTGCTCATCCAGTGCGGCTTCGAGGATCTCATCCGGGATCTCCTGGCGGAGTACCTCGAAAGTACGGGAGGATGTGGCGAAACTGGAAACTTTTTTGCCCTCGGTCGTCTCCCGCAGGTAGACCCGCAGAACCGGGTTGGTCAACTTGCCGATCTCCGATGCCTGGCGGCCCGGGCCGCGCTGCTTTCCTGGCCTTTCGCCTGGTTTACTTCGCCCACGACTGGCGGAGTGTTTCCCGTACAGCCAGTCCCACACTGTCTTTGGACGTGCCAATCCCATCCAGCCGGCGATCTCCGCATACCCGCCGGAGATTGTTACCTGGTTGCGGGTCTCTCTGGTCTCAGGATTGTAGTAGCAGCGACTACGCAACAGGGTCAGCATCCAGCCTGGTCCGGTGCCCAGGTGGGGCAGTATATGCTCGACGAAAAAGTGGGTCACTCTCAGTTGGCCCGTAACGTCCGGCATGATGTGCTTCTGTAGGTTGGTGGAAAGCACTTCCACGCGCTTGGCAGGCAGCACAGTAGCGAACAGGCAGCGGACGATGGATGGGACGCTCTCCGGAGAATCTCCGGCTTGTGCCAGGGCATTGGGAGGAAGCAGCTCATCAAGCGGAGTTCTGGCTGCAGCGGCCAGTACGTCTTCCGGTCCACCCAGTCTTTCCAGGTTGACGGTCAGCCAGGTGCGCAGGGAGCAGGCATCTGCGGCAGTCAGAGGCAGATCCATCGACACGATGTATAGACGCGGCATTCGGCGGGGGGTGAAACTGCTGGTGTCCCATTCTGGACTTGACTCGGTGGTTGTGACCAACCCCTTCAAATGTTCCCATGTCTCTACTTTCCTGATCTGGTTCCAGAAGGTTCGCTCGGTAAACCCACTTAGGGTGGCGATGGTCGTGCCGGAGAAGCGCCCTACTTTATTTCCTTTCCCTTCGCGGGCACCTTCGTTATAGGCAGCCTGGCGCAAGCCCATGTAAAGCCAGCCTAGGTCTGGACCGAGAACTGGCAGATGACGGAGGAAATATTTGGAAACGGTCGTTATATGTTTCGGTTTCACGATCTCGTCATAGGCCAGATCGTAGTGTGCTTCAACGAGCAGTTCGTCATCCTTGTCAGGGGTGTCATCCTGGGATTCAACCTGATCGTCGGCCTCGGGCTCGGTTCCAGTGACCACGAACTCAACCTCCACCGACCGGTTCATAATACCCAACAGGAGACGGTTCGCCGTACTGGACAGCCGGCTGTCCAGCCAGTCGCGGGCGTAGACGTTACGGACTCCGATGACGAACTTCCCATCCTCGTATGAGATGACACAGGTGTCACGTACCCAGGTATCGAAGGATGCTTTGGGCATTTCCATTTGCAGTTGTCCGAGAGCCGATTGCCAGGCTTGTTCAGCGTCCATATTGGTGCCCTATGCGATGAGTTTCGATGTCTAAAAAGACCCGGAATAATTTCTTTGAATAAAATGATAAAAACCAACAGGAAGGCCCAGGACGGAGAGCTGCGTTTGGGCATACAGCAGGTCAAAAGTCATGAATTGCATGGTTCTCAGGAATTTCTGTGCGCTGGTTGTCAGCGGCAATGTCAGCGTTTTTGTCAGCGGCATGTCAGCGGAAAATAAGCGGCATGTCAGCATCGCCGCAGACATAAACGACCCACCCCCGGTCTGTTTGCGGATCTTCCGCGACCGGGGGTGGAATGATTTTTGGGTGCTGAAATTTGTTACCATCCGAGACTCATTTTGAAAATTTTTGGCTTAGGTTGGAGCGGAAGTTTTCCGACTTCATACATGCTCAGCCCATACCGGAGCAGAATGGTAAGCACCCAACCTTTGCGTCCATCCGAGCGGGTGATTGCTTTGCCTGCAACCGTTTCAGTCAGGGCGGCCAGGGATTGATCGACTGCAGAAGGCCAACGATACGAAACCCGAAAGCGATTGAGTTCCTGCTGCCGTCTGGTTTTTTCCGCGGACGATAGCGGTTTTTTCTTTTCATGAGGATGAACGGTTTTTCGCCAGCCATCCTCTTCTTGAATACTCCACGTTTCGTTCCCGGTAGGATAAAGGGTCAGGCGTCGCTGCACCGGCGGAATACTGTTGAAAGGAATGTGACCAGCTCTTGCCTCTCGTATCCCCACTTCGACGAAAGCTCTGGCCACTTCGTCGACGGTCACCTGCAGCGACAATGCAACGGCAGCGACCCTTGCACCAAGTTCCTTGTCTGTCAGCCGATACGTGAAAGACCGGTTGCGCTTTTCGTAATCCCTGTTTCTCTGCCTGGGTTTCGCCATTCCCATCAGATCGATGGGTGTGGGTGGCGCAGGAATGGCGCTCTCCGGAATCTGGGTAGATTCATGTTGTTGCTGCGCCCAGTCCTGGAAGGCATTGCGACGTGGCATACGCTACCTCGCTTTCAAAACGTGCTCAACGACTGACTGATATTCTTGGACAGCTCGCTGTGCTGAGGCAGTGGTCGTTTCGATCTCGAAGATGGTTCGGCCTTCCGCCGGGCATTCACGCAGAATAGTGGTCCGGTGGATGGGGGATAGCATCAACTCCTTGAAGATCTTGCGGTACTCGTCGAGCTGAGTTCTACTTTCCCTGGTCTGCTCGTCGTAGAAAGTGGGCAGGATGCCTAAAATCCTCCCTAGCCATCCCTGTTCCTTTTTCAATTTAGTCATTGCTTCGTAGATCTTGCGGACGCCGTCGGCGGCCAGAAATTCGGTGGCGGTTGGGACCAGCACCATGTCGGATGCCCAGATGGCTCGTTCCTGGATACCGCCTACGCTCGGGGCAGTGTCGAAGATAACGTAATCCAGCCCCATGCCGTTCTTGACCAACGGGCGGAGCTGGGTGGCGATGTAAGATAGCGGCTGGCCTTCGGCGTTGATCAAGGCCTGGGAAGCGTTGGTTGAGATATCACCAGGGATCAGCCATAGGTGTTCACGCGCTTTGTGGATCCATTGCTTGACGGTGATCACGCCGCCAGGTGGGGGGGTAAGCAAGTAGTACGCTCCCGGCTCAGCTTTCATACCCAGGGAGACTGCGGATTGCCCTTGCGGATCCAGGTCGATAAGCAGTACTTCCTTGTTCTTCAAAGCCAGACCATGTGCCAAGGAAACGGCAGTGGTGGTTTTTCCTACCCCACCTTTTTGATTGGCAACTGCGATAATAGAAGTCATGGATTACTCCAGACTGTGAGAGGCGGAACGAAGCTGTAAGAAATTACGGACACTGATCGGGTCGAACCGCCAGTCAGCTCTGGGACCATCACCGATCTTGTAGCCAATGATTTTACCCTGTCGGGCCAATCGACGGATGGATTCTTCTCTGAGCTGGAGATAGCTTGCTACCTGCGCGCTGGTCCATAATGTCTCAGGTAAAGTGTTGCTGGCGAGCATCTGCTTGTTCCTTTCGTGACGATTATTCTACATGGATTGGATTATGCAAGCAGGCGCAGTGTAGCATTGGTGTACGATGTTTGTCAAGTTAAATAGCGTACATTTAGGAAAAAAATGAGAGAGATGAAATAAATAGCCAATTTGAAACAAAAGATTATGGACCAGATGCCAGTTTGTTTGGTGGTAGCTGGGATGGGAACGACAGTGCGTTAATGTTTGTAATAGAAAAGTTTGTGAAGAGTAAATTGATGAAAAAAGCGCATGAGTTTTTTACAACTCAGCGAGTTTAGATTTATGAACTAATGAACGAATCCGGACGATTTAAAACCTCAGCCGCCAAAGCGACCGTACCTTGATGAACCCTAGGTGGGCCTGGAAGAACTGAATATTCTAACCCCCGATTATAAGATTGCTAAAATGTTCCTTGCGGCGGAGGACCCGCCAAGGATGTTAAGATGGTGTTATCCTAAGTTACTAAAAGGTGAAGCCGATGTAATAGAGTAAAAGGAACCTAGACTGATAACGGTTGGGGTCTTCAACACGGCGATGATGTCCTCGACTGGTTTACAGTGGCGCAGCCTCATCTGTATCATTAATTGATATTGTCTTCTCGATTGCATTCCTTCGAAAATTACTTTGCCCACTCAATGTGTTCGCAAAGTTGGGTCTTTGGCTGTTGGGTGAGATCACATTTATTAAAACCGCAGAAAAGATATTGCACATGTGGACCTTTGTCTGAATTCCAAACAGTTTTCACAATAAACCACCATAGATCTGGCGACGGTAAAATCTGAATTGTCCCTTTTTGGTCTTGCTCAATGCGGCCGATTGCCAACATATCATTGGTTTGCAGGTTTGCATTAATAACATCTATGACGCTTCGAGGATAATTACTTATTTCAGTTAGGAGAACCAGCTGTTCATTGTTGGGCCCCCAATAAATGGCATCATACCCGTTTTTGAGGATTGAATTTTTCATATTATCAGTTGGGTCGATATTCCGTTCAAACTTGCCATCGGAATTTGATAAGAAAATTCGGAAACCATTTTCTGTTCCCGCTTGATAGGCCTGTTATGGAAGAAGAGTCCTATCCTGAGACCATGCAGGCCGCCATGCCGATGCGATCCGTGTGGTAGCTTCGATGTGCAAGCTGGCCTACGAGATCAAAGTGAGCAACCTCCCCAAAGGCGTGAGCGCCAAATCCTTCACCCGCCAGCAGTTGGACCGGCTGGGCATCGGGCAGAACCTGGACGTTCTTCCATGGGGCAACAATAAAATCAAGCTGCCACCCAGCCAGCTGAAGACATAAAGAGGGATCGGTATCCCAAAAAGAAATATTCTGTGAACTCCTGAAGGAGATCCCCGGAGGGATTTTTCGGGCTTGCCGCTCGAATTAATTATAACCAGTCCATTACGGAAATTCAAGTACCCATCGAACGCTGTTCGAGTCGGGAAGGTTTTAAGTTATTAACGTTCAGCCTTGCATCAGATTCCTTGTGTTAAAATCAGCCCCCCCCACGAAGACGGGCCGGATCGGTTTCTAACCGGTCGCCTCGTCTTTTATATCAAGAAAAAGCATCGATCACAGAAACATACCTATCTCTGTATATCCAGTAAGGTTCGTACCATTGACAGGATTATTAGTTGTGCATGTTTTTCTTGCCGGGAAAATTATCAGATCGGCAAGATATGTGGTCATGAAGCTCCCGGCAAAATATCCTTATAAAGATGTTTATGAAAAAGGTCTGGCATAATTATCGTTCTGAAATATTCCGTACAGTTTTTCTATTTATTTGGGACGGTGAAAACGTTCCAGAATATTCGGTTTTGAGGAATTGTTTGCGAAAATATATGCGGAATGGCAAAAACAAAGCTAAACTTAACAAAGTTCCGTCAAAATCCTCACCCGTTTAGGGTGAAAATGATGGCAAAATTATTTCGACGTGGAATTTCGGTACAAAATTCTTCGCTAGTGGAAAGTAAATGAAAGCAATTTTGTTTTGACGTGGAATTCAGGTATAAGGTTCATGCTACAATACGCACTGTCAGATATTTTGTTGTCAGGTTTTTTATCTGGCTTTATCATAAGTTTAGAGACAGGGAAATATGAAATCTCAGCAGCATCTTCTGGACCATTATGACGTAATAATCGTAGGCGCCGGCCCCAGCGGCATCTTTACTGCCTTTGAAACCAAGATCAAACTACCAGAGGCTAGAATACTAATCATTGAAAAAGGTCGTTCAATAAAAAAACGACACTGCCCTAAACGAAAAACGGGGGTGTGTGCCAAATGTTCTCCATGCAATATTACGACTGGCTTTTCTGGCGGTGGAAGTTTCAGCGACGGCAAGCTTTCGATTAACGATGCTGGTGAGATCGGTGGAGATCTGGCTGAGTATATAGGACTAGAGAAATTTCGCCAAATATTAAGCTACACTGACGAGCTTTATGTCCATTTTGGAGCTGACTCCCGAGTGTATGGTAACGAAAGGAGCCCGGAGATAGATGCCATCCACCGAAGTGCTGCCCAGGCTCACCTCAAGCTAATTGATTCACGTGTTAGGCACATGGGTACTGAAAAAGCCTATGACATTTACTCACACATCCAACATGAATTAGAAAACCTGGGAATTGAACTTCTTTTCGATACTATGGTGACCGATTTCATCGTGGAGGTTTTACCTGACGGTGAGAAAAAAGCCAAAGGTGTAATTATCGATGACAATCGCCGATTAACCGCTGATCATATCGTGGTTGGAATCGGACGAGAAGGCAGTGAATGGTTGAGTGGAATTTGTCATAAGTACAGCATTAATTCAAAAGTCGGTCCTGTAGATATCGGCTTGCGCATTGAGACCAGTTCCTCCATTACGGAGGAAATTGATAAGACTCTTTATGAAGCCAAACTTGTTTACTACTCCCCTACCTTTGAAGATAAAGTACGCACCTTCTGTTGGAATCCGCGCGGCGAGGTAGTGGAAGAACGTTATGGTGATTCACTAACTGTTGTCAATGGTCATAGTTACAAAGATGAGTCACTCAAGACGAGCAATACCAATTTTGCTCTTTTGGTTTCCAAGAATTTTACACAACCTTTTAAAACTCCCATTGAATATGGACGTTACATCGCGGAGATGGGCAATATGCTTTCGGGTGGTAAAGCAATTGTCCAGAGATATGGAGACCTAAAACGTGGGAGGCGTACAACACCAGAGCGGTTGACCAAAAATATAGTTCGTCCAACCCTAAAAGATGCCGTTCCCGGCGATCTGAGTTTGGTGCTGCCTTACCGCATCATGTTGGACATTATTGAAACAATTGAAGTTCTGGATAAACTTATGCCAGGCTTAGCCAATGACTCCACTTTGCTATATGGGGTGGAGGTAAAATTTTATTCAAATCGAATTGTGATTGACAGGCATTTTCAAACCAATATCAAAAACCTTCACGTCCTAGGTGACGGTGCTGGTTTGACTCGTGGATTAATGCAGGCAAGTATGAACGGTGTCTGTATGGGTCGAATCTTGACTGAAAGTTGGTAATCAAATAAAGAAAAAATCCCCGAGAATGTGAACTGCACCCTTTAAGCAAGACAGAAAAAGAAAGACCCTAGAAGCCCGGCCGAAAAGCTCGCGTTTTTCGGGGTTTGGGA
>Ga0187854_10003910_pt1 | contig 11539 bp, 8 predicted proteins | sample June2016WEW_6_15_FD_132445 | JGI IMG/M metagenome (GOLD analysis project Ga0187854, IMG submission 132445) | Peatland microbial communities from SPRUCE experiment site at the Marcell Experimental Forest, Minnesota, USA - June2016WEW_6_150 | ecosystem: Environmental > Terrestrial > Soil >...
CCAGCGGTCCTGGAGAACATAAGTCTTCGCCACGTCCCGGAGCGCGGGATGGGATGAAGCAGGAACCCTACGAGTCCCGTGCTGTACAGGGATCAAAGGGTGAGGCGACGAACGGGGATTGCAGACTTCACGCCTTTCCTAGCTTCACCAAAATTGCTTTTGCAGTATCGCCGTCGGGAACCCGGTTGTGCGCCGGGCAGCTTTCCGCACGAGTGGATAGCCGTAGGCACGCACGTCAGGAGATGAGATGGGCGACAAGGAAACGGTGACGGGAAAAGGCGGCCACCAATACGACGCGAAGTCGATCAAGGTGCTCGGCGGGCTGGAGGCCGTGCGGCTGCGTCCGGCGATGTACGTCGGCTCAACCGGCGAGACAGGTTTGCACCACCTGGTGTGGGAAGTGGTGGACAACTCCGTGGACGAAGCGATGGCGGGGTTCGCGGACGAAGTGAACGTCACAGTGCACGCGGACAATTCCGTGACCGTCGTGGACAACGGCCGGGGGATTCCCGTGGACATGCACGCCACAGAAAAGCGTCCTGCGGCAGAAGTCGTACTCACCGTGCTGCACGCTGGCGGAAAATTCGATAGCGAGAGCTACAAGGTTTCCGGCGGATTACACGGCGTCGGCGTTTCCGTCGTCAACGCCCTTTCGGACTTCCTCGAACTCGAAATCCAGCGCGATGGCGCGGTGTGGGAGCAAAGCTACGAAAAGGGCAAGCCCACTTCCAAGCTCAAGCAAACGGGAAAAACGCGCAAAACCGGCACGAAAGTGAAATTCCATCCGGATCCTTCGATTTTCGAGAAGATCGCATTCAGCTACGACACCCTGGCCACGCGCCTCCGCGAATATGCCTTCCTGAACAAAGGTCTGAAAATCACGCTGAACGACGAGCGCACCGAAAAGAGCACGGAATTCCGGTTCACCGGCGGCATCACGGAATTCGTGAAGCACCTGAACCGCGGCAAGACCACGCTGCACGATTCGCCCATCTACATGGAAGGGAAAAGGGGCAATGTGGAGATGGAAATTGCCCTGCAATACAACGACACTTACGGCGAAAACGTCTTCGCGTTCGCCAACACCATCAACACCGTGGACGGCGGCACGCACCTCTCAGGCTTTCGCTCGGCGCTGACGCGCTCCATCAACAACTTTGCTTCCTCAGCCGGAATGTTGAAGGAACAGAAGGACGAGGTGAGCATCTCCGGCGACGACGTTCGTGAAGGGCTCGTCGCGGTGGTCAGCGTGCGCCTGCCGCAGCCGCAATTTGAAGGGCAGACCAAGGGGAAGCTGAACAGCGACATCAAGGGCGACGTTGAACAACTCGTTAACGAAAAACTGGGTGAGTGGTTTGACAAGCATTCCACCGTGGCGCGGCGGATCATCGGCAAGTGCATTGACGCAGCCCGCGCGCGCGAAGCCGCCCGCAAGGCCCGCGAACTGACGCGCAGAAAATCGGCGATGGATTCCAGTGGCTTGCCGGGAAAGCTGGCCGATTGCCAGGAGCGCGATCCGGCGCGCTGCGAATTGTTCGTGGTCGAGGGTGAATCCGCGGGCGGCTCCGCAAAAATGGGCCGCGACCGCAAGTATCAGGCGATTCTGCCCCTCAAAGGCAAGATCCTCAACGTCGAGAAGGCGCGCTACGACAAGATGCTCGGCCACGAGGAAATTCGCGCCATCATCACCGCGCTTGGGACCGGCATTGGCAAGGACGATTTCGACGTCAGCAAACTGCGCTATCACAAAATCATTCTCATGACCGACGCGGACGTGGACGGCTCGCACATCCGCACGCTCCTGCTCACATTTTTCTTCCGCCACATGAAGGAATTGATTGAGCGCGGCCACGTGTACATCGCGCAGCCTCCGCTCTATCGCGTCAAGCGCGGCAAAAGCGAGCGCTACATCCGCGACGAACGCGATTTCGCTCGCGAACTCATGAAGCGCGCCACGGAAGATCATATTGTCAAGGCGAAAGAGGGTGTGAATCTGGAGGGCGCCCGCCTGACTTCGTTTCTCCTGAACGTGCAGGAATACGAAGCTGCCGCGGCGAAACTGGGCCGGCGTCTGCGCGAGCCCGGGCTGGTGGAATTGCTGGCGGAGAGCGGCCTGGAGAAGAAAACTGATTTTGGAGAGAAAAAGACACTCGAGAAACTCCTGAAGGAAGTTGAAAAGAGCAAGCTGAAACTGGAAGGCAAAATCGTCTTTGATGAAGAACACAGCCTGTACGAAATCCAGTTCGGCGCGCCGCACAACCAGAAGATCAATTGGGCGGTGGCCTCGACTGCGGAATACAAGCGCCTGCGCGCGCTGGCCAAACAGATCGAGGAGTTCAATCATCCGCCGTTTACGGTCGCCCGCAACGGCGCCAAGGTCACCCAGGAAAAGGCCACTGACGTTCTCAACTACGTCATGGAAGACGCCAAGAAGGATTTCACGATTACGCGGTTCAAAGGCTTGGGCGAAATGAACGCGGAGCAGTTGTGGGAAACCACGATGAACGCGGATACCCGCACGCTGCTGCAGGTGAAGCTCGAGGATGCCGTCGCCGCCGAGGACATTTTCACCACGCTGATGGGCGAAAACGTCGAAGCGCGCCGCAAATTCATCGAAGACAACGCGTTGGAAGTGGTCAACCTGGATATTTAGCGAGCAGACTATGGATGTGCACACGACAATCCAATGGATCGTTCGTTCAGATCAGAAACGCAAAGCGCAGTTCATGAAGCGGTCCGACGGCACATTTGGTTTTCAAGAATGGGAGTTCTTGGAGAACGAGAATCAAAAGTATTGGTGTCCGACGAAAGTCGGTTCGGGATCACGCTGTGCAAGCCTAGAAGAGGCGATGCGTGAGGCTCGAGGTCGGATCGATTGGTTGAACTCCACGCTCTCCGCAAAGCATTCGTACCAGTTGGGCTGGATGACGTTGCCGGGTTTGCGCGGGCTGAGCGTAAGCGAATTTCGAGCCACGCCGACGGCCGCTCCGGACAACGAAAAAGGCGTGGCAATCGGTTTTGCCGATGAAGCGGAGCGTGATTCGTTTTTGCGGCTGATCGAAGCGGAGTTTGCGACGCGGCGATTTACCAACGCCGCCGACGCGTTCGATAGCGTGAAGGCCTATGCCGTCGATCACGGGAGCAAACGAATTTAGGTTGTCATCCTGAGAGGAGCGAAGGATCTCAACCATTGAAAGAAAGAGGTTGAAGCTGGCGTTGAGGTTCTTAGGGCTGCAAAGAACGCAGCCCTCAGAATGACAGTTTGGAAGCGGGAACACCCCGGGTCTTCACGAGTCACGAATAACGAGTCACGAAACACGAGGACACATGGCAGACGAACACAACACATCGATACTCCTACCCATCGATATCGAAGCGGAGATGCGCAAGTCGTATCTCGACTACGCGATGAGCGTCATCATCGCGCGCGCGCTTCCCGATGTGCGCGACGGTCTGAAGCCTGTGCAGCGGCGCATCCTCGTGGCCATGAACGACCTCGGCCTGGCCTCCAATCGTGGCTACCGCAAATGCGCGAAGATCTGTGGCGACACTTCCGGCAACTACCACCCGCACGGCGAAGCAGTCATCTATCCCGCCCTCGTTCGCCAGGCGCAGGACTTCAACATGCGCTACCCCCTGATCGACGGCCAAGGAAACTTCGGCTCGGTTGACGGCGATCCACCGGCGGCCATGCGGTACACGGAAGCGCGGCTGGCCAAAATTTCGGAAGACATTCTCGCCGACCTTGAGAAGGAAACCGTCGATTTCATCCCGAACTTCGATCAAACCCGGGAAGAGCCGGTTGTTCTCCCCTCGCGCATTCCGAATCTGCTGGTCAACGGTGCCAGCGGTATCGCCGTCGGCATGGCCACCAACATTCCCCCGCACAATCTTAGCGAAATCGTGGATGCCGCCATTTTGTTGATCGAAAAGCCCGATACCTTGCTCAAAGAAGTGATGAAGATCGTTCCAGGCCCGGATTTTCCGACAGGCGCCTACATCGCGGGCAGGGAAGGCATTGAAGCTGCCTATCGCACGGGCCGCGGCAGCTTCATCATGCGCGCCAAAGCCGCCATCGAGGAAGTCGGCAAGGAACGCGAAAACATCGTCATCACCGAGATTCCCTACCAGGTGAACAAGGCCAAGCTCATCGAGCGCATCGCCGAGCTGGTGCAAACCAAGAAAATCGAGGGCATCGCCGACGTGCGCGACGAATCTTCCCGCGAAGGCATGCGCATCGTCGTGGAACTCAAGCGCGGCGAGGAATCCCAGCTCATCCTGAACAATCTCTTCAAGCACACCCAAATGCAGGAATCCTTCGGCATGATCCTGCTTTCCATCGTCGGCGGGCAGCCGCGCGAACTCGGCCTGATTCAACTGATCAAGCTCTTCATCGAACACCGCATGGAAGTGGTTCGCCGGCGCACGATTTTCGAGTTGCGCAAAGCCGAGGAGCGCGAACACATTTTGGTCGGTTACCAGATTGCTCTGGATCATCTGGACAGCGTCATCCGCGTCATTCGCGGCAGCAGCAGCCGCGCCGACGCTAAGGAAAACCTGTTCAAGTATTTCACCGAGCAGGACGTCACCATCACGGAGAACGGCAAGTCCAAGAAACTCGAGGGCGTGAAACTCGATGGCCGCAAGTACCGCTTTGCGGGCGCGCCGGAAATCGAAGCCGCCGGCCGGGGTGCCGCGGGGCTCGGGCTGAGCTACGCGCAAATTGATGCCATTCTCGAACTGCAACTCCATCGCCTGACCCAGCTCTCGATCGACGAAATCCTGAAGGAATTGAAGTCCATCCGGGATCTCATCACGGAGCTGCGCGAAATCCTGGCCAGCGACAGGAAGCTGAAGCAAGTGATCATCGGCGAGCTCCGGGAAGTCCACAAAGCCTATGGCGACGACCGGCGCACGCAGATCGTGGACAAGGTCGATGAGATCAAGCTGGAAGACCTGATCGCGGACACCGACATGCTCATCACCGTGAGCCACGCGGGTTACATCAAGCGCACGCCCGTGGAGGTTTACCGGCATCAATCGCGCGGCGGCAAGGGGCGCATCGGCGCGCGCACCAAGGAAGAAGACTTCGTCGAGCACCTTTTCATCGCCTCGGCGCACAGCTACATCCTGCTGTTCACCTCCAAGGGCCGCGTCTACTGGCTCAAGGTGTACGAACTGCCGGAAGCGGCGGCGGCCACGCGCGGCAAGGCCATCGCCAGCCTGGTGAAATTCCAGGAAGACGAGAAACTGACGGCGCTGGTGGCGGCCACGAACCTGGAAGAAGAAGGCCGCTTCGTCTTCATGGCCACGAAAAATGGCACAGTGAAGAAATCAGCGCTGACCGAGTTTTCCAACCCGCGCTCCACCGGCATCATCGCCATCAACCTCGAGGACAAGGACGAACTGATTGGCGCGAAGCTCACCGACAGCAAGCAGATGATTTTCCTCGCCAGCCACGAAGGCCAAGCCATCCTGTTCCGCGAGACGGACGTGCGCCCCATGGGCCGCAACGCCGGCGGCGTGAACGGCATGGACCTGGACAAGGAGGATTACGTTGTCAGCATGGACGCGGTGCAGCCGGACTTCGAGATCATCGCCAAGGAGTACCAGCAGACCACGCAAAACCTGGAAGAGCTCGAAAACGAACACATCAAGGACTCGCTGACCACGCTGATGCTGACCGTCGCCGAAAAGGGCTACGGCAAGCGCACCGCCCTGGCCGAATACCGCATCACCTCGCGCGGCGGCAAGGGTGTGGTGAACATGAAGACCACCGACCGCAACGGCTCCGTCGTCGCCACGCTGCAGGTCACGGAAGAGTCCGACGTCATGATCATCACCGAAAACGGCAAGGTCATCCGCGTGCACGCGAACGAAATTCGCGAAGCCGGCCGCTCTACGCAAGGCGTGCGGTTGTTGCGGCTAGATGACGATGATTCTGTTGCCGCCGCCGCCGTCCTCCAGGAAGAAGACGCCGAAGAAAAGAGGTAACTCTTGGAGTGCGGCAGCTTGCTGCCGCTTTTGCGGTCCCGGCCACTCTGGCCAAATGAGAAAAGAGGCACGAAAGAAGGCGCCCCCTTTTTTATTTCTGGTTGCGTTACACTCAATCGCCATGAAAATCAAACGCCGCTTGTTTGCATTCCTTGCGTTCACTACGTCGCTGGCTGTCCTCGCGCTTGCCGGTGCTGCCGGCCGACCTGCCGCGAGCCACAGCTACCTCACGCTGGTCGGCACTTATACCAACAAAACCGAGAGCAAAGGCATCTATGCTTACGAATTCGACGCGGAGGCGGGCAAGCTGACCGCGAAGGGTCTGGCCGTGGAAACGCCCGACCCCTCCTGGCTCGTCATTCATCCCAACGGCAAATTCGTCTACGCTGCCAACGAGTCCGGCAAGCAGTCCACCATTACCGCCTTTTCCATTGACGCCAAGTCCGCGAAGCTCACGCAACTGAATCAACTCCCCGCGCTCGGCGAAGATCCCTGTTATCTGGCCTTTGACAAAACCGGCAAATTCCTGTTCGTCGCAAACTACACTTCCGGCACCGTCGCCGTCTTCCCCATCCTCCCCGATGGCAAGCTGGGCGAGCATACCGCGCTAGTAAAAGACTCCGGCCCGCTCGGCCCCAACAAAGTGCGCCAGGAAGGGCCGCACGCGCACTGGGTCGAAACCGAGCCGACGGGTCCCGTGAGTGCGTTTGTCTACGTGGCCGATCTTGGCTTGGATCGCGTTCTGATCTACCAATTCCACGCAGCGAAGGGTGAGCTTTCAGGGCCTACTGTTTTCAGCACGTACAAGAATCACAAGTTTGATCCATCGGCGAGACTGTCTCCAGGCACCGGACCACGTCACGTCGCCTTTTCCAGCGATCGTGCTCATATGTACGTGCTGGGCGAGCTGAGTTCCAGCATCACTGCCTTCCACATGATGGGCACGGACGATTTCGTCCCTGCCGCGTTTCAGCAAATTTCCGCGCTGCCTGAGGGCTTCTCCGGCCGGAACGACGCTGCCGAAATCGCGGTTCATCCCTCCGGCAAATGGCTCTTCGCCTCGAATCGCGGCCACGACTCCATCGCCGTCTTCTCCATCGATGCGGTCACAGGTAAACTCAAGCCTGCTGGCGATTTTCCAACCGGCGGTAAGGAGCCGCGCCACTTCGCTATTGACCCCACAGGCCGCTTCCTGCTCGCCGAGAACCAACTCTCCAATTCCATTGTGGTGTTTGGCATCGACCCCGCGACCGGCGCGTTGACTCAAGTCTCCAAAACTGAAGGCGTGCCCTCTCCCGTCTGCCTCGTTTTCCAGCCAACGCCATAATCATTAAGGCAGCGCACGCCTTCCAGCCCTGCGCTACACTTGCACCTTTCAATTCCTGAAGAGGACGGTGTTTTTGTTCCGATGGCTTTCCTTGTAGACTAGAAAGCTTGGGCTGTTCACAGGCCAAGAGCGCCCCGGTTGGCAGTTTTTTTCAGAGAGCAAGGAGATCACCGCAATGCCAGTCGATGTGGTCATGCCCCAGATGGGCGAAAGCATCTTTGAAGGGACCATCACCAAGTGGCTGAAGAAACCCGGCGACAAGGTCGAGCGGGACGAGCCGCTGTTTGAAATCTCCACCGATAAGGTCGATGCCGAAATTCCCTCTCCCTCGGCGGGAGTGCTGAAAGAGATCAAGGTTCCCGAAGGGCAGACCGTGCCGATCCAAACGATTGTAGCGGTGATCGAGGGAGCGGGGTCGGCCGCGACATCGGCTCCGGCACCCGCGCCAACTCCTGCAGCGTCGGTACCCGCAGCGAAGCCCGCGCCAGCTGCACCGGCAGCAGTACCTGCGACAGCAAAGCCCACAACACCTGCCCCGGCTCCCGTTCTGGCGACCGCACCGCCAGCCCCTGCTGCGCAAGCAGCGCCGGCGAGTTCCACGGAGCGCATTCATTCCTCTCCATTGGTCCGGCGCATGGCTAAGGAACATGGCGTGGATCTTTCCACCATCGAAGGCAGCGGGGCAGGCGGCCGCATCACCAAGCAGGATATCGAAGCGGCGATCGCGGTATCGTCCGGCGCGGCGCCGGCGAGCGCTCAGGCAACATCACCAGCGGCTGCGGCACGGCCCATACCTCCGCCAGCTCCGGCAGCCGTGGCACACCCTGGGGGAGCAGCAGGACATGGCAGCCAGTTCATTCCGGCGCTGCAAGTGGGAGTGCCTCGGGAACGCCTCTATTTTGGGAATTACGAAGTGCACCCGCTGAGCGTGATGCGGCAGAAGATTGCCGAGCACATGGTGGCGTCGAAGCACGTTTCCGCGCACGTGTACTCCGTCGACGAAATTGACATGAGCAAGGTTGCGGCGATTCGCGCGAAGTCCAAAGAGGAGTTTGAGAAACGCTACGAGACCAAGCTGACGTTCATGCCGTTTTTCGTGAAGGCGGCGGTGGCGGGCCTGCGCGCGTATCCTATCGTGAACGCTTCGCTGGACGGCACGAACGTGGTGCTGCACAAGGAGATCAACATCGGCATCGCCGTGGCGCTGGACTGGGGCCTGATCGTGCCGGTGGTGAAGAACGCGGACGAAAAGAACCTTCTGGGCATCCAGCGCAACCTGAATGACCTGGCCGAGCGCGCCCGTTCAAAAAAGCTGAAGCCCGAAGAGGTGCAGGAGGGCACGTTCTCCATCACGAATCCCGGCGTCTTCGGGGGGCTCTTCGGCCTGCCGGTGATCAGCCAGCCCAATGTGGCCATCCTGGGCCTCGGCGCGATTGAAAAGCGCCCTGTGGTGGTCGACGATGCCATCGCGATCCGCTCAATGTGCTATGTAACGCTGAGCTACGACCACCGCGTGGTGGATGGAGCCATCGCGCACCAGTTCCTGCACAAGGTGAAGGAAACGCTGGAAAACTGGGCGGAACCGGTGGTGTAGGGGGCGCAGTTTTAAGTAATCAGTTTTCAGCGGTAAGTAAAGAAGGAAAACCTTGTCACAAAACGGCGATTTTGCCCGGCGTGGCATGTACGGCGCTTCACGCGTCTGTGCGAAATCGCGGAGCGAAGAGAATTGCCGCTCGGGGGCGACAGTAAGCTGCTGGATGAGTTCCTCCTCCCGCCAGCAGATCGATGGCCTGGGACCAGCCGGCCCATTGCGACTCAAAACTGATCACTGGCCACTGTGCCATCGAGTATGATCCTTTTCTGATTCTGACGCGCAGACCGATGGCACCGGAACTCACTGGCCGCTTCTGACGGATAACTGATTACTGAAAACTGATCACTGAATCATCGGGCGCATCTTTGCCGTCCATACCGCGAAGCCTTCCATCGCTACCGCTTCTACGCCCGCATCGCGCAGGGTTTCGCGGACGAAGCGGTGGCGTTCGTTTTCGCCAAGCAAGGCGACGTCGGTGACGGCGGTAAATTCGCTGGACGGCACTTTGCCACGGATGCGGTCCACGGTATAAGCAAGGAGCTTGGCATCGGCGGGCGCGCGGGTAACGCTGAGCGCCTGGACGAAGCCCCGTGTGCCGTTGCGGCGGTAGCCATAGTCGAGGCGCATGGGATCGCCCGGGAAAGTGAACTCCTCCGCGCGCACGCCCTTCTGCATGCGTTCCCACAAGCGCGCTTGTTTCAAGACCTGTGCGCAGTACGAGCGGATCACGCCGCGGCTGCCCGGCGCGCCCACGCGCGTGGCCGCGCGCGCCGGGGCCACATGATCGGCGTAGAGGCGCTCGGTTTCCGCATCCAGATCGTCGGCGTAAACGCCCTTCTGGGGGGCGAGCTGCAGGGCATTGGAGAGCGTGTCGTCCCATTTTCCCAAAAGCCGCAACCAGGCGGCCTGCCCGTTTCCCGCGCCAGGCGCTTGGTCTGTTTCCCGGCCATTGTCGGGGAAGAGGTCGCCGGCGCCAGCAAAGCGGTTTTCCAGGTCATCTCTCAAAGCCCGCAGGAGTTCCTCATCGGCCTGGGGGTGAAGCCGGCGCACGCGCGCGTACTCTTCGGGCTCCTCGATGAGGCGCAAGCGGCGCTCGCCGGTTTGCGGATCGAAGACCAGCACACCGATATTGACCCACTCGTCTCGCACCAGATTGGGGGTGTAGCGGAGCACGCGATAGGCGCAGGCGCGCTTGTTCGTGATTGCCTCGATTGTCTCTGTGATCATCGGTTTGCTCCAAATCGCGTGGCCCGTGAATCGTGACTCGTGTTTCGTAATTCGGGACTCATGAAAGAACATCACCGGCAGCCGGTCTTGGGTTTCCACGAGTCACGAGTCACGAATCACGGACCCAGTACGGAAAAGGCTGCCGGTTGGAAGATTTTGCGGAAAGGAGAAGCTCCGGCACGCGCGTCCTTCTGCGCTGCAGCTGCTCCAGCAACCGCAAGACGGCGTCATAATCGTCCGCATACCACTCCGGCGGAATTTCCCCGGCCAATTCGGCAAGCACGCGTTCGGTGATGCGATGTTCGAGGCGCTCGAGCCAGGGGCCAAAGGACGCCATGCCGGTTACGCCTTCATAGACGCGGTTGCGCGCATACAAGCCGCGCAAGGGCGCATCCGGAAAATTCCACTCCCCGGCGTTGAAGCAAAAGCCCTGGTCGATCATCAGCGTGCGATAAGCAAGCGGATTGCCGCCGGGCGCGCGGGGAGATTCTCCCGAAACGCAACCTGGCGTTGCGGCTGACGCCGTGCTTTTCTCCTCAAAAAAAAGAGTCTGCCGCCCGTTGGTGTTGCAAGTCCATTTGTCGAAGACCAGCATGCCGGCAAAATCGTGCAGGTTGGCGACCTCGCGCAGCTTCTCATCGGGGAGAAAATCGTGCAGCACCAGCCGGCGGGGATCGCCCGGATAGCGCGAGCCGAATTGCAGCCCGGCGGCGCACGGCGTACGCGAACGGGCCAACTCCATGCACAATTCCTCAGTCAACTGGATCAACTCCCGGCTGACCTCGACGACGGCTGCAGGGGTGGTGGGGAGGCCGAGACGAGATGCCAAGCGAGTGCCGAGCAGCTCGTTGACCAGAATGCGCAGGTGCTGCGGGTTATTTTGGAATTTGACGACATAGTAGTTGCCGTCCGAGCACCTCATGAGGTGCGCTTGCGCGCCTCCGCGCATCCGCCGTATGTGCTCGATGGCTCGCAACATACGCGTTTATCCTAACGGCACTTAGAGGTTCAATCAAGAGCGCAGGGGCAGCGACGCCGGGTGCTTCCCAATGCGGTGCAAGGAGCGCACCGATTCGGCGCGGGTGCGGCGGGGGCCCGATTCCCGGCAGCAGCAAAGTCATGCCAATGTGGCGCCTGCCGCGGCAGTCCGGAACAAAGAAGCCCCGTGATCCCGTCGCGGGGCTTCTGGGAAATCCAGTCTTGAGCGCCAGAAACGACTAGCGGCGGCGTTTCTTGCCGGTTTTCTTGGCGGCCTTCTTGGGCTTCGCTTTGGCCTTCTGGGCTTTTTTCGGAGCCTTCTTGGCCGCTTTCTTGGGCGCCTTCTTGGCAGGCTTTTTCGCCGCTTTTTTCGGCGCAGCCTTCGGTGCGGGCTTCGCCGGAGCTTCTTCCCCGGCTGC
>Ga0187854_10003912_pt1 | contig 11537 bp, 8 predicted proteins | sample June2016WEW_6_15_FD_132445 | JGI IMG/M metagenome (GOLD analysis project Ga0187854, IMG submission 132445) | Peatland microbial communities from SPRUCE experiment site at the Marcell Experimental Forest, Minnesota, USA - June2016WEW_6_150 | ecosystem: Environmental > Terrestrial > Soil >...
ATCTACGAACGAACCATGTGGATCCCTCTCACGTCAACGAATTCGCCGGCGGCCATTGGCCCCCGGGTAAAGGGGAATCCTTACAAGGTACAGCCGCTCATATGGTTCACGGCTCCCTTTGAAGACGTCGAGCTCGTAAATTGATGTGTAGACCTAAACGTTGCAAAAAAACATTAAAAACATCATCCCCACCCTTCCCTCCCCTCGTTCGACCTGGAGGCTCTCGACAGGCCTCCGAGGGGGAGGGTTAGGGTGGGGGGCCAAAGGGCATCGCAGGTGAAGTCCTGTGACCATCGAAAAAATCGTTATGGCCCTTTAAATATAGGGGCGACAACGAATTTTCGGAAAATCTTTTTGCGGCTATTGAGTAGATTCGGCCGTCGAGCTTCTTGTCTCGGATCTTCCGGGGAATGAGACCTAAAACGGGAAAGGCGAGGAAAAGTCTAACGGAGCGCTGAGAAGTGAAGAGATACATCATCAGACGTTTTATTTTTGGGATTATCGTTATATGGATTGTATCCGTGATGATTTTTTTGGCTACCAGGATCGGACCCGATCCTGCGCTCATGATCGCCTCTCCCGGGGCTGACGAAGCAGAACTCAAATCGATCCGGGATCGCTTTGGTTTGAATGAGCCGCTGCCGGTCCAATATTTTATTTTCATCAAGAAAGCATTACAGGCCGACTTTGGTGAGTCCATTTATTACGGTCTGCCGGTTTCGGAGATCCTGTGGCAGCGACTGCCAGCTTCATTGATGCTCGTGGGGACCGCCAAACTCATATCCTTGGGCTTTGGAATATTGGCCGGTGTACTGGCAGCCAGGAGGCGCACTGGGTTTATCAATAATTTTCTGCGATGGTTTTCCTTTCTTGGTTTGTCCATGCCTAACTTTTGGATCGCCATGCTGTTAATTCTTATTTTTTCGGTCACCTTAAAGCTTCTCCCCACCGGAGGGTATGGAACCTTCTGGCATCTCCTGATGCCCGCCTTTTCCCTGGGCTGGTATTTTAGCGCCGGATATACCCGCATAACGGAGTCGTCTTTGCTGCAAGTCTTGAATAGCGAGTACATAAAACTCTGCCGGGTGAAGGGACTTACCGAATTCTCGGTCGTGGGCAAGCACGCCTTGAAAAACGCCCTTATTCCTGTGGTCACCCTGGCCGGGATGAATGTCGTGCTAATGATATCGGGCGCCGTGGCCGTGGAGATGGTTTTTGCGTGGCCGGGGCTGGGACTCCTCATGTACCATGGGGCCATCTACCGCGATTTTAACGTGGTGCAGGCGGTCATCCTTTTTATATCTACCATGATGGTGTTTATGAACCTGGCGGTGGATATTCTCTATGCTTATCTGGACCCGCGCATCCGGTATGATTGAGAGATGATCGTGGTGAGAAGGATCGGGCACACTCATGATTTGCGGTAAGCGAAGCTAACGTTCGCCAGAAATCCCCCCTTGCCCCCCTTTGCAAAGGGGGGTTGGGGGGGATTTGGGAAACATGAAGGTTTATGGTCCGACATCACCTTCTTTAGAGAAAAGAAAGAAGCAACCTTATGGACGCAGAAATTTGGAAAGGGATAAAGGAAATCTGGAGACGGGTTCCCAAAACGGCAGTGATCATTCTCCTCCTGCTCATCGTTACCGGGATTTGCGCCGACTTTCTGGCGCTGCATGACCCGGAGATTGGCGACCCCCGGCAGCGACTGTTGCCGCCCGCATGGGAAACAGGAGGACAATGGACCTATCCTTTGGGTACGGATACCATGGGGCGGGATGTGCTCAGCAGGCTGATTTACGGGTCCAGGGTTTCTCTGCTGGTGGCTTTTTCCGCCGTCATTATTGCCGGCTGCATCGGAACTTTTTTGGGATTAATGGCTGGATTTTTCGGGGGCTGGGTGGATCAAGTCATTATGCGCTTTACCGATGCCTGGCTGAGTATTCCTACGGTCATGTTCGGGGTGCTCATGGCCGTTATCCTGGGCCCGGGGGTTTGGAATATCGTCATCATCCTGGGGGGCACGTTCTGGTCCAGATACGCTCGGGTAGTTCGGGGCGAGACCCTGAGCATGAAGACCAGGGATTTCGTCCAGCTAGCCAGAATAGCCGGATGCGGGAAATCCCGCATCATCTGGAAGCATATCCTGCCCAATGTATTTAACAGCGTGATCACGCTCTCTTCCTTACAAATCGGAATCGTCATCGTCGTGGAAGCCTCTCTCACTTTTCTCGGAGTAGGGGTTCCGCCGCCCAAGCCAGCCTGGGGACTGATGCTATCGGAGGGGAGAGGAGGATTGCTGGCCGGTTATTGGTGGTTAGTCATTTTCCCTGGGGCCGCCATAGCCCTGTTGGTCACGTCCTTTAATGTTATCGGAGATTGGCTCCGACGTTATCTGGATCCTTTTTATCGAAATATAGAGTGAGAACCGTGGAGAAGAAAACCCTATTACAAGTCATCGGGTTGACCACTTATTTCTTCGCCTTTGCGCGCACCAGAATTGTAAAAGCGGTTGACCATGTATCGTTCGAGGTCAATACGGGGGACCGCCTGGCTTTGATTGGCGAGTCGGGCTGCGGGAAAAGTACTGTGGCTGCCTCCATTCTACGTGTTCTACCCCCTTCCGGCGAAACGGTGAGCGGGAAAATCCTTTTTGAAGGAGAAGACCTCTTACAAAAGAGCAACAGGGAGATGACCCAGGTTAGGGGTAGGAAGATCGCCATGATCCTGCAAGACCCCATGATGTCCCTGGATCCGGTATTTACGATCGGGAAACAGATTGGGGAAACCTTAAAGCGGCACACCAGCCTGCGCGGAGACTCCCTGAACCAACGGATCAAGGAACTCTTACTGGCTGTGAATATTCCGGAACCCGAGCGGAGGGTTAAACAGTGGCCGCATGAAATGAGTGGCGGAATGCGCCAGAGAATTGTCGGATCGATCGCCATTAGCTGTGACCCGAAATTGCTCATCTGCGACGAGGCGACGACGAATCTGGACGTAACCATTCAACTACAATATTTGAACTTGCTCAAAGACCTGCAGAAGAATACCGGGGTAACGTTGGTTTTCATTACCCACAACCTCGGGATTGTGGCAGAGTTGTGCGAATATGTGATCGTCATGTATGCGGGCAAGATCGTGGAACGCGCCCCGGTGATGGATGTTTTTGATTCCCCCGCTCACCCTTACACGAAGGCTCTTTTGGATGCGGCTTTTGGGTTACAGGATTTAAGGAAACGAAGGCCCATTCCTGGTGAGCCGCCGAATTTGGCCAATTTGCCGCCGGGATGCAGCTTTAACCCGCGTTGTAGGTACGCAGATGATCGTTGCCGAACGGAAGAACCACCAGAAGTAAACTTGGGACCTGCGCGGGGCGCCAAATGCTGGTATCCTGAAAAGAAATGAACAGAGAGGTGCCACGTCGCGGCAGAGTCGCGACCAAGAGAAAGCATTAATTTTTAGCCGGGATCCTAAGATACTAACATTTTTCCCGCAATAAAATTTTAGGCTTCGTTCCAAAATTGCGTGATGATTCCGTAAGTTTGATTAACGTGTAAAGGTCATGAACTCTGGTAAGATATTTTGATGTCTCAACCCGTCTCTGAAATCCCCCCAACCCCCCCTTTACTAAAGGGGGGCAGGGGGGATTTCTGGGAGGCAGGTGCCCCCCAGAAATTGGAAAGTCCTGTTTGGGGCTCTATCGGGTTCAGGACAAATTCTGAAAGTCGGTGAACCACCTACTTTTGGAACGAAGCCATTTTTAAGAATTGGCCCATTCGTAGCACGTCTGTCCTTTCCTCCGTTTTTGATATGGGTCAGTAAAGACTCACGACGAACAGAAGAATAGATGATGGAAAAGAAAGATTTGGATTATTTACTGCAGATTAGGAATCTGAAAATGCATTTCCCGGTTAAGGCCGGGATCATTCTAGATCATGTGGTGGGATGGGTCAGAGCCCTGGACGGGGTTGACCTTACGATCAAGCCCAGGCAAGTTGTTGGACTGGTGGGAGAGTCCGGAAGTGGAAAGACCACCCTGGCCAAAGTCTTGCTCCTTCTGGAGAAGCCGACGAATGGGGAGGTGCTCTTCAAGGGGAAAAACATACAATCCTTGGATCATTTGGAGTTAAAAGCCTACCGTCGCACCCTTCAAGCGGTTTTTCAGGATCCTTTTGCCTCTCTTAGCCCCCGTCTAAGGGTCCGAGAGATCATTACGGAGCCCCTGGAAGTTTCCAGCACCCTGAGTAAAGAAGAGCTGGAAAACAAAGTTGTGGAAGCAATGCACAGGGTGGGGCTGGACACGGGACTGAGGAGGGTCTACCCTCACGAACTGAGTGGAGGGCAACGACAGCGGGTGGCCATCGCGCGGGCAATCTCCACGGAATCGAAAATCATCATCCTGGACGAACCCACTTCGGCGCTGGACGTCTCCGTCCGCCTGCAGATCGTTCACCTTTTGATGGATTTGCAAAAGAATCTGGAACTCAGCTACTTGCTGATCGGGCACGACCTGGCCATGGTGGCCTATATGTCCACGGACATCGCCGTGATGTACCTGGGAAAGATCGTCGAATTTGGGGAGACGAAGGAGCTATTAAAAAACACAGCTCATCCCTACACCCAGGCGCTTATCGCGGCTTCCCTGCCCGATCATCCCCGACTGAAACAGGAGCGAAAGGTGATATCCGGAGAAATCGCCAGCCCGTTGAATGTACCCCCGGGCTGCCGTTTTCACCCGCGCTGTCCCGGGAAAAAATCCGTCTGCGAGGAGCAGGAACCTTCTTTAATTGCCGTGGGAAAAAACCATTGGGTCGCCTGTCACCTCGATAAGGCAGGATCATGAAATTTATCTTAATCATTTTTGACGAACTCGTAAAAAGTCCCAAATTGGTTTTTTCCGTCATTCCGGCGAACCCCGGATCGGGTCCGGGGCAGGCGCCGGAATCCAGTCTTTTCCAGCTTGTTTTACGACCTCTGGACTCCGGTTTTCACCGGAGTGACGACTTTTTACGAGACCATCAATTTTTGCTGTTTTAAAAAACATCTTGGCGGTTACGATTCTGTAGGAGGAGATCGCTGATCACGTTGCCAGACATTTTGGTTTCATAATCCCCTTCGGGGAAGTAAACTAAAAAATCGATTCGTAAAAAGGCTCTTGCAAAACTCTCGGCCTAAAGGGAAATCGTCATTCCGGGCAAGCGAAGCCCTGCACCGCATGGTGTTCAGGGCGAAGCGCGACCCGGAATCCAGTCCCGCCATCGGCGGGATTTAAGCAATTCTGGATTCCCGCTCCCCGCTTAAAACCTGCTGGGACAGGTTTCGCGGAAATGACAAAATAAGCGATCTTTGCAAGAGTTTCGTAAAGATTTACCCATTAATCGTTTATGAAAGGGAGAGGATATGGCTGGTAAAGTGGTGTGCCGACTTGGCTTCGATTTCACCCCGGCGGAAAGAATGCTGACCGAAAACGGAGCTCAATTGATCCGGGCCCCTCTGTGGACGGAGGAGGACATAATCAAATACGCGGCCGATGCCGATGCGGTGATCGTGGGGGCTACGGATGCATACACCAAGAGAGTGATTCAGACCTTGAGAGAGTGCAAGATCATAAGCCGGATGGGAATCGGGTTCAATAACATCGACGTGGAAGAGGCTACCCGGCAGGGCATCCCGGTCACGGTGGTTTTGGATGCCAGCGTCGACGAAGTGTCTGACCATGCGATGGCCTTCCTCCTGGGCTTTTCCCGAAAGATCTTTCCCCTGGCCCAGGCCGTCCGGAAAGGAACCTGGAAAGCCGGAAGTACTGAAATTATCAAAGTGCGTGGGCAGTTGTTCCGGCTGAATCAGCAGACCCTGGGTGTGGTGGGTGTGGGAAGGATTGGGAGTCGCATAGCCCCAAAAGCCCGAGCCTTTGGAATGCGGGTACTGGGCTATGACCCTTACTTATCCGCCCTGGAACTTCAACAGAAGGGGGCAGAGAAGGCTGAATTCGAACAACTTCTTGAGGAATCGGATTATATATCCCTCCATGCTCCCCTCACTTCTGAGACCCGGAAAATGTTCGGCCTGAAGGAATTCAAAAAAATGAAACCCACGGCCGTCATCATCAATACGGCCCGGGGGGCCCTCATTGATGAACAGGGCCTCTATCAGGCCCTGGTGGAGGGGGCGATCGCCGGGGCCGGCCTGGATGTTTGCGACCCGGAGCCGCCCGGTCCGAACAATCCCCTTTTCCAACTGGAACAGGTCATGATCACCGGGCACTCGGCTTTCTTTTCTGAATCGTCGATGCTGGAGCTCCAGCAAAAGGCCACCGAAGCCGTCCTCGCGGCTTTACGCGGAGATTGGCCTCCAGTGCTGGTTAACCCGGAAGTCAAAAAGCAGAAAAATCGGCGTATCGATTAAATGCCTAATACCTAACCCGGCCAAGCCGGAACCAAACGGATGTTGTAGGGGCGGCCCCCTGTGGCCGCCCGCAAGATGGGCAACCACGGAGGGGTTGCCCCTACAATTTGTTCCTAACTTGCGAACAATTTTATTCCTAACGGAAGAATATTTGTCCGGACGCAGAAAAGGCGGATGGACGCGGACGAAAGCAGTGTCAGGGATCAGTGTCAGGAACGACGAAAGGTTTAAAGGGTTTCTAAACTTTAGGCACTTTTCACAGGGAGGTGATGTGGAGAAATTGAGGACCCAATTGGGTGATAAGGTGGCAGACGCATTTGATAGGAATTCAATGAGAGGAGAAAAAAGATGAGTCAAGGAGCAGATAAGACTCCCTGGAAGGTCCAGGGAAAATGGTCGGTATGCCCCTACGTCTTCGAGCCGGAAGTACAGGCCAGCTGGAAAATCCCCCCGAAGGTCACTGTCCACGATGTGACTTTGAGGGATGGGGAACAGACGCCGGGGGTTGTCTTTCGGAAAGAAGAAAAATTGAAGATTGCCCATGCCCTGGAGGAGGCTGGCATCCAGCGTATCGAGGGAGGAATGATCGCTACCTCCCAGGAGGATTTCGATGCCATCGCTGCTATGGCTAAAGAAATCAAGAATTCTGAAGTGGCCTGCTTCTCCCGGGCCCGTCCAGATGATATGGAGCTGGCGGTCAAGAGCGGGGTGAAGCGGGCGGTCATGGAGATCACGGCTCAAGACCCGATCATCAAAGGCATCTGGGGCAGCCGGGGCAAGGCCGCCGAAGAGATCATCAAATTAGTAAAATTCGGCAAGTCGAACGGCCTGAAAGTCACTTACTTTCTCATGGAGAGCAGCCGGGCCAGCATCGATCTGCTGCGGGACATCATTATCCCCGTGGCCGAAGAGGGAAAGCCCGATCACATTGCCCTGGTGGATACCCGGGGCTCCGCCTATCCCCCGGCCTTCGCCTGGCTGGTGAGCCAGGTGAAGAAATGGGTGAAAGTGCCCATCGAAATCCACTGCCACAACAACTGGGGATTTGCCACCGCCGCCACCCTGGCGGGCGTAACCGCCGGTGCGGAAGTGGTCCATACCTGCGTCAATGGTATGGGAGGTAATGCCCCTCTGGATGAAATCATCATGGGCCTCGAAGCTTTCCTGAAGGTGAATACAGGAGTCAAGACCCAGGGCTTCCGCCAGCTTTCCGCGATGGTGAAAGAGTTCTCCCGCGCCGAGTGGTACAAGCCCTTTGTGGGGCCTTTGACGTCCCAGGTAGAGGTGGGAATCGCTACCCGGCAGATGTGGGATCGGCGCACGGAGCACGGTTACGGGCGTGCCGAGCCCCTGAATTACGAGGTTGTGGGGGGAAAGGCCATCGATGTGGTGTTAGGGAAAAAGAGCGGTCGGTACTCGATCATGCTCAAGGCCTACGAGTTGGGCGTCCCGATGCCATCGGAGGAGCAGGCGTCCGCCATGTTGAATCAGATTAAAAAGATCTCGGAGGACAACAAACGGCTGGTTAGTGAGGAAGAGTTCAAGAAGATTTATTCCCAAGTCATGGGTGGCAAGGGATAAGAAGAGGGGCCCATCCTGCGGGATTCAAACGCAACCCCGGTTGCCGGGGGAAAAAAGGAGGAAGAAAATGTCGGAATTTGGATTTATGGGAGTTGACTGGGAAGAACGAATCGACTTTGGCCGGATGCGGCGCGAGCGCCTGCAGAGAGCCAAGGATGCCATGGAGAAGGCGGGAGCCGATCTTCTGTTCATCTTCGCCCTGGAGGATGTGCGGTACCTCACCGGCTTCCGGTCCCACCTCGGCCCGGTGGCCCTCCTGGGTATGGCCGGAGCGGTTTTGCCCAGGGGAGGGGAGCCGCTGCTTTGCACCCATGATATCGTCCATGCCCGAACGCGCATGCCCTGGATTAAACCAGAAAATATTATGGATCGACCGTTCATCCGCACCGAAGGTGGCACGAAAAAATTCGCCGATGAGGTGAAGGCGAAGATCGGAAAATTGGCCGAGGGAAAAATCGCCGTGGACATATGGACCTTCGGACTCTCCCAATGGCTGCCCAAGTGCTTCCCCAAAGCACAGTTCATCGACGGCCGGGACGTCATCAATCAGGCCAAGATGATCAAGACCAAGGATGAGATGGAATGCCAGAGGATCGCCAACATGATAACCGAGGCCGGGTTCCAGGCGCTTCTGGATCATCTGAAGCCGGGGGTGAAGGAATGTGAGCTTTTGTCCTTCGCCTGGCAGAAGTTTACCGAACTGGGAAGCGAATGGAGCCAGTGCTCTAACATCGTTTGTTCCGGCCCCTATACGGCCCCCTACCGGAGATTCACCTCCGACCGGATGATCCGGGAAGGAGACATGGTGATCGTGGACATCGGAGCCGGCTTCAACGGATACTGGGGGGATTTCACCCGGACCTATGTCTGCGGAGATATCCAGCCCACGAAGGAACAGATCAAACTTCACCAGGAATCGTACAATACCCTTTTCAACGCCTGCTCCGAGGCGGTGGTGGGGAAGACCAATGCCGACATCGGCAAGCATCTGAATGACCCCAAAGGGAACCCCAATTCCGATGGCTTGTCGGGCGGCCACGGGGCGGGGGTAAACCCCTGGGAACCTCCGTGGGTGGCCAATCTTTCGCCCGACGCCATCGTGCCCTTGCAGGAGGGGATGCTCTTCAGCATCGAGCCCTATGCGGGGAAACCAGGCATCGGGGGTTTCCGCCTGGAAAATCAGGTGTTCGTGGGTAAAAAAGACCCCGACATATTTACCAGGCTGAGCTTCGATGAGCGGCTCTTGAAAGATATCCATCCCCTGGATAAAAGCACCGGAAGGAAGAGACTGTATCCGAAATGAGGATTGCTCTTCCCGTCGTCTCCGCTCAGGAGATTGTGTTGAAATCGGAATTTGTCGTTGCGAAGTAGGGGCAATTCATGAATTGCCCCTACAGCCTGGCAAGGGAACGTGGCGATTTCACCCCCTTCCAACCCTTCTCCTCACGGAGAGGGAAGCTCTGAAAAAATCCCCCTCACCACTGTCCTCTCCCCCGCTCCCGGGGGAGAGGGGAAGGGTGAGGGGGCGAGGGTGAAGGTGGGAGCATGACATTTATGGACCCAATCTCCGAAGGGGATCGGGAGGGGTGAGAAGGCTTGAGGAGATGATCCATGGTTGAAAAGCCTGTGGGAATAGGAATTGTAGGAATTGGGATGTGGTGCAAGGCCCTGGCCAATGTCATGCAAAAAAGCGGAGCCTTCAAGATCGTCACCTGTTACACCCGGACCAAAGCCAAGCGGGAAGAGTTCGCCGCCGCTTTCCAGTGCGACGAGGAGACTTCCTACGAAGATATCTTGAGGCGAGAGGAGGTGGAAGCGATTCTCCTGACCACCCCCAATTCCGCCCATAGCGAAATGACCGTGCTGGCGGCGGAGCATGGGAAGCATGTAATGGTGGAGAAGCCTATCGCCAATAAGGTTTCCGACGCCAAGCGTATGATCGAGGCCTGCAAGAAAAACGGAGTAGTCCTCTCGGTCGCCCACAACCAGAGAAGGCTGGCCGGCTACCGGAAGATCAAGTCCATGGTCCAGGAGGGGAGGCTGGGGAAGGTTGTCACGGTGGAAACGAACTTTTCCCACAACGGCGGGTTCAGGTTAACCCCAAAGATGTGGCGCTGGTATGCGGAGGAGTGTCCCGGAGGTCCAATGATGACCCTGGGAGTCCATCCTGCGGAAACCCTCCAATATCTTCTGGGTCCGATCCAATCCGTCTCGGCCTTCTTCAACCGCCTCTGCCTTAAGACCGAGATCATCGATACGGGAACGGCGATCTTTCGATTTGAGTCCGGGGCTCTGGGCTACCTGGGGTCCAACTTTATCACTCCCTGGGTAAACTACTGTAATATTTACGGGACGGAGGCCAATCTTTATTTAACGGTAGATCTTCCCGCTCGAAAACCCGATGAAACGCCCGGTCAATATGGCGATACCTGGAACTATGCGGACCGAAACTCTGCGCTTTACCTGAAGCGGAAAGGCGAGGATCAAAAAATAAAAGTTGACCTGAAAACCGGGGAGATTTTAACCGAGGAAGTAAGGGAATTTGCAGATTGTATCCGGAATCACAAGGTCCCGGAAACAGGCGGGCCGGAGGCCATGCAGGCTCTGGCCGTGATCGTGGCCGCCATCCGGGCGGCTCGAACCGGGGAGGTGGTCAGCTTGGCTAAGGTCTTAGCGGAATAGGTCGGAAATCAGATACTCACTCATCAACCCACCGAACCTATGGGTATTCAGTTACTGGAAGGAGGAAGCGAATGAAAAGGCGGGAAACCCGGTTTTGGAGATTGTGGGTGTTGGCCATTTTGGGGGCGGTACTTTTGGGAGCAAGCGGCGCTATGGCCGCCCCGCAGGGGGTCATGAAGCAGGCCATCCACTGGGGGCTTTCAGCGGATTGGCTGGACCCGGCTACGGGTAGTTTTGGCGTATCCCAGCACCTGACCATGTATCTTTTCCATGATTCTCTGGTCAAAGCCATGCCGGAAGGCCTCTATACCCCCAGCCTGGCGGAGTCGTGGACCGTCAGCCCGGATGCCAAGGTTTACGATTTCAAGCTGCGCAAAGGGGTGAAGTTTCATAACGGGGATACCATGACCGCGGAAGACGTCACCTTCAGCTTCTGGAGATACAAGGCCATCAGCGCTAAGTATATACAGGGTAAGACAGAGAAGGTAGAAGCGGTGAATCCCTACCAGGTCCGCTTCCATTTCAAGGAGCCCTTCCCCGACTTCCTGGAGTACCTCATTGTAGGATCCACTACGATTGGCTGGATCACGCCCAAAAAGTATGTGGAGAAAGTGGGGGACGCGGGTTTTAAGAAGCAGCCTGTGGGCGCAGGCCCATACAAGTTTGTGGAGTTCGTTCCCGGGGTGAAGCTGGTCGCGGAGGCTTTTGAGGATTACTGGAGAAAGGTGCCCAACGTTAAGAGACTGGAGTTTTATATTGTCTCTGAACCGGCAACTCGCCTGGCGATGGTCAAAAGGGGTGAGGTGGATATCGCGACTCTCATGCAAGGGGTTTTTTATGAGGATGTGAAAAAGGACTCGAAGCTCAGG
>Ga0187854_10003923_pt1 | contig 11516 bp, 17 predicted proteins | sample June2016WEW_6_15_FD_132445 | JGI IMG/M metagenome (GOLD analysis project Ga0187854, IMG submission 132445) | Peatland microbial communities from SPRUCE experiment site at the Marcell Experimental Forest, Minnesota, USA - June2016WEW_6_150 | ecosystem: Environmental > Terrestrial > Soil >...
ATAAAAGGAAACCGGTTCGCAGGGGTCTAACTCCTTTTTGCTGCTGCCATTTCTGCTTGGCCCTGCCGCTGCCTGGCTGGAAATATAAATGAATTTTTGAAGACGATGATTACTTTCGAGACAAGCATGGATCAGGTTTTCTGTTCCAAGGCCATTTACCTGAAAATAGGTTTCCTCTTTGATGGCCTTGGTGACGCCTGCCAAATGAAACACCCAATCGACGCCCCTTACGGCCTCTTCTAAAGAGGTCTTATCATTACAATCGCCGGGAATGAATTCGATAGGAAGATCTTTGAGCCACTTAAAATCGCTGGTTTTTCGAAGGAGACAGCGGACTTGCACTCCTTTTCGAATAAGCACTTCCGTCAAATGGCTTCCGATAAAACCTGTGCCTCCGGTGACCAGAGCTTTCAATAAATTCTTCTTCCTGACCCATAAAATGTTCCGCTCCCACCCCTCCTCTCCGTTGATGGAGAAGAGTCAGGGGGCTGAAGTTTCTAATTTTATCCATTTTCTTAGGAATGTCAAGGAGCAGTGGTCCGCATGGCCGGGTACCCGCGGTGTTCCTGTCCCGCCCGCTGGTTGACAGTACGCTTCCACGGTACCTACCATGTAGAGGTCTTATACTGCTTATATGACCTATAAGCTTTTGAAGGGCTAAAAATCAACTGACATGAAAGGAGAAAGGGATCGGTGAACATATCAAACTGGTTGGATGAAAAGGAAGCAGAAGGCTTTGACGTATCTCAAATTGTATTGCCTGATGACCTGTCTTATGATGAAGCCCCCGACGAAACAATTTTTTTTGAGGAGATTAATCATTGCGGAATCTTTTGCACAGGCAATCATCCGTTTTCTACTGTCGAGCGCTTCGGACACTGGTACTATTGTAGAGGTCAGGACAAGGAGGCCGGTATGCACTCCTCGGGAATGGAGTGGAGGTTGTTTACTAAGGATAGAGACCTCGCGGTCAAAACGGCTAAATCACACATAGAGTAAACCGGAGACATCTTCCGCACGGTGGAGTATGGCCTTGCCCTCGACCAGAGGAGGGCCGTAAGGGAGTTTGCCCTGGCTTGAAGAACAGAAGGCTTATTTTGAACCGGCCGGATGAATGTCCCTGCAAAATTGCGATTCAAGATAGATAATTCAAGGTGAGGCGAGAAAAAAGCAGCACGGTTTATATCTCGTCGGCTGAAAAGGAGATGTCAATGCTTTGGACGATATGTGTGATTCTCTTGATTTTGTGGCTTCTGGGACTGGTGAGCGGCTATACGATGGGCGGAGTCATTCATATTCTGCTCGTCATCGCCATCATCGTGATAATCGTCCGCCTTGTGCAGGGACGAAGAGTGTTGTAGCGATCTGGACGCTTGGAAAGGAGGTGGTCTGCGGAGAAGATTATGCGGGTGTCGCAATACCTTCAAGGGAAAAAGGTCTTGTAAATCAACTACTGTCGCCATCAAGTTTACGCTTCAATCCCTGGACCCACGCGTGCAACATGGAGGAACTGTGTATAGTCGTCTTACCGGAGCATGTATGCAGAACAAAACCTTAAAAGGAGGTACAAACCATGCATCATAAAACATTGTTCGTCGCCACCCTCATGTTTCTTCTTATCATTGCCTTTGTTTTTTCTTCGGCCTCAAGAGCCCAAGCCGCTCGGGAACCATCCGTAAAAGGCGGCGAGCCGGCATCTCACTTCCAAAAAGCCGATGAACTCTTCTTGAAGAAAGACTTGAAAGCAGCTGCATCTGAGATTCGAAAAGGGGCAGGATTTCTCACGCGGAAAGCAAAAAGCGCGACCAAGGACAGCAAGGAAGGCATCAATGCGTCCGCTCAAGAATTAGAGAAATTGGCTAAGGACGTCGAAAGAGGGGGGGTGGCCTCAGAGAAGCAGCTCAAGGATACCTTCGCGAGATCATACCATGCCTTATCGAATTACGAATACCGGAGGGCTTCTGAATCCTGGGCCAAGAAAAAGACAAGAGAAACCGGCCAAGCCCTTACGGATGCAGCGCAATACATGGAGCAGGCTGCAAAGTGGTCCGGCCGCGAGTTGGAAACAGGCACGACAGATACCATAGACTACGCGCATGCTGTTGGCGGCAAACTCGTAAAGGGAGCAGGCTGGACTGAAGATGAGGTAGACAAAGGCATCGAAGGAATAGGCAGTGCACTTTCAAAGTTTGGAGAAAACATGAAATCCAAAGACTAAGTAGTGAGCACTGTTGTGCCGTGACGCCGGGTCTGCCGGCTCCGGTTATGTGTGTCATAGCCACTCTGTCTTCTCCTTACCTGGAGCGAAATGGTAGACTGAGCCTCGCTTCCTGCCACTTTACCATCGTGGCGGCGTGGTCTTATCTTTGTTAAGGCGGAGTGCCCATGGGTCGGTCGCGGCATTTGAAGCGAAGTTATTAAAGGAGGACACATGCCGACATGCGTGAAATGCGGCTCGCTTGCAGCGTACTGGGCGATTATCGATAAGGAAAACAATCTGAAAGAGTACTGCGACGATTGCTTCAAGAAGTATGATCTGGCGAAGTACAAGAAAGAAATGGAGGAGTACCATAGAAGGAAGAAAGAGGAGGAGCAAAAACATTGAGGGCCGTTATCGTTGCCTTGAACCGCTTTCCGAATTCGGAGCCGTTGGCAACAGTCGGATAGTCGGTTGTATGGAAGGGCAAAATGAACACTTTTTCGGTTCAGAGGAAGATTTATCTATTGACACGGGGAGGCCTTATAAGTGTTAGTTGGGAAGCAGCCAGAGAGAGACTACCGGAATCTTAGGCGCAGCAAAATCCGATAGCCGGAGACCCAGTGATGGGCAGAACCCGCCTGATGGCCACACAACAAAATGTAAGGCCGATAACCGGGTCGGCTTTTCAGCTTCCCGGTGCACGTTCCCGCTATCCGTTACTCCTTCTTCTCGTATGCCTCTATGCCTTTCTGGACTGCCTTTGCGATAAGCTGTTTCTTCTCGGTAACAAGGTCTTTTCCGTGCTCTAAGGCTGAGGTAACCGTCTCCTTAATCTGTTTGTAGTAGTCTTCAGCTTTCACTTTGACGTCTTCAGCCGTGCCTTTGATCTGCTGCCTCGTTTCCTTTCCGGCTCTTGGAGCGACCAACAGTGCAATAGCTGCGCCGATGAATCCACCCAAAAAGAACGAAGACATCACCGAACAAGCTCTACAGCCCGACCCTTCACTTTTCATCTATATCCTCCTTTTTGCCTGCGGACGTAAAAACATGACTTTCTCTAGCCCTTTCGTTCTTAGGTCAACCTGCCGCCGCAAGAACGATAGAACCCTATCCATCCTGCGAGAAGATCACCACCGTGTATGGCCCGATGCCGATTTCGCCTGAGCAGGGCAGTCCGTCGGCTCCTTCCTCACTAGTTTCCACGTCGGGCGTAGGATGATTGGCGAAACTTGGGCCGTAGTTGTAAGAGTCGCTGTTAAAGCGCGTTTTCCACAATCCGACCCGCGGGAAACCGATGCGATATCCATCACGGTTCTGATTTGTCATATTGACCACCACAACGACGCTATCGGCTGGGTCCTGTTTGTCCCATCGATGGAAAGCGATGAGCTTGGCCCCATCGTCGAAATGGTAGATATGGATATTTTGACCGCACAACCCCCGCGTTACACCCGACAGATTGCGCCGCAGGGCGATCAGATCCCGGTACATTCCGAGAATACCGTGTTCGTCTTCGGCTCGTGACCAGTCGATCGGGTCTTTATCCTGAAACCAGCGATCTTCCAGCAGCTCCTGCCCTTGAAAAAGCATCGGGATGCCGGGCGCAGTGAGAACAAGTGCAGCGCCCAGGGTGGAGCGTTTCTTGGAAAACCAGCTGTCCACCTTGCCGGGCCAAATCTCCTCCGGCACGCGGGCCCGGCCATTGGCGACCTCGTCGTGCGACTCGGTATAAATGACCCGTTCAAAGGCGTCCGACTCGTAGCGATGCTCGATCGCTCTGCTGACTGCCCCCAGATCGCGCTGGTTATCATCACGGGAAATGACGGCCTGGCGAACAGGGTGAACAAATTCGCTGTCCCACTGCGCACTGAAGCCTGCGCCGCCCGCCCCTGTATCCTTGTTGACCCATACGTTATTCTTCAGATCTTCGGCGATGCTGATTTTGCCCGGAAAACGTTTTTGGATTTCCTCATTGATCCATTGCATTAAGCTCCAGCCTTCGGGGATGTCATTAGCCGGATTTCCTTCATTGCCCTCAATATTCTTGATATAGGTTATGGCGTCCCAGCGTAGCCCGTCGGCGTGGTACTCCGCAAGCCACATCAGCGCGTTATCCCGCAGATATTGGCGCACTTCGCCCCGGCCATAATCGGGGCGCGTGTCGCCCCAGGGTGTTGACGACCGGTGGTCATTGTAGAAGTAGATTCCCCCTTTCTCATTTTCGCTCCAGCCGTCAAACTGCCACAAATCAAGATCGGAAGGGCCAAAGTGGTTGTAGACGACATCGACGATCACCGCGATGCCATGCTCATGGGCCGCCTTCACAAACCGCTTGAATGCATCCGGCCCCCCGTAAATACCCTCAACGGCAAAGGGATGCGCTGGATTGTAGCCCCACGAAAAGTCGCCCGAAAACTCCATGATCGGCATCACCTCCACCGCATTGATGCCTAGTTCCCGAAGATAGGGCAATTTTTCAACGGCGCTGTCAAGTGTGCCCGGATGCCCTTTTTCTTTGACGTGAAAGGTGCCGACGTGCATCTCGTAAATAATGAGCTCATTCCACGAGGCAATAGTAAAGACATCATCACCCCAATCGAAGGCGTTGGGATCATAGACAACTCCATTGCCGATCGAGCTGGTCGCTTTTCTGGCATAAGGATCGATGCGAGAAAGAGGAGGGAGATCCCACCCGGCAGGGGGGTGGATCACATATCGGTACTCATCTCCCACTTTTGCCTTTGACGCGCCGGTCGACCAGCATCCGTTTTTCTCTTTGACGAGGGGTGCCGAGGTCTTGCTCCAGTCATTGAAGGTTCCGGTAACGTAAACCTTTTCGGCATGGGGCGCCCATACGCGGAAGGTTACGCCCTTTGCACCGGGTATGGCCCCCATGAGGGAAGGTCTTGTCGCCGTGTGGGCTTTTTTTGACATGCTCTCCTCCTAATGTCTTCATCGCAGTGCTATCGGTCCGGCACCCTGATTGGGCATATAAGGAACGTCCTTCCTGTCGGTCCCCTTTTAGGGACATGATAGAATAGAGCCCCGACCCCCCATAAGCGCCGAACGTAGACAATTACTTCCCCACGTGGATCTTGGAGAGGGAACTGAGAAGTCCAAAAACGCTCAGGAGCCACAAGACAACGGCAATGACCACGACGGCGTTCAGGATCGACTTAATGGAGCCCGCCATCGGGATGAATCGGTTGATGAGCCAGAGAAGAACACCAACCACGATCAGGGTCACCACCACTTGAGTTAAAGGCATGATCTAACACCCTCCTGGTTTTGTCGACGAAAGCATGCCCGGCGTACGAATAGACCCATCCACACGCCGCATAAGGGCTTCGGCTCTGTTTTAGAGTGCCGAGGCCCTTATGCACTAAAGCGGTCGACGCTGAGTATCCCCTATCGAATACGGATGGGGAATACGAGGCTGATGCCCGGCGACTGATACGCGTACGGGTCATAGACGACCGGCGGCGGCACATAGACAGGCGCCGGGTAATATCCACCACGGTCGTACCCGCCGCGCCCGTGATACCCGCCGCGCCCGCCGTGCCCGGCATGCCCACCACCACCCCTGGCGTCTCTGGCGAAGGCCGGCGCGATGGCTATACTGCCGATCATTAAGGTGAAGACGAGGGCCATCACGATCTTGCCGACTGTCGAACGAAACTTCCCTGCGCGGGTATTCGATGTTCTCATAGTGCCCTCCCATTCTTGGAGCAGGTCCCTATCCTAAAATAGGGTTTGCTCTCTTGCGTTATGGCAGTCGCGCTCATTTGCCCTTTGCCTTTGACTTCGTGCGGCCGTGCTGGCGGAATAATATATCGGCGCTCTTCTTCTGGGCGTCCGACATGCCGGCATAGAGTGGCTCGAAGGCCGGGATGAATTTCTTGAGGCCATCCGCATGCGCCTCGGCAATTTCGCCATAGGATTTGAGATCGTCGATAGCGGTCATAGTAGGTGCCTTTTCTGACCTTGCCTTGATGAGCGCCTCCATCGTTTTCGCATTGTCCCTCATCACCTGGGCGACGTTGTTCCATAGCTGTTCCTGTGCCGGGGTGATATTGAGCTTGGTATGAAGCTCTTTGATGCGTGCCTCGACGCGGTCGGATCGAGGGGTCGCGACGGAGGTTGCCGGACCTTGATCTCCCGAGGCCGCCCGCGCTGGGCTCGGGCTTGTGAGAACCATAAAGGCGAGGAGCACCGCCGCAACGGCGAGTGCAGTTGGATAAAGGAACTGATTGGTAATTTCTTTCATGATCTGTCTCCTTAATAAGGTTAATTTCCTGCGTCCCAATAAACATCGATTCCATTTCCACATCTCATTTCCCAAAGGGGATTCTCAAAAAATCGAGTGCTCGGGCCGGCAGTGGCCGCCACGCCCTACCCGGAAACGGATGTCGGTCGCCTATTTCACGATCAGGTTATTCTTTACGGATCTGACTCCTTCTACGCTTCCTGCGATTTCACCCGCTTTGCTGAGGGCATTCTGAGAATTGACGAAGCCGCTCAGCTGGACCCTGCCTTTGTAGGTCTTGACACTGATCTTGAACGACTTGAGAAAATCGTCTTCCGCAAGCAGGGCTTTCACCTTGGTCGTGATAACCGAATCGTCCACGTATTTACCCGTACTTTCTGCGCGTGTCGATCCACAGACCGCAAGGGTGCCGACAAACATAAGGAGGACCAGATAGCCGACAAACACATTCCGCGTTTTCATACATGCTCCTTTTTCTTTAGTAGGCACATCCGAATACGGATATACCCCTGGTACCGTACAATAGAACAGACAATCACTCATGTCTGTCGCAGAACCAAACGGCGCTCGCGGCGCGTCCGCACCAGCGGATGTGAGACCGGCCACCTGGGATAGGCCCTCGCCTGATTCTTCTACACCCCCGCCGGAGGTTAATTCAGGTCTAACCGTCCACGATTTCGCCGCGTACTCCCGGATGGACGTCGATTTGCGCCGCGCCGGCCGTCTCGAGGATGCTCTTGGTTTTGGCCACCTCGTCCGCTGTACCGTGAGCGATAACGAGGAACCTGTCAGATTTGATCGCCGTCTCGTACTTCATGACACTGTCTTTGGGAATGCCTATGCTATACAGCGCGGCAGCCAACGCACCCAGCCCGCCGACCACCACGGCGCCTTCCAGTGCTCCGATAATCCAACTCACGAGCGGGCCGAGCACGATGAGGGGACCGATGCCCGGGATAAAGAAAAGGGCCGACCCGAACAGCAAGCCCCAGATGCCGCCCCAAAAAGCCCCCAGTTTGCCCCAGACCTTCATGCGGTCGCCGACGTTGTAGTAGCCGACGACGTGCTCCTCGGGGTGATAGTCCCTGCCCACAATGGACAGTTTCTTCATGTCGAACCCCGACCGCTGGAGTTCTTTGATGCTCGTTTCTGCCTTGATGTGAGAGTCGAAGATCCCTACCACTGCGTTATGCTCAGCCATGGTTTACCTCCTTACCACCGCCTCCTCCAATAGTAACCTCCGCCTCCGCCGAACACTAAAAACAGCACGACGATGAGAATGATGAGGGTTGTCGTACTCATGGTAATTTCCTCCCTTTACTTTGTTGAACATCTGCATCAGTTTCGGATTCCTCCGTTGACCGCGTCCTTCGCATCCTTCACCTTAGCCTTCGACTTTGCCTTGCGTTCGTCCCTCCCGCTTGAGCCTTTTGTTGCCCGTCAGGTCGCCTACAGCTTGATCTCACCCATTGTTTGCCTTTCCTGATGCACGATACGCCACTCCCACTACTTCCCCAGGACATTCTTGACCTGACCGACCTTTTCCTGCACTTTGCCGGCTATCTTTTCGGCTTTGCCTTTGGCCTCCAACGTGTGATTATCGGTGATTTTCCCGGAAACCTCCTTGACTTTACCCTTTATTTCGTGAAACGTTCCTTCCGCCTTGTCTCTAATGCTCGATTTCATGGTACTCCTCCTCAAGACTGATGCACAAAAAGCGCGTAAATGTGAGGGTGTTCGATTGTGAACATATTAATATTATTGTCCCTGTATCTACCATACAACAGACAATCACTCGTGTCTGTCGCAGAACCAACAATTATTTTGTAAGACTTTTGTGCATGAGGGTATCGTCTTTTTTGCTACAGGGATTTGAGTCGTCTCGCACAATCATTCACTTCTACGGCCTGTGGGTGCGTTCAAGATTGCCGCTTCAAAGGGTGATTATGTCCGATGTCAATGGATGGGCTTCCCCCCTGGAACGGTTTCCTTTATGGAGGTGGCGTGCAGCATCAAAATTCAGGATATATAATTAAAATAAGGGTAGAGAGAATCAAGGTGCGTGAAATTGCGGGCACTGAGGTTTGCAGCTCCTTGACGGAAAGGAGGGATGGATGGTTTGGACCATTTTTGTGACTCTCCTGATCTTATGGTTTCTGGGGTTGTTGACCGGCCACACGGAGGTAAGAAAATGACAAAGAAACAGTCGAAAGGAAACAGGCATAGGATCATTACTGCTATAACGATTTTAGCAGCCTCTCTGCTGCTCCCATACGCAGCAAACTCCCTTGCCGCAACCCCGGAGATCGAGACGGTTTTCGTCAAGGGCGGTTGCTTCCCGATGGGCGATACCTTTCGCGTCGGAAAAGACTACGAGCAACCCGTTCATGAGGTCTGTGTGAGCGACTTCTTCATCGGCAAGTACGAGGTGACACAGGAGCAGTGGGAAGCGGTGATGGGGTCAAATCCCAGCAAGTTCCCCGGTGGCCGGATGCCGGTGGATACGGTGAGCTGGGACGATACTCAGACATTCATCGCCAAGCTGAACCAGATGACCGGCAAACGGTACCGCCTTCCCACCGAAGCGGAGTGGGAGTATGCTGCCCGTAGCGGCGGGAAGAAGGAGAACTGGGCCGGCACGAGCGATGAGTCACAGGTCGGGGAGTACGCCTGGTACAAGGCCAACGCCGGCGAGAGAACCCACGTGGTGGGGACCAAGAGGCCGAACGGCCTCGGGATCTGCGACATGAGCGGCAACGTCTGGGAGTGGGTGCAGGATCGCTATGGTGTCGGCGTCCCGTACTCGTACTACACGGCTAGCCCAAAGGATAACCCCCAGGGATCGGGAATGGGCAATCAAAGGATGCTGCGGGGCGGTTCCTGGAACTTCGACGCGTGGTACTCGCGCGCGTCGTCCCGGCTCAGAATCGATCAGTGGTTCCGGGACCGCGATGTCGGGTTTCGTCTCGCGTCTCCCTCCAGGTAGCTATTTTCTGACTCTCTGGCGCATTGCAGTCATCTGCCATATCTCTTTTGTGGCGTAACCTTGTCCATTCAGCGATTGCCAGTAACATTCAACACTGCGTCATGTGCGGGAAATCTGGGAGTAGTGAGCAGTTGGGGTATGATGCTTCTTTTTCAGTTGACGGGTTTCATGCACGACTTCAACTTCCCATCAGGGTAGAAAGAAATTAAGCCAAATTGGCCGCACTCATTCCCGCCGACGGTTGTTGGCGTAGAGAGTATACAAGATTCTATGTTGCCATTGTCATAAAAACTGATACGATTTCCATTACGACATCGAATGTTATTCGCTTCGTAATCATCTTTGAGTTCGCAAGATCGTAGTGATCCGTTTTCATGAACTACTACGTTGACACCGGAATTACAAATTGGTGGGTCAACGGCGTAGACATTAAAACTAACTACCACTAATGCTAAACTCAGGAAAAACAAAATATTTTTGCCGTTCATAAAAACTGCCTCCTATTGTTGGTGATCAATGCGCCGCTGCCCACGCGGGATGAACCATTGGGGAGAAAAGATACGTCATAAGGCGATATCTCCCCGCTTCCGGGATGCCATTGTGCCTGTAGCATCAGATCGTTCATGGAGCCGGTGACCTAACGGTTGAGGGCCTTGGCGAAGGTGACCGGCCCGGTTTCAGGCACGAGGTGCTTTTCATATGCCGGACCGGGACCATCGTGCTCCATCACTTCCCTTATAGCCCACGTCATCCGCTCTATGAGCTGTCCGCCGTCAGTGATGTCCCTTCCGAAAAGGACCGTGGAATACAAGGAGGCGGTGTTCGAGATGAGGATATACTGAACACCGCTCACGGTGAAGAGGCGGGCCGACCAATCGACAAGCGGGTTCGGATGGGCGGGGCGAGTCGCTAATTCTGTCTCCCGGGTTTTCTTGGCCGAGGTGTTTCCGAGTCGGATAATCATGGTTTATCTGCTCTTTTGTCACCTATCTTATCGTAGTCTTAGTCACCAGGCAAGGAAAAAGCGTTCCTCACAGTTCCCATTTTACTATAAAAATCACTCTTTACTGACTCTGCCTGATTGCTGATTTCAGGAACGGGGGGGTTTGGGACGAAACCAGAGCTGGCCAAAGCGATACGCAGGGTATATATAAGGTAATCTGTGAGTTCTCTCTCATATATCTTAATGAAGGAGGTTGCTGAAAACATGATGCGCAAGAAGATTATCAATCGAAGCCCGAAGGAGCCCATATTTACCGATCATGCCTGGCTGGACCTGGAGCGTCTGGCGCAGGTCGAGATCACCTCCGAGGAGACGGGACACCCCGTCGAGTCGGCCTTGACAACCGGGGGTGGGCCGGGCTGGCTGGCCGGTGAAAACGGGGAGCAAACGATTCGCCTGCTCTTTGATGAACCGCAGGTACTCGGACACATTCGTCTCGTATTTGAGGAAGAGAAACGGGAGCGCACCCATGAGTTTGTGCTGCGATGGTCGAAAGACGGCGGGACGTCATACCGGGAAATCCTTCGCCAGCAGTATACCTTCAGCCCGCCGGGCGCGACCCGGGAGGTCGAAGACTACACCGTCAACCTTGACGGGGTGACGGCGCTGGAGTTGACCATTGTACCGGATATAAGCGGGGGAGACGCCCGAGCATCCCTGATTTCATTGCGCCTAGGATAGCCCCGATTCACCCTCGGTGTTGCCGTGGGCAATGCGGTACACGATAAACCCCGTTTATTAAGGCGGGGACCTCCCTCATCAAGCCTCCCAACTTTTTGTGATCCTACTTTTGATGTTCTCTTTCCCCCCCTTCAGGTTTTCCTTGAGGCTGAGCGTGTTGTGGTTGAACCTGAGGCTGCCTCTGCGGCTGCTGAGCCCTCTCCTGAGGTTGTCTCTGTGGCTGACCTTGAGGTTTCTGAGCCTGAGGTCTTTGCTCTTGTCTCTGTGGCTGACTTTGAGGTTTCTGAGCCTCGGGTTTCCGAACCTGAGGTTTTTGAGCTTCGCGTTTCTGAGCCTGAGGTTGTCTTTGCGGCTGATGTTGCTTAACCTCAGGTCTCTG
>Ga0187854_10003926_pt1 | contig 11513 bp, 10 predicted proteins | sample June2016WEW_6_15_FD_132445 | JGI IMG/M metagenome (GOLD analysis project Ga0187854, IMG submission 132445) | Peatland microbial communities from SPRUCE experiment site at the Marcell Experimental Forest, Minnesota, USA - June2016WEW_6_150 | ecosystem: Environmental > Terrestrial > Soil >...
AATGGAGATTTAAATCGATAATCCTCGGTTTCTCTTGCCCGATACGGTAAAACACTCCTTTTCCAACTGGGGCAAGATACCCTACAAGTAGTCTCGAATTCGGGCAACGATTATTACGAACCGGCTTACGGGCCGCGTTTCAACATATGGAGCAAGTACCGCAGGAGCACCTGGGTCGGGGATGACGGGGTAATCCGAAAAAAAACATGAATCATACCGTGCAGACCTCTTGCTCCCTGAGTCTGCCTTAAAAATACTTCGGTGCAATTATCCTAATAAAAATGAAGGCTGGCCTCTTTTGTGCTAAAGTTTTAAGAATAAATGCCGATAAGAATACTTGAAGGCTTCGCTATCCGGCTTTCTAATAATCCAACCATTGTATTCCATGTTGCAGAGTCTCTTATGGGTTCTTCCATGCTACCGGTATCGATTCCGGTAGCCGATGATTTCGTTTGTCTCAGGCCAAGGGAATAGCCCGTCAGCCTAGCACGAAAAGCTTTGGGGAAAGACGTAATAAACGGGGTCTCTTCAACGATCTGTGTCGAACTGATTATCAATGATAGTTAAAGGGGTGACATTCGAAAGGTGGATATTCGGTCTGGACTTTTTAATCTGCACTTTTTAATTTGAAGGTTAACTTTTCATAAAGTTGCAACCCAAACATGGAGAGGGCGAAGGGGGCTGAACGGTTGACCGACCCTCCGGCCTGCCCCGCAAGTGCCCACGCACCTGTGTGCGGGAAACTTAGCCCAGCTTTTTGTTGAGCAGCTTCTGGCAGGATCACTTCAAATCAGGGAGCAACTCTACCGGGGGGGAAAGATTATCATTGGATTTCAAGGGATATCAAATTGGATCGATCAACTTTAGAAAAGTCCCTCTTAAAGCATAGATGAACGGAGGTAAAAACGATGGCCAACGAGATAGAAAAAGGGAATGACGAGGCCCAATACCTGAAGGTTCTTCGGGCTAAGGGGAATTACTTCGTGGAAAGCGATGAAGGGATGGCCCTCTACAAAGTCCATCAGGATGCGGAAGGCAAGTACCTATGCGGTTGTGACGATTATACGACGGGGACCAAAAGCGACGCTGATTTCCATTGCAAGCATATCCTGGCGGTGATCCATCGTGTTCCCAAAGGAGAGGTGGAGGCTGCGGAACTCCTGGAGCGGAGGAAACCGAAACTGGACGAGCGGTTCATTAAGACAATTGATGGTAGAGATTTCGTCCTGTACTCTGGGCTTCTGGACCTCGCGCATCAGAAGGGGCTCTTGAAGATCGAGGTTGAGCCTCTTCAGTATCCCACCAAGGAGAATGGATATTTTGCCATCTGTAAGGCCACGGCTCTTTCCAAGTTCGGTGAAATCTTTTCGGACATAGGGGATGCGAATCCGACCAATTGCGATGCGAAGGTAGCCAAACATCTCCTGCGTATGGCCAGCACGAGAGCCAAAGCCAGAGCGCTCCGGGACATGGATGATATCGGGATGACCTGCCTGGAGGAGTTGGGAGATTTGGATGAGGCTATCGGAGCAGGAACCCAGAGTGAGAAATCCCCCAAGGGGACCCAGAAAAGGAGTTCCCAATCTTCTCCCCCTCAAGATCCTCAAGAGAACAAAGCCCAGGGTAAAGGAACCTGCGGAGGAGCGGAAAAGCCAGCTGAACCCAAGAATGGAGAACCGGAGAAAACTCAATCGGACCTAGCCGCTTCCCCGATGTCCTCGGCCCAGAAAAACGCGATTTCCAATTTGAGCCGGAGGCGGGGAATTCCCAATGAAGAACTTACCAAGATGGCTAAGGAGAATTATGGGGTTCCGCTCGAAACCCTCTCCACGGTCAATGCCAGTGCCTTCATCCGCCTCCTTCAGCAGTCGGCTTAGGGAAAATTTGTTGGCTTCCACATGGGTGATAAAAAAAGCCAGGAGAGGTTAGAAGATCAAGATCGAATTGCTTCCATAACTAACCCGGAAGGACGGAGAATCAAAACAATCGAGATTCTTCGTGGCTTAGGAAAGAATAAACTTAGGCCTCGCACTTTTCCAGGAGATAGGGAATGAATGATCTGGCATATTATAAGCTCAGGCCTCACCTCTCGGCTTCGTCGGTAAATGATTATATTGACTGCGGCCTCCTTTATCGTTTATCTCGGATTGATAGAATTCCCCCCGAGTTCAAAACCGATGCGTTGGAATTTGGATCCACCATTCATTTTGTCCTGACTGGGTTTTATAAAGAAAAAAAGCTCGGAAATAGGCTTCTCCTCAAAGATATCCAGGAAAGCTTTGAAGGATTTTGGAAGGAAATGGCGCAGGATAATCCGGAGATCCGGTATTCGGAAGGGGAAGATTTTGACACTCTGCTGAAGAAAGGCAGAGAGCTTTTGGCGGTCTGGCATAGTAAACTTCCCGAAAATGATTTTAGGGTGATCGGGGTGGAGGAACCCTTCGTTCTAATCCGGCGTGATCTTTCCGTTCCCATCATTGGCTACATCGACCTTCTCGAAGAAGATGAAGCCGGAACCATCGTGGTTACGGATTTCAAGACTTCGGGGCGGTCCTATTCAGCCGATGAAGTAAATAAAAACCTCCAGCTGACCATCTACCAAATCTCCATTAGAGAAAATGGCTTTCGGAATAGGGAAATCCTCCTCAAATTGGACTGTCTGGTCAAGACGAAAACCCCCAAATTCGAGCAGTTTTATACTTCCCGCAGTGAGATTGAAGAAAGAAGAACGATCAAGAAGGTCCAGGAGGTCTGGCGAGGAATGAAGGAGGGGATCTTCATCCCCAACGATGGCCATTGGAGATGCCAAAACTGCGGTTATAAGAAAAAATGTGACGAGTTTCTGGAGGACGGGTTAGCTGAAGATTGCAACCACTCAAACCGTCCAGCACAGAATCTGACCCTCTCAGGCGGTAACGGAGAAAGGAAGAAGGTCGAGAGCGGGAAGCCCTGAGGATTAGTCCGAATAGGAAAAGCGAATGGCCCCGAACAAAGTCCCGAAGGCCAAGGATTCATCTCCGGTTCTGGCGCTTTCCAACCAGGGATCCATTTCCCCAGGAGATCTGTTAAAGGAGAACTCATCATGGCTGAGCAAGTAATCCTCTGCCCCTATTGCCACAAAGAGATTCCACTCACCAAAGCCCTTTCCCACCAGATCAAAGAGGAATTGCGGGAAGAACTCGAATCTGAGGTCAAAAAGAAGGAGCGGGAACTTGCCCAAAAAGAGGAGGATCTCGTAACCAAAGAGAAAAGGATTGCCGAAGAAGTCTCTCAAAGGGTGAGCCTCGAAAAAAACAAGCTGGAAGAAGAATGGAAACAAAAAGCCAAAGAAGCAGTGGCTCTTGAATTAAAGGATCTGCGGGCCCAATTGAAGGAAAAAGGGGAGAAATTAGAGGAATCGGAAAAGGCCGAACTGGAACTGCGAAAACAGCGCCGCGAGCTCGAAGAAAGGCAAAAATCCCTACAACTGGAGGTTTCCCGAAAACTCGACGAAGAAAGGGACAAAATCAGAGGAGAAGCCATTAGAACCTTCACGGAGGAGCATAGACTCAAGGATCTGGAAAAAGAAAAACAAATGAAGGATATGCTGAAGCAAATCGAGGAATGGAAGAGAAAAGCAGAGCAGGGCTCCCAACAGATGCAGGGGGAAGTTTTGGAACTGGAGCTGGAAGAAATCTTAAAAATCAATTTTCCCCTTGACCAGATTGAACCAGTGGCCAAAGGGAGAAAAGGGGCCGACCTCCTGCAGAAGGTTCATAATCAGCAAGGCCAGTATTGCGGGACCATTATCTGGGAATCCAAACGCACGAAGTTATGGAATGAGGGCTGGATTGGTAAATTGAAGGAGGACCAGAGGGAGGCAAGGGCAGAAATTGCCGTACTGGTGACCACCGCCTTACCGAAGGAAGTGAATAATTTTGTCTTTATGGATGGAGTCTGGGTTACGCATTACAGCTTAGCCACTTATCTTACTCATGCCCTAAGGATGAACCTGATCCAAGTTGCCAGCACGAAAATTTCCGCAGTGGGGAAATATCAAAAGATGGAAGTGCTATATAGCTATCTCTCCGGCCCGGAATTTGGCCAGAGAATTGAGGCTATCGTGAGCGCTTTCGCCTCCATGAAAAAAGATTTGGACCAGGAAAAGAGAGTCATGAATAAAGTATGGGCCAAGCGAGAAAAACAGATCGAACGGGTAATTTACAATGCTTCAGGAATGTATGGCGACCTGCAGGGAATCATTGGGGCTCCATTGCCGGAGATAGAGAGCTTAGGGCTGAAAGGTTTAATTGCAGAAGGGGGTTCGGAAAAGCAGGCTGAGGATCAATAGGATTTTTTGAGGGCGGAAGAGCTCGATAGCTGCGGCTCGAATTCATGCCGCAAAAGGTATGGAGAAAGAGGATCGCCCTTGGTTAAGGGGAAAGGGGAAAGTTGAGTAGGGAGATGACATCTCCCTACTCAAAGAAGCTGGCTTAATAGGAGGAGGTCTTTTGATGTTCAAGTTCATCCCTATCCTGATATTTCTCCAAAAACTAAAAACTTGTGGATTAACATATTCCTACTCCGAATCAAAAGAGTATCAATGGTAATTTTTTCCCTCAGAATAAGCCAGATCGCCCGGCCCTTATCCTACCCTACCCTATGGGAAAAGTCTTGCTCCGGGGCCTAAAATTTAATCGAGGGTATTATGACCGATAAAGCCTGGAAACAGCGAGAAAGAGACGTTGCTGATTTCTTTCATGGCCAGCGTAACCCTCTTTCCGGCCGAAACTCAAAGCATACTGCAGCTGATGTGATCCACGACCAGCTTTTCATCGAGTGCAGGCTGAGGAAAAAGCATACGGCCGTCAGCCTTTGGGATGAAGTCAAAGCCCTGGCTGAGCAGGAGGGAAAGACCCCGATAGTTGTGCTGGCGGAGAAGAAACGGCCGGGGTTCTGGATTCTTGTTCATAACGAAGACTTTTCGAAGGTGTAAAAAAGCGGGGCGAGGACTGGGGGATATAGGGAAGAAATAGAGGGGAAAAGGCACAAGGTACAAGGTTCAAGGAGTAAGGAAGAGAAATACAAGATCGAGGCACTTTACGCAAGGAAGAACCTTAAGAAACATATTCTTTACCGCTTAACCAAATGCCCCTTAGTCGAATTGATTGAGGGGCTTTTTTTGTTATTTCGATGCCAGGGGGAAGAAAAGGATTAAGGAGGTGAACCTTTATTTTAATGAGGGGTTCTAAATAAGGGAGGGTAAAAATAATTTAAAGAGGGAAGGAAAAGTCGCTCCCGGCTTAATACCTCGTGGGACAGGTTTTGCGGGAATGACGGCCTTTGCCGCGATTTAGGTTGCCGGGTATAAAAGCCCGCAAATGTGCAGTATAGATCAGACTCAAGAAAAAGTTCTCAAAGGATAATGTCTTCAACCGATGGGAAGGTAATCTAAATGGTCTTTATAAAAAGCGAGAAACGGTCGATACTAAAAGGGTATCCGATCTTAAAGAAAAATTTAATGGAACCTGAAAATGTTAAAAGAACCTATTACGAAAATTCGAAGACCCAGGCCCCTCAAGGCTGATCTACATCTTCACACAGCCGAAGACCCCCTGGACCGCGTACGATACACGGCCAAAGAGCTCATCTCCAAAGCTGCCGATGAAGGTTTTGACGTGATTTCCATCACGAATCATCACCAGGTGACTTTCAATCAGGACCTTTTTTCCCACGCCCAGGAACGGGGCATCCTCCTCATCCCTGGCTTAGAAATGACCATTCACAGACGTCATGTCCTCGTTTTGAACCCTCCCCCGTATGAAACGTGTTCGGATTTTTTCTCCTTTTCAAAACTGCGCCGGCCGGAAACCTTGATCATTGCTCCGCACCCCTATTTCCCGGGAACCTACTCTTTAAACGGATATCTTCTGAAACACTTGAATCTCTTCGACGCGCTCGAGTATTGTCATTTCTATTCCCCAATGATCAACTTCAACCAGAGAGCTGTAGAAGTATCCCAGTCCGCTGGATGTACATTAGTCGGAAACTCGGATGCTCATTTCCTCTCTCAACTGGGAGCCACCTATTCGCTAATTGATGCGGAGAAGAATCTTGAGGCCGTTTTTGCGGCCATCCGGCAGAATAAGGTCAAAATCATAAGCCGCCCGCTGAAACACCGGGAGATGGGATCGATTGTAAATAGATTCCTTAGAATGAAACTTCGAGCCAAAATAATCAGACACCAACCGCAGCAAAATCCCGAGTCGGAAAGTTTAGGGGAATGTTAGTCACCCAAAAACTTCCCATTTTCAGCCCCTTTGACGATCCGCCTAAATATCTTCTCTTCCGCAAGGAGAATTCTGTCAGGGTTCTTATGAATTATACATAACGGCATACTAAGGAGTCCATACAGTTTGCTTTTTAGGAAATTGATTTTTGAAGTTTTTTATTTGACTTTTTGGGCGAGTCATTTTATATTCCTTACGGCATTAGGATTAGGATAACTCGGATGCAACTTTGGAGAACAACATGTGAAAGCGCCATTGGGGATTATTTCTTTTTCCCGGTGGCCTTTTTTTATGGCCGAAGCCCAATTGTGGTTTATTGTGGAGTGATCGAGCGAGAGGAGGATATCAAGTGGCAGAAGGACAGGTGAAGTGGTTCAATGAGAAGAAGGGCTATGGATTCATCCAGCAGGAGGGTGGAGGGGACCTTTTTGTCCATTACTCAGCTATTCAGGGGGATGGATTTAAGTCTCTGAAGGAAGGCCAGAAGGTGAACTTCGAGATCGAAGAGACACCCAAAGGCCCCAAGGCTAAGAACGTTCAGATCATTTAGATTACCTGGAACCCGGCCTCATAAAAAAGGCAGATTGATTCGGTTACCTTCGCCTGGCCTCGGCGAGAGGCGCTTCCCTGCCTTGCAGCCGCGTCATTGCCTTCTTTTTTTCTTTCTTACCCCTTCACTCCCGAGTAAATAACCGCAATCCCGTTGGTGAGTCTCCGGTAGGTCAGCCGGGAGAAACCAATTTTTTGTAGTATTCTGACAATTTCATCCGGCGGAGGAAATTTTCGGATGGATTCGGGAAGATAGAGATAGGCTTCCCGGTTATCGGCCAAGAATTTCCCTGCCAGGGGCATGATGTGGAAAGAATAGAAATCATAGAGCCAGCCGAACCAGAGAGAGGCAGGAAGGGAAAACTCCAGGCACATCAGTTTCCCCCCCGGCTTGAGGACCCGGTACATTTCGACCAGGCCTTTTTCCATGTGGGTAAGATTACGAATCCCAAAACCCACCATGGCGGCTTTGAACCGGCCCTCCGGAAAAGAGATCAGCTCCGCGTCACCCTGGACATACTCCACCCTTCCGGATAGAGAGGCCATGCCTACCTTGGGCTTCCCACCTTCAATCATGGCCCGGTTGATATCATAGAGAATAACCCGCCCCTGAGAGCCGACTACTCTGGCGGCCAGGATCGAGAGGTCGGCGGTGCCACCGCATACATCGATGACCCGATCCCCCGGCTTCAATCGTAAAGTTTCCACGGCCCATCTTTTCCAGAGATAATGAAGCCCGAAACTGAGGATGGTGTTCATCAAGTCGTATTTGCTGGCGATGGAATTAAAGTGGCGAAGGACATACCTGACTTTCTCACTGGCGGCAACCTTTCGATAACCGAAATAAGCCAACTCGTCTCTGGTTTCTTCGAGGTTTCGGATAGGTTCTTTTTGCGCGGCTGGAGGCATCAACATTTCCTTTGGATGGGTCTCAATCCGTCTAATTCCTATCTCTATCCCCTCACTGGCCCCATAGGCCTTTTAGATCAAACCCGGCTCCCTGGAATAGGGGAGGGAGGTATCTTAAGCTTGCCCGGCCGGCGTCAACGGGTGTGTCAGCATAAGTGTAAAGTTCCAGGCCGATATCCCCCCGGTAGGCTGTCTGAAGAATGGTCTTTAAGACCTGAGAAGATCGATAGCGCCCTGGCCGGCAGATCAAACTCCAAGGCCCCATTTTTTTATTCCCTCCTGATTCATTTGGTTATTCTTTCCCTTCTCCTCGAAGTTATGTATCAGCCTGATAAGAGCCCCATAAGGGAAGTGAATTACTGGGGCGTCAATCTGGCAAGCGGATGTTAGAGACCATGTTTTCGCCCTTCTTCGGACCACGATTTCTGAAGAGATGACCCGGATTTTGCAAGATCAGTCCGCCCTCCTGGACTTGAAAATTTTTGAAATTACCCCGCAGAATTGGGACACAAAATTATAGATTCTGGTAGTTTTTGAAAAGACCTGTTCATTTCTGAGACTGTATACCGAATCGATTCAGGGCAGAGAGGGCTTTCACTGCCGCTTCGGGAGAAGATACAGTGGCGATAGTCTCGCCGCAAAGGTCCTTGAGCTGCTGGGTCCATCCTTCGTATCCGAGAAGGACCGAAACGACCGGCTTCCCGGAAATTTTTCCTCTTAAGACCGGCCAGTCTCCAAGGAGTTGTTTCGTCTGCAGCCCCAGGCGGAAGTAAGTTTCGATCGGTGTATAGGGGATGACCGGGATCAGGATAAACCCGTCCGCGTGGGGATCGGAAAATATTGCCTCGCAGGCGGCAGGAAAAATCCCGCTCGGGCCGATATCCAGCGGGTTTTTCACATTCACCCAGTTGGGAGCTTTGGATCGTATCTTTTGGATCGTGCTCTGATCCCAGCTGGCGAGTTCCATCCCCTCCAGGTAGGCTGCGTCCGCAGTCATGGCCCCCAGAGACCCCGAGGTGGTAAGGATTCCGATTCTTCTTCCGGGCATGGGTGGTTGAGTTGTGGTGACTCTGGCAATTTCGATCATCTCCTGGAGATTTGCGGCCCGGATCGCACCTGCCTGACGGAAAGCGGCATCATAGATTCGATCCTCCCCCGAGAGGCTGGCTGTATGGGAAAGGGTGGCTTCACGGCCGTAAGGGGTGCGGCCGCTCTTCAGGATGATTACCGGCTTTTTCCGGCAGGCGCGGCGGAGGGCGCCCATCATCCGCGGACCGTCTTCGGTCCCCTCCAGATAAATTAAGATCACCCGGGTTTGAGGGTCCTCGACAAAGTATTCCAGAAAGTCCGCTTCGTCCAGATCGATCTTATTGCCCAGGGTCGCCACTTTGCTGATTTTAAGACCCGCTGCGGGGAGATGGTCAAGGAGAATGTTTCCAAAAACTCCACTCTGGGCGATGATAGCTACGGATCCTGGTTCCATGGACTGGTCCATGATTTCGATCGTGGCAAAGCGGGCTTCCGTATTGACCACTCCCACACAATTAGGCCCGATAAGACGGATTCCCATTCTCCGGGCGAGCTCGGCCAATTCCTCCTGCCTTTTCTTCCCTTCCTCGCCGGTTTCGGCAAAGCCTGCGCTTTCTATGATCACCGCCCGGACCCCTTTTCCCCCCAGCTCAACTAAGGTCTCTCGAACTACCGCCGATGGAACCAAGACCACGGCGAGATCGATACTTCCGGGAATCTCAGCGATGGAGCGGTAGACTTCTTTTCCATGAATCTCTCCCCCTTTAGGGTTGACTAAAAAGGCCTTATCCAGCCAGCCATTCCTTTTCCAGAATAGAGGAATTCCGTATCCGAACCCCGGGGTACTCGTGGCACCGATGAGGGCAATGGATCGAGGTTGGAAAAATCTGTCCAGGATGGGGGTTTCCACTCCTTCTTCTCCTCTCGGCCTGATGATTTAAACTAAATCGGCTTAGAGCCGGATGGCGACAAATAGACACTTTGTCTTTCCACCCTTCTATCTTTATAGATGGAGAACGATCGAATTGTCAAATTTTAGTCGCCCGAGGATGCTCTGCCTCCCAGGCTGGCGCGGGGTCGGAGGGAGGAGGGAAGGGGCCTTAAAGCCCCCGAAGGAATTCGGGGCGCAATCGAGAGGGGTCCTGCGACGAAATTACTTTCTGGATAAGGTTGACCACGGCCTCTTTATCTTTGGGCATCCGGGCTTTAATCGGAAGATAATTCGAAGCATGGTTGGAGGTGAAATAACAACGGCTGAAATTGGAATGGGCGACGATCATTCCCAATTCCTCGAGCAGTTCAAAAGGGGAGGGGAGTTGAAAACGCCCCGCTTTCAGGTCTTCGTAAAGGGGAGTTCCGGGAACTACCATCAAGGTCAGAGCACTGGCAAAATCGGGATCAATGTCTGAAAGGACCTTGGCAGTGGCCAGGGCATGCCGCTGCCCGTATCCTACTCCGCCCAGCCCCAGAAGGACCGTTACCGATAGGGTGATCCCGGCTTCCATGACCCTTCTGCCGGCCTCAACCATCTGCTCGTAAGTAGCCCCTTTTCGTACTTTCTCCAAAAGGTCCGGATCACCGGTCTCCACACCGAGGTAGACGATTCCCAGCTTCCGCCCTTCCAGGGCCTTCAGCTCTTCCACGCTTTTCCGCAGAATACTCTTGGCATTGCCATAAATGCCCACCCGGCGCAGGCCAGAGATTTTTTCGTTCAAATACTCAAGGATGGCCAGGAGCCTGGGTTGAGGGATGATCAGGGCATCCCCATCAGCCAGGAATACTTTCCGAAAAGGTCCGTAGGAGGCCACTTCATCAATCTCCTGTTTGATGACTTCCAGGTCCTTGATACGGAAGCGGCGCCCTTTATAGGTGGGACAAAAGGTGCACCGGTTGTGGGAGCATCCCAGGGTAACCTGGAGGATCAAACTTTCCGCTTCACTGGGCGGGCGAATGACAATTCCTTCGTATTCCATGGTCCCAAACCATAAGCTGCAAGTGGTAGGTCGTGAGTTGTAGATGACCTGAAAACATTCTAACGTTCCTTAAACGAATTAACAAGAAGATTGCCGAAGGGCCGACTCTTTTTATTTTGATTCCGCAATCCGCATTCCGCGATTAGTTCAGCCTTCCCTCTTCCCTGAGCTTTTCGAGAATCTCATTTATTTTGGGGATAGCGTCCATCGCGGCCTTCTCTCCCTCCAGAATCGCTTCATGTCTTTTGGAGAAATCGCTGGAGGCGATGTGGCCTACCCTGGGCTTTATGAGCACGTCCGCCCTGGAGCACTGGAGATTGGCCAGCTGGGAATACATAATATTGATGGCCTGAAGGATGGTGTCAATCGTAGTTTCCGGCTTGGTGCTCTCCACATCGGAGGAGATGTCCACCGCGATGACGACGTCTGCACCCTGTCTTTTGGCCGCATCTACGGCTACCGGGCTGACGACTCCTCCATCGACGTAGACCCGGTCGCCGATCTTTACGGGCCTGAACACGCCCGGGATGGAACAACTCGCCCTGACCGCAGCTCCCGTATTCCCTTTGCCGAAGACAACCTCCTCGCCGCTTTGAATATCCGTGGCCACGGCATAAAAGGGAATATTCAATTTCTCCAAGAAGGTGTTCTTCAAAGTCTTATTGACATACTGGGCAAGCCTGATTCCCTGGATGAATCCGTTATCCGGAATTATGAAATCGGCAATATCTCCTTTCTCCACGGAAAGAGCCATAGTCTGAAGCTCAAAGGCGTTGAACCCATA
>Ga0187854_10003931_pt1 | contig 11505 bp, 10 predicted proteins | sample June2016WEW_6_15_FD_132445 | JGI IMG/M metagenome (GOLD analysis project Ga0187854, IMG submission 132445) | Peatland microbial communities from SPRUCE experiment site at the Marcell Experimental Forest, Minnesota, USA - June2016WEW_6_150 | ecosystem: Environmental > Terrestrial > Soil >...
AGCGCTTCAGGTCGGTTGAAGGGAAGAGCTGCCGTCTCGGACAGGCGCGGGAGGACCTCCTCCGTGAGCTGAAAGACCCGCGGCAGGTCGAAGCGGTTCATAGCCACGGTTGCGCGCACAACCATGGCCTCAACAAACGCGCCACGCAGGAGGGCGGGCAGCTCGGCAATGCGCTGGCCGGAAGGCGCGGCGCCCGAGGCTTGCTCCATCGCCTCCAGACACCGCTCCGCCTCATCCGCCCGCCCGCTGGCCAGCGTCACCCATGCGTAGCACAGCGTCAGAGTGGGCTCCCCGGCCACGAAGGCGGCAGGAAGCGCAGCGATCCACTCGCTCAGCGTCTGCTGTTCGCCCCGCGCGTACATCTGCCCCGACGCAAGCAGGATCAACCGCGCGGCGTTTGGATGGTCCCGCGCCGAGATCGCATGCGCCACGGCCTGTTCCAAGTATCCGTGGCTCTCGTGCCACGCGCTGGCCTTACGGTGCAGCGAGGCAACTGCCGCAGCGTCCATGGTGCCCAGGAGTCGCCGCCGCAACAGCTCGGAAAAGAGCGTGTGGAACCGGTACCACCCGCGGTGCTCATCCAGCGGAACGATGAAGAGGTTCATCCGTTCCAGCTGTTCGAGGACCTGCTGGCCATCTTGCCTTCCCGTGAGGGCGTCGCAAGCAGGGGCGCTCAGGCGCTCCAGGATGGAGACCTGGAGAAGAAAAGCCTGGACCTCATGGGATTGGCGGGTCAGCACTTCCTCCATCAGGTAGTCGGCAATGTGCCGCTCGTCCCCGGCCAGAAGTCTTAAGAACGCGCTCCGATCGGAGCGGCCTTGGAGCGTGAGAGCCGTCAGCTGCAGCCCGACCGCCCATCCCTCCGTGCGGCCTTCGAGGGCGGCGATTTCAGCTGAGGATAGATCGAGGTGGTGAACGGCGTTCAGGAGTTCGTCCGCCTCCTTTGGAGTGAATCGCAAGTCGGCGGCGCGGATCTCCAGCAGTTCTCCGCGCGCACGGCGGCGAGCCAGCGCAAGCGGCGGGTCCTCTCGGGTGGTAAGCACAAGCTGCAGGCTTGACGGGGCGTGATCCAGGATGAAGCCCACGGCCTCCTGGATCTCCGGGGATTGAATCGCGTGGTAGTCATCTAGCACGAGCACGAGAGCAGAAGTGAGCCTGGTCAGGTCATTAACCAGTGCGGTCGCCAAGGGTTCGACCGGGGGGAGCGACCCGGCTTGCAGCATGCCCTCAACGCCTGCACCCAAGTCCGGCTCCACGGTTTGCAGTGCCGCGACCAGGTAGCGCCAGAAACGAGCCGGGTCATTGTCCCCTGGCTCGAGGGAGAGCCAAGCTGCCCGCCGGCTTCCCGCCCGGATCCAGGCGGCCACCAGCGATGACTTACCAAATCCAGCGGGGGCAGAGACCAGGATGAGGGGGCACGAACCCCCTTCGTCCAGCCGCTGGACAAGCCTCGCACGAGGCACGAAGCCCGTGCGAGAAGGGGGCGCATAGAGCTTAGTCGTCAGCAGGGGGCTGGACAAGGCAGTCCGCTTGCCGCATGGTTGCGGCGTGCTGGCCGGATGCTCCGGCCTACATAGAATCGGGCGAAACCGCAATCCGCCTAGACATTGTAACCCGATGGGCAAGGCCCGGGGTCCCTGACGCGAAGAGGCCTGGCGTCGTCCCTGTAGTAGCCAAGACCCCGTCCCAGCAAGACCACGGTGGAAGAACCACGCCAAGGAGGACCAGCGGTGCGCCCGGTTGGGGCAAGCCCCCTGGTATTGAACGGGGGACCCCCAGGCAGCCAGCCTGGCGGTCTATGGGTCGAAAAGAAAGGCGCAGATCCACTCGATTTGCGCCTTCGATACATTTCTGGTGCGCCGACCCACGGAACCGAAGCTCGTCGGGTTATGAGCTTCAACCCGGGGGAGGGGGCCTCAAACAGGGTTTCCAGCCGTTTGAGGGCACCATCCGTGGTTCAGTATCCTCGAGCCCAACGAGGTTGATCCGTAAGTGTAGGCCGAAGGTTTACCTCTTGATGGGTGTGTTTGTCAATGCACCGAGATGGATTTGCACCGAGATTGATTCAATCAGCGAAGGCTGCGAATTGATCCGTAGATACACGGTCAGAATCCATAATAGGAGCTTGGTGCATGTCCAATCCAGGCCCATTTTCGGAGGGATGGGGTTCTTGGCCAGGGCACCTTCTTCCAGGTAATGTAGGCAGTGACCGTGGCCAATCTCACGCTCACCGCCACAAAGATGAAGAAGATGCGATCCCGAACCGGGGCGTGCGACTTTGCGTCTTCTTTGTTGTCTCTCCTCAGGCGAGTCGGCGAGGCCGTTTTCATGACCCTCGACACATACCGGCCTTACCCAATCCATCTTTTCCGTGTGTTTCGCCGGGATCGGCCGGACTTCTAAGTACGCGGCGTCGCTTTGCGTGCACTGAAAGTGAGAACGATGCCGTCCAGTGCCGGCCGGAATTCATCAAAACCGGTCTCAGTCAGGTCCTGCCGCAATTCATCCAGTCGAAAAGTATGAACCCAGGAGTGTCCCTGCACAAACCGATTGATTACCGTTTTCCCCGCGACAAAGGTCTGGACAGATAGAGGCGCGCCTGGTTTCATGGTTCGCGCAATTTCGCGCAGAGAAAGCACCGTATCGGCGAAGAGGTGGAGGGAACCGGAACAGATAGCTCCATCGAAGACCGCATTCTCAAAGGGAAGCTCCTCGACGCGGGCTCGGGCGAGGCAAACCCCCGATACATTGTCCCGTTCGAGGTAGGTCATACCCTGCTGCAGCATTCCCATTGAGATGTCGATGCCGTAAACGTACCTGGATGGGGATGCGATTCGGCGACCGTAGGTGGCGGGCCCGCAGGCTACGTCGAGGACAGACCCTGTCACGCCCTCCAGGGTCTTGGAATGGAAACTTGCGATCTTGTCCATGAACCGGGAACTGTCCCCATGAACACCCGATAGTCCGAGAAGAACCGAAACGAACAGCCGGGATTCGTAAATGGGGGCAAAGAAGTCCATCTGCCTGGCCATACGTTTGATGGTTGTGGTGCCGGAAGTTCCGCCAAAGACAGGGGCCAGGCCGGCCTGCAAATCGCCTGAGAGAAAGTCGGGGATACCGATGGCGATGGGATAAGTCCGGTGACACTGGCTGCATTGGAGCACGTCCTCTCCCGGTTGCAGAGGAAGCTTGCATTTGGGACAGGCAAAGCTGAGTGGCTTGATTGGTGTCATTTCAGACCTGCGATTTCTCTTTTCTATTTGGAAGGCACAACTTTGCGAACCCTGAAGGTGAGGAACATGCCATCCAGTTTTGGCTCAAATCCCTCAAATCCAGATTCGGCCATGAATAGCCGCAAAACAGGAATTTGGAAGACATGCATGTTCTTGCGGCGCTTCATCAAACAGGTGAGAGGTGCATTCCCCGCCACGAATGTTGTCACCGCCAGGGGCGCACCGGCTTTCATGGTTCGTGCGATTTCGCGCAAAGCGAGCGCGGTATCAGGGAACAGATGGAGGGATCCGCCGCAGATTGCCCCATCGAAGACTGCGTTCTCAAACGGCAGTTCCTCTACGCGGGCTCGGGCGAGGCGAATGCCGGTTACCCCCTCCCGCGCAATATTGGTCATTCCCTGCTTTAGAGTGCCCATGGAGAAGTCAATGCCGAAAACATTCAGGGATGGGGAGGCGACACGGCGACCATAGGTGGCTGGCCCGCAGGCCACGTCAAGCACAAACCCAGCTACCCCTTCCAGGGTCTCCGAGATGAAGCTCGCGATGCTGTGCAGCGAGCTATGACGAGCGGCAGCCAGAGTCTTCAGGATAAACGAATGCCAAAGTTGGCCTTCGTAGATGGGGGCCAGGAATTCCAGCATCTGGATCCACCGATAATTGGGGGCTACACGGGCCAGCTCGCTCTCGGCGAGGAAATTGGGGATACCGGCGAGGATAGGATATGTCAGGTGACACTCGCTGCATAGGAGTGCGTTCTGTCCCGGTTGCAGGGGACACTTGCATTTTGGGCAGGCAAAGCCTACGGCTTTCATTGGTGTGATTTCGGGCATGGGATTTCTCTTCTCGGCCGGGAATCAGCGTCTGTCTACCGGGGAAAGGATTGCAATTAGACTGAAACCAAAATCCCCAAAAGGGGCAACCGAATCAACGGCCTGTGGGTTTCTGACAAACCGTTTGTTTCGATTGCGAGTTCCACCTTTCACCTCTGCCGGATATTCTCTTTCTTACGCCCGTCCCTTTTTTGGATTGACTATCGGCCGGAGGCTCTTCCGATATTGATCGAAGGCCGATTTTCCTTTCGGCGTAAGCCGGAACTCCGTGTGCGGGATCTTTCCCCGGAAGGATTTCTCCACCCTCAGGTAGCCGGCTTCCTCAAGACGCGAAAGGTGCACGGATAAATTTCCTTTGGTCAGGCCGCTTTCCTTGAGAAGGAAAAGAAAATCGGCAGATTCCAGCGAGGAGAGCAGGGCCACCAGGAGCAGGCGCGCCGGTTCGTGAATCACCCGATCCAGATCGGAGAGATTGCGCAGCGGTTCGGTCAAGGTTCCTCCCGGTAGGGAGACGGATTTTCCTTCCGGTAGCGCAGAAACGTCGCCAGTCCTGAGAGGACAAACGCAGCACCGGAGATCAGGGTCAGCAAACCGAGACCGACGAACGTTCGCTTGACGTCCTCCTCCAGGGGAACCCGAAGAACTTCCGGCAATGCGTTCCAAGGATTGGAGGTCAGCGCTTGGGGCGGAAAGGTCGGCAAACCGGCCAGAAGCTGTCCCCCTCCCACCGCAACTCCCGCCAGCAGGATCAACATTCCCAGCAGCCGGAAGCGGCGCAGGCCCGTCCATTCACCCAGCCAGTAGCAAAGAACTCCCCAGAGCATGCCCAGGAAAACCGGCAACCAGACGGGAATGGAGAACAAGGCACCGCGCCCCCCAGGCAGGATGAAGAACGCAGCCACTAAACCAAGCAGCGGCAGGACGATAATCAAGAAGACGTTTCTGATGAAGGCTATTATTTGCGCGAGGGGGACCCACTTCTCTCTGACATATCCGGTTCGCGGAAAAGTGAAGCGGTCCTTGAGCCACCATATTGCGAGGATGGCTGCCAAGAAACCCACCGCTTTTACGATGGCAACGTCGACACCGGTGGCGGCAAACTGTGTAAGAAGCGGCGCTTGCGGGACGACCCCGCGAAGAAGAATCACCCCTCCCAGGAGAACGAGCAATCCCCCGGCCGCCATTTCGGTAAAGCCGTCTATAAACCAATATCCCCGGCCACGCTTTGCGGCGGACTCAACTTGTCTTTCCATAGGCCCTCGATCTTGCATAGACTAGTTTATCTTGCAAACTCATCTATTATCATACCTTATAAAGCTAGGCTGTCAATGGACCGAAAAGGGGAGCGTCGATTCATTGGATCTTTTGGGTTAATAATTGGGTGGAAAAGGGGAGGATATTTCTCCACAAAACCTCCAGCGCGAACCGCGGAGCCGGGGCAGGCGGCCGGCGTGGGCCGCCTCGTGCGCCCGTTCCAAACCACATGAGCGCCCAGTTTGGGCGCCTTGACGCGGCCAGCGTCTATGCCGCCGGAGGGGGACCAGGCTTGAACCAGCGGCGTCCAGGCCTCCAGCCCCATAGACCAGAAGTGGGCGGGAATCAAATGCCGCAGACAAGCTGATCTGCGGCGTTTCATATTTCCTCAGGTGTTCTCAAGAACCACAGCTCGTCGGGTCATGAGCTCCAACCCGAGGGAGGGGGCCTCAAACAGCATTTCCACCCGTTTGAGGGTACCATCCGTGGTTCAGTATCCTCGAGCCCAACGAGGTTGATCCGTGAGTGTGAGCCCAAGAGTACCTCCTGTGGAGTGTGTATGTCAATAGATCAAGGTGGAGTAATTGAATTGAGCAATTGAATTGAACAGGCGGAATTCCCAAGGGGAATTCCCGATGCGCCAGAGATTTCCTGAGGGCTGGGGTGTGGGCCTTCTCCAACTTGCCTCGTGGTCGAGGCAAGGGCTCATCTGAATGCGATTGCGGAAACCGTTGCCGCAATGAGAATCACCCAGAGAATGTCAACATTTGCAAGGAGGGCTGCCAGCGCGGCGCCTCCAAGTAGTACGTGGAGAACGTCCCAGCGAACGCTGGAGGAAAAGCGAAGGGTGGTTGACAGCAGAAGGCCGACAAAGGAAGCGAAGATGCCGCCAATCACCCTCTCGAAGTACGGGGAGGAACGAAGTCGGTCATAGTAGGGAATGGACCCGATCAGGATAATGAACGACGGCGTAAACACACTGACGGTGGCTATGAGTGCGCCCACCATCCCATCGCGCAGGTAGCCAACGAAGGTAGCCGTGATCACAATCGGCCCGGGCGTTACTTGTCCGAGCACAATTCCATTGAGGAAGGTGGCCGCGTCCATCCAGTTGCGCACTTGAACGACTTCGTGGAACATGAGTGGGACCGAAGCGAATCCGCCGCCGAAGGCGAACAGGTCCACCCTGAACATCAGCGCAGCAAGGTCAAACAATGGTCGTCGAAGAAGAAACAAGGCCGCAAAGCTCGCCCCGACGAGTGCTAACAGGGGCAGGAGCAACTTCGGGAACCGCATTCTTGGAGTTTCTACCGGATGCTGCAGACCAGGCGGCCTACTTTCAAGGATGGCAAACCCCAGAAGAGCGGAGGACAGGATGACCAAGATGGGGTTTACACCCATCCAGAATGCGGAGGCAGAGGCCACCGCAAGGAGCACGCGCCTCCAGTCTTTCATAGAGGCTCGACCGAATGAAACGGTGGCGCTGAGGAGAATCGCCACAATGACGGCCTGGAGCCCGGAGAATATTGAAACCACCGCGGGCAGTGCACCCGCCCACGAATATAGGGCGGAGAGGATCATCATCAGGACAAATGCCGGAAGGGCGTAGCCAACAAAGCTCAGGGCTGCACCAATCAAACCTCTTGTTCTGAGGCCCACATAGGCGGCGGCCTGCATGACCGTTGCGCCGGGGATTACCTGACAAAGTGCGACGCCGTTGCGAAAATCCTGCTCGTCAAGCCAATGTTTCTGATCGACGGCCATCCTGCGGACGTAGGCGACCATGGCCGGCCCACCAAATGCGGTCAGACCCAGCCTCAAGAAAGATCCAAACAACTCGGCCAAAGAGGGCACGGCCAGGGTTGGCAATTGCCCATGGTTTCCTGACGGGACGTTCACATCGGCCACCTTCTGCGACTTCCGGCCGCGGTTGGAGTGACGGGGCACAGAGTCCCACCACAACCATATCACTTCTGGGAGACCGCACGATTCTGACAGAAACCAGTGATCGCCTGGTCACTAGCTCAAGTGGGGTGAACTGGATCGAGGCGCCACAATTGCTGGGCAATCTGGCTGAAGTCGCGTGATCAGGTCTGATGCGATGAACGAAGAACCGAGGCTCAAGTGCCTCGGTTCTCCACTAAGGCAGCGGGGGCTGGACTCGCCTGCCCTGGGTGATCGCGCCAGGGAACCACCGGCCTCCGGGTTACGAGAGTTCGTCTGCAGGTGCCAGCCCCAGCGCTCTTCTTCGCGCCCTTGACGTTGCCTACTGACCTCTGATTGAAACGTGCCTGGCGAACTACGACCGCGAAGTGACCGAAACGTTATTTCTTTGATTTGCGAATGGCAAGGTCAGATCGCAAGAACTACCGAGACAAACCCGAAGTCTGGCGAAGGATTGCGTTCAAACCGCCTACGTCCGGATGCACTCTCGTGTTTTCGGCGGGTCTTTCAACTCGGGCGAGGTCAAAACCCTGTCAAGGTACGAGAAGGTTCCCCCCTTGTTGACCTCGAGAGCTGCCTCCAGCAAGCCGCTCGTCCTTGCGCGACACAAACAGGTGGGTAGACTCATGCGCCTGAGACCAGCTTCATCAAGCTTTGCGGCCGGGAGCTAAGGGGTCTCTCATCATGCAACCCAGTGCTGACTGCGGATGAAATCAGTGACGACCGGGACATCGAAATACTTGCCTTGGAAGGCAAGATGTACTGGCCAGAAGAGGAGCAGCCAGAGAATCGGGACAATACAACTTGTGAGACCGCAAATCCCAATGGTGAGACGAGCCAGGATTGCGCTGAAGATGTTAAGGATGACTGCGACCACGACAAATGCGACCCACAAACAAATGGCCTGGACCGCGTGAAACTTTATGAATGGTCGATCTCTCTTGTCTTGGACGAGTAGCATGATCAGCGCAATGATACCGATTGGGTAACCAATTGCTGCCCAAAGCTTGTCGTCGCTGGTGATTTCTGATTTCGCGGGTTGTTGAGACATGGGTGTCTCCTGATTGGACTGGGTCGTGCGGAGGATAGCCGCACTTCGAGTGCCTGGCCAGCCAGCGATAGTACGCATTTGCAATCTCGCTGCAAGCGGATGATCCCCTCCCCTCGATGGGGCTCCGGCATAGAATCTCAGGTGGCAAGAAGGTCATGCAGCGCAGGCGAGAACAGGCCGCATGAAGACGGAGGACCGGCCGATGCCATTGGACTATGTGCTGTCTCTTGCCGACCTGGGGGCCAACTTGACGACGGTAGGGGGTAAGGGCGCCTCGTTAGTCCGGCTCGTGGCAGCGGGCCTGCCAGTGCCCGGCGGTTTTCACGTCACCACTGCGGCCTACCAAGATTTTGTGGACGCGAACTTTCTTCAAGCTGACATCCTGGCGGCTGTGGCGCCTGCTGACCCGGCGCAACCCGTCACACTGGATGCGGCAGCGAGCAAAATCGGGGAGCGGTTCAGGCAGGCCACGATGCCGCCCGCCGTCGCAAGCGCCATTGCGCGGGCCTACGCCAACCTGGGCGGCGAGCCAGCTGTGGCCGTGCGTTCGTCCGCCACGGCGGAAGACCTACCCGAGTTGTCCTTTGCTGGCCAACAGGAAACGTACCTCAACATTCGCGGCCAGGAGGCCGTGCTGAAGGGGGTGCAGAAGTGCTGGGCGGGCTTATGGACCGCTCGCGCGATCGGTTACCGCGCCCAACATGGCATCGAGCACGCTGCAGTCAGACTGGCTGTAGTGGTGCAGCGGCTGGTCGATGCAGAATCTGCCGGTGTGCTCTTCACGGCTAATCCGGTCACCGGCCAGCGTGATCAGGCCGTGGTGACGGCCGCCTGGGGACTGGGCGAGAGCATCGTCGGGGGCCTGGTGACGCCGGATGTAGTCAACGTACAGAAAGCCGACGGGCGCATCATCGGACGCGAGACCGCCGATAAGCAAGTCATGACCGTGCACTCTGAGGACGGCACGCGGGAGCAGCCCACCCCGGACCACCTGCGCCGCGCGCCGGTGCTGGACGATGATGCCGTAGCCGAGCTAGTGCGGTTGGGGCGGCAAATCGAGCAATTGTGCGGCGGGCCGATGGACATTGAATGGGCACGGGCGCAGGGGAAGTTTGCCATCCTCCAGGCCCGGCCCATCACTGCGCTGCCGGAGCCCGAGGTTCCCATCCCTGCCGAGTGGCCGCTGCCCGGCAAGGGGCCGTTCTTTCGTGGCAGCATCGTTGACTTTCTGCCTGACCCCGTTTCGCCGCTATTCGCCACTTTGGGCCGTGATCGATACAACGCGGGTGAGGAACGGTTGATGGAGTGGTTCATCGGTGACAAGAATGCCCGGATGACGTGGCTCGACATAATCAACGTTTATGCGTACATATCCATGAGGCTCTCGTTGGGCGCTTGGCTGCGAATCCTGCTTGCTCTCACGCGCCTGAGTCGGCTCATCCGCACCGCCACGGCACGCTGGCGCGAAGAAGCGGTACCGCAGTACCGCAGTGCGGTGGCCCGCTGGCAATCTCGCGATCTATCCGAATCGCCTGGCGCCGACCTGCTGGACGGCGTGCGCGAGATCTACGACGCGGCCATCAATCACTTGACCAGCCTGCAATCCGGCCTACTGGGGGCCGCGGGCGGTGCCGAGGCGATCTACACGACCGTGTACGATCGCCTCATCCGCCGGCCTGGCGACCCGGCCTCGGTGGCATTGGTGCTGGGTTACGAAAGCGCCCCGATCCAGGCCGAGAGGGCCCTCTACGATTTGGCCCGGTGGGTAGGCGGTCGGGCGGGGCTGGCGGACTACGTGCAAAGCCGGCCCACGCGACCCCTAGTAGCCGAGCTGGCCGGACAGGAGGCACCGCCCATCGTCGACGCCGCGGCTTGGCGTGATCTGCAAGTACGCTGGCAGACGTACCTGGAGCGCTACGGCGCGATGATCTACACGCTGGACTTCGGCCAGCCGCTGCCGATGGACGAGCCGGCACCCATAATGCAAACTCTAAAGCACTACTTGAGCGGTGCAGCTCCCAACCCGTACGAGCGCCAGAAGACTCTGGAGGAGCGGCGCGAAGCATCCGTGCAGTCCGTGCTCGGCCGTCTCGGTGGCCTAAGACGCAAGCTCTTCACCACCGTCCTGGGCTGGGCGCAGGCGTTCGCTCCCCTGCGCGAGGACAGCATTGCCTTTATCGGGTTCGGCTACCCTCAGCTGAGGCGGATGCTGAAGGAGCTAGGACGCCGGATGGTGCAGGCCGGCGCGATTGCACGGCCCGATGATGTCTTCTGGCTGACCGAAACGGAGGTCGAAGAGGCATCTGCCGCGCTGGATCGGTCCGAGGGCCTAGCGGCCATGGCAACCTCAGTCCGCCAACGCCAGGCCGAATGGCGCGCTCAGAAACGATTGAGCCCGCCGCCCACCTTGCCCGCCATGAAACGGTTCTTTGTGGGAAGCCTTAATATGGGAGGTTTGTCGACGGCGCGCGGCCGCATCCAGGCGGGGGACACGCTCAAGGGCATCGCGGCCAGCCCTGGCAGGGTGACAGCTCCAGCCTGCGTGCTCCGAGGCCCGGAAGACTTCGACCAGATGCGGGCCGGCTTGATTCTGGTGGCCGAGATCACGACTCCTGCTTGGACTCCGCTGTTCGCCATGGCCGCGGGCGTGGTGACGGATGTCGGGGGGCCGCAGTCGCACGGCTCAATCGTTGCCCGCGAGTACGGCATTCCTGCCGTGATGGGCACGGGCGTGGCCACGCGACGCGTGCACGGCGGCCAGGTCATCACCGTCGACGGCGATGCCGGGACTGTGAAGTTGACGCCGCCCGATGTGGCCATCGCTCCCTGACGCGTTCATAGGCGACGACGCGGTTCGAGAACAGCTTTGTCCAATCACCTATCCCAACAGCATGAACCGGTGAACTGCTTTTCCGGAGAGGCTTGTCTCGGCCGCCAAGAAATCCTAGCTCCTGGTAACAGTTTTCCACGCTCTATTTTCAACACTGAGCAGGGGCTTTGCGCTGCCTTTCGCACCGATGGGATATCTCCCCCCGACAGAAGGACCAGGTCGAGGCGGTTGTGCGATAAGGAAAGCAGAGGAGGCCAAGTTGGTGGAATCGATTGGGTCAGGCGCCGAGACCAAGTTGACTCTGGCCGTCTCCGGGCTACCGGCCCGACGACCTGTGGTTGAGCTAGGGATCGACCATCGGAG
>Ga0187854_10003938_pt1 | contig 11484 bp, 10 predicted proteins | sample June2016WEW_6_15_FD_132445 | JGI IMG/M metagenome (GOLD analysis project Ga0187854, IMG submission 132445) | Peatland microbial communities from SPRUCE experiment site at the Marcell Experimental Forest, Minnesota, USA - June2016WEW_6_150 | ecosystem: Environmental > Terrestrial > Soil >...
GGCGCAAGTCACAAAAAGCGAACAAAACTTCCATCCCATTCGAAATTAGTACGAAGCCCGGGTTTCCTGGTGATCTGCTCGGCATAGGAGGCAACCGCTCGACCGCGCGCATCGTCACCGCAGACTTCAGGCTGCCCATTTGGATTCACCCAGCATGGAATGAATCCCGCTTTGCGAACACCTTCAGCGCCGATCTCACACACTGCAATCATAGTGTTTCGTGCTTCAGGATGAAAAGGGTATGTCGGGTAATTGGGATCCGGTTCAAAGCCGAACAGCTCCCGTCTACGGCGTGCCCATTCGAGGCGTTTTAGACTCGGGTTGGCTTCAATATTCAACGCCCGGGTCACGGTGACAAAGTTGCCCAATCCATGATAGATCGGTCGGCCTTTATAGATTTCGATGCCGCGTAAAATATGGGCATGGTGCCCAACAACGATATCCGCTCCCACATCGATCGCCGCTTTGGCTAAAGGACGTTCGTACATGGCCAGGACGGCAGGAGTGTGCCCAATTCCCTTATGGAGAGCCACGATGAGCACATCCACTTCCCGGCGCAGTTTCTCCACATCCGCCAGCATTGCATCCGCGCTTTCAGGTTCAGCGAAAGTATATATCCGTGGAGGCCCCCCCGGAGAGGCGTGATCCAGTTCATAATGGGTGATCACGTGAACATACGCGCACCCCGCCTTCTTTTCAGCGGCCCACGAGTCCGTTGGCCCCACACAGTTGTAGCTGAGCGTCCCCACTTTCAACCCCTGGCGTACCACTATCGCCGGCTTACATGCCTCTGCGAGACACATCCCCGCTCCTGTCGTGGCTATACCCAATTGCTGCAGGGTTGTGATGGTATCTTCGATCCCATCGGGCCCGGCATCGTGTATGTGGTTTCCGGCGAGCGTCGCGACATGGAATCCGGCGCGCTTCAAAGCCGCCAGATTGTCCGGATTGCTGGGTGGCGCCGGGACGTCAGAGGTATTCTCACGCCCCCGGCGCGTATGCGGGACCTCCACGTGTCCAACCAGCACATCAGCTTCCAGCAGAGTGCTTCGCGTGAAATCGAAAAATGAGTCGGGCTCAGGCTCATCCAGAATCAAATCACCTACCAGCATCAGTTTCAGGGTGGAGGCATGACTCATGGTATCAGATCACCTTTTGCGCTCTCAGTCCTGCGATTCTCTCCGATGAATAGCCCAAAACCCGGCCATAAACCATATCATTATGTTCCCCCAACGCTGGAGGCGGTTGATCAAAACCGACATTGGATCCGGAGAACGTGAATGGCATGCCCATGCCATAGACATCTTCCACAGTGCCATACTTTGGATGAAGGAGCGGCACCGTTTCGCCGCGTTGTACTACTCTGGGATCGCGCGTTGCTGCGTATGGAGTACGCACCTCCGCTGCCGGTGCGCCGGCATGCTCCAATCGAGCGACTGCTTCCGATGAAGTCAGCGAACGCGTGAACCGTTCAATAAAGCCATTCAATTCCTGAAAATTCCTGACCCGCGCATCGCGCGTAGCAAACTTTTCATCGTCAGCCAGTTCCGGATGGCCGGCAGCTTCAAAGAAAGCGCGAGCCATCGCTTCGGTCGGCGCGCAGATGGCGATGAAGCCATCCTTAGTCGGGTAAACGCCGAATGGCTCCAGGCGCGGAAGCGTTTGCCCTGTCCGCTGCGGTATCCCGCAGCGTTCGAGAAGATCAAAAGGTTCCACCGAAACCATCATTGTCAAGGCCCCCAGCATGGAAACGTCGATGTGCTGGCCAACGCCTGTGCGCTGCGCCTGGTGTATGGCCGCCATCACACCGATAACGCCGAACATTGGAGCACAAAGATCGGCCATTGGAATTCCAACCCGAATCGGCGGGTCCTGCGGTTCGCCGGACGTGTACATCATTCCGCTTTGGGCCTGAATGATCGTGTCCATAGCCTTAGCAGGGCTCGAATCATCTTCGCTGCCAAAACCCTTAATAGAGCAATAAACCAGCCGCGGATTTACTTCATGCAACCAACTATAGCCCACTCCAAGGCGATCAAGAGTCCCCCGGCTGTAGTTTTCGACCAATACATCGCACTTTTTCACAAGGTCGGCGAAGACGGCACGTGCCTCCGGGTGCTTGAGGTTGAGTGTAATGCCGAGTTTGTTGCGCAGGCGGTTGATGGCTGAAACGGATACGTCGTCCGGGCTTCGGCGGACCAGACTTGCGCCTTCCGCCCCGAGATAAGGAGCGTTTTCTCGACAGGTATCTCCGCTGGCCGGATTTTCCACTTTGATTACGTGAGCGCCGAGTCCGGCGAGCAAGAGTGTTGCGAACGGTCCGGCCAATGCAACCGTCATATCCAGAACGGTAATATCATCTAAGGGCTTTGGGATCGCCGCTCCTGCTTCATTTGTTTTCGTTGATTCAGCCATAGGCCTGCCTTTGATTTCGGTTTTGCGCCGGATGAGTGTTGCCCATACGGCGTTCTCATCAGTCGGAACCTACTTTAGCGCATCAGATTTCAGGATAAAACAAAAATGAAAATGCATTATGCATGCATATAACATAATATATGCATTGAACCGTTTACACCGTATGGGAGTTATGAAATAAGCCCATGATGGCAAATGATGTTTGCAGATGCTGACATCCGATATGACGCATCCTGATTTGACGGCAAGGCTCCGGAATGCTGCGGATCCGATAGGGCGGCTGATGTGGCATTACGAAAACCCGGCGGCAGAGGCCATATCATCAGCTGCCGGCGGCGTCCCAGTGGTGGGAATTACCTCCAATACAGTGCCCTGGGAACTGATCCGGGCTGTCGGGGCTTTCCCCTGCATGATCAATCCCGGGAATGCGAATCACCCAGATATCAGCAGTTTTATGGAAGAGGGTGTTTTTGAGGAGCGCATTCGGGCCATATTTGGCGCTGCAATATCCGGCGATCTGCAGTACCTCAGCCTTCTGCTAATACCTCGGACATCAGAGCAGGAGTACAAACTGTATCTCTATCTCCGGGAAGTTGCACGCCAGGATCCCGAGCGCCGCATCCCGCCCCTTTACCTATATGACATGCTCCATACACGCTCCCCGGAATCTTATTCTTACGGATTGGAGCGTACACAGTGTATGAAGAAACGGCTCGAAGAGCTGACCGGCGACATGATAGATGATGAGGCCCTCCTGCATGCGATCGACGAAACCAACGCCGCGCGCAAGGCAATCCGGAAATTGCTGTCCCTGCGTCGGCAAGGGCCTCGCATGACCGGAACGGAAGCGTTGGCGTTGATCGGACCGTCGTTTTTTATAGGCAGGGATGAATACGTGCGCCTGGCGGAGCAGGCTGCGGAAATGATTGGGGAGCGCAATCCTCTTACCGGAAAAAGGCTGATGGTTGCGGGGTCTTCACTCAGCCATCGAGGCCTTCATCAGGCGCTGGAAAAACACGGAGCGGTTGTCGTTGCAGAAGATGACTGGTGGGGTTCCCGCAGTGCAGGCGGGGAAATTGCTGATGGATCCAAAGACCTATTAAGGGCCGTATTTGAAAAATACTATCTCGATACGCCGAGCCCGCGCTTGTTCCCCTTCGAAATCGCCGATGCGTGGTTTCAACAAACATCAACGGGTGGAATCGATGGCGTCGTTTTCTATTTGCCGGCGGAAGATTGCGTAGCCGGATGGGATTACCCCAGGCGGCGGCGTTACCTTGATGAGAGGGGAATCCCTCACCTCCTCGTGCGGGAAGACGCCAGGACAATTTCGGAAGAATGCCACGAGCGCATCGAAACGTTTGTCCACAGCGTTAGTGTCGGACGGTAGAAAACCATGGCAGAGAAGCAACTCGATTGCACCCTGGCAGCCGGTGAGCATCAGAAATCCTGGTTTGCGCAACTCCGGAAAGATGTATTTGAAAAGCAGCAGCCTTACGCCATTGTCCAGGCAGATATGCCGTTTGAACTGTTCCAGGTGATGGGTGTGCCGGTTGTGAGCAACCAGTGGTGGGCATCCATCATTGCGGCCAAGCGTCTCTCGGTTTATTACCTCGATATTCTTAATTCTATGGGATATCACGACGGGCTTTGCCGGTACTGCAGTCTGGCGGCAGCAGCCACGCTGACAAATGATCCGGAGCGCGCCCCCTGGGGCGGGCTGCCCAAACCGGCACTGCTCTGTGCGAGACTTACATGCGACTGTCTCCAGCGGGTTTTTGCGATCTGGGCCGAGGCATTTGGCTCTGAATGTGTGTTTCTTGACAATCCGGGGGCTGTCGAGTTGCCGCCGCGCTGGTGGGAGCTTAGCCGCCATCGCTGGCGCGAACTGTTTGAAGAGCACCGGCTAAGATTCACGGTGGGTCAGTTTCAAAACCTCATAAAAGCTCTCGAGCGAGTTACAGGAAGGCAATTTCAAATCGATCGCCTGCACGACCTGATGGAAAGAGTCAACCGCCAGGAAGAGTACTTCGAAGAAGCCTGCCAACTGATCTGTTCGGCACCCAAAACGCCGGTGCGCATGCACGAACAGGTGGCGAATGTTATGGCTGCACAGTGGGAACGGGGCAGCGACTGGGCGGTTGAGCATGCCCGCACTTTCCAGGACGAGATCAGAAATCGAGTGAGGCAAGGAGTGGCGGCATGCCCTGGTGAGCGCCTGCGGCTGATGTGGGTTGGTGCAGGACTTTGGCACGACACAGATTTTTACACCGCTTTTGAGGAGGAATTCGGCGCCGTTTTCGTGTGGTCCATGTACCTGGCCTTTGGACCCGACGGATATATCCGCTACGGCTTGGATGACCCACTGCTGGCACTTGCCAGCCGCACGGTCAGCATGAACGAGCAGTTACACAACCCGCCTTGGGCCAACGAATGGATTGTCCATCAGGCCCGGCAACATAGAATCGATGCTGCTCTTGTGCTCACCCCACTGGGGACAAGGCCGGCAGCCACAGGCAATCATTTTATTGAACGCGCCCTGGAGGAGTCCGGAATTCCGGTGCTTCGGGTCGTTGCCGACATGGTCGATGCCCGAGGTTGGGATCAGAAAGCCATGCGCCGCAAAGTTTCTGAATTCCTGACTCTTCGAGTTCGGCCAACGCCATGAGATAGCGCGCTAGAGGTTAGCCCTAGCGGCGCAAAGATTGAGGGATGGATGAAAACAGAGGGAAAAACAGATCGGTCCTGGATTATTCCTTTCCTGGCAACGCTCTTTGGAATGATGACCCTTCAAATGTCAAGCTTGGGATTTTCTCCCCTGTTGCCTGCAATCCAGAAGGAATTCTCGATGAGCTTTACCCAAATCGGGCTTTTCACCGGAATGTATGGCTTGCTGGCTTTAGCCTTGAGTGTGCCCGCGGGCCTCGCGGCCAAGCGTTATGGTGAGAAACGCGTGCTGGTCCTAGCTCTGTTTCTGGTGGGATGCGGACTATTCATGCTGGGCAGAGCATCCGGATTTTTCACCGCCTTCGCTGCCCGCGCTTTCTGGATCGGTGCATACCGGTTTGCTTTCGTCAGTGTTCTGACGGCCATCGCGCTTACCTCGCCGCCATCTCTAAAGGGTTCATCCATGGGCTTCCTTGGATCGGTTTCTTCCCTGGCTTCGGTTGTTGGAGCGCCTTTCGGGAGCAAAATTGGTGAGGATTTCGGATGGCGCACAGGGATGACCGCTTATGCATGCGCAGCGATCCTGGGATCCCTTGCCATTTGGGCTTTGTATCGCCGGCAATCGGGGGAGCGAAAACAGATACACCAGGTCGGCAGTTCCCAGGATGGCGGACGGAGTGCATTCCGCACTCCGATCGTATGGGCGCTTGCTTTGTTTGTGGGCATGGTCGGGATGGCTTCCTACAGTGTGACATTTTTTGTCCCCGCTGCCGCAACTACGGTCTTCAAAATGGATGCCGTTGGATCGTCCTTTGTGATCAGCACAGGTTACATGTGTGCAATTTTCCTGAACCTTCTTTTTGGTTACCTGATGGATCATTACAACAAATGGATTGTCCTGAGCTCGCTCGTGCTGCTTTTGATTCCGGCATCACTCGCCATAACCAGCAAGAATGAACTCGTATTCCGAATCGCTACTGTAGTTGTGCTGGCAGCAGGATTTACCGCAACGAATCAGGCTTATGGGCTCGCCGGAAGTGTGCTGAGCGGGCGCGAAACAGGAAATGTAATGGGGGTGTTGAGCCTGGGGGCCGGAATCTGCGGCTACATTGGCCCTCAAATGCTAGGTGTGCTGCGTGATCGGACGAAAGGATTCAACGCGGGGTGGTACATGATGGCGGGCATAGCGCTGCTGACCTTCATCGAACTGCTGCTCCTTAAGCGCCACAGTGAAAAAAACCAGGTACAGCGGGCAGCTGCGGCTTAATGGAAGGGAATAGTTGCTCAGTCATCGAGAACATGGACTTGATTGCATTCAAGTTTTGCGGATATTTTTGCACTGAAGCCCGCGAGCACGAATCAGGTTAGGAAATTGAAAGGGGACACTAGTGATGACGAGTAAATCTTCTTCCCGGAAAAAGGTGTTGCTGGCAGGTATGCTTTTCGTTGCTGGCTTCCTGTCAACGCTGCTGTGGGCGCAGACGCCCTCAACGATAAAATACGGCTGTGCCATCATTGCCCAGGAACAGATCCGCGAATCCCAGGCGCTGGCAAAGAGTGTGGCCTCTCCCGGCGATCCCCAGTGGCGCGCCAAAGGTGATCTCCACCGGAAATATCATTTCCCTGCGGCAAATGCCGACATGCCCTACCGCTTGTACGTGCCGATTTCGTGGGACGGTAAATCCCGGCTGCCATTAGTTGTAATCCTGCACGGCGCCGGGGCGGATGAAAACATGTATGTGGATCTTAATGACAAACAGCTGATTCGTTTGGCCGAGCAACATGGATACATTTTGGTATCGCCATTGGGGTACACTCGCATGGGCGCTTATGGAACACCCCTGCGCCTTCCAGCCGTCTTTGGGAATCCGGAGATCGCGGAGAAACAGCGAGCTGCTGTGAGCGCCGAACAGGAACGAACTTTGGAGTTCAGCGAGAAAGATGTCATCAATGTGATCGAGATTGTGCTCGACGAGTATCCTGTGGATCGCTCCTCAATGTTTCTGACCGGGCATTCCATGGGAAGCGGCGGTGCGTGGTATCTCGGAGCCAAGTATGCTCAGTACTGGGCTGCCATTGCGCCCATGTCCGGTCCATTTGTAGACGAATCTAATTATCCGTGGGACAACATACGGAAAATGCCTGTCTTCATGACGGAAGGAACAGGAGCCACACCATCTCTTGTCGGAAGCAAGGCCATGCTGGCTTGGATGAAAGAACGCGGCTTCAAAATAGAGTACATGGAGGTAAATGCCGATCACGGCGGCATGGTATCGCTGGTATTGCCGAGCATATTCAATTTCTTTGATCGTTGCAGGTCAAAATAGATTGACGATTTACGATTGACGGGTGACGATTGAAAAACACTACTTCTGCTTTCGCGTTTTTCAATCGTCAATCGCAAATCGTCAATCGTAAATTCATTTCTTCGCCTGTTCTCTGCGCCATGAATAATAGCTGTCGTACGCCTTCAGCTTTTCCAGGTTCGGTATTGGCTTGGCGCTTGCAGCCGTATCAAAGAACATCACTTTCTGGTCCTTCTCGGTAAAGACAGGCCACTGCGGGAGACCGGATCCGTTCGGATCTCCCGTTCTGGCAAAATTGATCCAGTAGGAGCGAATCAGGTTGGAGAGGGCAAGATCCTCCGGACTGGGTGCGCCGCCGCCGGGGCCGCCGAAATTTCCGAATACAAAAGAAACCTCTGCCCCATGATTCGCGCCGTCCGGCGAAGCGGGCGTGCGATGGTCGAAGTAGTACACGAACGCCTTCCCTTTGCCTTTCTGCGATTGCATCCGTGCCCAGGCCCACGTGGGCCACGCAAAGGCAGATTCCCGGAAAACATCTGCTGACGCCCGGGCCGCCTCTGCATCGGTTGAATGCGGGTAGGCGCTCAAGATAACGTCGGCCCGCTCCCCGTAGCCCGATCGAATCTGCTTCTCGAATGAGGCCACCGCAGTGGGCCCGCGCATGAACAGTCCGCCTTCATTGGAATTGGTGCCGATCAGGACGGGGGTATCGTTGAATCGGCCTTTTTCATACAGTTCGTATGGATCTCCCGGCAAAACATTTCCATCGGCCACTGGCCAGAAACTGCTGCCGCCTCCCATTCCACCTCCAAGGGCTTTCTGAATCTGCTCGGCGGGCAACGCTCGCGCGGCCTTAATATCGGCGGCGCCGAGTTTCTTCAGAAAGGCTTCGCCGTTCGATTCCGCCAATTTCAGTGTCGCAACATTCTCGCCTGCTTCGTTCGCGATCCGTGGCGGCGCAAAGGAGCCGCCGCTTTCGGAAATTGCGCGTTGAAAAAGACCCTTGGCTCCCGGGGCGGCAGAAAGCATGCCGACTGCGATCCCTCCCGCAGATTCGCCGAAAATCGTTACACGCGAAGGATCGCCCCCGAATTGCGCAATATTGTTCTTTACCCATTGGAGGCCGGCGATCATGTCCTGAATTCCATACGTACCCGATCCCTTGCCGCTTTCACGGCTGAGTTCCGGGTGCGCCATGAACCCGAAAACACCAAGCCGATAAGCGATGCTTACCAGCACCACACCTTTTTGGGCGAATTTCGTTCCATCGAACATTGGTGTGCCAGTCATACCGCCAACGAATGCGCCGCCGTGAATCCACACCATCACCGGCCGTTTTTCAGCGGCAGTTTTCGCCGCCGTCCAAACATTCAGGTATAAACAATCCTCACTAACATTCGGCGAAGATCCCATCATTTTGGACATTCCTGGATCCTGCATGCAACCGGGAGAATAAGCATCCGCCTTTTTAATACCAGTCCAGCCCTTCGCAGGCTGCGGAGCCGCCCACCGCAGATCGCCCACTGGAGGCGCTGCGAATGGAATACCCTTAAACGAAGCCACCCCATCGGCAACAACACCCTGCAATTGGCCGCCAGCCGACTTTACATTCTGTATCTGCGAGAGCGCGAAAGGAGCGATCGAAAGCACAGCCACTACAAAGATTCCTGCGATAAGACTCTTCCTCATGTTTGCCTCCAAATAACTCTAATCGATTTTCTCATGCCCAATCATCTGCATGTAGCCCGTCTGGTAGTACCCGTTGAAATAGGGCGACAGAAGCAGCGGCATGAACAGCAACGGTTTGCCTACCCTCTTTATATCCATCGGATTGTGCTCGAACCCTCTGGGAATGTACAGAATACAGGGCTTGGTGATGATGTGCCTTTCGTACTCCGGCCCCAGGAATATTTCGATTTCCGCATCGAAGTTGGCCGTCAGATCCGGCAGTTGGGCGCCCAGGAAAAAGAGATATTCGTCGACATCGTGGTGGTGCGATTGCAACTCCATCTTGAACGGTTTGACATAATAGCGGAAGCCCATGTTGATTCCGGCGCCCGGGAGGTCACTGTTGCCGCGGAAACTGATCGTAGGAGAGAGTATCGTGTCCGTCAGCGGTTTCTCTTTCATCCTGGTGCAGAACAGATGGTCGTATTTGTTGCCGGCAATTCCTTTAGGCCAGGGTGGAAGGTTTGAGGGCGCCCTCAAACTATCCAGGGGCTCCTTTTTCTCTTGCGCCATTGCCGCCGTCGGCGGGCCTAATTGGGCCATTGCCACTGCGGCCAGGGCGGTGGAGGCTGTTACATCGCTAAAAAACGCCCTGCGAGTTTGGTTCTTTTTGCCTGTGCTAGAACTCATTTGGTTTCTCCTCGTGCTGTCTTCTGTACATGTTCGGTCCTGCGATTCCCACCATTCATATTTGCTTTTTAAAAATCGCCGATGCGGAATTTATGTCTCTTCCATAACAAAAGTTTCACGTTGGTACATGCAGGCCGGCATGTGCACAAAAAAATGGTTATCGGGCATTATGTCATACTCCTATGACAACATGTCACAAATATATGACATATGCTAAAATGCTTTCGGCAACAATGGCTCGCATTTCAAGAGAGAAGCAGGGGGAGTCTGAGGCCTCTGCGGCCGCCATGGATTGACTTTCCAGATTGGTTTGTGCCAGCATGCGCGTAACAATTATGACCCCCGTTAGTTGCGGTGGAGAATTGCATCCGTGGTGCGTATGCACTGCCGGATAGAGGGGTTTGTGCAAAAGTCTTGTGTTACGCAGACCACCCGCATTTGATTCTTTTATGAATGTTATGGAATTTCAGATCGAAAAAAACAGCCCTGTCCCCGCCATCAAACAGATTCAGGAGCAGATCAAGCTTTCAATTGCTATGGGAGTGCTCAAAAGAGGCGATGTTCTACCGCCGATTCGCGAAGTGGAAAAGCAGACAGGCATTAATCGAGGCCAAATTCACCGGGCATATCTGGCCTTGCGTCACTCCGGCCTGCTTTCTCCCGCTCCTGGCAAGAGGACCGTAGTTGCTGTATCCGCTGCGGCTCCGGACTCTATAAATATAAAATGTCAGGAATTGTCCAAGGACATAATCAAGCGGATCCGAGGAATAGGAGTATCCCCAATCGCATTTTCCAGGTATCTCAGCCGGAGTGCGCAGGAAGACGAGCATCGGTCTCCGTTTATTGCTTATGTTGATCCGGATAAAGAAACAGCCCTTCGAAGGGCGGAACAAGTGTCTCGCTTCTGGCACGCTTCGGTAGTGGGCCTGTCGGCAGACGAATTCAAACTTGCTCTTAATCGTCGTAGCAAACTCCGAAAGGTACTCGTCAACCATCTCATTGCCGATAGTATTCGACGCATACCTCGGGGGAGGAAAATTGACATTATTCCCATCGAGATTTGCTACACGGAACAAACGATCAAGGCGATGGAAAAGATAAGAGCGTCTTCTATACTCGTTCTCCTTCCGAATCATGCCATATCAAGCGCTCGCTTCATTGTTGAGCAGTTGCACAAATGGATGAAATGCAAAGATGCAAACATCTCCTGGATGTCAGTTGACGAAGTGGCAGATTTCAGACACTTGCTGAACGACTCGCAATATGATCGCATTCTGGTTTCGCCGGGCGCACGGAGCAAAGTGCCCGTTAAACTGCATCACAGTTCACGCATTCTTCTATTGCAGATGGAGTTGGATCCGGAGGATCTGGAAATTGCCAGAATTCGCGCAGGCGTGATCGTATAAAGATTCAGATCAAAACAAAGCCTATCCCACAGAGGCCATTGGTTTCGAGCAATAATCGTACGAGGTGATCTGGCAATGACATCCCGAACCGAAATCGATAAATGCGGAAAAAACGGTGGTTTGATCATTGTCACAAAAATGCCGGACAAAGCACGAATTGAAGCCATGCAGGCTATGTTGCAATCAATTATACAGAGCGACACAAATGAATGCTCATATGGCAGTAAGGCCCGAAGGGCCGAAAGGCAATAGGCCCGGCCGTCAGGCCGGGATAGGCTTACGAAGCGATAGAGCGCTGAAGGCGCGACACCATTGGCGCTTCACGTGCCGCA
>Ga0187854_10003940_pt1 | contig 11481 bp, 9 predicted proteins | sample June2016WEW_6_15_FD_132445 | JGI IMG/M metagenome (GOLD analysis project Ga0187854, IMG submission 132445) | Peatland microbial communities from SPRUCE experiment site at the Marcell Experimental Forest, Minnesota, USA - June2016WEW_6_150 | ecosystem: Environmental > Terrestrial > Soil >...
GACCGGCTTTGCCAAAGGAGCGAGGCAAGGAGGGGTAAAAATCTACGAAGGGGTAGAGGTAAGCCAAATACTTCGCAGGGGAGACGGGATTACCGGCGTTCAAACTTCCCGGGGAGACATAGCCGCCCCCCTCGTGGTCAATGCCGCCGGCCCCTACGCGGGAGAAGTGGGCAAAATGGCGGGCGTAGAAGTGCCGGTTCAACCCTACCGTCGCCAGCTTTTTTTCACGGCCCCCTTCCCCTGGATCCCTGACCCTATCCCCCTGGTTATTGATTTTCACCGGGCCTGGTATTTCCGCCGGGAGGGAACAGGCCTGCTGATTTCCGGGCCCAAAGACAATTTCCCCTCTTTCAATATCCACGTCGATTACGATGCCATGGTCGAGGTGGCCGAAAATTCCATCTATCGCGTTCCAATGATGGAGAAGGCGCAAATCAACCGCGGCTGGGCCGGCTCTTACGAAATTTCACCCGATAATCAGGCCATCCTTGGGGAATCTCCCGGGCTAAAGGGCTTCTTCCTGGCCAACGGGTTCAGCGGCCACGGGTTCCAGCACAGTCCGGCTGTCGGGCAAGTAATGGCCGACTTGCTTCTCGGAAGAAAACCTTCCGTCGATATTTCCTGCTTGTCCATCGAACGCTTCCGCAAAGGGGAACTTATCAAAGAACCTTTGACTGCTTTCAAAGATTGAGCAGCAGCTCTTTCCCTCTTTTTCTCTATAAAATCCCCTACCCCGGCCTGGGTAGATTTTCCCTTCTCTACTTTCTCTATCTTAAAAGACCTCTTCTGGGAATACATAGTTTTCTGCTCAAAAATACAGGATTTACCCCATTTTTTCTGGGTAGGGTTTATTGTTTAATAAATTATTCTTTCAAGAAGAATCCACATTACTTAATGTATCTCCCGTCTCTTCGCCAAATGGGAAAAAGAGAGAGGTCCTCAAAATTTCATGTTGGCAGCAAATACCGGACACTTCCGGCAAACTTTCATCTTTTTGCTCCAGCTATCCTGAACCTTCCCCCGGCAGATGGTCCCGTTGATGAACCAGCAGAAATGTCCCGCGTTGAATTCCCACGCCGGGCAGTTCTGACAGGTTTGAGGAGAGCAACCTCGAACCTCCCAGCAGGGGCGCATTTCTTTATCGGTCCTCTTTTTAAGGGCCCACAGAAAGAGCATCTGCCGCTCGATGTGCACCGGGATTCTTCGCCACCCCTGTTCGAAGCTTTGAACGCCCCGGAGAGACGTTCCCAGGAGTTGAGACACTTCTTTCTGAGTTTTTTGAAGTTTTTGGCGGAGCGCCTGGAACTCTTTGGCGTCCACGACTTCCTCCTTGAGAAGGCCCCCAAAAAAATTTACCCAGGATGAGTTTTTTTCTTGACAGCATATATCACCTCGTGTTACAAAGGCAACCACTTTTTCATTTCTTGTTTTTGGTTGCCACCGCTTTACCCGAAAAAAATTAATTCGGAGATTTCGTCTGGAGGGAGAGTCTGTCCGGATCCCTCAGCGGATAATGTTAGGAACTCCAAAAGGGGAGGCTATTATGCGGAGGTTCATAATCGTTCTTTCCCTTCTTCCCATTTTTCTCTTCCTCTGGGTAGGTTTATTCTCCCTTGAGGTAAAGGCGAGCGATGGCACGGTGGGGGTGGAAATCTGCAAAGGGTGTCATGAGGACCGCTTCAATACCTACATGATGTCGACCCATTCGAAGAAAGCCATCCCCGGCAGCCCGGCCAGCAAGGAAGATTGCGAGTCCTGCCATGGTCCGGGAGCCGCCCACGTGGAAAAAAGCGGAGAGGGAGGCGTGGGCATCTTCATCTTCAGCAAGAGACTCGCCGACGCCAAGGCGAAGTCGGCCAAATGCCTTGCCTGTCATAGCGAACAGAAAGATCTGTCCTTCTGGGACCTGGCCAGGCACAAAATCGAAGGGGTTTCCTGCGATAACTGCCACACCGTCCATTCCGGAACCCGGAAGAACTTAAAAGCCCCCCAGCCAGACCTTTGCTATTTCTGCCACAAGAGCATAAGGGCCCAGGCAAGTAGAACCTCCCACCATCCGATCCGGGAAGGGAAAATAAAATGCACGGACTGCCACGAACACCATGGAGGCTTTGGCCCCACTCAGCTCAAGGGGGATTCCGTCAATGAACTCTGTTATCAATGCCATGCCGAGAAAAGAGGTCCTTTCATGTGGCCCCATCCTCCAGTGGATGAGAATTGCTTAAATTGCCATGTTCCCCACGGCAGCAGTCACAACAAACTCCTGAACAGTCGGATGCCCCAGGTCTGCCGGAACTGTCACGATGCGTCCCAACATCCGAGCTTCCCCTATACTCGTTTTGAAACTTTTCAGGGACCCACCCCATCGAACAAGATGTTTGCCCAGTCCTGTCTGAACTGTCACGGCAATATTCACGGAAGCAATGGTCCCTCGACAAGAGGAAAAGTCTTTGTCCGGTAGGGGGTGATTCAATGCAGTTCGGAGTACTTTTGTTGGTGATGATTCTCAGCCTGTTACCCTGCTGGAACGCCTCGGCCCATGAAAGAACCCCGGCCGGAGAGGTTTTGGTTGCCCCGACGCTGGTAGACATCAAGGGCAACCGGGCCAAATTTAACGAATACCGTGACCTTCGGGGCGGAGTCTATGGCCATATCGGCCTTCACTACGATGAGGAAAAAACCTACCTCGATTTCAGGGCCGACAATATCGGGGACAGAGACCAAAAGTATGAGCTGGAGGGGGGGAGATGGGGAAGCTTTACGTATCACCTGGGGTATGATGAAATTTCCCATAATTTTGCCTTTAGGAACAGTCCATCCGCAAGTGGGAAAACTTTTGGCCGATAGAGGGGTTGAATCAATGAAGTCAAAAGTTCTTGTACTGGTAGTGATTTTCAGCCTGATGACTTTTCTGAATGCCTCTGCCGAAGAAGCGACAATAAAAGGAGAGGCTACGGTTATCGAGCAAGTCGTAGACCTGCAAGGCCAAAAGGCCAAGTTTAATGAATACCGGGACATCCGAAACGGTCCCACCGGACAGTTTGATCTTCAGTATGAAAGAGGGGAATACTTTGTAGATGCTTATGGTCAGGAGGTAGGACGTAAAGACCAAAGCTACGGAATCTACGGGGGGCAATGGGGAAGTTTTAAATATGATTTCAAATATGACGAACTGCCCCATAACTTTACCGAACACGCCAAGACCTTTTATTCCGGCACCGGCGGAGCCAATTTAACCTACACGCCTCAGCCTCCGAGCACGTTCCTTCCGAACACCAATTTTAACACCTGGAATACCTTTGATTATGCCATAGAGAGAAAAACTTTTAGCGGGGGGTTCACGGTGGATATGCTGAAGCCTTTCTTTTTCGGCGTCTCCGCGGCCAGGGAGGAAAGGAGGGGGGTAGTACCTATAGGGACTGCCGGTACCTCCCCCGGAGGGATTTCCCTCGAATTGCCAGCGCCCGTAAATTACCTGACCGATACGATCAGGCTCGAGACCGGCTACCTCAAAGACCCCCTTTCATTAACCTTCCGTTATACCTACGGTCAATTTGAAAATGATAACAGCAATTTAAACTTCCGAAACCCCTCAACCGCCAATACGGCAGCGACCACCGACACTTTCACTCTGCCTCCGGACAATGATTATTACAAATTTGATTTCAAGGGGGCATTGAAGCTCCCGTGGAACAGCAAATTCAATGCCGATGCCTCCTATGCACGGAACGAGAGCAGCACGAACCTTTTTAATTCTTACGTAAACGATAATACCGCGGCTGCATCGAACATCGGCATACAGGGGCGAACGGGGATCACTCTCAATAGCACCGTCTTCAACGGGAGATTGGATATTCAAAATTATAATTTTGTTTTCACCACCAATCCGATCTACTTCCTCGACGCCAAGTTGTTCTACAAATATTACCAGACCAATAACAAATCCAGCCAAATTACCACCGTCGATCCTCTGCAATCTCCGGCCACCTTTTCCAACCAGGCCCAATTGTTTGACTACCTCACGTACAGATACGGAGCTCAACTCGGCTTCAAACTGCCCATGAGCTTTAACCTGATCACCTCCTATACCGGGGTCCAAACCTCACGGAAGAGGGAGGATATCCCCACGGATAACGATGACATCGTCGCCGCCCAGCTGAGGTGGAGTGGTGTGGATTTCATGGTCGCCCGGGTGGGATATGAAAATCTCCATCGACACGCAGATTTCCACCCCCCCCAAGTAACGGGCCCCACTGACCCCAACAATATAGAGACTTATTTCCGGTCTTTCGACGCGGCCCCAAAAATCCAGGACAGTGTAAAAGCCAATCTTGATTTGTTCCCCATCGAGGACCTTAACATCAGCTTAGGGTACAAATGGATGCAAATCCGCTACACGGATACGATGTTGGGGTTACAGACCTGGAGAGGCAATGAATTCCACGTGGATGTCGATTATCAGCTCTTCAAACGAGTGAAACTTTTCGGTTACTTCGACTATGAATATGCGATCCTGGACCAATTCCAAAGGAATTTCCCCTCTGGCACCGCGGGCGTCTTCAACCCTGCAAATGCGCCCACGGCCACCGCTTTCAACTGGACGGTGTCCGAGACGGATTATAACTGGGCCTATGGCGTTGGGACGGAGGTCTATGCCATCCCGAAAAAATTAACTTTCAAGTTCCAGTATACTTTTGTAAAATCGCATGGATTTGCTGACTATACTTATCTCGTAGGCCTCAACCCCCTTCCCCCGACACGAACCCAGGACAATATAGACATCGGAAACCTGGACAATTACACCTTGACTTATTTTCTGGCCAAGGCGACCTACAATCCCATAAAATCTCTTTCGATCTCCCTTGGGTATGTCTATGAGAAGTATATTTACGATGACGCCCAGTATAACGGATACCAATACGTTCCGACTTCTTCGACTGGAGGCAATTTGGGCTTTCTCACCGGGGCTTACGCCAATCAGAACTATCGGGCGAATATTTATTTTGCAAGCGCGTCCTATCTTTTCTAACCGCGCTCCTCAAGACGATGTGTTGAGCAAAAGGAGAAAACGGATGAGATGCCTAAGCGCATGGAAATTTAAAATAGCGGTATTAGGGGCGGTCGGGATTCTTTGGTCCCTCGGCGGTTGCGCTACAGGGAAGTGGGGCTTCATTGACCAGAATGGTAAAATGGCTATCCAGTCTCGATTTAATGACGCCACTCCCTTTACCGAAGGGCTGGCTGGAGTGAAGATCGGAGAGAAGTGGGGGTATATCGACAAGACGGGGAAGATCGTCATCGAACCTCAATTTGACGCCGTCTGGCGTTTTCGCGACGGACTTGCCTCCGTAATGACCGGAGGTAAATGGGGATTCATTGACCAAAGGGGGAAGTTTGTCATCCACCCCCAATATGAATCGGCCAGTTCTTTCTCTGAGGAACTGGCCCCTGTAGAGGTGGAAGGCAAGTGGGGGTTCATTGACAAGACCGGAAAGCTCGTCATCCCGCCTCAATTTGGATACGCCGAGCGCTTTTCTGAAGGACTGGCCGAGGTAAAGGCGGGCGATAAATGGGGATTCATCGACAAAACCGGGCAAATAGCCATCAAGCCCGAGTACAATTTGGTTTTTCCCTTTTCTGAAGGGCTGGCTGCCGTATTGGTCGGCGGTAAACATGGGTTTATTGACAAGACCGGTAAGATGGTCATCAATCCGCAGTTTGACAATGCCCTTTCGTTCGGCGATGGGTTGGCGCCCGTAAAGGCTGGACTCCAGTGGGGCTATATCGACAAGATGGGCCAAATCGCGATCAAACCTCAATTCGAAGTGGCCTTTCCGTTTCACGACGGGATGGCGCCGGTGAAAGTTGATTACAAATGGGGGTACATCTTTACCACTGGGCAGTTCGCCATCTGGCCCAAGTACGACGGAGCTTATCCCTTCAGCGAAGGGCTGGCCATGATAAAAATCGGGAGGGCGACCGGTTACATCGATAAGACAGGGAGATTCATACGCGGTCTCTAAAGGGAGTTTCCATCAAATTCTCTCCCCTTCTCTGCAAGGATGGGTTTTGCATTTCTGAGACTCAAGACTATGCAGACGTCCTGAAAAGGTTGCAGGGGAAAAGCTGTGAGTTAGCCATTGTGGACTTATACATCCGCTTTTCGTTTCCTTGAAAAATAGAATATTTTTATGAAAAGGAGGAAAGACGAATGAGGCGTCAATCTTCATCGGGGTTGTCCAAGTATCCTTTACTAAGTTTCGCACTGATCTCGATGGCCCTGCTTCTCTTCGGGTGTGGGAAAGGGGATACCGGCGACGCTGGCCCCCCCGGCCCCGCCGGTTCCTCTGGCTCAACCTCCGGGACAGTGTCGGGTAACGTTAAGAACGCCATGTCCGGGAATCCTGTAGCCGGTGCGGCCGTCACCGTTTCTCCAAGCGTGCAAGGGGTAAGCGCGATTTCCACCGACGCCAGCGGGAATTATTCTGTGAACCTTCCCAACGGGAACTACACGCTCACCTTTGCGAAGAACGGCTACACCTCCCAGACAACGGGTACGATCAACGTCGTGGCCACCCAGACGGTTACTTCCAACATCATCCTGGTGCCGAACGCCGGTGCCACCGTGAACGTCGGGGCTGATATAACTGGCAAGGCCATCGGTGCTTCCGTCGCCCTTTCAGCCAGCGTCGAGGTTTACGATCCCAGCTTGACGGGCGCGCCGACGTTCGCCTGGACGCAGACCTCCGGTCCCGCGGCGACCATCACCGGCGCTACCACCGCCACCCCCACCGTGACCCTGGCTAACTCGACCGCCTTCAAGACCAACCTTGTCCTGGCGAATGCTGTGCGCATGGCTCCCGAACCGACCAGCACACCCACTATGGCTGTCCTCAATCGCTTCATGGTGCAGCCGATTAACCCATTTTCGCTTGGACAAGGGGCGATGTCCACCTTCCTGGTCACGGTTACCATCAACGGCCAGAACTTTACCGATTCGATCAACGTCAGCGTGAACCTGCCGTTTGTGCCGACCACCGGCCTGAGAAACGTGCCCATCGGCCAGCGGGTTCTCCTCCTCGGCAAAACACAGGCTTCTTACAACTGGACAATCACCAGCACACCGGCCGGCTCAACGGCGACTCTCAACGATGCCACCACGCAGTATCCTGACTTTATTCCCGATGTGGCCGGTGAGTACATCATCAATGAAGCAACCTCGGGCCTTTCTATGGACATCTACGCCGGTACATGGGTTGGAGTAGTCATTGCTGACGGCAATCCCGGCGTCACTCCGGACAGCGCCTGTTTGGGCTGCCATAACGGCACGACCGCTCCCGACAAGTTCACGCCGTGGGAAAATTCCGGTCACGCCATTATCATGAAGGAGAATATCGATAACCCCGCCGGCCACTGGTCGGCGACGAGCTGCGGCCCCTGCCATACGGTCGGCTACAACCAGTCCGCCACCGCCATCCAAAATGGGGGCTGGGACCAAGTCGCCGCAGTCGAAGGGTTTAAATTCACGCAGGGCCCGCTGGCCTGGACGCAAACCCTGGCCAATTATCCTCACACAGCAAGGCTCAGCAACGTCCAGTGCGAGAACTGCCACGGTCCGCAGGCGGGGGGCGGCGCCCATACGCTGGGGGACCCGAGGGTCGACACTGCCGGCAGCCTATGCGGTTACTGCCACGGAGAACCGCCACGGCACGGCCGCTTCCAGGAGTGGGCGCAGAGTGCCCACGGCGACTTCCAGACGGCACTTCAGAGAGGCTTCTCGACGAATGCCACGACTGGCGTAACAACGGTAAGTACCGGTTGCGCTTGCTGCCATACGGGGCAGGCCTTCCTTCAGTGGTACAATCAGTTGGCCAACGTAGGCGGGGGCCGGGGTGTCGGCAGCCGAACGCTCGACGCCACGAGTCTGGCCAATCTGGGATGGAACAGTTCCGGAACGCTTACATCGTCAGGGGCTACCGTCATTAGAGACGCCGCAGTGGCAGGTGTAGTCACGTTGGCGAATGTTCAACCCCAGACCTGCGCCGTGTGTCACGACCCGCATGACCAAGGCACCAGCCCCACCACCACTCCCGGTATGAGCAATGACGCGGAAGTCCGCGTAACGGACAATACGAACCTTCTTCCCGGAGGATTTATCGCCAACGGCGTCGGCCGGGGAGCCGTCTGCATCACCTGTCACAACAGCAGAAACGGAGAGCCGGTCTCCGGTGGGGGCAACCCGACGCTGCATGAGGACGGTGATAGTAATTTTGGCACCTTTGGAGCTGGCGCCCTTACCGGCGCGGGCGCCTACAAAGCCCCGCACGATGCAGCCCAGGGCGATGTCCTGATGGGCCGGAACGCCTACTTCTTCGGAAACGGCCAAGTCGGCCAGCGCGCCGCTCATTCTTTCCTGGCCGACACCTGCACCACCTGCCACATGGAACTGACGACGCCACCGGCCGCTTTTAGCGGCGGCGGACAATTCGGCACGAACCACGGATTTACTACTTCGCTGAACATCTGTACCAACTGTCACGGCAACTATAACGCCGGAACCATTCAGGCAGCAACCAACGCGAGCCTTGCTACCCTGAAGGCTGCAATCGAATCAAAGATCAAGAAGCTCTCGAGCGCTTCAGCCACGATCGCGACGGTGAGCCTTCAACCGGCCGCGGGCGGGTCGCCAGCGGTGAATGTGACTTACAATAACGGGACGGCAGCGTTAACCAACGCAACCATTCAAACCGCGATGGGAACGACGCCTGTGAACAACATCCTCGGCAAAGCGATATGGAACTACTACCTGATCACCAATGACTCCAGCGGGGGTATCCATAACCCAAGTTTCATCCAGGATGTCCTGAATGTTTCGACCACCAACGTGAACACACTCTAAATCGATCAAAGCCGGCGGGCCTTGGGAGCACGCCCGCCGGTTTTCTCTTATCAAAATATGCTTTTGAGGAAATTTGGGATTTTATGCTGCCTGGGTGGTGTGCTGGCCGCCCTGCTCTGCGGCTGTACGGGGAAAAAAGAATCCGCAGGAAAACCCGAGCTGGCGAGCAAGATCATTGCCAAGGTTAACGGCACGCCCATAACCGAAGAGGATCTTAGTGTTCGGCCGCCCGGCGCCCACGGCGAAAGAAAAGCCTCTGGGAATCAGCAGAAAGCCCTGGATGACGTGATCACCGAAGAGCTCCTCTACCAGCAAGGCTTGAAGATCGGGCTCGACAAAGACCCGGGGTATCGGGCGCAGATCGCCCGGTTCGAGCGTCAGTTGGACCATGTCAAGCGGGCCGAGATGACGCGGAGGGTATATAATACCCAGGTTGCGGCCAGGGTCGAAATAACCCATGCGGATGCAAAAAATTACTGTGATAAGAACGCGAATCAGATTACAACCGAACTCCACTTGGGAGTAATATCGTTCAACAACAAAGAAGGGGCCGGGGAAGCCCTGCAGAAGATCCGCGGTGGGGCGCCGTTCGAATCCATCGCCCGGGGCGTGATGGGGAGTCAGGTGTCAGCCGGGCGGGAGCCTTGGGACCTGGGGTTCTTATCCTGGGACCAGATTCCGTTTGACTTTGTTGATGCGGTTTATAGATTGAAGCCCGGCGAAGTAAGCAGCATTGTAAGTTCCAAACGGACCGGGTACCAGGTATTCAAACTGCTCGGAGCCCGCAAGAACCCGAAGGCGGACCTTACAAGCATGTTGGGCGTCATCATGAACCGCCTCCGGGATGAGAAGGTTATGGAGGCGTACGAGCAGTATGTGGAAAAATTGAAGAAGGAAGCCAAAATTGAAAAATTTTAGCAAGAAGGTTGAGGGAAGGACCGATCCGGTTTCCTGTCTGAAGTGCCACCGACGAACAAACAACGAGAGGTGCATCGCATGTCACAGGTAAGAAAAACTTCTCTGAAGCCTTTCCCGCTGTTGTTGCTTTCCTTCTTCTTGCTGGCCGGATGCGGGGGGGATTCGAATTCGTCGAGCAACTTCGGTACCGGGCCCGGCCAACCCCAGGCGGTGAGCGGGATTCACCCGCCCGGATGGTTGCCGGACGGCCACGCGACGGCTGCGGAGGCCAATATACAATTATGTACCGATTGCCATGGGAATGATTTTGCCGGGGGGACTACAGGTGTCGCCTGCACCCAGTGTCATCTCGGCGACCAGCAATCGGTCCATCCTGTCCAGTGGGGAAATTTCGCCTACGCCCTGCACGGGACCTATGTCAACCTCAACGGCACGGATAGCTGTGCCAACGTCTACTGTCATGGAGCCAACCTTGACGGGGTTCAGGGGAGTGGACCCTCTTGTACGCAATGCCATATGGGCGGAGTACTTTCAGTACATCCGGCCGGATGGGATACAAATATATTGCTCCATAGAGACTACGTCGCCTCTAACGGAAGCACTTCGTGCAGAGTCTCCGTGTGCCATGGCGCAGATCTGAAGGGGGTGCTCTTGAGCGGCCCCAGTTGCGGAACCTGCCATCCCTTTCCCTTCTAAGGACCCAATTGGCATAGGCAGGGCATACTCGTCTTGGACCGGGGCCATCGTCTCTGTTTGGTGCATTCCATCGGGGATTGGCATGTGGGGGGCCTTAAGGCTCTCCTCACATGCGGATGATTCCGGGAGTACATTAGGGCAGGGTATGCCCTGTCCCTATTTTCCTCATCTTCTTCCTCCTGCAATTGTTTCTTTTTGGGTTATATTAAAATCAAATAACGATCCAGCCCTGGCAGCTCTACCTTTTGCCCATCACTTTCTTCCAAGAACGATAATTCCTGCTCTTCAGTCCAGACTTTCTGCCCATATTAGGGTTGTCTAGATTTTTTCTTAAATCGCTTAATTGACAAAGATAATCGCTGAGAATAGAATCTTATCTGATTCTTACTTTGCCTATAACCCATTACCTATATCTTTTTCCCCATCTCTTTATGTATCCGACACTGGAATTCGCCATCGTATCTTTTTCGCTCATTTTTTTATCGTAGACCCTTTGGGGAATATTCCCTTCTTTCTGGCTTTAACTGAAGGGGCAAGCCAAGAAGAGAGGAAAAAGACGGCCTTTCGCGCCAGCTTGGCCACTTTTTATCCTTCTATTCTTCGCTTTTGCGGGGGAATGGATTCTGCGGTTATTGCGGGTGACCATCAGTTCTTTTCAAATTGCCGGGGAGGTCTTCATCTTTATCATCGCCATCAGCATGCTCCAGGCTCCCCGCTCACGGGCCAGGTCCACTCCTGAAGAGGAGCACGATCGCCTCCAGGAGGAAGATGTTTCTATCTTTCCCCTCGCGATCCCCATGATGAGCGGGCCCGCTGCGATCACCACGGTAATGGTCCTGGTCAATCTCTCAAACTCCTTCATCCAGAGGGCCCTGGTGATCCTGGCCATTACCTTGACCAGCCTGGCCGGTTATTTCATTCTTCGGGAATCTGGGCGGCTCCTTCGCGTCTTGCGGCAGACCGGAATC
>Ga0187854_10003947_pt1 | contig 11469 bp, 6 predicted proteins | sample June2016WEW_6_15_FD_132445 | JGI IMG/M metagenome (GOLD analysis project Ga0187854, IMG submission 132445) | Peatland microbial communities from SPRUCE experiment site at the Marcell Experimental Forest, Minnesota, USA - June2016WEW_6_150 | ecosystem: Environmental > Terrestrial > Soil >...
CAACATGGATGACTTGCTCATCAGGCAAGTCGCCGGCGTGACGCTCAACCAGGCTGTGCTCAGTCATGAAGTCCAGCGCAAAGGGAAAGTGCAGGTGCACATGCCTTTCCTTGATGCCGCCACGGAACATATCAACGACAGCCTCGCCAAGGTCACCGCCGAGGAGGATGCAGGCAGGGTGCTGGTCTATGCGGTGGATGCCTCCGACACGGTCACGGCGACAAACCGATACAAGAGTCAACTGTCGCTGATGGGCTCGCTGCGGGTGCGCGACGGCCGGTTCGACACCACGGCGGCAGAGGGCAAGTCCGTTTCCTACCAGTTGCTCCAGGTAAAAAGGAACATGAAACTCATCGACTTCGAGCAACGCGTGAGCCCGTTCATTCGTGAGCATTTGATGGACGAGTTTCCGGACGGCGAACCATCTTTGCAGACCTTTTACATCGATCTGGGCCGCATGGTGGCGAGTGCCGTTGGCGACGGCGCCGGCAAATTCGGCGACGTGGCGCTCTCCATGCACGTGGCGCTGCCTGGATCGGTGCTTGCAGCCTGGTTTCAGCCAAAGACGCCCGCGGATCTGCGCCGCGACTCCATGAATCTTTCGAGACGCTTGCAGGCTCGGCTCAAATGGCTGCTGCCCGCGTACTTCTTCCAGGAACTCGGCAACATGCAGCCCAATCCGTCGGCGGCTGCGCTGCTGGTGTGGTCGGCTATTCCGATCTCCACGTCGGTCGAATTCCGCGAAGGAAGCATTCTGCAATTCAACACCGACCGTGATGTGTTTTGGAATTACCCTGACATCGATTTGCGCAGGGCGGTGGCGTCCGGGCGACAGACAATGGAGAATCTGGCGCCGATTCTTGAAGTTGCCCGGCAGCGCCTGGTCGACGCGGGCGATCCTGCCAACGCGGCATTTTTTGGCCCCGAGCAAACAGGGTCTTTCCTGCGCATGGCGCTCTCAGGGCCGGGCGACACGCTGCTCCAGCAGTTGCTGTTTACCGAGTCGCAGATGGTCACCGGCGCGGCGAAGGCTCTTGCGGACATCCAGGCCGGCTTGAGCGAGATGGCCGGCGCGCCCGCGCGCGCCATCGCACGCCTTGCCGGGTTCGGCGCGGCGCTTACGGATACCTTCAACAAAAAGTTGACCAGCGTGTACGGCAACGACTCGCTGCGCGCCATGAGTTCCATGCTGCTGGCGGAGGCTTCTAAAGCCATCGATCCGGTTCTCTCCGCCACGCCCTCGGATGCCCTGCTCTCGATCATCGTTCTCAAGGAGTCGCGAACGTTTCAGCTCGCCGACTTTCTGTCGGGCCGGCTGCCGCCGAGCGACCAGATCGTCCTGACCCAGACCTTGGTGCACCAAGACAGGCAATAGGAAATGGCATATCTGCAGAGAAATTTTATGACCAAATTTCATATTTTGACCGGCGCAGCCCGCTCACGGGCCGCGGCTCTTTTCCTCCTTGCCGCAACCGGTGATCCTGAGATGGCGAAAATTGCCCCGCAGGCCCAGATCCAAACTGAGTTCATTTTCACGTCTGCGCCGTTCGCATCCTGTCATGCGTCGACAATTGTGGAGTTGCGCAATGGAGATTTCCTGGCTGCGTGGTTCGGCGGTTCGGCGGAAAGCAGGCCGGATGTCGCCATTTGGGGCGCGCGCCGTGCCGGCGCTCAGTGGTCGCCTCCGTTCGAACTCGCCCGTGAACAGGAGATCGCCACCTATAACCCGGTCTTGTTCTACACCAAAGACAGCCGCTTGTGGCTGTACTACAAATTCGGTCCCGGCCCGACCGGTTGGACTGCGGCACGCCGCTGGAGCGCGGACGACGGCACCCGTTGGTCGCCCGTCGAGCATTTGCCGGCGGGGCTGTACGGCCCCATCCGCGCCAAACCTCTTGTCCTGCCGGACGGAACGATCATCAGCGGGTCCTCGGTGGAGAGCTATGAATCATGGGCGTGCTGGATTGAACGCAGTTCCGACGGCGGAAAGACCTGGTCCACGTTCGGCCCGATCACGGTCGCGCCGGACCTGCCCCGCTCGAGCGGGAGCGGCGATGCTTTGGTAAAGTCGCCGGTCTCACCGCAAACCGGAGTTGCGGAGGGCATCATTCAGCCCTCGGTGGTTTGTCTCGGCGGCAAACGGCTGCGCTTCTACGCGCGTTCCACTGCGCGCATCGGGAAAATCTGCGTCGCCGATTCTTCCGATGCCGGCATCACCTGGACGCAGGCGCGGCCGATTGATCTGCCTAACCCGAACTCCGGGATCGATGCGCTGGCGCTACGCGATGGGCGCATAGTCCTGGTCTATAACCATTCCTCCAGGGAGCGCTCGCCGTTGAATCTCGCGGTCAGCAAAGACGGGGAGCATTTCCGCATGTTTTACACCCTGGAAGACGAGCCCGGGGAATACTCTTACCCCGCCATTATCCAGGCGAGAAACGGGGATCTGCACATCACGTACACCTGGAGGCGACAGAGGATTCGACACGTTACCTTTCCACTTGCAAGCGTGCCGAAATGACGCTGGCGTTGGGGTGCACGGAAGCCATGTTGCGTTCCTTAGCGACGCGAATGAACCTTCCTAATACTCACACCTTAAATGAGACAGACTTGAGTGCGTCCCGTAGGGACGCGGCAAAATTAGCCCGGCACTTCAGTGCCGGGATTAGGCGTTAGGTAAACGACGAGTCCCGTAAGGACGAATGACATGAAGACCATGAATGGTAAACACCTGATCGACTGCACCGTGATGTACGTCCGGAAATGACTCAACCGTCCCTACGGGACTTGAGGCGGCGGGATCTGGGAGTCCCGGCACTAAAGTGCCGGGCCTGGAGTTTCTACATTTTTCACGCCGCCGCTGCGGAAGTAAAGCGCTCAGAGGTGGGTTCAAAACCCAGATTGGTTGTTAATTCGGGGTGTTCGACCATTTCTTTGCGCAGTAAAGCTATTAGGTCAAGACATGAAGGCCTTTTGGCATTTCTTCGCCATCTGGGTAGAGGGGCATACGCTGCTCCGCGCTCGGCACCAAAGGCTAGCAGCGAGGCCAAGAGCAAGGCGCTATATGAGGCGACTGCCAAAACTGGCTGTTTGGGCACAGAAACCTCATTCCATAACTGTGCTTGCCCGACACCGAGGGTGTCCTTTTCTTCGCGATGGTTCACTTCGATCTGCCAACGATCAAAGTAGATTTGAAGGAGTGTGCAGGCATGCCCTTTGAGGTCCGTGGTCAGCAGATAAGCGGGTTGCCGATAATAGAGCCTTCCGCTTTTGCGCTTGCGATAGGGCGTAGGTGCAACGACCAGCAGGCGCAGCATACGTCGGCGGGCGCCACCTTGCCAGTAGACTGCAGGGACGACCTTATAACGAACGCGACGTCGTTTGCCGCCATAAGAGATCTTAGTTGTGTTCCAAGGGATAGAGTCGTTCTGGCGCACACTCTCGGGGGTGAACTTTTGGGTGTCGTAGAAGCGGCGCGATCCAGCCGGGGCTCGGAAACACAGGACGGCATCCTTGCGGGCGCGTGCGATGATTTCGGTTTTATCGACCGATGCGCCAAAGACCGTGCGGTTACAGAAACTGCCGTCGACAGCCATGACCAGGATCTTGAGCGAGGCACCAGCAGCATTCAGGGCCAGACGCAAGTCCTTCATCATGGTCACGAACTTATGCGAAAGATTGTATTTCCGCACGGCGACACGATACCACTTCCATTCTTCCGTGGTGGCCTTGCGTCCGGGCCGTTTGACACGAGAGGCTTCTTGAAAGCGAATGGGCAACGCACGGGTGCCGATTTTGGAGCGGCGATACAAAGGCACCAACAGAGAAGCCTGCAGAAAACGCAACCCGTACATCAGATTGACATGGAAGGGTGGCGAGAGCGGATCACGCTGGTAAAAGGCCTGCTGGATACAGCGCCCCGTCTTGTGCAGTCGTGTGTCATCGGCGGCAACTCCAATATATCGACCCGTGCAAAATGGGAGAGCTCGCTCAAGAATAGGAGTAAACAGATTCTGTGGCTCCCATCGACAACGCGAATGCAGGAAGTACTCAGCGCCCCAACTGCGTTGCTCGCCGCCATTGGTCCAGATGATGCGCGATACCGTTCGCCGTCCCAAACATACCAGCGAGCCCAGTGCTTGACGAATGGCGCGCATGGAAGAACGCTTCTGCGGAAAAACCGAACGCCAGTCCCGTACGATCCCCAAGAAAGTCGCCAGAAGGGTCATCGTGCCTCCGGGCGCAATCCGAAAGTATTCGGCTCTGTGCGCAGAAAACGGTCCCCGCGGGCAATCTTTTTGGTCAGCGATGAGACCAGGCTCTCACGATCAACAGAGATGCCGTATGCGGATTGGATATGTTCAAGTAAGTCGTCAACATGGAGCGGTGCGCGCGCCTTCTTGAGTATGTCGTACGCCATGTCAACCTGTGACAGACGTGCACGTCGCGAAGGCTTGGCCTCGGAGGATTCTCCCTTACGGAGTCTGCGAACAGCACGCAGTTGGGCATCGAGAGACTCTTCGATGGCGGACAAAACCGTATCTCGTAGATTTTCGTTCATGGCAAGCTCCTGGCAACTAGTATAGGCAGAGCATGCCAGATAGAGGTCGGTCTGTCAATATAATAATGATACGACAGACGTGGCAATCAGAATCGTGGGGGTTGGAAAGCGCAACTTAGAACTGAAAAATGTAGAAACTCCAGTCCCGGCACTAAAGTGCCGGGCTACTCTCATCGCGTCCCTGACGGGACGCAAAATGGGCTACTCCAGAGGACCTCTTCGAGGTTCCTTAACTTGGTGCCATTCGTGCCATGCACAATGAGGCCACAACGTCAAAGAGCGCGGAGTGATCCGCGCCCTCTGAGCTATTGCACTGAGTAGAATGAGTTTCAGTTGCCGCCTTTTTTCTTGCCGGCGGCGATGTCGGCTTTCAGGACCTCGACGGCCTTTTCGATTTGGAGGTCGCGCCCCTTGAGGAAGTCATCCGGCGAGTTGTCGATGTAGACATCGGGCTTAACGCCGAAGTTCTCCATATTCTGCCCGCTGGCGGTATAGACGCCTGAGCCGGGCGTGCGGATAGCGGAGCCGTCCGCAAGTGTGAATGAGCCCGTGGCAATCACAGCCGCCATGGTGGGCACGCCGACGACCTTGCCGAGGTGCAGGTCCTTGAAGCCCTGCGGGAACATCTCGGCGTCGGAAGCCGAGCGTTCGTTTTGCATCACGACCATCGGCCCGTAGAAGGTCTCTGCCGGCCGCGGAACTTCCAGATCGGAATTCCGTGCCACTGAGTACTGGTACTTTTGTCCCATAAGGATTCCGAGCAGCTCCTGGTCGATGCCGCCGCCGCCGTTGAAGCGCTGGTCGATGATCAACGCCTTCTTCGTGCGGTTTTTGACCAGATCCAGCTCAAACTGCCGCAGCGAGGGGGCATCCATTGCCTTGATGTGCAGGTAACCTATCTCGCCGTTGCTGAGCTTTTCGACCATTGCGCGGCGATCATCCACCCACTTGGCGTACTGAGCGTTGCTGAGCGCGCCGCCGTTCCAGGGCTCGAATGCCACCTCCCAGGCGCCATCTCTCGACGGTTTGTCATTCAGTATGAAATGGAATTTCCTGCCCGCGGCAAGCGTGAAGTACTGCCAGTAGTTGTCAGTGGTCTTCAGTTCGTGGTCGTCGACGGAGATGATGTAGTCGCCCGTGTGGATCTTCACGTACTCATGATCCACAGGACTTTCTTTCCAGATGTAGCCGACGCGGTAGTATCCGGAAGGATCACTCACGAGCTCGAATCCCGGATAGCGCGTCTGTGCCGTGGTTCGTTCGCCGGCCGGCGGGCCTCCGCTGACACCGGTGTGCGACGCATTCATCTCGCCGATCATCTGCATCATGACGGTGTGCAATTCATCCTCGTCAACGATGTAGTCGAGCAATGCGCCGTAGGTAGCCTTCGCCGCGTTCCAGTCGGCGCCGTGCATCTTCGCATCATAGAAGCGTTCCTTCATCACCCGCCAGCCTTCCTCGAACACCTCCTTGCGCAGCGCCTTGTGGTCGATGGTCGTAGTGATCGTAAAGGTCACCTCACGCGCCGTCGTGCCTGTGGTGGGTGCCGCCGCGGCAGCCGGAGCCGCTGCACCACCACGTCCACCGCCACCACGGCCGGCAGTTGTTGTCGCCGGTGTTGCCGCAGCTGTGCCGCCGCCGCCGATGGTAGCGGCATAGATACCGCGTCCGGAGCGGAAGTAGAGAGTGCGGCCGTCACGCGTGAATACCATGCCGCCGCCTCCGCCGAAACCGCCGCCACCACCACCACGTCCGCCACGCCCGGCTGCAGTCGTGGATGGCGCTGCCGGAGGAACGCGGGTCAAGCCGCTGCCATCGGCAACGTTGATGGTGTAGATACCGCTGGTCGATTCGCCACCGGCTGCCGGCGCGGCGCCGCGGCCCGCTCCGCCGGTAGAGGCGGAAGTAAAGGCAATGACGCTTCCGCTTGGAGCCGGCGTGAGCCCGCCGACGGTGTCACCCGGGGTGGCCAACCGACGCGCACGCCTGGTCAGGCCGTCCCAATCAATCGTTACTGTGACCGGCTGTTGCGCGGCGCCGCCTCCGGCCGCCGCACCACCGCCGCGGGCGCCACCACCTCTGGCTCCGGCTGCTTCGGCAGCCAGCGCCTGCGTCTCGTTATCGATGTCGCGATCCAAAGGATCCCTATCCTGTGCGCGCAACGGCAGCACCCTCACCTCCACCTGGTTTTGTGCGGTTCCGCCGGTGGATGCCACTCCGCCGCTGGTGCCCGCCGAAGAAATGTAGACGATGAACCGGCCGTCCGCGGTCCACACCGCAGAGCTTTCGCTGAAGGAGAGGCTGTCATCGGTGATGCGCCGCTCCTCGCCGCCTGCAAGCGGAACGACGTAGATGTGGTTGCGCATTGTCAGGTCTTCCTTCCCGAAGCTCACCCACTTGCTATCGGGCGAAAACGCTCCTCCACGAATACCCGAAATCGTGTTGGAAGTAAGGACGCGCGTCTTTCCATCCGCAATCGAATAAAAGTACATCTTGTTGTCGGAAGATCCGAAAATGAAACCCGACGAATCCGGAGCCCATGTGACCGCGCTCTTGTCGGTATCCATGTCGGTGACCTTCTTCAGGCTCTTCCCGTCAGAATCGGCGAGGTAAATCTCCTGGCGGCCTGACCGGTCGGAAATGAACGAGATGTATTTGTCGTCGGGCGACCACTTGGGCGACTCGTTGCGCGAGGCGCCGTTGTCGTTCGCGATAACGGTGATGTCGCCGCGGTCGGTCGCGATCGTGAAGATTTGATTCTGCGAGGAAATCACAGCGCGCCGTCCGGAGGGAGCCAGATCGAAGCTGTCGGACTCGCTGTTGATCGCCACAACTTCGAACTCGTTTTCCTTTTCATCGGTGGCGATGTCAACTTTAACTTCGCTGGTCTTGCCGGATGCGACGTCGAGTTTCCAGATGCCGAAGTTCTCTTCGTAGACGATTACCTTGCCGTCGCTTGACATCGAGGGAAAGAAGACGTTGCCGTCCGAGTGCTTCGTCACCTGGGTGGGTTCCGTTCCACCCTTGGCCGAAATCTTATAAATGTTGTTGAGGCTCTTCCTCACTTCGGCGCTGCCCGGTTTGACAGTCTTGTCATTCGGCAAGGGATCGCCGACAAAGTAAATATCGCCGTTCGGACCCCACATGGGCCAGTAGCGATTGTAATTCTCTCCGGGGAGGATCTGGTGATAGGCCTTCGTAGCAATGTCTTCCACCCAAATATCGGCCGCGAAACTGCCACGGTAATGTTTGCGCGTCCAGACGGCCGGGTGCCGGTTGAAAAGGAACTGCTTGCCGTCGGCCGAGAAACTGCCCCAGTAACCCCAATCCACCGGAAGCGGAATTTCCAGCCCGCCGGTGACGGGCACTTGATAAAGGGTTGCGATTCCGGGGAACGCACCGTCGCCTCGAGACGCCCGGAAAACAATCTTCTGTGAGTCCGGAGTCCAGCAGACGACTTCGTCACTGCCGGTGTGGTACGTCAGTCGACGTGGTGCGCCGCCCGTTGCCGCCACGACAAACACATCGTAGTTGCCATATCTGTTGGATGAGAACGCGATCCATCGGCCGTCAGGGGAGAATCGTGGATTGATCTCACGGGCCGTATTGTCGGTAATGCGCTGGGGGTTTGATCCGTCTTCATTCACCACCCAGATATCGCCCAGATAGCTGAAGGTAATCTTCCCGGCATGATAATCCGGAGTGCGCGCGAGCCGGATCGGCGCCGCGCTTGCGACGGTCGCGACAAGCAGCAGTGCCAGCACTGCGCAGAGAGACGCCTTTCGAATCATTTTCATCTCCTCATTTGATGGTATTTGCCATGCGTTGATTGGCGTAGAGTATCACCAATCCGGGTGCCAATCAGCCAGAATTGTGGCGGCCCTGAACTTCCTGGGGCATCGTGCCGTCAGTACGCGGTCAGATGAAACACAAAGACGCTTTCGAGACCCACACAGAATGTTTGGCACAGGATTCGCAGTCGCACCGCGTTTGTTCGAAGGACTATCATCAGATCGTCAGAGGTGCGTCCCATTAGGGACGCAGAATGGCCAAAGTCCAGGAACCCCTTCGGGGTTCTTTATCTTAGCGCCATTCGGTACGGTCACTATTCTTCCAGCTTATTCGTGCTCTCCCGTCCCGGGCCTAAAACGGCATGCCCGGCAAAGGAGGCAGCACCGCGGTCAGCTTGCCCCAGCCCGCTGCCTGTGCGGCCTTCATGTCGTTGATCAAGAGATCCGGCAGTTTGGCATTCAGCCTGGGCGGCGTCGCAGTGTTCGCGAGCGCCCAGCCGAGCGCGGCCACGGTCTTCGAAACAGCCTGCATCTCCTTGTAGTCGATCTTTTCGGGGCTGTCGGTCAGGCGGTGGTAATCCGGGTGCAAGCCGGTCGTGAAAAAGGCGATCGGGATCCCATTCTTGGCGAAGTTGTAGTGATCACTGCGGTAGAAGATGCGCTGTCCGTTCGGCTGGGGGCCGATGTTGTCATGGGTGGCATCGGGAGCGGTGGTGTCATAGAAATGATTAATTGCCATCTTCTGGTAACCGTTGTTTACGGTCTCCATCATCTTTTCCAAATCGTCGCTGCTGATGTTGGGGCCGACGACAAAAATCTCGTTCGGGTCCACCAGTTTATATTGGGGCGGATCGACATAGCCCGGAGTTTTGGTGCGGCCGATCATATCCATGTTGAGATCTGCCACCACCTTGGTAATGTCAATCGGTGGAAATTCGTTGAAGTACTGCGAGCCCCAGAGGCCCTTTTCCTCGCCGGTAACCCATAAGAAAATCATGGTGCGCTTCGGCCGGATACCCTTCGCTGCCCCTTCCGCGTAAGCGCGGGCGACTGCCAGCACTGCAGTGGAACCCGAGCCGTCGTCATCCGCGCCGTTGAAGACGGTGTCTCCATTGGCGTCCGGGGCGCTCAGTCCGAGATGATCCAGGTGCCCGCTTATAACCACATACTCGTTCTTCAATACTGGATCGCTTCCCTCGAGTATACCGATCACATCCTCAGTATGGTTGTGATCGGTTGTGGCCGCGATGTGAAGAGTCAGCTTCTTTTCCGCGTTGAGATCGAATGAATCCAGCTTCGTATTGGCGGCTGCACCTTCGAACACCTGCGTCGCGCTGAGTTTTTCGTTCTGGAAGAGGTCATTGGTCAGTTCAATTCCCGCCGTGATCGTGGGCACGGTGGCCTGCCGGGCTGCCTGGAATTTCAATACCTGGTAGGCCGGGCCGTTGGGCCCGACGCCGCGGGCCGCGGGAGGATTGGCCATGGCGCTCAACTGCTGGAAAGAGGGGATCATGATGATGCCCAGGGCCCCGTTTTTCACCGCATAGCCTTGCGGCGTCATGAAATCGGTGCCTTCGACGCCGAGCGGATTGGCGGCTGCTGCGCCACGGCCTCCACGGGCACCTGCACCTGCTGCGCCGCCCGCCGCGCCCCGCGCTGCCGCGGCGGCAGCGGCCGCTGCCTGCTGCGCCTGCACCAACTCCATCGGCATGCCGGCAACAACCATGACCTTGCCTCGAACATCAATGCCCTGATACGGATTGGTATTGGTCTTATTGATGACGTAGCCATTCCCGACAAATACCATTGGGGCCCCGGCGATATCGGCTGGTTCGGCCCCCCCGCCACCGCGGCCGCCACCCCCGCCAAATCCGCCGCCAAAACCTCCGCCTCCGGCGCCGACTGTCCACCCTTTGGCATACTCATAGCTGCGCGGTCCTGTGGGCGCGGCTGCGACAGCACCACCACGGCCGCCCCCTCCTCCACCGCCCGCTCCTCCACGGCCGCCGCCGCGCGCCGCGGGCGCAGGCATGGTCAGGGACAGCTTCATTCCAGACGGATCGAGTTGACTGCTCACCAATTCGATCGGTATGAAGTAGGGTTGCAGCGGCCCATTCGTGCCGGTGGTGCTGCCGCCCGGCTTCAGGCCCCATTCCTTCAAATGGCTGGCGACGTACAACGCAGCGGTGTCGTATCCGCGGGAAGGAGTGTTGCGCCCTTCCAACTGGTCGGAGGCAAGGAAATAGTCATACACCATGAGCTCGTCCTGGGTGATGACATCTGAGTTGCCATAACTTACTGCAGCGGTTTTGGACGCTTTGGTGTTTTTCGCCTTCGATTGCTGGGGTGCCGCTTCGATCCACGCCAGTGTGATCGCCAGCGCGCACAGACATGCGATGGTTCCGAAGATTCGACGCATATGGGGCCTCAAATGAAAGTGGTTAGTGTCTCCCGAATCCGGGCAGCATACCATCGGTTGCTGTGGAAATCATCCGGAAATAGTCAAACAACTGTGATCCAGACACTGAAAGATAATGAGGGGAGCAAAAACCGATAGCGATTGCGATACCGAGATCCCTGCAGTCGTTGCGACCCTTCCGGGTCGGTATTGGCATCGGTATCGGGATCGCAGTCGCTATCGCAATCGGCTCTTGTTTACGCTGAGACGACCATTTTGTGTACTGGCAGCCTCACTTTCTGAATCACTGAGTCGAACAACACCCTTAATTCTACCGATTCTCGCCCAGGAACTTTTTCAGGAATGTGTCCATGCGGCCGAAGGCGTAGAGCCAACGCTTGCTCCCCGCCGCGCCGCGGGTCAATCGGGAAAAATCCGACCGACTCCCCACCAGTAACCTGCTCAAGCGCCGCAAGGACACTATCCTGAGTTACTGGGAAGCCATGCACCAGGCCAACCCCGTCCGCTTCGTAACCGAAGCCGGCCGCCTTGCCGGCACCAGGCAGCTGGATCTCGCGAAGACGTTCCATGTCATGCTGGAATCAGTGGAAGTAACCGCCCTCCAACGCGGCTGCCTCCGCTGGGAACCGTAACCGCCACCGCTTGCGCCCAAAAGATACGATTACCCTGTCGGCGGCTAAAAACTCAGGATCCTGTCC
>Ga0187854_10003948_pt1 | contig 11469 bp, 12 predicted proteins | sample June2016WEW_6_15_FD_132445 | JGI IMG/M metagenome (GOLD analysis project Ga0187854, IMG submission 132445) | Peatland microbial communities from SPRUCE experiment site at the Marcell Experimental Forest, Minnesota, USA - June2016WEW_6_150 | ecosystem: Environmental > Terrestrial > Soil >...
AAACTGCTCACGAGCGGTACAATTCGGGCGATTCAGCGTTGAAAATGGAGATTCCGAATCAATGCGAAAGAGCACATTATGGACACGATCGAAACGTTAAAGACCCGCAGAAGTATCCGTGCTTACACAGCGGAGCCTGTGGACCGAGAAGTGTATTGTCAACGGAAGCTTTATCGGCCATAATGCCTTTCCGCATACGTGCAAAGAATCCCAAAAGGAGGCTGTGCAATGAAGGACAAGCGAGCATGGGGCTTTGCCTTGGCATTCATTCTGGTTTTGAGTCTTCTGACCGGCTGTACCGGAGGTTCCAGCAAGACCATCAAGATTGGCCATGCCGCGTCACTCACCGGCGACAACTCCGTGTTCGGCCAATCGGAGGCCACCGGCCTGAAGATCGCGGTCGAGGAGGTTAACAAGAAAGGCGGCATTCTGGGCAAACAGGTTGAACTGATTTCCGTGGACACCCGCAGTGATCCGGCCGAGGCCGCGAACGCCGTGCGGCGCCTGGTGGACCAGGAAAAAGTGAATTTCGTGCTGGGCCCGTCGCAGAGCGGATCGACGCTGGCCGCGACTCCGATAGTGACCGCGGCGAAAATCCCGCTGATTGCCCCGGCCGCCAGCAACCCCTACGTTACGGTGAGCAAGACGGGTGAAACCTACAAATATATATTCCGCGTTTGCTTTATCGATACTTACCAGGGCAGGGTCATTGCCGACTTTGTCTATGACCGCCTGAACGCGCGGAAGGCGGCCATCCTGTACGATATCGGCAGCGACTACTCTCAGTGGTTAGCGAAGTATTTCGAGGATGCCTTCGTCAAGCGCGGAGGCACTATCGTTGCCAAAGAGGCATATCGAACGGGTGAATTGGACTTCCGGGCCCCGCTCGGTAAGATCAAAGAGACTCATCCGGATCTTATTTTTCTACCGCTGACCCAGAAGGATGGGGCGCTGGCGGCGAAACAGGTTCGCGACTTAGGTATCACCGCAACCATCATGGGTAGTGATACCTGGGCCAGCCCCGACATTCTGCCGCTCGGCGGCAAGGCTCTCGAGGGCGTGTACTTTACCAACTTGACGTCCTTTGAAGTACCCAAGGTCCAGCAATGGGTCGCCCAGAATGAAAAGCGATTCGGCGGGCCTATCGTCCGGAATGCTCTCTTGGTGAATGACGCAATGCTTTGGCTGACCGATGCGGTTACCCGAGCCGGTACTACCGATGGCGACAAAGTCGTGGCCGCACTCGAGCAGACCAAAGATCTTCCGGTGCTGACCACGGACAAGTTCACCGTCGATGCCAAAACTCATGACCCGTTAAATCGCCCGGCCTTCTTTTTCACGATCAAGGACGGAAAATTTGTCTTTGTTGAAACCTACGCGGCCAGATAACGCCAGGATGCTTAACCGCCACGCTGCTTGTAACCTATCGCTGCAAGTATCGTGGCGGCTTGCATCCAAGGCTGGTTATCCCGATGAACCCATCGAGCGTTTCACCGGATGTTAGCGCCTGTGAGACTCGCTATCGAATAGCTGTCGGCTCTGCGGTTCGAGGAGTTGCGATGGACGTGAAAGGCGCTGGCGAGAGATTCAGGCCCGAACCCGGTTTTCCTGGAGACTGTTTTCCGAGGCCTGTTGACGTGACCTGCCACCTGATCTAAGCTTCTCTTTCTCGCAAATTCCAACGTAATGTCCAACGTGAAAGAGGGGATGTGTGCCATGAAGCATAAGTGTCAGTGGGGAATCGCCCTGTTTCTGCTGGTTTCTTTGATCGTTGCCACGGGATGCCAACAAGGTTCCGACTCCAAGACCATTAAGATTGGCCACGCCGTTTCCTTAACCGGCGACAACTCCGTCTTCGGCCAATCGGAGTCGACCGGTCTAAAGATTGGGGTCGAGGAACTCAACAAAAAGGGTGGAATTCTTGGCAAGCAGGTTGAGGTGGTCACCGTGGACACCCGAGGCGATCCGGCTGAGACCGTCAATGCCGTGCGGCGGCTCGTAGACCAGGAAAAAGTAATCGCCGTGCTCGGCCCATCGAACAGTGGACCTGCGATGTCAGCGACCCCGATCGTGACCGCTGGCAAAGTCCCGCTCATTGCGACCGCGGCGAGTAATCCATACGTGACCGCGGACAAGCAGGGGGGAATCCACAAATACGTGTTCCGCGTTTGCTTCATCGACACGTACCAGGGACTGGTTGATGCCGAGTTTGCCTATGATCGCCTGAAAGCCCGCAAGGCTGCCGTGCTGTACGATGTCGGCAGCGATTACTCGCAGTGGCTGGCAAAGTATTTTGAAGACGCGTTCATTAAGAAAGGCGGCGTGATCGTTGCCAAAGAGGCGTATCGGACGGGTGAGCTGGATTTCCGCGCGCCACTCGGCAAGATCAAAGAGACTAACCCCGATCTTCTGTTCCTGCCATTAACGCAAAAGGATGCGGCCCTGGCTGCGAAACAGAGCCGTGACTTGGGAATCAAATCGACCCTGTTGGGCGGCGATAACTGGGCCAGTCCGGATCTTCTGACGCTTGCAGGCCCCGCGATCGAAGGGGCCTACTTTTCCAATTCGGCTTCACTGGACGATCCCAGGGTGAAGGGCTGGATCACCACGCATGAAAAGCAATTCAGCGGGCCGATCGTCCGGAACGCTCTCTTGGTAAATGATGCACTGCTTTGGCTGGCCGATGCGATGAAGCGCGCAAATTCCACCGACGGTGACAAGATTGTGGCTGCTCTTGAAGCCACCAAGGATCTGCCCGTGATGACAACCGATAAGTTCACGATTGATCCTAAGACCCATGACCCACTCAACCGTCCGGCGTATTTCAGCAAGATCCAGGGCGGAAAGTTTGTCTTTGTTGAAGAGTACGCGGCCAAGTAACGCCGCTCGAATGGTCAGCCGCCGTGGCGTTTGAAACTGTCCCAGGCGTCACGGCTGCTCTCGTCAAAAACAGGAGAGGCACGTGTTTTTGCAAACGTTGATAACCGGGATTGCGATTGGTGGAATTTACGCACTCATGGCAGTGGGCTACTCCCTTGTGTTCAGCATTCTCAACTTTAGTAATTTTGCGCACGGCGTCGTTATCATGCTCGGCGCGTACATCGGGTACTACACATGCGAGTGGTTCCACGCGCCTGTTCTCGTCGCGATGGTGGGCGCAATGATAGGAACCGCGGTCATCGCCGTTATTGTCGAAAAGCTCGCCTACCGTCCGCTGCGCCTGAAGCACGCTGTGCCCTTGTATTTCATGATCAGCGCTATGGGCGCGGCGATCTTTCTCGAGAATCTCGTATACGTTACGGTCGGGGCGCATTTCTTCAGCTACCCTGCGTTTCTGCAACAATCTGTTCAGATCGGGCAATCGAACCTTGGACTTTTGGATATCGGAGCTCTATCGCTGGCTGCCGTCGCCATCACCTGCTTGACTCTCTTCCTCAGCAAGGCGAAGCTCGGCGTCGCGATCAGGGCGGCTGCCCGTGACATGACGGTCCTCGGAACGCTCGGGGTTAATATCGACATGCTTTTGGCGGTGGTGTTCTCCATCGCCGGGCTGTTCGCGGGTATGGCCGGAGTATTCCTCGGGATCAAGTACCTGGTCTATCCAACCATGGGCTGGATCACGAATAAGGCTTATATTGCCGCGGTAATTGGCGGCATTGGCAGCCTTCCGGGTTCAGTCGTTGGCGGCATTATTTTGGGTGTCGTCGAGAGCTTTGTTTCTGTTTACCTGACGACCGCATTGCGGGACGTATTCAGTTTCACCTTCCTGATCGTACTGCTGTTGTTCCGTCCTTCAGGCCTGTTCGGCAAGACCTTGGACGAAAAGGTATAGCCGCGGAATTGTCGAGCGTGCCGGACGGAGAGAATCGGCGAGGGTGGCCGCGATATCGAGCAAGGCTCCGGTCGAGCATTCACCTTCGCACGCTCGTCTAGGAGTACCAATCTGATGGGATATGTCGTTGGAGTCATAATCCTTAGCGCCGTCCAGGCAATTGCGACTACCGGTTTGGCTCTATTCACCGGCTTCACTGGTCAGTTTTCGCTTGGGCACGCTGCCTTCATGGCGATTGGCGCCTATACCGCTGCGATCCTTACGCACTTCTACGGTGTTTCTTTCCTGCTCGCGATCTTGGCAGGCGCAATCTTCGCCGCCGCAAGTTCGCTGGTGATTGGTGTTCCCACCCTGAAAGCCAAGCTCCGCAGCGACTACTTCGCGATCGCCACTTTAGGATTCGGCGAGGCAGTTCGGGTTCTGCTCGAAAATTTGGACATCACTCAGGGAGCGCGCGGACTACCGGGAATTGCGCGGCTTACGGATCTTCCGGTGGCCTTGGTCGCGCTAGCCATCACAGCCTGGCTGGCCCGGGATTACGTCCGCTCCCGCTATGGATGGCGGGCAGTGGCGGTACGGGAGGACGCAATCGCCGCTGAGATGATTGGCGTGAACGTCTTCCGGACGAAGTTGACGTCGCTGGCATGCAGCGCTGCCTTATGTGGAGTTGCCGGCGCGCTGATGGCACACTACCTCATGTTCATTCAACCAGCGATGTTTACCGGTGTGCAGTCGACGGCATTGATCACCGCTGTCGTGGCCGGCGGGATAGGCAGTCTGACAGGACCGATTCTGGCCGCCGCCGTATTCGTAATGCTTCCTGAGTTCCTGCGACTGGCAAATATGTGGCGCCTCGTGATCTACGGGCTGATGCTAATCCTGATCATGATTTTTCGTCCGGCCGGGCTGATGGGCTATCGGGAATTCTCTCTGAAACCGGTTCTTCACCTGTGGCAGCGATTCAGCGGAAGGGGGAGAACAAGTGCTTCTTGAACTCAAGCAGGTGGCGAAAACGTTCGGGGGCATCAAGGCCGTTGACGGCTTTGACATGGCGGTCGAAGACCACGAGATTGTCGGCTTGATCGGGCCAAATGGGGCAGGAAAGACCACCGTCTTCAACCTGATTACGAGCGTCTACAAACCGGATTCCGGCAGCATATATTTCGCGGGAGAGCCGATTCATCGACTTCCGCCGCACGAAGTAGTCGGCAAGGGCATCGCGCGCACCTTTCAGAATATTCGGCTCTTTAACAATCTGTCGGTTCTGGAGAATGTGAAGCTCGCATTGCATAACGTGCCCTCCTACGGGTTTCTGAGCGCAATGCTCGGGCTTCCATCGATGCGCCGGCAAAACCAGTCAGTGGTCAAGAAGGCGATGGAGTTTCTTGACTTGATGGGGCTTTCCGACAGGGCCGAGATGCGCGCCGGCGGGCTGCCTTACGGGCTGTCCAGACGCCTGGAAATCGCGCGGGCGCTGGCCTTGTCACCAAAACTGCTTCTCCTGGATGAACCTGCCGCCGGTATGAATCCTGATGAAATCGTCGGCCTCCGCGAGTTGATCGCAGGCGTTCATCGCGACTTCAATCTGACCATCATCTTGATCGAACATCGCATGGACCTTGTCATGGCGATCTGCCCGCGGCTGGTGGTCCTCAATTTCGGAACCAAGTTGACTGAAGGTACACAGCAAGAGGTCCAGACCAATCCTGCCGTATTGCAGGCGTACCTCGGAGGTGACTATGCCAATGTTGCAGGTTAGTAGCGTCTCCGTTTTCTACGGCAAGATCCAGGCTCTAAATTCGGTATCGCTTGAAGTCCGTCAGGGTGAGGTGGTCGCTCTGATTGGAGCCAACGGAGCCGGAAAATCCACGCTCATCTGGACCGTCGCCGGCGTGCTGAAGCCTGTCAGCGGACAAATTTTTGTGGAAGGCAAGGTTGCGCCCGCGCAGCCTCATGTTGTCGCCAAGATGGGGATCAGTCTGTCGCCGGAACGGCGGCGACTGTTTCCTAACCTCACGGTGAAAGATAACCTGAAGATGGGAGCCTATCTCCGAAAGGACACCGAAGCCGTCAAGGCTGACGAAGAAACGATGTACCAACTCTTTCCGGTGCTGGCCCAACGCGGGGGCCAGTACGCCGGAACATTGTCAGGCGGCGAACAGCAGATGCTGGCAATTGCTCGAGCCCTGATGCGACGCCCCAAGCTGCTGCTTCTTGATGAGCCGTCGCTTGGTCTTTCACCTCTGCTTACCTCGCAGCTATTCGAGAAGATAGTCGAGGTCAACCAGCGTGGCGTCACAATTTTGCTTTCAGAACAAAACGCCTTCAAGGCACTCAGTGTGGCCCACAGGGCATACGTCATCGAGGCGGGGCGGATTACGGCCGAAGACACGGCGAAAAAACTATTAGCAAGTGAGCACGTTCGCGCAGCCTATCTGGGCGTGAAGAGCGTTATGAAGGACGACGCGGCGGAGAAGACACAGACCGGAACTGTTCAAGCGGGACAATAGCATTTCCGAAAGGCAGTCCTGTGTCAAAACGTTCGTTCATCCATGAGTCAGGTTTGGGGGGCACGGCTTCTCAGGCTGCTGAAAAACGCGCCGAAGTAACTAGCGAGGCTCTACCGAATGTGTAAACCAGAGCTGGAAGAGTAAAGGCTGTTGTGGACTTGTTCCGCCGAAAATTTGTTTTCATCAGCCTGTTCAGCGGCGTCCCTTTCGAACCTCAATTTGGCCCGGACGGGGTTAGCGGGATTCGCCGGCACGGGACATTTCCAAGCAGGAAACAATCTGCAGTCGAAAAACGAGTGAAAGAACTCAAACAAAATGTCTACAGCTGATATACCCTCAGTACGATTGGCGCCACGGATGGAGTTGGTCCCGTTCTCGGGGATCAGAAAAGTCTTCGAGCGGGCAAAGGCCCTCGAGCGTGACGGACATCCGGTGATCTTCCTCGAGACGGGCCGGCCTGATTTCGATACGCCGACGCATATCAAGGAAGCTGCGAAGCGGGCGCTGGACGCAGGTGACGTCCACTACACTTCCAACTACGGGACGTCCGCCCTGCGGGAAGCAATCGCCGAAAAGCTTTGTCGAGATAACGGCTTGCACTACAAACCGGAGGGGGAATTGCTGGTTACAGCCGGTGCCGCCGAGGCCATCAATGTCGCGTTCCTCGCTCTCCTCGATTCCGGTGACGAAGTTCTCTATGCTGAACCAAACTGGTTGAACTACGCTGCAGTCGCGCGTCTGGCAGGAGCAGTACCGGTTCCCTATTGCCTCAGAGAGTCGAACGGTTACCAGGTCGATGTAGACGAACTCCGGCGAGCTATCTCCCCCAGGACGTGTTTACTTGTGGTTGCGTCGCCGCACAATCCGACGGGCGTCGTGCAGTCTCCCGAGACATTGCGGCGAATTGCTAAGCTTGCGGTCGAGCGTGACCTCGTCGTTCTCTCCGACGAAATCTACGAAAAAATCATCTACGACGGGCGTGCGCACGTGAGCCTTGCCTCGCTGCCGGCGATGTGGGAGCGGACGCTTACCGTCAATGGCTTCTCCAAGGCGTACTCGATGACGGGTTGGCGCATTGGCTATCTCGCCGCGCCACCGCCGTTCATTCTGGCGATGAATCGGGTGCATCAGTACACGACCGCGTGTGCCTGCTCCTTCGCTCAAGCCGGCGCGGTCGAGGCGCTCACGGGTCCGCAGGACTGTGTCCGTGACATGGTTCGGGAGTTCGAGCGGCGTCGTAATTTGTTTGTCCCCGGCATCAATACGCTGCGCGGCCTCTCCTGTCTGCAGCCCGGCGGCGCTTTTTATGCATGGGTGAACATCGAGGGTATGGGGGTGCGCTCAGAGGAGTTTTCCCTCAAACTGCTCGAGAACGAGTACGTCTCGTGCGTTCCTGGTACGGTGTTTGGCGCCGCGGGAGAAGGATACATCCGATTCTCATACGCGAACTCCTATGAGCGGTTGGCCGAAACTCTGGAACGTCTGAAACGGTTCTGTAATTGAGTGCGTGGTCGCGTGTGGATATTTCCGCAGCTTTTCCTTTGCGCTCAGGGCGCAGCGTCATCTGCCGGCAAATCTCAGGCGAAAGCGGTGATCATTGCACTCCCAACCCGCCGGCGTTTGTCTTTCCAGAATTCCTCACTGCTGTTCCGTGTTACGCCGGTCACATCAAGCGGTCGCCCGAGGTGTATCGATTATGGAACCGACGTTCGTAGGCTCTGCTTACTGAAATCACGCTTTTCAGACGAGCGAGCGCTTAGTAATGTGAACTGAAGAAAGGAACGCCGCATGACGACGAAGCTTGGGTTTGCCGTAGCATTGATAATCACGATGGTCATCGCAACAACCGCGTTTGCCGCCGACTTTCCCTTTGCGCGCATGAGCACCACTCGCTGAAAACGCTGGAGGCTGGTCTAAACGATGTCGATCACGACGACGTCCCTAGCAGCGCAGGTTGATCATGCTCTGCAAGGGGTGCCTAATCCAGATTGATGGTTCCGGTACGAGCCGGCGGACGACGCAGTACCCGCCATGCCAGCCGCATTTCTGGCACTGAAATCCGAACGGCGGGGCCAGCTTTGTGTGACATCAGCGTTCTTTTGACGCAGCAGCTGATCGCGCAACTCTGACGACGCCGGGGTCTTTAGCAACCTTTTTGAGCAGTAAGCAGTAAAGATCAGGAGAAAATAATGTCGGATGGAGGCGACCTCGTCCGCAAACAATTCGGGGCCCATGACCACTCTACACCGATGTTGCAAGTCCATCTGCTAAAGTCAACGAAAGGCTGAATTTAGCACGCAGCAGTGAGTCCACGGAGGGTTTCCTATGAACGGAAAGACGGTGCAACTTGCAAGTGCCGCAGGAACTGTTGTGCTTGGCGGCGATCTGGTTGTTCATCGCCTGGGTTTCGGGGCGATGCGCCTCACCGGCGAAGGAGTGTGGGGTCCGCCGAAGGACCGGTCGTCCGCTGTTTCTCTACTACGGCGGGCGCTGGACCTGGAAGTGAACTTTATCGATACGGCTGATTCTTACGGCCCCTCGATTTGCGAAGAGCTTATTGCCGAAGCGCTGGCACCCTATCCGAAGAATCTTGTAATCGCTACAAAGGGCGGTTACTGTCGCATAGCGCCGCACAGGTGGACGCACGACGCCAGTCCCGATCATCTTCGAAAGGCAGTCGAGGGTAGCCTGAAGAGGCTTCACCTCGATCGTATCGATCTCTATCAGCTCCACGGACCTGATCCAGCAATCTCCTTCGAGGCGTCTGTCGAGACGCTCGCTGAACTACGCTCGCAAGGCATGATTCGCCATGTCGGCCTTTCGAACGTGACTCGTGAACACGTAGAGCGCGCTCGCAAAATCGTGCCAATCGTCTCCGTGCAGAACCGCTATAGCTTCGCCGATCGCGAGTGGGACTACCTTGTCGACTACTGTCAGCAGAACGAAATCGCATTTATCCCCTGGGCACCCACGCGGGATTGGATGGCGGGAAGCAGCATCGTCAACCAGATCGCCCAAGCACATGGCGCGACCCCGACACAAATTGCGCTGGCGTGGCTGCTCAAGCGGTCGCCAACAGTATTGCCGATTCCTGGGACCTCCTCCGCCGAACACCTGGAGGAGAATGTTTGCGCCACATTTTTCCAGCTAACGGATGACGAACGCAAACAGCTAAGCACTGTTAAGAAGCAGTTCAGAACGCGCTAGGAGTACGGCACCCGATTCACGCTGAAGTCTGCTCGGAATCTGATTCATTAAGGGTGCCACTTACGGCGCGGCTGAAGCCGCGTCCCTTCCACACAAGAGTCGATTCCGAGTTTTGCACAACCGTTCAAGGGGTGCTCCTTCAAGTGCGGCGAAATAGCAAAAGAACTCCCGATACGGAACGCTATGCGTGACTACACCCTCTCCAGATTGGCTATAAATCTACAGATTCTCAGCCTCACGCTATTCGAGAAAACGCCCGATTTACGGGCACTTCACGCATCCGGCTCCTGCACTGATTTATCCGCTTCTGGCAACCAATTGATTCTGCGTGCAGCGACGCTAGCTGTTATTCCAGCGGGTGGAAGACCCGCCGGTGGAATTTGCCCAGTTGCCACCGTAGTTATATCCGGCGGCGGGGAGGGCGACCAACCCGTCGAAAGCCCGGAAGTAAAAGTCTCGGTCGGCTGGGCGAAAGCCTGGTCGGATCCGCCGAAGGAGGCAAGCAACTCGACAGGTTGTAGCAAAGGCGAATTGATAGCCCCGAAACGTGGGTCCCACCGGAAGCGGATTGGTGGGGCATTCGAGAGTGCCGAGCCCTTGCAGAATGGGCGAAGGCCAGCGTCGTTGGCGAAGGAACTGGGTACATGCAGCTGACGGACTCTCCGGGGTCACAGAGGACGACATGTCGAGAAGGAATGATCAGCGAAAGCGCGGAACCACTCGCGGGTCGCTTAGGCGCTCCCGCACAGCGAAGGCGTCGCGTATAACCGGCTGTGCCGGGAAATCGCGGCGTGCCCACGAGTGGGGCGGACGGGGCCGATAAGCGAGGATGGGCTGGGACAGAATAACCCAGACCGGAGCGAGGGCCTCCGGGGTAGAGCAGCGAATGCTGCTCGCATGGCAGTGTCCAACCGAGTCACCTGCCCGACACAGAGCGGGAAACAAGGTTGGCCACGGAGGACACAAACGACGGACGCAAACTGTACGCTGCAACGGGTATGCCGGGAGCAGGCTTAACCGGAGCAACGAACGGGAAGGCGCCGCCGGAAAGGCCAGCATTGAAGCCGTACTGGGGAAAACCCGCCGTACGGAATTTTAGGGGGACGATGGAAACGTCGGCATCATTCGAAGCCCGATCCGCGCTATCGCCCTACCCGACTGTGGCGATGACGCATATCGCCATTCAAGAGGCACTCGACGGGAAGGTTGTCGACTGGATGGAACACGTCAGTGACGACCAATACGGGAAGTAGTTCTGCTGGTTTTGAAAGTGAAATGCGACGTTGCCGGTAATGCCCAACCCACCGATCTGCAAGCCCTTAAAGTCCTTGCGACAGATTAGGAACGGGAAACGCCCATCCGGCCGGAAATCGATCGCTGGCGAGGGCAGATGGGAACCCGGACGCTGGCCGACTCCCAAGGAACATTAACTGTTCTCTACAGGGAGGACCTGAAACCCGAGTTGTGCGGCTTGTTTCCGGAGTCGGTATTGAGCGCGCTTATTGGCTTCTTCGTCGCAGCGGTGAAAGACACTCTCGTTGTAGGCTTCCCTGGTGCTGAGCAGATGGTAAACAATCCGAGCGAGTTTGTGAGCCGTGGCAGTGATTGCTTGGGGTTTGCCGAGCTTCCGAGTGATACGCCGAAAGAACTCGCCGAGATAGTCTTTGGCGTGATGCAGCGAGTTGGCCGCCATGCGCAGCGCGGTAGCAACGCGGCTCCTGACGCGGCGACTCTTGGTATAGAGCACCTTACCACCACTGATCTTGTTCTCAGGGCAAAGTCCCAACCAGGAGGCAAAGGCGGAAGCATTGCGAAACCGAGATACATCGGTGCCGATCTCGCATAGGACGGTCTGGGCTGTAATCGCGCTGATGCCAGGCACATTGGTGAGATCGACTCCGAAGATTCGATACAGCTCAC
>Ga0187854_10003949_pt1 | contig 11468 bp, 7 predicted proteins | sample June2016WEW_6_15_FD_132445 | JGI IMG/M metagenome (GOLD analysis project Ga0187854, IMG submission 132445) | Peatland microbial communities from SPRUCE experiment site at the Marcell Experimental Forest, Minnesota, USA - June2016WEW_6_150 | ecosystem: Environmental > Terrestrial > Soil >...
CTGATCGAGCTTCTGATCGTGGTGGTCATCATCGGCATTCTGGCCGCCATCGCGATCCCGAAGTTCGCGAACACGAAGGAGAAGGCGTACATCGCGTCGATGAAGGCCGACCTGCGCAACCTGATCACCGCGCAGGAAGCGTACTTCGCCGACCAGGTGACCTACGCCAGCGTCACGACGAACCTGAGCTACGGCGTGTCCGCTGGGAACACGGTGACGATCGGCACGGCGACGGGGACGGGCTGGACCGCGACGTCCACGAACAACGCGACCACGAAGACCTGCGGGATCTACGTGGGTGCCGTGACGCCGCCGGTTGCGGGCGAGGCGGAAGGCGCGCCCACCTGCCAGTAACGGGGGGGGGACACGTAACGATGCAAGGGCGACGCTTCGGCGCCGCCCTTCGCATCTCACGGACCGTCTGCCGTAAGTGACGAGGTGGCATGTTGCGGCGTGCACCCACCGCGGCCGATCGGGGTCTTCGTGTGATGCCCGGCGGATTGCGCGCCAGCGGCGGGCGACTCCCCGTCAGACACACAACACCTGCACTGCCTCACGCCAACCCACAACGCCACCAGCCACGCTCGCACCTCACGTGCGTCAGTTCGTGGGTCAGTTGAGCTGCGGAATTCTCCCGTCTACCCGGTGGAGTCCGGCGGGATTCTCCCGTGCCAACCTCGCATCGGCGCGGGAGTTGTATCAAGTTTGTGCTTGAACGGCCCTGGTGGTCAGAGTGACTTTGGATCCGGCAATGATGGTTCGAATCCATCGGGGCCAACTGGAGTTACGCGACTGCCCTCTCCTCATGGGTCGGTTCGCTGGATCGGCGCGGCCCCATCAGCGCACCGCGCCGGGACGTCGTGCATGACCACGGCCGCGAGCGTCTCAGGCCGCGCGGGATTAGAGCCCTCCGTACCAGGGATAACCCTGGTCCTCCCAGTACCCGCCGGGCCGCGTGTCCGTGAACTCCACGCCGAGCAGGTACTTGGTGTTCTTGTAACCGAGCTTGGTCGGCGAGTAGAGTCGGAGCGGCGCGCCGTGATCGGGCATCAGCGGCCGGTCGTTGTAGGCGTAGGCCAGGATCGTCTGCGGGTGCAGCGCCGAGGGCAGGTCCCAGCCGTTGCTGTAGCCCGCGTCGAACGACGTGAACTTCACGTAGCGCGCGGCCGGCAGCGGCTCGACCATCTCCGCCACGACCCTGAACGGCACGCCGGCCCAGGTGGCGATGGCAGTCCACCCCTCGACGCAGTGGTGCTTGACCGTGTAGGAGAGCCGCGGCAGCGACTGGAGACGGTCCAGGGTCAGCACGGCGGGCTTACGCACCAGGCCGCCGACCTGAAGGCGCCACGCCCCCGGATCGGCGAGCGTGGGCATGTTGTCGCTCACGAAGTACGCGGGGAATTCGGCGCCCTGCGTGCGGCGCGCGATCGGGTACTCTCGTGCCAGCCGGGAGCCGGAGAAGAGCCGCGCGCTCACCCAGTCGTTGACGCGAGACCAGCTCATCAGCTTCGGCGCGAAGCGCTTCCCCCCGTCCCACCCGCACCCCACGCCGATGGCCGCGATGCCCGACGCGGCGAGGGAGGCGAGGAAGCGCCGCCGGTCCTGGTCAGTCATGGCTCGGGAACCTCCCGCGGTACCACCCCGTGAGCATCGCCCGCAGCGACGCCGGGTCCACCACGAAGACGAGGGTGACGTGCACGAGGCTGAACGCGACGAACAGCCAGACCGCGACGAAGTGCCAGTAGCGCGCCAGCTCGTAGCCGCCGAACGCCGCCGTCAGCCAGGAGAGCTGCACCGGCTTCCACAGCGCCAGCCCGCTCAGCACCGACAGCACGCCGAGCAGCACGATGAAGGTGTACGCCCCCTTCTGCAGCGCGTTGTGCTTCCCCTGCGCCGGATGGTCCTTCCGCAGGCGCAGGTAGTACTTCTGCATCTCGATCGCCGGGCGGACGTCGCGCGGGCGGAAGAGGAGCGGCCGCCACTCGCCGGCCACGAGCAGGTACCCCAGGTAGAGCAGGCCGTTGAGGACGAGCGGCCACATCAGGAAGAAGTGCCAGTTGAGGCCTCCGGCGAGCCACCCGCCCAGACGCATCCACTTCGGGGCCTGGTGCATGTCCATCGGATTGGGGAGCGGGAGCTTCGTGCCCCGGATGCCGAAGCGCTCGTAGGCGCCGTAGATCTGAAGCCCGCTCGCCACCATCCCCACCAGGACGATGGCGTTGATCCAGTGGGTCAGTCGCACGATCCAGTGGTGGCGGCGCACCCAGGGATGCTCTTGCGTGGGCGGAGGCTCCGGCGCGGCCGGCTCCTCCGCGGGCGGCGCGATCGCCGCCGCGGCGGCGACAGGCGCCGCCTCGTCCGGCCCGGCTGGCGCCAGCTCCACGGAGGGAGACGCACCCTCCTCGGGCGCGATCGGCCCCGCGACCTCCGGAGGCCGCGCAGCTCCGACCGCCGGCGCTCCGGCCTGCAGCGGGGCGGCGGCGGGCTCCGGCTCACGGTTCCCCGAGTCGGGGCCGGCTCTTTCCTTGTCGGGGGTCATCCCTATACATACTAGCGACTCGCGTCCCGTCGAGGCCAGCCGATGCGCAGCACGCTTGGAGCCGTTCCTCGCCGCCGGCTGGCACCTGCTGCACCGGGGCGGCATGCAGGCGCCGGGGCGACGTCGGCGTGCGCACGGGGGCGCCGCGTTTGCGCGTCGTGCGGCCCGCGAGCATAATCCCAACTGCCGCTCCCGCGCACTCGCACGGCCGCCTTCGCGGAGCACCGAACGATGACCGACGGCGAAGCCACGTCACCGGCGCAGGCGCCATCGCTCCTCCACAACTGGCTGAGCACGGCCGGCATCATCCTCGCCGCTTCCAGCTTCTTTGCGGCGGCCTGCCTGATCGCCATCGATTCCTTCGTCGGCTTCAGCAACCCCTATCTGGGAATTCTGACCTACCTCCTCGCCCCCGGCTTCCTGGTGGCGGGGCTGCTGCTCATCGCCGTCGGTGCGATGCGGGAGCGTGGCCGGCGGCGCCGAATGGGACCGGGAGACGTCCCCCGCTACCCGCGCCTCGACCTGAATGTCCCGCGCCAGCGGCACACGTTCATCGCCGTGAGCGTGGCGACCTTCCTCTTCCTGATCCTCACGGCCCTGGGGAGCTACCGCACCTACGAGTTCACCGAATCGGTGGCGTTCTGCGGCAGGACGTGCCACACCATCATGCGGCCGGAGTACACCGCCTACCAGGAGTCGCCGCACGCCCGCGTCGCCTGCGTCCAGTGCCACATCGGCCCCGGCGCCGGCTGGTTCGTGAAGTCCAAGCTGTCCGGGGCCTATCAGGTGTACGCCACGATCGCCGACAGGTACCCGCGCCCGATTCCCGCCCCGATCAAGAACCTGCGGCCCGCCCAGGAGACGTGCGAGCAGTGTCACTGGCCACGGAAGTTCTACGGCGCGGCCGAGCGGGTCCTGCCCCACTACCTGCCGGACGAGCGCAACTCACCGTGGACGATCCGGCTGCTGCTCAAGATCGGCGGCGGCGATCCCGCCTTCGGCCCGGCCGGCGGGATCCACTGGCACATGAACATCGCGAGCCGGATCGAGTACATCGCCACCGACAGCCAGCGTCAGGAGATTCCGTGGGTGCGCCTGACCGATGCCCGCGGGACGGTCACGGTGTACCAGTCCACCACCAGCCCCCTCGCCGCTGCACCGCTCGCCGCCGCACGCCCGCGAGTCATGGACTGTATCGACTGCCACAACCGGCCGACGCACATCTACAACGCTCCGGTCACGTCCGTGAACCTCGCGATGAGCATCGGCCGCATCGACTCCACGATCCCCTTCCTCAAGCGGCAGGCCGTCCGGGCGCTGGCCGCCAAATATGCGAGTACCGCCGAGGCCCTCGGCGGGATCTCCACCACGCTCACGGCGTTCTACGACTCCGCGTATCCGGGGCTGGCGGCAGCTGCCGGCGCGCGCATCCGCCAGGCGGTCGCGGAAGTGCAGGCCATCTACACGCACAACTTCTTCCCGGGGATGAAGGTGGACTGGCGGGTCTACCCCGACAACATCGGGCACAAGAATTCCGCCGGCTGCTTCCGCTGCCACGATGGCAACCACGCCAGTGCCGACGGCCGGACGATCAGTCACGACTGCACGGCGTGCCACACGATCATCGCGCAGGGCCCCGGCCCGGCGGCGGCCACGGTCGCCGGGGCCGGACTGGACTTCAAGCACCCCGTGGACATCGGGGAGAGCTGGCGCGCGATGCTCTGCTCCGACTGCCACCACGGCGCGATGGTGGAGTAGAAGGAGATCGCCGAGCAGACCAGCGCGAGGACGGGGCTCTCGGCGGTCCTGCTCCCGATCGAGGTTGAATCATCGCTGCCACAGGATTCGTGCGTCTTCCAGCGGGATGGCCACGCTGTCGCGGTGCGGTATCACCCGCGCCGTATAGTCCGCCGGCGGCCGGGCCGCAGCCACGGGCGCGCTGTACACGTAGCCGCCCGGCGCGCCGGCCACTTGGCGAACGCGTTGCATCTCCTGCCGCACCGGGGCGCCGCCGTCCACGCCATCGGCGTAGAGCTCGACTCGCACCGCAGCCGGGTCGAGATCGTTCAGATAGACTTCGACCTCGAACGTGCGCTGCTCCGCGTCCGCTGCCTTCATCTCGCCGAAGCGCAGCGTGGCCCATCGCTCGTCCAGACTGCGCCGCCAAGCGACCAATTGCCGACCGATGGCGCCCTTCCTGGCCGCGCGCCGGCGGTAGGCGGCAGCAGCGGGGAGATAGTGCTCGTCGGCGTATTCGCGCACCGTGCGGTTGGCGGAGAAGCGCGGCGTCAACCGCGCCATGCTTTCCCGCATCCGCTTGATCCATCCGGTGGGGATGCCGCTCGCGTCTCGCGCATAGAACTCCGGGATCACCTCCCGCTCGAGCAGGCCGTAGAGCGCGTCGGCTTCGACCGCATCCCAGGCGGGATCGTCGCCATGCTCCCGGCCGTCCCCCAACGCCCACCCCACGTCAGGCGCGTAGGCTTCCGCCCACCAGCCGTCCAACTCCGAGAGATTGATGCCTCCATTGACCAGCACCTTCATGCCGCTCGTTCCGCTCGCCTCCCAGGGTCGCCGTGGCGTGTTGATCCAGACGTCCACCCCCTGCACCAGGTGTTCCGTCAACAGCATGTCGTAGTCGCTCAGGAAGACGACGTGGGGCCGGGTCTCCGGCCGGCGGATGAACCGTATCCACTCCTGGATCAAGGCCTGCCCAGCCCGGTCCTCCGGATGCGCCTTGCCGGCGATGATGAGTTGCACCGGGCGCTCGGGATCGGCCAGGAGGCGCAGCAAACGCGCCGGATCGTGCAGCAGCAGGTTCGGCCGCTTGTAGGTGGCGAAACGGCGCGCAAAGCCCAGGGTCAAAGCGTCGGGATCAAAGAGGTGTTCCGCTTCGCCAGCCGCCTCGGGCGACGCGCCGGAGGCGGTCAGCTGCCGGGACAGGCGTTCGCGCGTGTAGGCAACGAGCGCCTTGCTGGCGGCGGTGCGAAATCCCCACAGCCTGGCGTCGGAGACGCAGCGAATGTCCTGCTCCAGAGTGTCTGTCGTCCCGAGCCAGCGGTTCTTGCTGCAGGCCTTCGTCCAGAGGTCGTCGGCCTCCGGCGAGTCCCAGCTCGGCACGTGCACGCCGTTGGTCACGTGTCCGACAGGCACTTCCTCCTCTGGCCAGCGTGGGAACAGCGGCTGCAAGAGGTGCCGGCTCACCTGCCCGTGCAGGCGGCTCACGCCATTGACCGCGCCGCTCCCGCGGACCGCGAGATAGGCCATGTTGAAGCTTTCCGACGCGTCGTCCGGGTTCTGGCGGCCCAGGGCCAGCAGATCGCGGAGCGGCAGGCCGAGTTTCTGCTCGGCATACCGACCGAGGTACTGCCCGATGAGAGCGGGAGCGAAACGGTCAAAACCGGCGGCCACCGCCGTGTGGGTGGTGAAGAGGTTCCCCGCCCGCGTCACGGCCAGCGCGACCTCGAAGGGCTGCCCGGTCTCTTCCATGAAGCTGCGGGCGCGCTCCAGCACGGCAAAGGCCGCATGCCCTTCATTCAGATGACAGACTTCCGGCTGGAGGCCGAGCGCGCGGAGCAGGCGCCATCCGCCGATGCCGAGGAGCAGTTCCTGCTTGAGGCGCAGCTCCGGCCCGCCGCCGTACAATTCGCTGGTGATCCCCCGATGCACCGGGACGTTCGCCGCGTCATTGCTGTCCAGCAGGTACAGCTTCGCTCTCCCGACCTGGACCTGCCAGGCGCGCAGCCAGACCGAGTAACCGGGCAGGGCGATCTCCAACCGCAGCCACTCGCCGTTCGCCTGGCGCAACGGTGTGATCGGCAACTGTCCGGGGTCGTTGTACGGAAACAGGGCCTGTTGCGCTCCGTCCTTGTCGATCACCTGGCGAAAGTAGCCTTGCTGGTACAGCAGTCCCACGCCGACGACCGGCACGCCCAGATCGCTGGCGGCCTTGAGCTGATCGCCGGCCACATTCCCAAGCCCGCCCGAGTAGATGGGCAGCGCTTCGCTCAACATGAATTCCATGCTGAAATACGCGGCGCAGGTCAGGGGAGAGCGCGGATGCTGTTGCTGAAACCACGCAGACGCCTCCGCCGCTTGACGCTTCTTGCGCACCAGGCCATCAACGTCCTTGCGAAACGTGGGGTCGGCCAACACGCGCTCGATCCGGTCGCGGGAGACCGTCTGCAGGACCACCCAGGGGTTATGCGTGATGTCCCACAGGTGGGGATCCAGCTGCCGCCACACGGTGTCGGTGGCATGATTCCACGACGAGCGCATGTCCAGGGCCAGCTCCGCCAGGGCGTCGGACCCTTGGACTTCCGCGGGTGGACGGCCGCACCGCGGGCGGCTCACGGGGGTCTGTTTGCTCGTGGATTGCTTTTTCAAGGCTCCTCCGCTTGCGCTCGCGTTCGTGAGCGACGCCCCAGGGCTCTTACTGCCGGTCCCGCATGACTTCCACGGGCATGTGGCCCAGCTTCGTATAGATTCGGCCCCTCCGGCGCAACGGCCACCAATCGTAGAGATAGATCTGCATCGGCCGCCACATCGCGACCCAGCCTGCGATCGTCAGACTCTCGCGCAGCATGCCGGCCCAGGTGCCGGCCTCGCCGGGCAGCAGCGTCCTGATGATGATGAGGCAGGCGGCCAGGAACACCAGCCCGATGAGCAGACTGGTCCGGCCTTGCTTCATCAGGCGACTGAACTCCAACGCGGTCAGGGCGGCGCGGTGGGCGAAGTAGTTGTGCACGGCTTGCCGGATCAGCGCGTTGGGATCCTCGGCCGGCCACTGCTCCAGGTAGACACGCAGCTTCACCGGTGCGCCGGGCGGAAACTCCTGCGCCCAGCTCATGATGAACTCCTCCGCGTCGTCGTCGAGGTCCTTCTCGACGAACGGGGAGGGATCCATCGAGTTGAAGAGCTGGCTCATGTCGCGCAGCTTCAGCTCCATGCTATGCGAGTGTCCCGGGTCCGCCGCGGCTTTGCCCGGTGAGAGGAAGCGCATGAGAGAGCCTCCAGGGGACTTGAGTGGCACTAGACGCGGTCTCCCGTGAGCTGTCTGCGGATGGATGCCAGTTCCCGCCGACGCTTCGCGGTGGTCCTGGGATAGGCCATCTTGAGGTCTTCCAGCGCATCGAGGACGATCCGGGAGACGATCAACCTGGCGTTGTCCTTGTCATCGGCGGGGACGACGTACCAGGGCGCGTGGCGGGTGCCGGTCGCGCTCAGGCAGGCCTCATACGCCCTCATGTACCGCTTCCAGTAGCTCCGCTCGTGAATGTCCGCGAGGCTGAACTTCCAGTTCTTCTCCGGCTCGTCGATGCGCTCGAGGAATCGCCTGCGCTGCTCCGCTTTCGACAGGTGAAGGAAGATCTTGACGATCCGGGTGCCGTTGCGGTAGAGATGCTTCTCCAGGTCGACGATGGAACGGTAGCGCTCCCTCCACAGGGTCTTCCCGCCGAGCGGCTTGTCCGGAAGCCCCTGGCTGCGGAGCAGCTCCGGATGCACGCGAACGACGAGCACCTCCTCGTAGTAGGAACGGTTGAAGATGCCGATCCGCCCGCGTTCGGGCAGACGGCGGGTCGTGCGCCAGAGAAAGTCGTGCTCCAGCTCCTCGGCGCTCGGCTGCTTGAAACTGAAGACCTCGCAGCCCTGAGGATTGACCCCGGACATGACGTGCCGGATGGCGCCGTCCTTGCCGGCGGCGTCCATCCCCTGAAAGACCAGCAGCGGCGCGTAGCGGTCGGACGCGTAGAGCAGACGTTGCAGGGCGCTCAGCTCCGCGACGTGCGCTCCCAGCAGCTCTTGATACCGCTGCTTCGACCGGTAATAGGGCTTGCCACTCGTCCGCCACTCTCTGAGTGTGACCGTCGCTCCGGGCCGCACGCGGAAATCCTCCGACTTGATCTTCATCGTTCCCGCCTCGGCTGCGTCAGCCGCGTTGGTCGTGTGGGACTACTTGCGAGGCGCTTCTTTCCGGATCTCCCGCTCTGCCTGGTCCCAGTCCCGCAGAGCTCCACCGTCCTGGCGGCCTCGCTCCTCGTACAGCTCGTACGCACGCTTGGCGATCCGCGGTGTCACGTCGGCCGGCGTCGCGGCGACCGCGGAGCGCCTGTGCCACTGGAGGAGCGCGACCTTCACCACCTCGTTCACGACGAGGCACGACACCGCCGCATAGCCGAGCATCGTCAGCGCCTGCCACCACGGCATCGGCTTGAGTCCCGGGAGACCGAGAAACATCAGCGAGGTGCCGACAAGCGTTTGCGCGACGACGGCAGCCACGACGAGCTTGCTGGGCCTCGTCGTCCAGAACCAGCGGCGCTCCCGCGCGGACACGATGGAGAGTGCGGCGAAGTAGAGCAGCGTCAGGAAGCTGAACGTGGTGAGCGCGCCGTCGTTACCGGCCAGGCCGAACCGTGACCAACCGATCCACAGGGCGAGGAGCGCCTCCGCGACCATCAAGGCGCCCAGCACCGCGGCGACGGCGATCAGGCGCCCGATGTTCCACGTCTCCGGCGTCCTGGACGGTCGCACGCGGTCGGTGGCCAGGGAGATCTTCGCGAAGTCCGTGATGAAGACCAGCAGCAGCATCGCGAACGCGGAGATGACGAACTTGCCGGTCGCCAGGAACGCGATGGCCACGAACGCCGTCTTCAGGATCGTCCGGCTGATCTTGTTGACGATGTAGGTCAGGATCCGCTGGTAGATCGTTCGCCCCTGCTCGACCAGCGCCACGATGTTCGTGAGTCCGGGCTCGGTCAGGACCACACTCGCGGCGCCCTTGGCCACGTCGGTCGCGGTGCTGACGGCGATGCCCACTTCGGCCTGGCGCAGCGCTGGCGCGTCGTTGACGCCATCCCCCGTCATGCCGGTGACATGCCCTCCGGCCTGCAGGTGCTTCACGACGGTGTACTTGTCCTCCGGAAATACCTCGGCCAACCCGTCAGCGCCTGCCAGCACGTCAGCCGCATCATGGCCGGCGGCGGAGCCCGCAGCCTTCAGGTCGGCCATGCGCCGGATGTTGGGCAGCCCGACTCCGCGCGCGATCTCGCTGGCGACCGGCAGCGCGTCGCCGGTGAGCATCTTGACCGGAACGCCCAGGTCCCGGAGCTCGGCGATCAGCTGCTTGGCATCCGGCCGGGGCGGATCGTAGAGCGTCACCAGTCCGACCAGCGTGAGTGTGCCCGTCTCCGGGCCGCGCGCCACCGCCAGGGTCCGGTATCCCTTGAGTGCCGATTCGCTGACGCGCGCCTCCACGGCCTCGATCGCCGGAGCCTGCAGCCCGCACGCCTCGGCCACGCTTCGCACTGCGCCTTTCATCACGCGCAGGCGCTGCCCGCTCTGTTCGACCACGGCTTCGGTCCGCCGGTTCTCCGCATCGAACGGCGAGAACGAGACGGGCGTGACCGGGGGCCTGCCGTCGAAACTGTGCCGCTCCTTTGCCGCGGCCAGGAACGCGAGGTCGAGCGGATCCTGATTGGCCTCCTGCGACGCGACCGCGCCCGCGAACAGCACGTCGGCCTCCGTCGCGTGCTCCAGCGGGATCACGCCCATCACGGCCAGCTGGTTCATCGTGATCGTGCCGGTCTTGTCCACGCACAGCACGTCCATCGTCGCGGCATCCTCCGCGGCGCTGAGGCGGGTGACCAGCACACCGCGTTTCGCCAGCTCCTTCGAGCCGACGGCCATCGCGACCGTGAACATGACCGGCAGGGAGAGCGGTATCGCGCTCATCAGCAGGATGAGCACGAGCGGGATCATCTCGAGGAGCGACGTGCCCCGCACGACGGACATGACGACGACCATGGCCAACAGCACGCCGACCACCAGGAAGAGCCAGCGGACGATCTTGGCCACCACCGCATCGATGTGGAGCTTGGGACGCGCCTCCTGCACGAGTTCCGTGGTGCGGCCGAAGTACGTCTTCGCCCCCGTGAGCATGACCACGCCATTGCCTTCGCCCCTCCGGACGACGGATCCCGACGAGAGCGCCTTGCCGGGGGCCATGTCGACATCCTTGGACTCGCCGGTGAGGGCCGACTGATCCACGCTCAGCGCTCCGGTCAGGAGCTTCACATCCGCGGGAACGATGTCGCCGGGCCGCACCCGCACGATGTCGCCGGGAACCAGATCCCGCGCCGACGCGACCTCCCAGTTGCCCTCGCGCAGCACGCGAGCGCTGATCTGCAACCGCCGCCGCAGCGTCTCGACGACGCCTGCGGCCCGCCGCTCCTGCACGAAGCCCACCACGGCATTGACGACCAGCAGGGCACTCACCACGGCGAGGTCCGAGTACTTGTGAAGGAAGGCCGACAGGACCACGATCAGTTCGAGCATCCACGCCGACAGGCCCCAGAACTTCCCGAGGAATGCCCGCACCGGGTGCTCCTTGTGCACGGCCACTTCGTTGTAGCCGTGCTCCTTCCGGCGCGCCTCCACCTCCGCGGGCGTGAGCCCGGTGTCGGGGTTCACCTGGAGCGCCGCGAGCGTGTCGGGAACCGACGCGGAGGCGATATCGGGGGCCTTGGCGTCCGCCGGCTTCGAGGGCGCCGGGCGGGCATCGGGTATCCTGGGACGTGTGGGTATCGCGATCATCCTTTCTGGCGCCTGCGAGGTCTACGCCGGCTTGCCTGCGTTGGCGGCGCCCCACTGCCAGTTTCGGATCTCCGGCATGTCTTCGCCGTTCGTGTCGATGTACTGCCTGTGCTCGATCAGCTTGTCCTTGAGCTGCTGCTTCAGGTAGACGCCCTTGTCGCCGGTCCGGGGCAGTCGGTCGATCGCATCCATCACGAGGTGGAAGCGGTCCAGCTCGTTCAGCACCGTCATGTCGAAGGGCGTGGTGATGGTGCCCTCTTCCTTGTAGCCGCGGACGTGGATGTTGTCGTGGTTGGTGCGGCGGTAGGTCAGCCGGTGGATCAACCACGGGTAGGCA
>Ga0187854_10003959_pt1 | contig 11456 bp, 5 predicted proteins | sample June2016WEW_6_15_FD_132445 | JGI IMG/M metagenome (GOLD analysis project Ga0187854, IMG submission 132445) | Peatland microbial communities from SPRUCE experiment site at the Marcell Experimental Forest, Minnesota, USA - June2016WEW_6_150 | ecosystem: Environmental > Terrestrial > Soil >...
AACTGGCGGTCCGAACCGGGGTTGATCACGGCGGTCAATACGATCTTCTCCAACGGGAAGAATCCCTTTATCTATGAGGCCATTCCGTTTGAACCGTCCAGCGCCAAAGAGCGCAAAGACCATGAGTTCCTGAAAATCAACGGAAAGGAAGAAGCTCCTTTCCATCTCTGGTTCGTTGACGCGGAAAAGGTAGCCGAATCGGGGAAACCCATCACCAAAGGACGGGCCAGAGAACTGATCCCCGATGCGGTTGCCGGCGAGATCTCGCGACTCCTCAGCCTTGGGAAAGAGGGGAAGGCTCGAATCGGCGACCGTCCTTTGCGGGAAGCCGACATCGCCGTCCTTGTTCGGAGGAACAGCGAGGCGCGCCTTGTGCAGGAGTCCTTAACTGCTCTTCGGGTCCCGAGCGTCCTTCACAGCATGGGAGACCTTTTCGAAACAGATGAATCCCGGGAGATGTCCAGGGTCCTTTCGGCCATTGGCTCGCCGAATCAGGAGTCCCTTCTTAAAGTTGCCCTGGCGACGGATATGCTGGGCAAGCGGGGGGAAGATCTGGAAAAGCTGGCCCGGGACGAGGCTGAATGGGAAGATTGGGTGGTAAAGTTTCGGGAATATAATGAGCTTTGGGAGAAACGTGGTTTCATCCGGATGTTCCGTTATTTCCTTCATAAGGAGAAGATTCGCACCCGCCTTCTCTCCTTCCCCGACGGCGAAAGGCGCCTCACCAATGTTTTGCACCTCTCGGAGGTTCTTCACCAGGAGTCGAGCGAGAGAAAACTGGAAGTGGTCGGCTTGTTGAAATGGCTCCGGCAACGGCGCGATCCTGAATCCCCGCGCCTTGAGGAGCACCAACTTCGTCTGGAAAGCGACGCCAACGCCGTGAGGATTGTGACCATCCATAAAAGCAAAGGGCTGGAATACCCCGTTGTGTTTTGCCCCTTCAACTGGGACGGTTCCAAAGTCGAAGAAAAAGATGAATTCCTATTCCACGATCCCAGGGATGATTGGAAACTAAACCTTGTCCTGAATCCTGAAGAGAATCCAAACCGGATGCTCGGGGAGAAAGAGATACTGGCTGAAAATCTACGGCTTCTCTATGTATCACTCACCAGGGCCAAAAACCGCTGCTATTTGGTCTGGGGGCGGTTCAATGAAGGTAAAGGAAGGGAAATATATTCTGGGACTTCGGCTCTCGCCTATCTCTTGCATTCACCGGATGGAAGCTCGGAAGACATTGTCGAGGAGACGAGGGGGAAGTTTGAAGCGTTGACCGACACGGAGATCCTACAAACGGTCAAAGGGCTCGCCCGGAGCGCGAAAGGGGCGATTCAGCTGTCTGATATACCCGAGAGCCCGGGAAAGCAGCAAATACTGGTGACAGAATCCGGTAAGGACCTATTTTTTGAGGAATTCTCCGGCCATATAAGAAGGGATTGGCGAATCGCCAGTTTTTCCCTTTTGGTTTCGGCCCATGAGAGAGGGGGTGAAAGGCCGGATCATGCGGCCATTGACCTTCCGGACTATGACCAGGGAATCAATCTGGAGGAAACGATTCCGGAGCAGGAACCTTCAGGGATATTTGCTTTCCCCCGGGGGGCGAGGCCCGGGACCCTCCTGCATGACATCTTCGAGCAAATCGATTTTTCCGGGAAAGACATGTCTTCAATCAAGGAAGTTGTGGCCGGGAAACTCAGGGAATACGGCTTTGAAATGCACTGGCAGGAGACAATCTACGATATGATCGGGAAGGTTCTCGCGGTTCCTCTGCAATCAGGAGAGAACGGCCTGACCCTGTCCCGGATCGGCATGAAAGACCGCTTGAGCGAGCTCGAATTCTACTTCCCCTTAGAGCCAATCACCCCCAAGAAACTCAAGACGGTTTTTGCCGAGCATGGCGTGTCGGAGATTACCGGGGATTTTCCCTCACAGATTGGAAACCTCAATTTTTTACCTGCCCAGGGGTTCATGAAGGGGTTCATCGACCTGATCTTTCAATCTCAGGGAAAGTATTATTTGGTGGATTGGAAATCCAATTTCTTGGGGAGTCGCGTGGAGGATTACGGAAAAAAGGCCCTTTTGAGGGAGATGAAGGAGAATTTTTATATCCTCCAATATCATATTTATGCTCTAGCACTTCACCAGTACCTCAAGAACCGGATTCGCGATTACGACTATGAAAAGCATTTCGGCGGAGTCTTTTATGTATTTTTGCGCGGGGTAAACCCGGAAAAAGGACCGGAATTCGGGATTTACCGGGACCTGCCGGGAAAAGGATTGATTGCTGCCCTTAGCAGGGAGTTGATTGGTAAATCATAAATGATTGAGCGACTCTACCAGCAGGGCATATTATCCGACCTGGAAATCCAGTTCGGGCGCTTCATGGCGGAGCTTTCCGGCGGCGAGAACCCCGAAATAGCCCTTGCCGCCGCCATGGCGAGCCATTATCAGGGGGAAGGCAATATTTGCTTTGACCTCTCTTCTGTGTCCGGGAAGCCTGCGGTTGAAGAGGGAACCGAGGATTTATTATTCCCGAAGCTAAAAGAATGGCAAAGTAAACTGGAAAAATCTCCTGTCGTTGGAAGACCCGGTGATTTCCGGCCCCTGATTCTTGATGGGTCGCGGCTTTATCTCTACCGTTATTGGGACTATGAGACCAAGCTGGCGAATATTCTGAAGGCGCGCACGGGAGGGGGTTGGGAGAAGGTTGATGAAGGGGCTTTGAACGATGGACTGTCCAGGCTTTTCCCGGAGGAAGGAGAAGAGGAAACAGATTGGCAGAAAGTCGCCGCCTTTACCTCCGCAATGAAAGGGTTTTGCGTTATCTCCGGAGGGCCCGGAACCGGGAAGACCTTTACCGTAGCCAAGATACTTGCCCTTCTCCTGGAACAGCCAGGGGCGGAAAAGATCCGGATCGCCCTTGCCGCACCCACGGGTAAAGCCGCCGCTCGCTTGCAAGAAGCAATAAAGAATTCCAAGGAAAAACTAAACTGCCGGGAGGAGATCAAAAAGCTGATCCCTGAAGAAGCATCCACCATTCACCGCCTCCTGGGGAGTGTCCCGGATTCGCCATATTTCAGGCACAACGAGGAAAACCCGCTTCCTGCCGAGGTCGTGGTCGTCGATGAGGCCTCCATGGTGGATCTCGCCCTTCTTTCCAAGCTCGTCCAGGCCGTACCCCCCACAGCCCGTCTGATCCTTCTTGGAGATAAAGACCAACTGGCATCTGTTGAAGCAGGGGCGGTTTTAGGGGATATCTGCGACACCGGGAAAGTCCATGGGTATTCCCAAAAGTTCTGCGATGCCCTCAAACAGGTAGCAGGGGAGAATGTGGCATGTCCTGCCGAGGGAGGGGATGGACCGGGAATTAAGGACTCGATCATCCAGCTTCGGAGAAGTTATCGTTTTAGGGCTCTTAGCGGAATCGGTGAAGTGAGCCGAGCGGTGAATGAAGGGGATGGCATCCGTGCGATAGAACTGATGAAAAACGGCTCCTACAGAGACATTCAATGGAAAGAGCTTCCGAGGCCGGAGGCAATGCCTGCGGTGTTGAAGGACCGGATCATCGAGGGCTTCTCCCCCTATTTGCAGGAGCCCGACCCTGCCAAAGCTTTTGACCTATTTAACGGGTTTCGGATTTTATGCGCCCTCCGGGAAGGGCTCCATGGAATCCATTACATAAATCTCCTGGTCGAACAGGCGCTCAGAAACGAAGGCCTTATCCACCGCGATGGCCGCTGGTACGCCGGCCGCCCGGTCATGATTACCAGGAACGACTACAATCTGCGACTTTTTAACGGTGATGTAGGGATAACCCTTGCTGATCCCAATTTAGAAAATGAACTCCGGGTCTTTTTTCCTGCCCCTGACGGCTCGATGCGGACCTTTCCACCATTGCGCCTGCCTGACCACGAAACCGTCTACGCCATGACCGTTCATAAAAGTCAGGGATCGGAATTCGACCAGGTGCTTTTCCTCATGCCGGACCGAAGCGTCCCGGTGTTGACACGGGAACTGGTCTATACGGCTATTACCAGGGCAAAAGAAAAGGTGGAGGTGTGGGGAAGGGAAGACGTCTTTCAGGGAGCAGTATCCCGGCGGATTGAGAGGATATCTGGTCTTCGGGAAGCACTTTGGGAATAGTGGTTACTTTTCTGGATTCGAATTTTTCAGGAGTACAAATAGAGGCTATTCCCTTCGCCAACGTTTGACCACAGCTTGAATTGCTGCTTTGGGCTGTGGGGGATCCGCCCATCCTTTTGTGAAAGAAATGTCGCCCGAATCTGGGAGTTGCTCTTTCTTCAGATCCCGAATGACAATACGGGCAGGCACGGCTGCAGCCTCTCCAACGAAGATGGCCTCCTGCCTAGAGAGAGAGGGGAGTAGGCGGGATAGGCCCGAAAGGCTATCGGGCAAGAATCGATTCACGTGTTCTTGGTCTGCCGCATTTGTAAGACGCATGACCAACCAACTGTTGCATTGCGATAGGACTGTTCGTTCAACGTCAGCTGGTCGTTGTGATACCAGCATTAAACCAATCCCGTATTTTCGGCCCTCCTTTGCAATACGGCGAATGGCCTTTTGTGCCGATTCGTATTCGGCTAACCCAGCATCGGGAACGTATCGGTGTGCCTCCTCGCAAACCAAGAGGACCGGATCACGTTCTTTCTCTTTTCGAGTCTGCCAGACCTTGTATTGGAAGAGAAGGCGGGCAATCGCAGCAGCGAGAGGACCAGCAACTTCGTTGGGCAGACCCGATATGTCGACAATGCGCAAGTCGGGTTTGTTGGTGGCATCTATTTCTCCAACGAACTGGTCGAGTATCTCAGGAAGATCGGGGTCACCTGTTTTGTACTCGGCCATCATAAAAGCAAGACGTGGATCGGATCTTAAGACCGCAAGTTTATCCAAGACAGACCCATATGACTTAAAGTCGCTTGTCGACATCTGTTTCCATGTTCGATTTTTTGACTCTATTACGATTCCCTGCTCTTTGACGATATGGTTAATGAACTCCGTAATCGAGAAAGGATCTGGGGTATCCCGGTCATACTGTGCGATCAAAGAGATATATTCCTCTTTTGTTGGACGATTATCTGCCGGATTAACCCCCGTCGCAGAGCTTCCTTCCCAGGTCACGCTTGGTTGAACCCATCCTTTTTGGACAAGTCTCGAATGGGTTAGTGCCCTGTAGACAATATTATTTTCAGAGGTCGCTTCATGCTCGGTCTTGGCGATTATGAGATCTCTGATTTCGTTCCCTGCCATCATCCAATATGGTAGCCGAAGCTGTTGTTTTTCCTTTGCATCTTCTGCAGCAAGGATGTTGTAAGCCCGGAAAACAATGGCCCTATGACCAAATGCTGCGGCATATTCTCCATGTGGGTCGATTACGATGACTCGCGGGCGCAGTGGGGACTTGGCGTCGGATTTCGCTTTGTGTTCGAGCAGTGAATGAATAATTGCCGCGACTGTCCCTGATTTGCCTGCCCCTGTCGATCCTAAAACCGCACAATGTAGGCCGAAGAGCTTATCAACATTCGCATAGCAGGTCGTGCCCTTTGCTCCTACATAAAAACCCAAAGGTACCATGGGATCGCATTCGCCGGCTGCAACATATTCCGCGCCTTCATAGATCTTTCGCAACTCCTGCTGGGTGGTAAGGTGGACAGCCTGACCGGGCAAGGGATAGTTGCGGACTCCTCGCTGAAAATCTAGCGTCCCTTTTTTCTCATCCCATGTTGCCTCACCAAACAGATCTGCTTGAAGGATGCGGGAATCCTCAGATGGTGGCGGAGCAGGGAGGCCCTGTTCACGGGCCATTTCTGACCGCATGCGCAGGAGTTTTACATAAGCCAAAAGAATACGCCTGCCGAAGTGAATCTTGACGATACTCGCAAATTGGCCTATGGGATAGACACGCCCGCCGTATGTCCTGGTGAGTTCTGCGATGCTGCCGTCTAATTCAACCTTGATCTCCGATCCGGCCACCTCGACGATAGAACCTATTCGAATTTCTGGAATGACCTCAAATAGACTCATGCTTCCACCTCCGGACCGTACTTCAACATCTGCGTGACGCCGGCGAAAGACCACCATGAATGGGGAGCGTTGCCAGGAGCAGGGAATCGATTCTCTAAACAGCCGTGGTAAAACCCACGGCTGCCTGCAACAATAACTCTTTCAGCCCAGGTATCATTGGCTTTAAGCCAACTTGCCAGCTTGATTGGAAAGCCCTCATCAGGAGGTAACGGGGTTTGATCATTTTGTTTACAGAAAACAAGAACACTTATCTTACTGCCGCGCCTTTTCAGGGCTCTTTCGATTTCTTCATTCACATGATCATCTCCAAAACTGTAGCCACAAATAACAAGCAGCCCCTCACTATCGTTGTTCAGGGCGGACCGAAAGGCAACGAAGATGCGAGCAAACGGGTCTTTCTGAGTTACCTGATACTTGGTGGCCTGCGGGTAGATAAGCAATCGTGCTGGATCATCGGAAGGATATCCTGCTCCATCTCGGCGCCTTACTACGACGTCTTGGTCGTCTCTGAACCAATCGATCGAACCGTGGAGTTTATAGACTTTGGCCTGAACATCACCTTTGCCTGAAAACGCTTGGTCAAATGCATCACTTGGATGATCTGGTTCCCAAAAGGCCATAGCGCCCCCGCAGAACCCGTCGGCGGCACGGATGCGCGATAGCGCCAGGGCGTCCTCAACTAATGTGTCATAATTGGTTGTAAATAGAGCGACAGGTGGGCGATGCTCCAGGTTCGCTCGACGTACTCGGAACAACGCATCAATGAATTTGACATGTCCCTCAACCTTCACAATGGGCTTCCCATTTTCACCAATGATTTCCGGAGCACTTTCAGTCGCCGGCACGTAGCCCCAACGCATCGTATCTCTGATGCACCTCTGGATTTCGGCATGCATAGACTTGAGTTCCCTTAGTTCCCTCGTCACCTCCGCAATAAGAATCTTGCCGGTCTTGGTTCTGGAGGCTATCGCGATCAGATCACCAATGTGGCTGAGCACATGCTCGACATGGGAATTGTCGCTCAACTCACCTCGAAGTTCTCTGAAGTCTCTTTGTTGATCTCCTTGGAGCATCTGTTCCACCCGGTTCGTGAGTGGCAACATAAGCGGAATACCGGCATCCTTGCTAACGCCTGCTCCGAGGAGCCAACATTGCTGGGGGAGGTTGAGCAGATCGTCGATTTGCTTTCGGCATTGATCTGGTTCAATTGCCATAGGTGTGGTCCTCTTTCGGTCGTAGTTGAAATCGGAGAGGTATTAACTAAGTTGCCATACATTTTATCAAACGAAGAGAGATCCGCAACAAAAAGTTCTGATCTTTTAATCGGGGGTAGATCAATATAGTCGACTGAAATTGCAAATAAATAAACGAACGCGCGCCTGAGTCGCCGCGCGGCTTTCTCGCGGTCGGCTCCAGGCGCTGGTTATGCGGGGTCCTCAGGAGGGATCGAACAGACCATAGATGATCCACTAGTTCCCTTCAGTCGGACTGGAATGCTGCACACCCCAAAGTCTGGCTTTTTTGGCAATGACGCTCAGTTCACTTATGCGACTTCGTTTGACACCACCGTCACCGTGTGGGTACTGACTCATGAACTTATCTTGTGCGCTTGGGTCTCCTGAAGCCGCTTGCCACCATGCATACATCCACGAGACATCTGCTACAACGTACAGACAAAACTTCTTCCAAGTGCGCAGTTTGTCGGCGTTCGCGGCGGCCTTGACTTCTGGAGGATCTCTTGGCGAAAATTACATTCACCTTGTCTCCAATAACGAACTCAAGAGAGAGCCAAAAAAAGACGTCAGCGAATGGCAAAACGAGATGCTTATCTATTTCGCTTACATAATGCCACCGCCGAGCACATGTCCTTTGGACGGACTCTTTGAGCATGAGCCACCAGCACTGGTGGTCGCCCCACAATAGATACACTTCTTTGGGCCTGCATCTACAACATGACCTTTTGATGGACTTTTTGAGCAGGACCCACCCCCGCTTGTAGTGGCGCCACAGTAAATGCACTTTCCGGGAATGTAGACAACGTGTCCTTTAGACGGGCTCTTGCTACATGATCCACCTGCGCTTGTTGTTGCACCACAGTACTTGCATTGTGCCATTTTGATTCTCCTTTTCTGCCGTTGATTTTTTTAAGTCCTCAAATGCGGCTTTTCTTGGGGCCTAACGTCGAGCATCAGGCGCAAAGTGACACTCGTCCGCGCGGATCACTTCGTAGCCTGGATGCTCTTGTTGGCAGCCTTCTGCTGTGCTTTCCTCCCTGCGTGATATTTCTCTACGATGGCTTTGTTCAATCTGGCGGCCATGCAAAAATGCTTGTTGACTTTGAACATGTCACCGTTGCCCTCATTGAAGTTGCGCGCCAAACACATAGCGCAGAAGTCGAACTCTCTGCAAGAAAGGCACTCTGGGAAGACTGCCCATGTAATTCTACGAAGGCGCTCAAGTTCAGGTGAGTTGCTCCAAATCTCTGACAAACTCGCCGACATGGCATCGCCGACTTGCATGCCCCTCCAACACGAACATGGATAGTACCTGCCGGTTGCCGATAGGCATAGAGTACTTCGTCCAACACCGCAGACTTGGTCTTGCGGGTTTCTCGCAGGCACCATTCTGCCTGTCGCACTGCGTACAGACTCGTCCGTGTCTTCCTGGTAATCCATGTCATGCCGGACAATAGCAGTAATCAGTTGCCGCAGTTGCGGTTCGCGAAGCCGTTCAGTCAGGTTATCAGTGGACTGGTCCGAACGAGCTACCATGATGTAGTCGGTATGCGCCTTCATGCCCAGTCCGTTTGCCCAACGAAGCACATCTGCGTAGCTGCGATAGTTGGTCATCATCACCGGGCAACTGACTTGGACTGGCACATCAGCAGCCAAGAACTTCTCGATCGAAGCGAGGGATTTCTTGAGTGATTTATCCATACCTGTAATGTAATCGTGTTCGTTCGGTTTCAGACTGTAAATGGATACTTGTAGCAAGCTAATGTTGACCTCGCGAATGACTTCAAGAAGTCGATCGGAAAGGAGGGTTGCATTGCTGAGAATAGCTATGGATAAATCGTTCATGCGTGCCCGCTTTAAGAATGTTGCGAAATCAGGATGCAGCATTGGCTCACCACCTGAGAACGTAATTGTAATTCCCCCCATCTCAGTGAACTCATCCAGAACGTGAAAGACCATCTCTGCGTCGAGCGTGACTTTCTCGCGAAAAGGGGGGAGGTAACAGTGCATACAACGCTCGTTGCACTTGGCGGTTAGTTCGATCTGAAAGTCAACAAGAGTTGGGCTAACAGAGAAGTGTTCTTGAAGCACGGACTGCGAGCTTCGCAACCACGGCTCGGTGTCGGGATTCCAGAAGGATTTCGTCACTTCCTTGTAGTTGACCATCCCGGTACCGTATTGCAGGCGAGGTTCCTTCTCACCAAGGGCTCCGAAGGTACTGGCAGTAACAACAAACAGATCCGATTCAAGACTTGACAGGAACTCGGTAAAGTCAGCGTGAATTTGCTCCAGATCGCATGCCGCGAATTGGTGGGAAATCTCGCTGACTGCATCCTCAATTGTTCTGGGCTCTCTGCGGATCGCTTTGAGGAAAACACCGCCCGAGGCGTCATATACTCTGTCGTGGCGCGTCAACTGGTTGCAAATGTATGCAAGATTGCCGTATTGCCGTATGAAGGAGCTATTGCATAAACGAAAGTATGTTTGGTCAGACATCTGTTCCAAAATCCTGTCGCAGTTAATAGGCGGGGTAGCCTACGTTGTGGCTACCCCACCTTCACTAATTCGGGTTTACTTGGGCCTTGAACACATCCCGCATTGGCCAGTGCCATGCTCTTTGTTGCATCCTGCCGCGAATTTGCCCGAAGGGCGGTTCTTCGCCAACAGCGTGGGCTTACTGTATTGCTTCATGCTTCTCACCTCCCTTCTGTTTCTTTCTCCTGCCAACGATTAAGAGTGTATCCGGAGTGGAGCAAAGCGGAATTCCGCATACGATCGGTTGAATTAATCCGCTCTCTGGTAGCTATGGAGATTCAATCGAGTGACTTCGTTTTTAGTGCATTAAATTTCAAGAGCCTCCGAAGATAATCAAAGATTACCCTTAGAGGCTTCATATAGGCACCTTCCGGAAACTCTTTCTCATACTCCCCTCCAGAAGGTTAGAGGTTTTGTTGATGGGTTAACTGCGCTACGAAACGGTACTACAGCTGCCTCCAAAATACTCTTTACCTCAAAGGTGGTCAAGGGGGAAATTACCTCCTCAAATTGCCCCATTTTCCGGCCAAAATTGCTGACCTCGGTTTGAAGTATTGTATTCTGAAGGAAAATGCTAAGAACAACATTAAGGAAGTAATCGAATTGCCACTTTACAGTATCTGGAGGAGCAAAGCCAGGTTTTCAGCGATTATTCAGCATTCCTTAAAGGCGTTAAAAAGATTGCCATCCTGATGGAAAATGCGACATGCATTCTCATCTTATTCTCTTTCCATCTCTTCGCCGAGGTTCTGGACATGCAGGATCTGTCCGCTTACCGCTTCTCCTGCTAATTCGACCATATGTTGGTGGTGGGTGAAGAAGATCACCTGGGTCTTGGGCTCCAGGTCTGCCAAGACTTTCAGGGCTGCGCCCGCGCGCGCGTTGTCGAAGTTGACGAGGGCATCGTCTACGAGAAGGGGGGGAGGCCCTGCATGGGGCTGTCAAGATGAATGTCGGCGGCAATGATGAATTTGAAGTCCATTGATCCTCTTAATCCCTGTTCCTTATGCGGATCTGCCGGGTAATTCAGGAGCGCTCCCCCGATAATACGGGCCGATCAACAATATCATAGAACGATCATTTTACCTGTCAAGAAATAACACCTATGAATTTTTCACTGAATTGTTCACTTGAATCTCACCCCCCTTCCAATATGCTCCCCATATCCAGCTCTTATCCCCCATCCTAACAGGAGGTAAAAATGGCTAAGAATCAAACCATACTGATTGGAACGGCCAGTGACCGGTATGCCGGGTGAATCGAGCAGATTTATTCGGAGGGACGGTATGAGAAGGGGATTACCCGCAGGCGCCATATAGTCGGGGACAAGAGCTTCAATGAAGAAACCCTCCCGGTTGAAAGCGTAACCGAGTATTTCGAGCGCTTCCCCCTTCTTGAAATCGATTACACCTTTTATCGCCTGCTTCTGGAGCAAGATGGTAAGCATACCCCGAATTTTCATGTCCTTAAAAGCTATCGCCAGCACATGAAGGATGGGGATTTCGTTCTTCTCAAGGCACCCCAGATCGTCATCGCAAGGAAACTAAGGAGGGGGTCGGCTTTTGTTGAAAATGAAAACTACCTGAATGCAGATATTTTTACCAAGCAGTTTTATAAACCCGCCATTGAGATCCTCCCCTCCTGCCT
>Ga0187854_10003961_pt1 | contig 11452 bp, 7 predicted proteins | sample June2016WEW_6_15_FD_132445 | JGI IMG/M metagenome (GOLD analysis project Ga0187854, IMG submission 132445) | Peatland microbial communities from SPRUCE experiment site at the Marcell Experimental Forest, Minnesota, USA - June2016WEW_6_150 | ecosystem: Environmental > Terrestrial > Soil >...
GTGTGGTCCGGGCACGCCGGGTAACCCGGCGCCGGTCTGATGCCTTGATACCCCTCGCCGATTATCCCGGCCTTATCCAGCGTTTCACCGGGCGCGTAGGCCCACAGCTTCCGGCGGACCTCGGCATGCAGCCACTCGGCCGCTGCCTCGGCCAGGCGGTCGGCCAGGGCCTTGCTCATGATGGCGTGGTAGTCGTCGTTGGCGGCTTCGAAACCGGCGGCCAGCTCGGCTGACCCGATCCCGGCGGTGACGGCGAAGCCGCCGAGGTAGTCGGGCACGCCGAGGGAGCGCGGCGCCACGAAGTCGGCCAGGGCCTCGTTGGGACGGCCGGGCGGCTTCTCCATCTGCTGGCGGAGGGCGTGGACGACGGCCAGCGGCTCCTCCCGACCGGCCCGCGCCGCCGCCTCCGACGCCGCGTCGCCGTAGATCTCGATATCGTCGCCTACCGAAGCCGCCGGCCAGAAGCCGGCGACGGCTCGAGCTCGAAGCAGGTTCTCGGCAACGATCCGGTCCAGCAGCCGCTTGCCATCTTCGTGAAGGGCTCGCGCCTGTGCGCCAAGACGTGGGTCGTCGAGGATCGCCGGGAAGGCGCCCCGCATCTCCCAGGCCGCGAAGAAGGGCGTCCAGTCGATCCAGTCGACCAGCGTCGCGAGGGGCACCGGAATCTCGCGCGCTCCGAGGAACGCCGGCACGGGCGCCGCCACGCCGAAGTCCACGCGAGTCGCGTTCCGCCGCGCCGCCGCGATCGAAACCTTCGTGACTCGCTCCCGCCGGCCGGCCCGTTCGACGCGGGTCCGCTCCTGGTCCTCGCGGACCCCGGCCGCATATGCCGCGGCGCCGTTCCCGAGCAGCTCCGACACGACGCCCACGGCCCGCGAGGCGTCGGCCACGTGAATCACAGGCGCCGAGTAACGCGGCGCGATCTTGACCGCGGTGTGAGCCCGGGACGTGGTCGCGCCGCCGATCAGCAACGGCAGCGAGAAGCCCTCGAGCTCCATCTCCGCGGCGACGTGGGCCATCTCTTCGAGCGACGGAGTGATCAGGCCGGACAGGCCGATGACGTCGGCCTTCTGGGCCCGGGCTTCCTCGAGGATCCGGCCGGCCGGGACCATGACCCCCAGATCCACCACCTCGTAGTTGTTGCACTGCAGCACGACGCCGACGATGTTCTTGCCGATGTCGTGGACGTCGCCCTTGACCGTGGCCATGAGGATCTTGCCGCGCGGCCGGGAGTCGCCGAGCGCGGCCTTCTCGGCCTCGAGATAGGGGACGAGGTGGGCGACGGCCTTCTTCATGACCCGGGCGCTCTTGACGACCTGGGGCAGGAACATCTTGCCGGCGCTGAAGAGGTCGCCGACCGTGTTCATGCCGGCCATCAGCGGGCCCTCGATGACTTCGATCGGGCGCGCCGCGGCCAGCCGGGCGTCCTCGGTGTCCTCGACGACGAAGGCGTCGATTCCCTCGACCAGGGCGTGGGTCAGGCGATCGGCAACGGGTAGTTCGCGCCACGACAGATCCGCCTCCGGCCGGGCCGCGCCGGTTCCGGAGTACTTCGGCGCGATCTCCAGGAGCCGTTCCGTGGCGTCGGGCCGGCGGTTCAGGACGACGTCTTCGACGCGCTCGAGCAGCTCGGCCGGGATCTCCGAGTACACGGCGAGCTGCCCCGGGTTGACGATGCCCATGTCCATGCCGGCGGCGATGGCGTGGTAGAGGAAGACGGCGTGGATCGCCTCACGCACGGTGTCGTTGCCGCGGAAGGCGAACGAGACGTTGCTCACGCCGCCCGAAACGCGCGCCCCCGGCAGTTCGGCCTTGATGCGCTTGACCGCCTCGATGTAGGCGACGGCGTAGCCCGAGTGCTCCTCGATGCCGGTGGCGACGGCGAAGATGTTCGGGTCGAAGATGATGTCGTCGAGCGGCAGGCCGGCATGCTCGGTCAGCAGCCGGTGGGCTCGCCGGCAGATCTCGACCTTCCGTTCGACCGTGTCGGCCTGGCCTTGCTCGTCGAAGGCCATGACGATGACGGCCGCGCCGTAGCGCCGGGCCAGCCGGGCCTGGCGCAGGAGCTGCTCCTCGCCTTCTTTGAGCGAGATCGAGTTCACGATCGGCTTGCCGCCGATGCAGCGCAGCCCGGCCTCGATGACCGACCACTTGGACGAGTCGACGACGATCGGGACGCGAGCGATCGCGGGTTCGGACGCGACCATGTTCAAGAAGCGTGTCATCGCGGCTTCCGAATCCAGGAGCGCCTCGTCCATGTTGACGTCGATCGCCTGGGCGCCGCCGTCCACCTGCGCCCGGGCGATCTCCAGCGCGCCGTCGAAGTCGCCGGCCACGACCCGCTTCGCGAAGGCGCGCGATCCGGCCACGTTCGTCCGCTCGCCGATGTTGAGGAAGAGGCTGCCTTCCCCGACGTTCAGGGCCTCGAGACCGGCCAGCCGCAGCGCCTCCGGCCGCGCCGGCACGACACGTGGCGGGAACTCGCGCGCGGCCTGGGCGATGGCGGTGACGTGGGTCGGCCCCGTCCCGCAGCAGCCTCCGACGACGTTGACGATCCCCGCCTCGGCGAACTGGCGCATCACCGCGGCCATCGCCTCAGGCGACTCGTCGTAGCCGCCGAACTCGTTGGGCAGCCCGGCGTTGGGATGGGCCGCGACGAACGTGTCGGCCAGCCCGGAGAGCTCCTCGACGTGGGCGCGGAGCTGCCGCGCTCCCAGCGCGCAGTTCAGCCCGACTATGAGCGGCCGGGCGTGGCGTATGGCGTTCCAGAAAGCCTCGACGGTGTGACCGGAGAGAGTCCGGCCGCTGGCGTCCGTGATGGTGCCGGAGATCCAGAGCGGCACCTCGACGCCGAGCTCCTCGAACACGCCCTGGATCCCGAAGATCGCCGCCTTGGCGTTGAGGACGTCGAACACCGTTTCCACCATGAGCAGGTCGGCGCCGCCGATGAGCAGCCCCCGGGCGGCCTCGGCGTAGGCATCGGCCAGCTCTTCGAAGGTGACGGAGCGGGCGGCCGGGTCGGCCACGTCCGGGGAGATGGACGCGGTCTTGTTCGTGGGACCCAGCGAACCGGCGACGAAGCGGGGCCGGCCGGGGTCGCGGGCCTCGGCGGCGTCGGCAGCGGCCCGGGCTATCCTGGCCGCCTCGACGTGGATCTCGTAGACGACGTCCGCCAACCCGTAGTCTGCCTGGGCGATGCGGGTGGCGGTGAACGTGTCGGTCGTGATGATGTCGGCGCCGGCCTCGAGGTAGGCGTCGTGGACGGCCCGAACCACGTCCGGCCGGGTCAGGCACAGGACGTCGGAGTCGCCCCGAAGGTCGCGCGGATGGTCCCGGAAGCGCTCGCCGCGGAAGTCGGCCTCGCTCAGGCCGTAGCGCTGGATGAGCGTCCCGATGGCCCCGTCGAGCACGAGGATTCGCTGCTGCAGAAGGGGCCGGAGCAGGCGCAGACGCTCATCGCGCGTCCGAAAGCCACCCGCAGGTGGCTCGACACCCGCAGGTGGCTCGACACCCGCAGGTGGCTCGACACCCGCAGGTGGCTCGTGTCCTGCCGGCGCTGCGTTGGGCGGCGTCGCCGGCGTGATCGGGGCGACCTCTACGGGCGCTGTCGCGTGGACGTGAGTTTCGGTGGGCCTGCCTCCTTCTGTGCGCAGTTTACCGATCGATCGGAAAGGCGCCCGGCGACCTTCCACCCTCGACTGGCGATGGACGCCGTCCCGGCCGCCGGGACCGCTCGCCGCGCGAGGCCGCCGGCTGCGCCGCAGCGAGTATTCCCTGTCGCGTCCCGGGGCCGGTGGCGGCATCATTGCCGCCATGAGCACAGCCCATGGCATCGACCGAACCGACGGTCCGGATGGCGCGGCCGTTCGGGTGTTCGACTGCGCCATCGTCGGCGGTGGCCCGGCGGGACTCTCCGCGGCCGTCAACCTGGCCCGCATGCGCAGGTCCGTCCTGGTCATCGACGACCGCGACGGCCGGTCCCTCTGGAGCCAGATCAACCGCAACTACCTGGGCTTCCCGGACGGGATCCCGGCCGCCGAAATCCGGCTGCAGGGCCGCCGCCAGGCAAACCGATACGGGGCCCGGTTCCTACTCGGCCGCGTCACCGCCGCCGATCGCGACGGAGAACTCTTCCGGCTGCTGGTCGAAGGCGACGTGACCGGCGGCGCCGGGATCGACGCGGCTGGCACGAACGTCAACGTGGCCCGCGACGAGGAGCTGGGACGGTCTCTCGGCGAGGTCCAGGCCCGAGCCTCGGAAGAGGTACGGGCACGATCGGTGGTTCTTGCGACGGGCGTTCGCGACCCGTTCCCCAAGTTCGAGGGTCGCGACGAGTGCGTCGGCCGCAGCCTCTTCTGGTGCATAGCCTGCGACGGCTACGAGTCGGCCGACAAGTCGGTTGCCGTGGTCGGCCACACCGAAGAGGCGGTCGAGATGGCCCTCGACCTGCTCGAGTTCACGAACAGGATCACGATCGCGGCCGGCCGGCCCGGAGGCTTCAGCGTTCCGGAGTCAAGGCTGGCCGACCTGGCCGCGAACGGCATCGCCGCGTACCGCTGGCGCGTCGCGTCGTATCCGAACGAGAACGGCCAGATCCAGGCGCTCATCCTGGACGACCCCAAGAAGACCAGGATCCCGGTCGAGATGGTCTTCACGGTCCATACCCCGACGGCCCGCAACGAGATCGCGAGACAGCTGGGCGTGAATCTGAACCGGCTTGGGCAGATCATCGTGGACACGGAGCAGCACACCAACGTCCACGGCGTCTACGCGGCCGGTGACGCCACCAGCGTTCACGATCACCAGGTCAGCGCCGCGGTTCACGAGGGCAACCAGGCCGCCTGTGCCGCGAACTACTACCTCTACCGGCCGGTGCAAAAGGCGCCGAACCAGGAGGAGTGCTGATCGCCGTCAGCCGGCGGAACGGCGCGCCAGGACGAAGACGGACGGGCCGGGCGTGATCGAGCCGAGCGGCTCCTGAAGAAGGGCTTCAAGCCGGGCGAGGCTGCCCGGCGGCAGCCGGCGGGTCAGGCCGGGTATCCGGAAGAGGGAGGCGGCCCGCACCCGCTCGACCTCGAAGCCGGCTCTCCGCAGCGCACGCCGGACGCTCACCGGCGAGTGGTCGTAGTGGAAGGGCCGGTATTCGACCGCCCCGGGCTCGAACGGCGACCAGGCATGGCGGCCGAGCACCCGCCGCGCGATCGACTTCAGGTTGCGTTTGTTGGCGTACTCGAGAACGAGCACGCCGCCCGGCCGGACGACCCGGCCGAGCTCGGCGATCACCGGCGCCGGATCGCCGAAGTGGTGAAGGACGCGGACGCAGACGGCCGTGTCGAAACGACCATCTGGGAAGGGGAGGGCAGCGGCGTCTCCCAGTTCGATGTCGAATCTCGGGTCGCCGCCCAGCGTCTCGAGGGCGGCCGCCACGTGAACCGGCGACGAATCAAGCAGGACGACCTCGCCGTAGCCGGAATACTCGTCGGCGAGCCTGCCGAACCCGGCCCCGACCTCGATCAGCCTTCCGCCCGAAGGCGGCAGCAGGGCCCGGAGGGCGATGCGGTCGCACTCGTTCTCGTACGCACGGGCAGGCCAGAACACGTCGCGATAGCCGAGGTCCTCGTACGTGGCGAGGGGCCGGCTGGGCGGATCCGGGGCGGTCAAGCGGAGGGCATGTGTCGCGGAAGCCGTGGCTTCGTCGCGTCGGCCAATCAGGACGGGCTGGCGGCGCCCACTGCCCGACGGTGGACGGCGAACTCGTCGGCATTGCCCGACCAGCCGCAGTCGCAGCGGACGACGTTAGTCCGCGCATTGTACTCCTCGATCAGGTGCGACTTGACCGGCCGAAGAGGGTTCGGGGCGACCGTCGTGCGGACTGGCCGAGCCATTGTTCCTCCTCCATCTCCCAACCCTGACGCAGCCGCCGCGACTGGTCGCTTGGCGACGACCGCCAGACGGACCCGCGGGCACTCGGACACGGCCATGCCAATTGGGGAGCGGCCCACATTCTAGCAGACGTGCGGCCCGACCCTGACTCGGCCGGCTGCCGGCTCGCCCCGGGCGGCCGAGTCCCGAGACGCGCCGACGGCACGCTAGATAGCCACAGGGATCGGCTGGCGGGTCAACGGCCGAGGGCCGCGCGCCGTAGAATCGGACCAGCGAGGAAGACGCTTCCGGGAGCGTGCAGTGCCCTTGGAGTTGCTGGTCGGGGTTCTGCTGATGAGCGTGGCGGCGAATGCCGCGCTGATCTTCCGGCTGTCCCGCTCCGCCCGGGTCAGGGTTCGCTGGCCCCGCCTCTTCGCCGGGTTCGATTCGCACCGCGCGCACTCGCCGGCACCGGAGCCGCCGGCTCCGCGGCGGCGGTCGCTCTTCGTGGCCCAGAGCCCGAATCGCCCCGAACCGGGGACCTCCGGGTCCGCCGGAGCCTCGGCGGCTGCGGGCCTGCCGACGGCACGAGCGCAGCTCTCCCAGACCCTCCCACCAGACCTCGCCGACTTCCTCTCGAGGCCGGCCACGATCGCCCCCGGCCCTGAAGGCGCCGGCTTCGCCCGGTACGGGTCTGACGCGGACCGAAGGAGCGGACCGAGTTCTGCTGGACGGGAACAAGACGGGGGCGTGATGGGCCTCCAGCCGAGCGCCGTCTCAACCGGTATGACCCTGGACTCGCTGACCGGGCTGGAGGGTCCGGCCAGCTGGAGCCGCATCATCGAGATCGAGAACGCCAGGCTGCTGCGGTATCGCCGGCCCGTGACGGTGGTCATGGTCGAGGTGGAGGGTCTCCGCCGGCTGGCCGAACGGCTGGGCGACGACCCGGTCGACCGGTTGCTGCCGGTCATCGCCGATACGCTCCGCCGAGAGGCTCGTGCAACGGACTGGGTGGCCCGGATCGGCGACGGCCGGTTCGCCGCATTCCTGCCGGAGACCGACGAGATCCAGGCCATCAACTACGTCGAGCGGATCCGGCTCGTTTGCGAGCCGTGGCTTGCCTCGGCCGCCGTTCCGCTCTGGCTGGCCATCGGCTGGTCCGGCCCCACGGCCTCGTCGGATCTCGAGTTCGCGCTGCTGCGGGCGGAGGAGCGAATGCACGCAGACCGGCGAATGCCAGGCCGATCGATCCAGCTCCCGCGCGTTGTGCCGGGTCGGGTCGTCTCCGTATCGCGAAACGGCTCCTCCATCGCGGACTCAGCGGACGCTGACGAGGCTCCGGTTCCGCCTGCCGAAACGGGCAGGTCGGGCTAGTGGGTCGGCTCGGGAACGCGGCCAGAAAGCCCACTTGCCGAACAATCCGCGGACGTTTCGAGGGGAAATGGGCACCGCAAGGCGCATCAGACCGCCGCCGCTCCCGATCGCCGTACCGAAGTGTGAGTCGCTGAATAGATATTTTCGTGACTCTGCGATACCCATCTGGTCACGGTTCGGACCGCGGTGTAGGCTGCGCGTGTTCTCATCGGCCGCCGGACCCGTCAATTAGGCCGAAAAGGAGCGAAAGCCAGACGTTCCGGGAATGGACGGCTCTGGTCAAACTGCTGAAGGAGGCTCGTCGCTGTGGTCAACGAATTGTGGGCAAAGCTGTCGGCCCGTGAACGCTTCATCGTCTTTGGGATGATCGCCGCGGTCGTCGGCTGGTTGGTCGGCCTCATCCTCGCGTCCAATACCTACGGCGTGGCGGGAATCGCCACCTATTCACTGAACTACTACAACGCAGGCAACTCCGGCCTCCTCAACATCCTCGCGATGGTCGCCGCGGTCGCCACGTTGGTCGTGCTTTATCTGAAGATCGCCCCGAACATGAACATCACTTGGCCGATGCCGATTGTTCAGATCCTCCTTGGCCTTACGGCCGCCGTTGCCGTGTGCGGCGTGCTCTCGCTACTGATCCAGGTCACCAACAACCTGCCGGACGTGCCGGTGATGATGTACGTCGCCGATGTCCTCGTCATCGGTGGAGGCGCTTTCGCCGCGTTCAACGCGTATCAGGACTTCACTGCCGCCAAGGCGTAGCTCTCGCCCCTACACAGCGGCGGTCGCTTTCGGGCGACCGCCGCTTTCTCTTTTGCGAGGCTCTCTTGGGCACCGGACCCGGGCGGGCACTACGCGCCCTGGGCGTGGACCAGGCGGAAGCAGTCGGAGCAGTAGACCGGCCGGTCCATGTGCGGCTTGAACGGCACCTGGGCCTGGTTGCCGCATCGGGTGCAGACCACGGCGAAGTACTCGCGCGGCCCGCCGCTGCCGCCGTTCGAGCGCCCGGCGATCTCACCGGCCTCCCTAATCGAGCGGCGGCTGGCCCGGCAGCTCGGGCAGCGTTTGGGGTCCGAGGCGAACCCTTTTTGCGTGTAGTACTCCTGGTCCTCGGCCGAGTGGACGAACTCGGCGCCGCAGTCGACACAGATCAGGGTTCGATCGACGTAGATCACGATTCTCCTCCCGGAGTCGCGGGTTCCGCGCCGACGGATCCGGGACAGGCGAACCGCAGCTGGACAGGACCGCCCCGGGACGCTGGGAGGTTGGGCGGATCCCTACGAAGATCTTCGGTTCGGACGTGCCTGTCTGGGACGCACCGGCAGGGCGGCAGAATACCAGGGCGACCGGCGCAACCCAAGGGGCGTTCCGGAGTATCGGACAGTTGGCATAGCGCCACCGGCGGGTGCTCCACTTGGGCTATATCCGGCCCTTCCGAAACTGGCACAATCGCCTGGTCGGCTCGTCCCGGCGACACTGGTCGCCGTGTCTCCTGCCGAGCGCCTCGATCCAGCGGTGAGCGGCACGAGCCGCGCAAGAGGAACTACCCGTCCGATGCTGCGGTTGCTACACACGGCCGACGTCCACCTGGGGGCGAGGCACACGGACCTGGGCGAGCGCGCCGCCATCCTGCGCGAGCGCCAGTTCGCCGCCTTCCGCGCCTCCGTGGACCTCGCCATCGCCGAGAAGGTGGACATCTACCTCGTCGCCGGCGATCTTTTCGATTCGAACACGCAGCCGCGCCGCTCCGTGGAGCGCGTCGCCGCCGAGTTCGGGCGACTGGCCCGGGCCGGCATCCGGACGGTCGTCATTCCGGGCACCCACGACGTTTACGACCGCGCGTCCATCTACCGCTCCTACGACCTGGCCGGCATCGCCCAGGCCGCCAGCGATTGGGTAGTGGTGCTGACGCCATACCTACCAGAGATCGTCTTCCCATCCCTCGACACGATCGTCTACGGCCGCGTCTTCGACACGAAGAGGTCGCCTCGAAGCCCGCTGGCCGGCCTCGACGCGCGGGCGGACGCACGGGCAACCTGGAAGATCGGCATGGTCCACGGCGCTCTGGCGATCCCAGGGCGGACGGACTCGGACGCCGTGGTCGTCACCGAAGAAGAAATCGCCGCGACCGGCCTCGACTACCTGGCGCTCGGCCACTGGCACTCGGCCATCGAGGGCCGGGCGGGGACGGTCTCGTACGCCTATTCAGGCGCGCCCGAGCCGGTGGCGGTAGACCAGGACGGGGCCGGGCAGGTCCTGATCGTCCAGCTCGAAGATCAAGGCGGGCGCCACGTCGTCACCACCGAGCCCCGGCGCGTCGGTCAAACGCGGTCGGAGAAGCTCGACCTGGACGTGAGCGGCGTCCACAACCAGCCCGAGCTGATCGACGTTCTGGGTCGCCAGGCCGATTCCAACCTGGTCTTCGATGTCCGGCTGACCGGGCTCTACCCCGACGAGCTGGATCTGGACCTGGACGAGGTCGAGCGGACACTTTCTCCGTCGTTCCTGCGCTTCCGCATCCGAGACGTCTCCATCCCGTCGTCCCCCGAAGGCGCCGCTCCGCCGCCCGACACCGTGATAGGCGCCTTCGTGAGGAAGGTGGAAGGTCGAATAGCCGAACTCGAGCCGGTAGCTTCGTCGGATCCTGCCGAGGCCGAGGAGCTGGCCGACCTGCGCGAGGTGCTGAGGCTGGGCCGGCATCTCCTCGAAGGCCGCCAGGTGACGCTGTGAGCGCGGGAGCGGACCTGTGAGGATCACTCGGCTGCAGCTACGTGATCTCGGCCGCCACCGGGACCTCGACATGGCGCTCGCGCCCGGCTTCACGATCATTCGCGGGCCAAACGAAGCGGGCAAGTCCACCATCCAGCGCGCTCTCGAGCTGGCGCTCTTCCGCAAGCCGACCGCCGCCACCGCCGAGCTCGAGGCCCTCAGATCGTGGGGAGTCCCCGATGACCGTCGCTCGACGGTCCGGATCGAGTTTGCGATGGAGGACGAGAACGTGCCCGGCGCCGCCGCCCAGGGCGTGCTCGAGAAGGAGTTCAGAGGACAGCGGGGACGCGTCTCGCTCGAATTCGACGGCAAGACCTACACGGACCCGGCCAAGGTCGACGAAGTGATAGCCGATCTGACCGGCATCCCCAACGAGGCGTTCTTCCGGTCCACCGCGTCGATCCGCCACGAAGAGCTCGACGACCTCGATCGCGACGAGGGCGCCCTGCGCGACCGGCTGCAGGCCAGCATCGGCGGCGGCGACAAGGGCTCGTCGCGAGCGAGAGCTCGCCTGGAAGATGCCATCCGCGCCCTGAAATCGCGCGGGGACAAGAACCCCGGCCGCCTGAAGATCGCCGAAGAGGCAGTGGGCCGCGCCGAGCTGGCCCTGCGGAACGGCGAGGCCGCGCTCGAGAAGCTCGAGAATGACCGGGACGAGCTGGCCGGGGCTCGCGACGCGCGACTCCGCGCCGAGACCGCCGTGGACGAGAGCCGCAACATGCTGGAGGCCGCTCGCCAGGCCGAGCGGCTTCGTTCGGACAGAGCGGTGGTCGCCGAGCGGTTCGAGCGATACCGCCAGGCCGCCGAGGCGCAGGGGCGGCTGCAGGAGCTCGAGGCCATGCCGGAGAGATCCATCTCCGGTCTGCGCGACCAGCTCGACAAGATGCGGACGCTGCAGAGCCGGGTTCTCGTCCTGCAGGAGACCCTGCGCGAGGAGCTTGGGCCGGAGGTCGAGCCCGACGAGCCGGAGCCGGCCTATCTGGGCACCGCGGCGATGACGCTTGCGGCGCTCGCCGCCGCCTTGGTCACCATCGCGTTCGGGGCAATGGCGCCGATCGTGCCGGTCGTCCTCCTGGGCCTCCTCTTCCTTGCCCTGGCGACCTACCTGGGCCTCCTCACGAACGAGCGCCGATCCGTGGCCATAACTGCCCGCCGCGCGAACCAGTCCCAAGAGCGAGATCGAACCCTGCGACGACAGGGTCGGGTCGGTTCGGAGGAAGGCCTCCGCGTGGCCCAGTCCGGGGTGCAGAACATCCTCAAGGAGTTGGGCGTCCGCGACGTCGGCGAGGCCGAGAAGCTGCTCACGACCGAGCAGGCCCGGCGGCAGGAGATGGCCACGCTCCAGGTCCAGGTCGCGGCCCTCCTGGCCGGCCAGAGCGGCAGAGACGTGACGGACTTGCGCGATCGGGCCGCTCTCGATATGGAACAGAAGGCGGCCGCGCTCAAC
>Ga0187854_10003969_pt1 | contig 11440 bp, 12 predicted proteins | sample June2016WEW_6_15_FD_132445 | JGI IMG/M metagenome (GOLD analysis project Ga0187854, IMG submission 132445) | Peatland microbial communities from SPRUCE experiment site at the Marcell Experimental Forest, Minnesota, USA - June2016WEW_6_150 | ecosystem: Environmental > Terrestrial > Soil >...
GCCAACCCTCGCCGTACCATCGTATGATCGTCAACGACCATGACACGGATCCGTGGGGAGGAAGTCTTCGTCATCGTGCCTCCTGTTTCGGGGTTCCCGGCCAGCGCAGGGTGATTTCGGTCCCGTGACCCGGCCGGCTGGTGACCGTCAGCCGCGCGCCCACGGCTTCGGCACGCTCGCGCATCATGTCCAGCCCATAGTGACCGGAGGCCGTGGACTGGTTAGGGTCGAAGCCGTGACCATCATCACGAATGCGCATTTCCACCAAATTGACAACAACCACCTGAGGCTTACCAGCGTATGCAACGGACGAAGACGCCTGTGCCACACCGGCATCATATTGCAGATCGATCTCCACCTGGCTGGCCCCGGCATGTTTGGCAATATTGTTGAGCGCTTCCTGGCAAATCCGGTAGAGCGCCACCTGGATTTCTGCCGGCAGTACATGTTCCCCGGCTATATTCACAATGACCGGGATGTTGGTTCGCCCGGTGAAGGCGTTGGCCAGCTGGCGCAGCAGGTCGCCCAGGCTGCTGTCGGTCAGGACGGAAGGCCGCAGTTCGGCCAGCAACGCCCGCATTTCGGCCAGCGCGCCGCGCGTCAGTCTGCGAAGATCCTCCAGCGATTGGCGTGCCTGCTCCTGGTCACGCTCCCACAGGCGCGGCAGCACTTCAGCGATCAACCCAGCCGAAAAAAGTGATTGGTTGACGGCATCGTGCAGGTTCTGCGCCAGCCTCTGGCGTTCCTGCAAGGCGGCCAGCGCCCGGGCATGTTCGTATAACTCCGCATTGACCATCGTGATCGCCACCTGGTCGGCCATCGAGAGGGCCAGGGCGGCATGGTGGGCTGTGAAATAATTCCGCCGGGTATGCGCCATCCCCAGGCCGCCGAGCATACGGCCTTTCACCGCCAGTGGCACCCACATCCAGGCCCGTACATCTTTCAAAAGCACGGCGGCATTCCCGTTCAGGAGGCTGCGCAGGAATTTCGCCTGCGGGTCGGCGCTGGTCACATCCGCGATGCGGATCGGCCGGTGGCCGTTGAACAAGACCTCCAGGGTTTCGGGTCCCTCCAGGCGGACCTGGAAGGCTGCGGCCTGTTCCATCTGCTTTGGCCCTCGAACGGCCAATGCAGTCAGGGTCGAGTCGCTTAATTCGAAGAGTCCGGCATGCGTATACTCGATGATTTCGCACAATTGCTCCAGGATCAAGCCGGGATGCAGTTCCAGCGTGGAGGCCAGGCTGTGCGAGATTTCCAGCAGGGCAGTTTGCTCGCGCGTACGGGCTATTACACGCTCGTGCAGTTTCTGTTCTGCCCGGATGCGAAGGCTCACATCCCGCACCACACCCAGCAGGCAGGGCCGGCCCTGGTAGGTGAAAGCCGTCGCGTGCCATTCGGCCGGAAACGTGCTGCCATCACAGCGAACGTGCAGCACGTGGCTGTCGAACGCACTGCCAGACCGGAACGCCTTCAAAAAGTTGCTGAAAGCCAGCTGGCTGTCAGGGTGGATGTATTTCTTCGGGAGCCTTCCAATTAAATCAGCGCGTGTGCAGCCGTGCAGCGCGCATGCCGCCGCGTTGGCAGTCACCACGCGGCCGGTCTTCAGATCGGCGATGATCAACCCATCCGCGGCGTTGTCAAAGATTTCCTGGTACAGTTGTTCGTCTTCTCTCATAGCAGTGCTCATCCTGAACTCTTTATTAATTGTAATGCATAAATCAAGCGATTCATTAACTCATGTTAAAACAATCCCTTGACCTTCCCCTCCATATATTATAAGATGCATTACCGGATGTCCATCAACCAAACGATGGAATGTCCACGATCGTTTCAAGTGAAATTCCTGCTTTTTGTTTTCTTTTGTGCCCATTGGTGGGCTTCGAGGTGAATTTTTTTCTTTTCCGGCTTGTCCGGGTTGGGAATGTGCAATGAAAGAAAATGAACTGTTTGACGTCCTGCTCTTGATCGCCCGGCCGGCCGCCGGGAAGAGCGAGATCATCGATTACCTTAAACGGCAGCCGCCTGAAGCCAGGTTGCAGCGATTCCATGTCGGCTCTTTCTTTGAGATTGACGACTTTCCGATGCTGTGGGCCTGGTTTGAGGAGGATGCGCTGCTGGAGCAAATGGGCCATCCCCGGCTGCACACTGATTCGGACGGGTATTTCCTCCAGAACTACCTTTGGGACGTGTTGATCGAGCGGATCGGATTGGAATACCAGAAAAAACTGCGCGACTTCCTACCGGCTGCCAAAGCTTTTACAACCATCATCGAGTTCTCGCGTGGCGCCGAACATGGCGGCTACCGCTCGGCCTTTGCGCATCTCTCCCGGCAAATCCTCGAGAAAGCCGCCGTATTGTACGTTGATGTCAGCTGGGAGGAATCCCTCCGAAAGAATAGAAAGCGCTTCAACCCCGGGAAGCCGGACAGCATCCTGGAACATTCCCTGCCGGATGCCAAGCTGGAGCGCCTGTATAAGCAGATCGATTGGGAGCAGTTCAGCCAGCCCGATCCCCACTACCTGACCACTTCCGGGCTTCAGGTGCCCTATATGGTCTTTGACAACGCCGACGATGTCACCACCTGGCGCAGTGAGGCGTTGGGCACCCGGCTCGAAAAGACTTTGCAGGATTTGTGGAAGCTTTACAAATAGGGCAGAACCAGCGCCTGCCCCCGCATGAGGGTGTCCGCCCGGTTGTGTTTGTAATGCGTTTGAAATTGGGATTGTAGTGCCGTACCCAGTGTGGCCAGGAACTTTCCGCCTGTCCCCATCGTCAGTCAGTTATCAATAGAATCGGAAAGGAAATTATGAAGCATCCTTTGTTTTTCCAGTCCGCCCTGGCTGCAGTGATCATCCTGACAGTCGGTTGCGGCAGATATTCGGGCAGCGGATCCGTGCAGGTCAGTCCCCCCGAACAGGTCAATTTGACTGCCTCAGATAACGGCCAGAAGATCACCCTGTTTGCCGGCCAGGAACTGGTTATTCAACTGGCAGGCAACCCTTCGACCGGCTATACCTGGGAGGCCAAAGACCTGGATGCGGGCATGTTCCAACAAGTCGGAGAGGCTGTGTTCGCCTCCTCCAATCCCAACTTGGTTGGATCGGGCGGCAGCCTGACCCTGACCTTCCGGGTGCTCAAAACCGGTCCCGCTGCTCTGACCCTGGTTTATCACCGTCCATGGGAGACGAACGTGGCGCCGCTGCAGACGTTCTCGATTACCGCGACAGTTAAATAGATATAGCTCTCATGCATTAATCTTGTTTGGTACCCCTTTTATCAGGAGTGGAAAACAATTCTGAAACCAGCAATTTGGTCTTCCATTTCAACCTCCTGTGGCTCTATTTCGCTTTTGACACCAATTCCGCCGACCAGACTCTGCCGCTGAAGGCATCGTTGGGTTCCGTATAATATGCTGCATACACATCCCCCTGCATCATGATATTCGGAAGGTCCGGTTGCACATCGAATGTAACTTCTCCGATGTGGAGCTCATAGACAAAATAATGTTCGGAGGTAGCGTGGCTGCTGCCGCCGGTTCTATTATGCTCTGCCTTTATGATGTTGATTGGTCCTTCCACCTTCTTGAGTTGATAGTTTTCTTTTACGCTACTGGTCGATCTGAGGATGAAAATCGAAGCCAGCAGCAACACCAATCCGCCTGGTCCCGGACAAATGAGAAGCACGGTATTCTGTACCAAATATCCCGTGCCTTTGAAGATAAAAAAACCTGCCAATATCAACCACAAGAATATCCCCAAGGCTAGAAAAATCACCCCCGCCCTGCGTCTTCGCACGACGGTACTGCTCTCATCGGAGGAAAGTTCTTTCTTCTGTTTCTCCGAGAAATTTCCGTTGCGATTAGCTTGCAGATCGTCTTCATCGAACTTGAAATAATCTTGCAGTTTCTGGTCTTCCATTTTTGCCTCCCAAGGCACTATTTTCCTTTTGATAAGAATTCCGCCGACAGGATTTTGCCGTTCCGATCATCATAATAAATCGCGTACTCGTCCTGCTGCATGATCACGTTGGCCAGGCTTCCATCCACATCGAATTCCTTGTCGCCGATGTGCAGCTCATAGGCAAAATAATGTTCGATGCTGCCTCCACTGCCACCGCTGCTTCTTGTCCGCTCTGCCTTGATAATGTTGGCAGGCCCTTCGGCTTTTTTGACCATATCTTTGGAAAGATCGGTTTTTCCACTCTCCCCGGTCAGGGTAAGATAAAGCCACAGGGCGCCCAGTATGGCGAACACAGCCCCTGTAATAACCGCGCCCACATCGAGATGCGGGAAAGTTCCGTGCAGGTACGAAACCACTGCGTCAATGACAATTATCCCCAGGCCGATGACAATAACAGCGGAACTGTAATTTAATCCGGTTCTTTTCCAATCTTTTCTGCGCTTTACGATGCCATTTTTTTGTTTTTCCGATAAATTGCCGTTGCGGTTGGCCTCCAGATCGCTTTCGTCGAACTTGAAAATATCTTTTAATTTCTGGTCATCCATTTTTGCCTCCAATTCTTATACGGGTTCCATCCGAAAAATGGGGAACTGCTAATCAAACTGGAACGCCTCTTTGGCTTTTTCCACCTGGGCAATCAAGAGGGCAACTTTGGGAAAAGCGTTTGCATCGACTTCAAATTCATCCGAGCCACCACCCGCGACGGCATCGAATTCCAAAATATGCCGGCCCTTCTCATCGGTCCTGAATTGCATGTTCTCGAGCAAACTGACGTGGATACGCCGGCTGGAAATGTCATGAAAAAGTTCCACGACCGCCCCATCGAATGACATTACCTGCGTAGGGTTTTCAGAAAACTTGATAGTAACCATTGTTTATCTCCTTTGGTAAATTATACACGGATGTCCACTGTAAATTTGGGAGACATAAGTCCTATCCGAAAATTATGGGTTTGGAAAACAAAAAATCCCCCACCTGGGGGATCATGGTGAGAAATTGGATGGTAACGAATTAAGTCGTTAATACCCTGCTGCAACCATCACCTGGAAATGAATCAACCTGGCTGGAAACTCGGAAGCTGCCTCCGGGCAGCCGGAAGCGGTTTCCACCGGTGTCAATACGATCTGTGAGGAATGGCTGGTCGGCCAATCTTGGTTGTCTTTTCAATAACCCGCCTTGCATTCGCCATATTGTTCAAACTGGCTCGTTCTTTTTTCTAAGGCTGCACTTGATAGGAAGTATAGAAAAAACCTGCCACTACCCTGGCTGCGAAGTTACGATGCTGGCAGCCAGGTACTTGAGCAGTACATCGATATTTTCACCGGTAATACAGGAGACTTCCAGATGTGTGCATCGGCCCGCCCAGGTTGGGCGTAAGCCCAGGATTTCCTTGCGTAGATACTCCAGCCCTTCCTTGATCTCGTCCTTGGATACCTCCAACTCGTTTATTTGATCGAGGTGGGTTCCCAGCAGGATGAAATGGGTGGCATCATTCATAAACCTCCCAACACTGTCCACCCAGGACGCCAGGTCGTGAAAGCTTTCATGATTTGCCAGGTTATACGTAAAAAGAACTACATCCAAATGGCGGAAAGACGAGCGGTATATCTCAACAACCTTCTCGAAAGAGCGACCGGTCGGGTCTCCTTCCACTTCCTTTTGTCCTGGTGGAATGAGAAATTGCAGGGTGATGGTATATTGTTTGTCGCAAAAGACCTGGCGGGTGGTGATGTATTCGAATTCCAGGTTATTGGTCTTATGGACTTTTGAAATTAAGTCCACATTAATGGCTTCGTTCCTGCTGATGGAATCCAATACAAGCGCAACGCTGGTTTTTCCAACCGCCTCGTTGCCCACGGGCAGGACAAAACCGGTTAAATTGATATTTAGAGGATTGTTCATACTGGCCGGGATGGTCCGTGAGAATGATATTCGAAAAGGCTGTCATGCCGGACGTGGATTTCCCGGTACTGCTTGTCGCAATAACGGGCATTTATTCCATGGGAGCCTCCGGTGCCCGCCGCTGTCCTTCCAACTTTCATCCAAAATTATAACCTTATTCCCAGCCCTCAACTGGTTTTTAATGAATTTGTCACAGTATGCCCGTTGGAGAGCTGCAGCCTGTCACAGCGTCCCTTTTGGGGAGCCTGCTGCAGCTCCCGCTGCCTCCGGCCATCGCGAAGCATCCTGTAGGGAAATCGTTGACTTTATCCATTTCGCGCGTTTCCAGGATACGATCGCCCCAGCGACTCAAGTTCACGATTCCCTGGTCGCGTCCATCCGTCAGGTCGGAAGCGGTTTTCAGTCCGCTTTAGCAGACTTTGCATTCTGAGCCGGGGATTCTAATCCCCGCCGATTATGGCAACAAATTCCCGCTTGGCATCATGCAACAATAATTCACGCAGGACTGGGAATTCATTGTTTAATTAGTAGTAAAGTTTGACCTGCCAGTGCTGGTCGTCGCATAGCACCCTTTAGGGGACATCCTACCCGCAGGGTGTAACCTCCCCTTCTGGCGGCCTGTGGCCAAACGTATTTGGGCTCTTTACCAGTCCGGCTGCAATCTTACGTTTTACCGGCGATCATCCAACGGTCGCATGAACGATCCGCTCGCCTTCGAACACAACCAGCTTCCGCCCCAAAGGCTTCAGGTATTTTTCTTGGTAATCTGCATTCCCGGCGTCTGCAACCAGGGCGAGTTGAAACGGTTTCAAGAAAGTTGCGAGGCTCGTTGGCTCCAGGCCGAAAATCCACGGAGCGGTTTTTGCCACAGTATCCAGCATATGGTTTGCATCCGGAATGTCCGAGCGCCGCTCGATGATACTTTTCAATACATAGGTGAATAGGAGGCTGCTTCCGGGCGCCGATTTTCCGACAAAGTCCAAGGTCCGCTGGACGGCTGCTTCGGGGATATATTGGCTGACACCTTCCCAAATAAACACCGTTGGCCTGGAAGGATCAAAAGATGTCCCGGCCAGCGCTTCATCCGGGCCTTCCATATCGAAATCGATTGGAATTAAGCTTACGTTAGCTGGTAACCGTCCCAGGAATTTTTCGATCTTTTTCCTTTTATCGTTCTGCACTGCCGGTAGATCGAGTTCGAGCACCTTAACTTTCTCGATCCCGGGTAAGCGATAGGGACGCGTATCCAACCCCGCGCCCAGGATTACCAGTTGTCCGACTCCTTTTGCCAGGGAGGCCTGGACGGCGTCATCGATATAGCGGGTACGGCAAATTTGCGCACCGAAAATTCCTTGGGCGACCGCATCCGTCTGTTTGACCGTAAATTTCCGCATTGCAGCAATCTGCATCATTACCCGGATGGGCGCGCCAACCAGTTCTTTGGCGATTGGATCGTCGAATAAGCGGGTTTCATCGGGTTCGTACTGCTCGATCAACCTGCATATCGCCGTACCGAGCGCCGTTCTTCCAACATTTTGTTTTGCCATTCGACCTTCTTCTATATAGTGTAACGCAAGGAAATATATCATAAATGGGCCCGGCAGGACATGTACCCCGCCAGGGGTGGTCGGATAGCATCCCCTTCTGGGGGCCTGCGACCAACTTTTGAAATTGAACAAATTGTGGGCCCGGCAGGAGTCAGACGTGCGGACAAACGAATTCAGGCTCTATTCTTGATCGGCTGCAATTCCTTGTCATTTGATGAGAAGCTTTTAACTTGGCAGTCCAAAGTTAAAATCCTGTCCAGGTGTTGTTTCTAGGACGTTTAAAAAATATAAAGGAAGGTGGCAGGATTTGCCGTGAAGCAGTAATTAACGACACCCACTAATCTCGGACGCAGGAGGAATTTTGATGACAGCAAAGACAGCCCCGTCGAGCCCAATCGTCTTGATAGTCTTGCCAGCCTCGCAAACTGATTGGACGAGGTCGGTGCGATTGTTTGCAACGATATAATTATAAGGCGCACCACTGCGAGGATTCCCGAGAGAGGTTATCGTCAGGTCTGGGCGTGCATAGTCTTGAAAGTCGCTTACTGGGTTCATCACTGCGATAACGGCATTTTTAGGGGCGTTTGCATTGATATAAAGAGCTGCTTCCCTATAGGATGTTGACCAGTAATCCAATTCGTACCAATGGTTTGCACCCCGGACGCCGCCGACGAAGCTGTTGTAATAAACGTATTGATAGGGATGCAGGTTGATGTCGGCATACACTCCAGGGGCAATCAGAGCACACAAGATCAAGACCCTGAGTGGATTCCATTTGATCCTTTTGAGGAATGCCTCCAGAGCGATACCGCCGGTAATAAAAATCGGCGGTAACAAGAACAAATATTGACGGAAGTTATCATAGATTGTGCTCCGATTGAAGATCACGAACAGGATTGGAACGACCAACCAGGTGATTGTTAGTAAAAAGAGTTCAACCTGATGGCCTTTGAAAAGATTCCACACTAAAAGCACAAGCCCAATTAAGAAAAGGAAGGGCACAACTTCAGTGAGCTGAACCGACATCAGGTAGGGCAAGAAATATCTTGGCAAATCGTTCGGGGGAAAATGCACGCCCTGGAATAATATGTATTCCTGGAATGGATATTTACTCATCAAGCTAACACTTTCAATAAATCGATTGATGGGTCCCCCCCAGAGATAAGGCCATGTTAGAAAACTCGTCAGGATCGCAATGGAAGCATAAGGGATCACGAGCAGAGTTGCTTTTCTCCAGGATTTGGAAATTGCATAGAGCATCACCAGGATGCCTGCATAAGGGCCAGCGATTCGAATCGAAGTGGTGAAACCTAACATCAATCCGGCAGCGAGAACCATTGGGTTCAGGAAAAGACCCATCGTGCGTCTGGGGAATGGCACCAGTCCTTGCCGCACAAACCTTCTAAAATACTGGGGAAAAATCCATGGAAAAATCAATATGCCGATCAATAAACCGGCCAGGATGTAATCAATCTGCCAACGAAAGAGTATGGCTTGCGCTTTGTGAACGTAATTGTCCAGCGGTAAGCGGTCAGCGTTTGTGGCGAGCCGGGCAAACCACTGGCCCAGGCGGCTTGTTTTATCGGCGCGGTAGAAATAGGTGATCACCATCCTGACCAATCCATTCGAGATGCCCGTGATCATAAAATAAGTCGGCAGAAGATAAATGATTAATAGTGCACTGATAATTTTTTTCAAAGAAGATGAGGCGTGACCCGCTTCATCCATCAGGCACCGGGGCGACCATGTATCGGGCCGTTGACCGGCGTTCGGGTCGAGGGAAGCGGGCAGGGCATCAACCATGTAAATGCCCAAAGTGACGCTGGCAAGAAAGAATGCCAGAAAGGGGGTGTCCTTGGGATTGATGAAAGCGTGCCCCCATAAGAGCGGTTGGGTGGAAAATAGAAGGGCAGTCCCGAAGGCAGCCCAGCCGCCCATCCATTTTCTTGATAAGAAATACAGGCTCAAGATGCCAACTTGAAAAGAAATAAACTCGCTAAAATGCCAGCCGTCGATATGGGACCAGGCCGGGATGATCGCATGCAGCCCATTCGCCAATAAGATGGTGACCATTGCATAGGCCGGGCCATAATCGTTCGCGTTTCGAGGAATTCCACCTACGCTATTCAATTTCGCAAGGTTGGTCTGTATGTCGGTTTTGAAGAGGTTTGAATATGCTTGCAGGGATTCTTCTCCATACGCGAAAATGCCGGATTCATCCGAGCTTTCGCCATAAGCTTGGACTATTGCGATCCCGATAAGGACATTGAGAAGGATTAAAATAAAGATGGGCAGGTGTTTTTTCATAACCGAAGGTGAGTTTGGGAAATGGAATCTCCGGGAGCGAGATAATTATACAGAGAAAGATAATATTGTGAGGTGATTTTAATGTTTAGGCCTCTCGCCTCCAACAGTGGTTATTTCGTCAACTGCTCGACCCGGCTCCCGCCCATGCTGTCGTCCTAACTATTAAGCGCCCCATAATAAAATAGCAAAGGGAGTTCTGGGGAACCGTTTATCTTCAAGGCAAGATAAGAGGCCTCAAAATAATCTTTATTGTCGCGAAAGAAAAAACATTAAAAGTTGGCCCGGCAGGACGTGTACCCCGCCAGGGCTGGTCGTCGCGCAGCACCCTTTAGGGGACATCGTACCCGCAGGGTATCCCATCCCCTTCTGGGGGCCTGCGACCAACTTTTGATATTGAACAAATTGTGGGCCCGGCAGGAGAAGTACCAGCGAAAACCAGAGCGGGAGTTTATGATCCTTGGCGCGTAAATCCCAGATGGTTCCAAGTGTCAACCAAAGGAACAGGGTGATCAGGGCAATGATTTCATGGATACGCATATCGTTAGTTAGAGCCGAAGAGGGCATCAACCATGGCAAGCATGCCCAGGAGAATAAGCATGATGCGTTTTTTCATGCCGGGTTCTTTTTCCGGGGAGCAGTGATGGCTACCATGGCGACCCCGGCTTCGCGCAGAGTCAAGCCGGTAGCGAGAATTTCCTCGACCAGCTTGATCTCTTTCAGGTCCGAGGCCTGAAGAGCCTGACGCCAAATCTCCCAGTCCGGAGCATCTGCTGGCGGCAGGCTACCGTACATGCGGGTGGCGGACGGGCGAACATAGAAGCCGATTGGTAAGGTGGTTTTCGTAACGATTTCTTCCTTCATAATCTTTTTCTTCATCCATCCTTTCTTGCCCTGGCATAGCCGGTCACGGTGTATTGCCCATGGAACGGCAGAATGCCCGGGATCAGTGACGAGAGATCCGCAGTAACGCTCACCCTCACCATTTGGGTGCTCTGGTCGATGGAAATATCCGACACTGTGACCGGGATGTTGCGCTTCGCCAAATACGAAGCGTTCATGCTGGCCATATCCTGGGCGTTGCTGTATACATCCGGGAGAAAGACCACCTGGCCGGTCTCCCGGTACTCAGGCACATTGATGCGGGCGGCGGCTGCCAGGGCGGCTGCGTCGGCTGCCTTGCCGACTTCTCCGCGTGCGTACACGATCCTGCCTACTTCGATGGCTACGGCGGTCAGGATGAGCAGGCCGGTCAGGATCAGGGTGAAGAAGACAGTCGTCTGCCCGGCTTGCTTAATGGATGTCGGGTTGTGCCTGAATGGTTGGCCGCGCTTTGCCCGTTTCATGGTTTCCAGCCTTCCTGGCGGAATGTTGCTTCTGCCGCGACGGTTGTAAGTGGTCCCAGGCCAAATGTGTTTCCACCCGGCACGATCATGGGGATATGGGCCGTGACGCGGATCTGTACGGTCGATCCCACCACCCCGCCCGGAGCCAGTACGGCTACCGCTGCATCCCGGATCACCGGTTGCCCCTGGATGGCGGACTGCGCGGCCGCGCTGGCCTCACAGGCCGGGCAGGACTGGCTCACCGATCCCTGCCTGGCACCATTCCGGGCAGCGTTCTCAACGATGGACAGCCCAAACAAGTACATCCCAAATTGCATCATTCCGAGGAACATGATGATGGCGATGGATACGACCAGGGCGAACTCAACGGCGCTTTGGCCGC
>Ga0187854_10003974_pt1 | contig 11431 bp, 15 predicted proteins | sample June2016WEW_6_15_FD_132445 | JGI IMG/M metagenome (GOLD analysis project Ga0187854, IMG submission 132445) | Peatland microbial communities from SPRUCE experiment site at the Marcell Experimental Forest, Minnesota, USA - June2016WEW_6_150 | ecosystem: Environmental > Terrestrial > Soil >...
AAAGAAATCATCCGTGAGCTTATCCTCCAGCCCATGTTTTCGGTACACCCAGTCGGCATAGTGATAGTTCATGCGGTCTATCAATACATAGTCGATCTTTCCTTTAAGGAGGTCTGCAAGCCCTTCTGCTCCCGGGAGTACCGGGGCGATCATGGCATACGTCCTGATACCGGCTCTGTGCAATTCATCGAGTGTCTTTATCCTGTCGCTTATCGGTGGTGCATGGGGTTCGAATAATTTCCTGATGCGTTCGTCCGCGGTGGTGACAGAAAGACCGACCTCAAAATCCCGGGCATCCCTGATAATGTCTATGTCACGCAGGACTAAGGGAGAACGTGTCTGGATTATCACCGGCCAGTTATTTTGAGCTAGTATTTCCAGACATTGCCGGGTCAGTTTGTATCTTGCTTCCAGGGGCTGGTACGGGTCACACACTCCGCTTACCCAGACTCTTCCCCGCTTCTTCTTATGTATTTCAACTCGTAGTAAATCTGCGGCGTTGATTTTGACATCGACGAATTCACCCCAGGGTTCTTTGTGCCCGGTCACCCGTTTCATAAAGCGTGCATAGCAGTAAGAGCAGGCATGCTGGCAACCTGTATAGGGGTTAATAACGTAGGGATAGACCTTCGATACAGAAAGAATGGTTTTTGCCTGGATTTCCTTTACCATCAGCGTCATTTCACAACCTTTTCGGCATCGTCCTCTTGTGCAGGTACATCGTGCCAGCCGTGAACACCAGGGTGAACAGAGCAAGTGCAGATATATCGATCAGCACGGGGAAATAATGCGTTTCGATAAAAGAATAGCGTACAAGATCCGTGAAATAGGTGAGCGGGGAGAAGACCGCAAGCACCAGCCCCCAGCCCGGCATCTGTTCCAGCGGGATGAAAATACCGGAGATGAAGATAAGCGGGAACTTGATGAGTAAAGAAAGCATCATGGGGGTCGACGGCTCGCTCGTGGGTGGGACGGCAAGGAGCATCCCGATTGCAGAAAAACAGCACGCGGCGAGGAGGATTGAAACAATCATGGTAATCCCGTGAAGAAGGGAAAGACCGAGCGCCAGCCCGATGAAGACCGTGATAAGGGTAATTCCGATACCGTAGAGGATGGAGGCGATCATATCACCGAGGACGATCGCTTCGGTGGTGACCGGGCAGGAGGCGAGCCGTTCAAGAGTCCCATGCCGCCCTTCCCATGAAAAGATGGCGGGAGATATGGCCGTGGCAGTGAAAAGGAGTGCCGTCCCGACGAGCCCCGGTATCAGGAATGCAAGCGGGAGCTGCCTGCTGCCCGTGAAGAAGGCAAGAAACAGGAAGACCGGCATGAGAATTCCGAAGACGAGCACAGAATTCTTGGCGTAATAGAGGCGGATATCTTTCTTCGCGATCGCCCATGCCCGCCGCAACTGTTCGGGAAGTCCGGCCGGGTTCATGGTGATCCCTCCCGGGTCAGCCGGAGAAAGGCATCGTCAAGCGAGGGGGCAAGGGTGTTGAGCGTGACAATCGCTGCATGGTTTTGCTGGCTGAAGGCTGCCAGAGACAAGATGACGGCATCCTGTTTTTCTGCGGTGAGCTGCCATTTGTCCCCGATCCTTTTCACCCCGGTCACCCCCGGGAGTGCTGCAAGGGCGTCACCGGCTACTTCGCGGTCAAAACTCACTTCGATCGTGTGCACCCGGTCGATCGCCGTTTTGAGTTTTTCGGGAGCATCGATTGCAACCATCCTGCCATTTCTTATAATACCAACCCGGTGACAGAGCCGGTTTGCGTCCTCCATGTTATGCGTGGTGAGGAAAATGGTGGTCCCGTCCCGGTTCATGTCCCGCAGCATGGCGAGGATCATCTGGGTGCTCTGAACATCGAGACCGCTCGTGGGCTCATCCAGGAAGAGGAGCTTTGGTTCATGGAGGAGCGCCATGGCAAGGATGAGCCGCTGTTTCATGCCCTTGGAATATGCCTGGACCTTCTGGTCCCTGCGATCAATGAGACCAAGCACCGTGAGCAATTCGGATGACCGCCGTGCGGCCTGAGCGCGGGCAACCCCGTACAGCTCCCCCATCAGCATCAGGTTCTGCCATGCGGTAAGATCGGTGTATGCATTGGAGGTTTCCGGGACCACGCCGAATCGCTGCTTTGCCTGCACCGGCTCTGACCGGATATCATAGCCGAGTACTGTGGCGCTCCCGTCATCCGGTGGAATGACACCGGTCAGCATCCGGGTGGTGGTGGTCTTGCCGGCACCGTTCGGGCCGAGAAAGCCGAAAATCTCACCTTGCCGGACGTCGAACGAGATATGGTCTACGGCAGTGCTTTTACCAAATACTTTTGTCAGGTCTGAAGCGTGAATTACCGCGGTCACTCGTGGTTCAGCTCCTCAGATGTCTTGCGCAATATCCAGTATTTAAACATCCCGCAGCTGCACCAGAACAAAAAAACCAACAGGCATAATACTCTGAAGTCGCCTCATGGTGTTTAATGAAAAGGTATTCCTTTCCTTCATTCATTTTCCCGGTGATCCTGGCCGGATGCATTATTTTTTTTACGTGCGGCTCCGGATGTATCCGATATACATCACCCACAGAAACAGCCACACCGTCAACGAGTACGTTGCAGGAAACCCCGGTTCAAACACCCGGTGTGACGTTGGCAGCGACCCCGCCTCCGTTCCCTCTCTCACCAGAAACATCCCCGGGGACGTTATCCCAAAGCACAGGGTCCCTTATAATCTGGTCGTCACCACCGGCATGCTCTGTATATATCGATGGGATGTACGTTGGGGATACTCCCACCGGACGGGATAGTTTAACAACAACAACAGAGAGCGGCCCCCACACCGTTAAAATCACAAAAATCGGCTATGAAGATTATACGCAGAATGTGTTTGTTTCTGCTGGAGGATCAGACATCGTTACTGCGACCCTGTCGGAAAAAACGTTTCCCTATTACACGCTAAATCCCACCCCGGCATTTACTGAATCATTTACCTGAATATAAAGGCCCCGCGTTTTCCTGCAGGATGCTTTCCGGTTATATATCCTGCGCAACAGAACCCTTCATTCCATCCCGATCATTGCCCCATACCGGGTATACACTTCTTTGACCAGCTCGCCTGCCTTCGGGTTAGCCCAGTCATGCATCCATTCCGATACCAGCGACTCGAGCGTAATGGGGACCACCCCGACCTGGAGCATTCGTTCGATGCCGAATTGGTGAGCGTCCGCCGTGGAATCACCTGCAGCATCCATGAGTCCATATACCTCATATCCTTCCTTTAACGCATGAAGTGCGGTATAGGCAAAGCACATGCTTGTCCACAATCCGGAAACGACCAGCTTCTTCCTGCCCGTCTTCTTAAAAGCATTCCAGGTCTTTTCATCTTCAAATGCGTCAAAGCTGGGTATTTTCCGGGCGAATGCTTCCTGGCCGGGAAACAATTGAGTAATTTCAGGAATAAATTTCCCCAGCTTCTCGGGATTAATCGCTGACAAAACGACCGGAATCCCCAGGATACCTGCAGCCTTTGCTGCGCAGACTGCTGCATTCTTTATAATCGTTTTATCGCCGGAAGCAACGCCCTTGAACATCGCGGACTGGTAATCCACCAGGACCAGAACGCTGTTCTTGTCGGTCAGCAGTTCCAGTTTTCCCTCATGAGTAGTTGTCATGTAATACCTCCCTGATACCTGCTGAATTATCCGTTATACGTAGGATATAAACATATGTGAACAGGATCCTGATGCGCCGGTGGCTGAACGGGGATCCAGACCGGCATGTAACGTGCCGGGGACGATACTTCACCCGACGACAACCTATCTTTCACGTCGGAGAATGACAGATAATCCCTTTTTTCAGGCACCTTCCGCCACAGTATCTACCATCCCATAATCCGGGGCTGCATTGGGCTCTGATTGGGGTTTTTTGGGTACCTGGAATAGTGCAGGTTGCAAATTTTGATGAATCCCGGCACAAGTTTTGGAAATACCGTGAAATTTGCCGTTTTATGGCAAACGGGGTGCATTTTTTCGGGGAAATAAAACGCTAATGTACGCTATTGGGAGGCGGAAAAGGATATGCTATGGGGTTTAGCGTGGGTACGGTGAAAGGAAGGCCTGTTTTGAGGGCCTTAGGTTCATTGCCAATGAGGGGGGCTGATCAGCTCGTCGGTGAATGCACTGGTGCCATCGGGGTGTGGCAGTTCGTTGAGTCGCTCGTGAACGGCTCGCCGGGTTTCGGCGAAATACATAAGGAAGTCTTTGCCGTTGGGTCGGATGTTGAGGGCGTTTCGTGGGAGATGACTCAGTGAAACAGTTCAGGCATATTCCCGGAGCAGTGCTTTTACCCCGGCTGCAAGTGGTGCGAGATCGTGCCGGCTCGTCTCCCATATGATCATTGGACTTATCTGGAAATACCCATGCACCATTTTGTCCCGCATTCCCGCAAACTCTTTCCAGGGAACATCCGGGTGCCGATCGATAATCTCCGGCGGGATTTTCTTGATCGCTTCCCCGATCACCACAAAATTGAGAATGATCGCCTCGCGTGTTTTCCGATCCCCGAGCAGCTGCTCGTACGTCATGCCTTTCGTATAGGACTGTATTGCAGAGATTGCGTCATCGATATCCGTGAGGTAGAGTTTCACCTCCCGTTTAGACATAGATGACCTCGGAGAGCACATCCTGCCTGATTACCGGTTTTAAAGAATCCGGTGTCACCAGATCCACCTGTTTCCCGAGTTGCTCGGAAAGGAAATTTTCCAGCCGTATGAAGGTGATAAAACCCACCGGCTTTGAGAACTCCACCAGAAGATCAATATCGCTCTGGCCGGTCTGCTCGTCCCGGGCGACTGAGCCAAACACCCCGATAGACTTGACTGAATACTCTTGTGCCACTTCTCTCTTCAGTTTTTTAAGGGATGCAAGGATATCCTGACGGTTGGATTTCATTACTGTACCTATGTTAAAGTGGGTGATGAACTATTAATAAATATTTTAAACCGGGTCTGACTTCCGGTATCGAACAGTACAAGAAAGCGGACAGCAAAAACACCCTGTATGATACGGTGGATTAAAGATACCGCAGGCCCTGGAACGGGACTGCTGCAGAAGAAGCCGAGGCCATGGCGAAGAGATATGACCTCCGGCGGCTGGCGGGGTTGTGAGGGAAAGGAACCGGGCAATTGGCCAGGGTTGCCGGTTACCCCCCCAGGACAGGTCGTGGCGGACTCCCTGTGTTTACCGCAGATCATCCATGAATGTGTGGCAGTCAGGGCACCACCACCCGACGGGGACGAAGTGCTGTCTGCGTTGTGCATCATAGACCCGGATATAAGTCCTGGACATGTGCCGTTGCCGTGTCCGGCTATTTCGTGAGACAGTCCGGCAGTCATTCGGGCAGAGAGGGCTTTTACACATACAGTCTAATGCCTGTAATGCCGGCACGATAAATCTTTTTGAGCAGTTTTTTTTCCCGTGAATGCCGGATCTGATCCGGACATTTTACGTGAACTGGAAAGATTAAAAAATCAGGATTATATTCTTCCCCATCTTTAAATCTCTGTATCAGAGAAGGAGAAGAGAGATCATGGTCTTCATTTACTATAGTCAGGGTGTGTCCTCGCAATATCAGGATTTTACAGAACGTCTCGTATCGCACCTTGCACTCAGGGGAACCGAGATAACGCAGCAGGTGCTCAAAGAGACCACTGCCCAGATGCATGTCAAACATACCGATGAGCAGGGGCACCTTGATATCGCCATCGACAACGAAAATGTCAAGGTCATGTATACCGTTGACCGTGAGCACAAGGAGATCTCAAAGGGGATCATGGGTGCGATCGCAGGAGCGGGTATCGGAGGTGTCCTGGGAAATATCCTGCGTAAAGACCAGAGTGCCGGTGATGCGATCACCGGAGCAATCGGAGGAGCGGCGGCAGGGGGCGCCTACCAGGCATACCAGGGATGGGACGAGTCCAGAAACGAGCGGACAGAATTTGCTGCCGTCCTCGCAGAAACGATAAAAGAAGTCGAGGATGAGCTCCAGACTATTATCCAGGGCCATGAGCAGGAAAAAGATGCGATGCAAGAAAAAGGACGGCAGAAACTGGAAGAAGAATCGCAAAAAGCAGAAGAATTCCGGTCCATGCTTGAAGATCTCTATGGACAGGTCCTTGCGGTACAGAGGGAGATCGAGATGGCAGGGAGTGAGGGCACAAACGTGACAAAAGCGAAGGGTCGCATTGAGCGGGCAGAAAGCCTGTACAAAGAGGCACAGGCATCCTTTGACAAAAAAGAGTTCGGGATGATAAAACCAAAAGTCACTGCCGCCCAGAATATCGTGGAGATGGCGCGACAGGCCCTGTCGGAAGCCCAGTCAGGATCATAAGCCCCCTCGCCGGGACGAAAAAACCCTTTTTTGTTTCAGGGATTATTATTCGTCCTCTGAGACAGGAAAGGAATTGATGTATAAACGTGGGCGTATCGCGGATTACATGGGATTTGGATCAGAGATGAAGCGGTATGAACCCTCATTATCGATCGGTCAATAATGTAATGAGATGATTCCCCGGGGTTATTGGGGGACATACCTTTCAGATTCCTCGGCTTCATCGATCCGCCCAAGGTTCCGGAGTGCAACAGCCCTGTTCTTCCAGACGAAAGAATTCAAAGGATTGAGCGCAAGCACTGTATCAAAATACGCAAGAGCTTCGGTATTGTTCCCCTGTCCCCGCAGTGCGATGCCCTTTGCGGTCATAACACGAAGGTTGTCCGGACTGATTTTTAAAATACTGTCAAAACAGTCAATAGCTTCACTGAATCTTCCCAGCTCGTTCAACGCATATCCTTTGTTGGCAAGCGCAAAGACAAAGTCCGGGTCCAGGGCCAGAGCCTGGTCAAAACAGGTGACCGCGGCCTCATACCGCTGCATTTTACGCAGCGTATATCCTTTTTCGAACCAGGCAGAAGCGAGTTTCGGGTCTTTGGCAAGGGCCTTGTCATACCAGAGAATCGCATCTTCATGCTTCCCGAGAGCATAATACGCCTTTCCTATATTCCCGAGAGCGGTCGTGTTGTCCCTGTCGGATTCAAGGTATTCGGTATACAGGGCAATTGCCTCGTCATATCGTCCGATTTTCATGAAATGATCGGCGTTCTCCAGGAGTTCATTCATATCAGTATGCTCGTATGGCTGATGTGCTTCAAATATTTTCCCGCATTCCTGTCCGGTTACAAAGACTTCTGGCACACTATGTCTGATCTACGATAATTCAATTTCAACAAACCGGTCTGCTCCCTCACTTTCGCCCTGTCCTGCCCCCGCATTATCTGGACTTGCATACAAATGTGCATAGTGACCGGCGAGTGGGCCACACGGAGAATCTTACCGGATGAGCAGGGCGCTTTTCTGCACCGGGAAGGTGTGATCGACATAACGGAAAGATCGGAGGGGGTTGCCGGATTGATACTGCAAACGATCAATACATTAAAAATTACGCACGGTATGAATTTCGAAGATATCGGAAGCATCGAAGATCTAGAGATAGTATCAGAAGAAATTATCTGGCAGAATTTTGAAAGGCTGGCGGCGTTCATCTTTGAAAAAAATGATTTCAGGGTTACGGTAAACACGGTAAAAACATGGAACAAAAAACGAAGGCAGTATGACGTTATCGCCAGGAAGAGCGACCAGACATTTCTGGTAGAATGCAAGAAATGGGCAGGCAATTACTACCGGTTATCAGCATTAAAAAAGGCTGTTGAACAACATAATGAAAGAACCACGTTTTATAATACTATCACCCATGAGGATGCGATCCCCCTCCTCGTCACCCTCATAGAAGAGGAGATACTGGTTTATGAAGGAGTTCCCCTGGTGCCTGTCCAGAAACTCAACTCCTTCATACACGAATTGGATAAGGACGCAGGAAGAAACCCTTTCTGGAATTATGAAGATTATGAAGATGACATGCCTTTACCTGATGATGTGCCAACCCAGTCATTTGATTTTTCAGGGCCATACGAATGAGAACTATGAGAACTGCAATCGGGAGAATCATATGCTGCAGAAAAAATCCTGAGCAGATGCCGGACACCTTACCTGAGGCATACTTACACGTTCCCTTCGAGTGTCGGGATGCGGCGGACAAGTTCTGCCCAGTCACTGCCGATCGACTTCCTGATGAGTTCCTTTACGCCGGCGAAAGCAGGAGCAGGCAGTACCATCTGCCAGATCCGGGTCATGTCCTCCCGATCGGCAGGCCCGATTAAGGGGTACAACCATCCCACCAGTTCCGCGAACCGTTCCTTCGGAATCTTGCTGGCCATGATACCGGTCGCCTTACCCTGTTCGGGCAGGGAGATCCGTTCCCGGAAGATCCGGTAGAGGTGGGTATCTTCCTTGAACAGGTGGATATTCATATGAAAACGGAATGCAGCTGTAGCCCGGGCGGTTTTCAGGGGGTCACGGGCAGCATACGAACGGTTCAGTTCTTCGAATGCCTCATCCAGGCCACGGTGATCTTTCACGTACGCCTCAGCAACCAGGGGGGCAACCGTCTCGAGGACGGGAAATATTGCTGCCTCTTCTCCCTGGGCATGCCAGACCAGGACTTCGTTGAAGAACCGGAATCGTTCTATGGTGGGATCGAGACCTTTCTTTCCCTGAGCCGCGTTCAGTGCAGCAGCATCGATACGCCCGAGATCATTCCTGAACGCATTGTGAAACACCCGTATTGCATCAAGAGGTTGTGCCATACAGTCTCACCATCCCCGCGTGTGCTTTTATAAGTATTCCCGAATTTCACATTTTGACATAAAGGTCCTGCACTCAAGGCCGGATTGCAGCATCAAAAAATCCCGGCGTGACCGGCTCTCATAATAAACTCCGCGGTGGCGTCGGTGATGTGGGTAGGGCACAAGGCCGGCATTCCCACTATACCGGGAATTTATGGAGTTCGTCAATGACGTTTCCGATACACTTCTCAAAATCGCCGTCCGAACAATCGATCGTTATATCGGCATACTTTTCATACAACGGGACCCTCTGGTTGTACATTTCACGAAGGCTCTGGCCTGCAACCAGGACAATTCCCCGTGTCGTGATATCATTGAGTCTCCGGACCATTTCCTCAAAGGAGATCTTCAGGTAAATAACAACACCATCCTTTTTGAGGTGTTCCATTGCTTTCTCGCTGAACACAACGCTGCCCCCGGTGGCAATAACTGCACCGTGACCGTGAAGCGAGAGTATCGTTTTTTCCTCGGTTTCCAGGAAAGCACCAATCCCTTCCTCATCAATAATTTCCTGCAGGAGCCTTCCGCTCGTTTCCTGTGCCACGATGTCAGTATCGGTAAAATTCCGTCCCAGGGTTTTTGCAAGGATTACCCCCAGGGTACTCTTCCCTGCGCCGGGCATGCCGATAATGACGATGTTTTTCATAGGGTTGTGCATTCTCCGTACTACATTTCAGCCGTTGATTGGTAAACAGTATTTTCTTCAGGAACTATCAAATGCATCGCTCGTGGTTTTATTGACCTGTGGCCCGTCATTCCCTGAGGGGTGTGTGCACATGAGAGGTCGGGGGATTCCAGAGCTTCAGATACTTCCAGGAAAAACGTTTTGCGAAATGAGAGATACCCCGGGAAGATAACAAAAGGACAAAAGATGCATCGGCCGGATCTCCCTATCCCGGTAGAAGAGGTTCGAAGGCCGGTCATACATGTTTCATGGCATCATCTGATAATCCTCAATCACCAGATCGACATTGGTACGACAGGCCTCCTGTATCTTCTCACCCCATATCATCCATGAATGCATGGCAGTCCGGGAACCAACACCGGGTAGTCTCAAAATCTGTTACAAAATCTGATTCGAAAGAAAGATTTTATAAAATTTCCCGGATAAGCCCAGACAGAACAGAGGAATATCATGCGGCAAATTACCGGCAGTAAAAAATACCAGGACGGGATCCAGGTGTTCTGGACCGATCAAGGAACCGATCTCAGTGATTTCTTCTCGTATGAAGATCTCGTTGACCAGAGGATCAATGCATTTGATCTCCTGAATAATCCACGGATCTACCAGGTGAACACGGCCAGCCACAAAATTGAATCGCTGGTAAGCGGGTGCAGTTTCGCAACGAAGACCTGCGAGGACGAGATTGTCATCACCCGCTTCTTCGATGCACCACGGGAGCTTGCCTGGCGGGTGTGGACCGAACCCGAGCTCGTAAAGGAATGGTGGGGGCCGAAAAACTACACATCACCTTCCGCCACAATCGACCTCCGGGTTGGCGGAAAGTACCTCTATTGTATGCGATCCCCGGAAGGTCGCGACATCTGGAGTACCGGTGTGTACCGGGAGGTTGCCCGGCCGGAACGGATCGTCTGCACGGACAGTTTTGCCGATGAAAAGGGCAACGTGGTCCCGGCAACGTACTATGGCATGAGCAGCGACTTTCCCGCAGAGCTGCTCGTTACCGTCACCTTCGATGTCCAGGCAACCAGGACAAAGCTAACCCTGCGGCACACCGGACTTCCCTCCGGCGACGTAAGCGATGCAACGAGGGCCGGGTGGAATGAGTCCCTGGACAAGTATGCCGGCATCCTGGCAGTAAACGTGTATAAGAACCAATAATAGCTGATGTCAATCCGGGCCCTTTACTGGCTCCGATTGATGTCTGATATGCGGAGAGGAGCCTTTTACATGCTCCGTTTAGCAAAGTCCCTGAAACGGGCTTATTTTGGCGAACAGACGATTTTATAGTACCCCCAAAGCTGGGTGAAATTCTTGAGTTCCGGAAGGATCGGCACCAAATGGCGAGCCATGGTCCGGATATGCTCTTTGACTACAGATAAGTGGCTTTTACGGAGGTGCTGAATAAAAATTTTATGGAGTTGGATTGGCAAACGGGAAGAGTAATGGGCGGGAATTATCGACGGAGAATAGATCTACGACGGAGGGGCAAATTCTGATCGTTTTTCGGAAAATGAGGCTGGAAAAATTCTGGATTCCTGTTGATGATCGATGTAAACGCAGTATGAGAATTATTACCTGGGCACCTCACCTGCTATTCTCCCCCATGGCTTCCTTCAAATATCATGTAACTATACTTTTTTTACGGAGAGTATAATCCGATTTTAAATAAATTCTCATTCATGTAAATTGCATTTTTCCCTATAAGTAAACAATTTGTTTACTTAGAATGGATCAGGTGAAAAAGCAGCCAGGAAAAAATTTCGATTTCCCTCGACTTTGAAATAATGGACTTTACGATTGCCCCATGTGTTATCTTATGCCTCTCTGATAACGGCCCATAGCAATGCATAGTGAGGACTGATAATGTCCTATTCTCTCCATCTTGAGAAACGAAGTGTTGCGTCCAAATAATCATTGCTAATGTATCCAATATTTAATAATCAACTATCACG
>Ga0187854_10003976_pt1 | contig 11424 bp, 8 predicted proteins | sample June2016WEW_6_15_FD_132445 | JGI IMG/M metagenome (GOLD analysis project Ga0187854, IMG submission 132445) | Peatland microbial communities from SPRUCE experiment site at the Marcell Experimental Forest, Minnesota, USA - June2016WEW_6_150 | ecosystem: Environmental > Terrestrial > Soil >...
CAGCCTGCGCTCCAGGTGGCCCCGCAGCGTGATGCGTGCCACGATCTCCTGCCCGAGATAGCAGCCTTTTTTCATGTTGATCGCAGCGTCGAGCCCCATTTCCATGGGCAATGTCCGGTCGGCAAGGTCGACGGCATCGCTGACGATGTGTTTTCGGAGACTCGCCAGCACCTGTTGCCCCGCGCATGGTGGGCACTCCAACCAGAGTTCCTCCGCGCAGGCATAGACCCAGAGATCGGATTCCATCAATCCCTGTCGCGTCAGCAGCGCCGCATAACACCCTGACCCGATTGCCAGGTTTTTGATGTCGTTCGTGAGCATGTTGTTCAAGAAACGCTGCCGGTCCCTGCCAGTGGCGCGCAGTTTGCCGAGAAAGCACATGTCCAGGACTCCGGCTTGCGCACACAACGCGTCATATTCCGCACGGGAATCGCCGAACAGAGCGGCAACCTCCCAGCCACAGTAGGATTCGAACGAGGCGCCGGCGGCGGATTCTATCTCGTACAAGGGCGTGGCAAACGGCATGGAAGACCCCTCCGATTTGAATATATTCTATCGGCCGGATCCCGATGGTACAATCCTGGCTAGTATGAGTCCCTATGAAAAACATGTATTCGTCTGCACGGGCGGGAAGGTGTGCCCCGTGGAGGGCGATTCCGTGGCCGTTCATGCGCGCCTGAAAGAGCTGGTACGCCAAGCTGGCCGTGAATCCGGCATTCGCATCAATCAGGCGGGTTGCATGAGCCAATGCGGCAGCGGACCGATGGTGGTGGTCTATCCCGACAACATCTGGTACTGCGGCGTTACGGCCGACGACGCGGAAGAGATCTTCCGCGACCACCTCATAGGCGGCAGGCCCGTCGAGCGCCTCCTGTATCATCCTCTGCAACCCGGAAGCAACAAGAAGGCCTGATCAGTCGGGCAGCTTCGAAAACTGAAATGCGATAAAGCGCATTCCGAGCACCATCCCCGAGGATGCCAGGAGGAATCCATGCCACCGCAGCATTCCGCTGCTCAAGCCTAGTGCAACGTACCAAAGGACGTTTGCGCCGGCACTCAGGCCTTCTCGGCTCAGGTAGGCCACCACAACCAATATCGTGCCGGCTGCCACAATCGCCAGCGCGCCGCTGAAGCGCGCCGCCACGTGCCGCCCTCGACCCAACGCCGGCCAGACCAGCGCCGGAAGAGCCAGAAAGGTCACGGCCCAATAAGGGCTGTACTGCAAGGAAATCGCCACGACAATCAGGAGGATCGCTACTGACGCCGCCTGCGAAAAAGCAAAAGTGCGCTCATGGGAGCGCGTCAGGTATCTCACGAGCAGATGCAGACCGATCCCAAAGAGCGCGGAGATCGCGACAACAGTGGCGAGCACTCCCCATGCGGGGTTGGCGAGAATTGGATCTTTGAAAGGCGCCGGATAAAAGCTTGTGTGCGGCAGCCAGTGCATGATCCGGCAAATCTGAATCATCGAATAACCCAGCATAAAAGGGACCAGCCAGGTCACGAATAATACTGTCTCCACTAACAACTTTTCGGCGCTGAGAAATCGCCGGCAGTTCCAACAACCGAAAACGAACATCATGAGCAACGGCAGAAAATCGAGATACAGCAGGACGCGCATGGCCCATCCCCGAACAAATTCATAGTCGCTCCAGGCGAAGGCTTCGTCCATCGTGAACGATGTTGAAGAAAGCCCGTCAATGGAGCGCAGGATGCGTTCCGCTGCCTGCCCATACGCCCCAATGCTGGCTGTCTTCAGGTTATCGATCGTGTCGTCTTGGGAATTGAGGATTGCGCGCGCTCGTGTAAGGTCCACGGACTCACTGCCAAGATTGATCGCGGGAATGCCGGCATTCAGAAACGGGCCCTGGTCAGCGAGCGACAGGGCAAACGCGCGCTGGATAAATTCCTGCCAGCCGGAAGGACCGACCACGCGCAGACCCTGGCACACCGCGGCTCGCCATGCGATAAGCCGGAGCCATAGAGGAGTGAAGCCGCCCAGTTGTCCATCTTCATCGAGCCGGAATTTGGACAAGTCGCCAATGCTCACTCCATCGAGGGAAAGGACAGCGGCAATGCGTTGGCGCTCGGGGTAATGAGTCGCGATGTCCGCAGCCCCAAGCTGGCCCCATTCCTCGCCGTCGGAGGCAATGAGCAAGAGGCTCCGGCGCGGCGGCGACTGCGCAAACACCCGCGCCAGCTCCAGCAGGACGCCTATCCCCGCACCGTCGTCCATGGCGCCCTGGAAGGTCGTGCGCGCCGTGTCATAATGCGCGACCACCGCGAGAATCTCGGGCGATGCTCCGGCTTTGAAGGCCAGAATGTTTCGTCCTGTCTGCCGGCGACCGGCAATTACGGTATCGAAATCGGATTCGCGCATATCATATTCAAGCCTCTTGAACGCGCCCAGAATGTCTGCTGCCGCCTGCCATGCCTCCAGGCTTCCCAAAACCCGTCTGGGATTGCGGGTGACAAATTCCTTCGTGGTCCGATACGCTTCGTCTGCATTGAAGAGGATTGCGGCACCGGACACCTGCAGATCGTTCTGCGATCCGGCGCTACCACCCCAGGGCGGTGTGCTCTGCCAGCACACAATCACACCAACCACGACAAGAAACACTATCCTGGTCTGTTTCGAATTCATGATAGGTGCGAGTCTAACACAGAAAGAAACCGCTGAGCGAAATTGGCAGGATCAGAATCGGGGGCGCGGCGGTCCCAGGACGGCTGTTTCGGACAGGATCCTAGATCCCCAGTATTTGGCTGAACACATCGTGAAAATCGTAGAGCCCTTTTTTGCCTGCTATCCATTTGGCTGCTAGGATCGCTCCTTCGGCGAAACCCTGTCGATTGCGGACGCGATGTTCCAACAGAATCGTGTCGGCCTCGCTGTCGAAGCCTACCGTATGGATGCCTGGCATGAAACCCGCGCGCGTACTGCCGATGGCGAACGTCCTGCCGGAAAAATGCGAGCTCATGATCTCTGCAAGCCGAATGGCAGTCCCGGATGGGGAGTCCTGCTTGGCACGGTGATGCTGCTCGGTCAAAAACGGATCGTACTGCGGCAGCTTTCCCATGAGTTGAGAGGTGCGCTCAACGATTTCCCAAAACAGGTTCATCCCCAGCGAAAAATTGGCGCCATAAACCATGCCGATTCCGAAATCGGCGACGACGCGTTTCACACTGTCGATAGCATCCATCCAACCGGTGGTGCCGACCACCAGATTGACACCCAGACGCGCCGCCGCTTCGACATTCGGCAAAACTGCATCCGGCTGCGAGAAATCAATCGCCACCTTCACTCCCTTCATGGCGGATGCCGTGATGCCTCTGCCTCCCACGTTGCCAAAAACGTCGAGTTTCGGTCCAACTTCCCAGCCTTCGTGCAAGGCGAGGACTTCGACGAGTTTCCCCATCTTGCCATACCCGAGCAGCGCGATTTTCATACAGCCTCCAAAAAACAAGGGGGACTATCGCCGGGGATGGGCAGATAGTCCCCCTGCATATCCGAGATATGCGCCGAAGCTAGAAGGTCTTGTCAGGATGAAGGGATTTGGCTTTCGCCATCAGCTGATCCTTGGTCTCCGCGTGATTCGGGTCTTCGACACAAGCGTCCACGGGACACACGGAGACGCATTGCTTTTCATCGTGGAAGCCCACGCATTCCGTGCATTTGTCCGCAACGACGTAGTAGTACTCATCGGAAAGGGCCGGGAAAGTCTGGCCGTTGAGTTCATACTCCTCACCGCCGGCATAAATCGCTTTGTTGGGGCACTCGGGTTCGCAAGCGCCGCAGTTGATGCATTCTTCATTGATCTTGAAAGACATGGTATTGGGTCCTCCGCTATTTTAAATAGAATTGAACTTCTTCGACTAGCCGATTACTCGGCATCGATCGTGATTCCCGCCCGGCGATTCGGACAGACAAGCCTTCACCGCAACTAGTTCGGAGAATTTCGCACGATAATTTAGTGGTTTTTCCGCCAAATTCAAGCGCGAAATTTAATTTTAGACCTTTTAGTCCAGAAATCAATCATTTAGCGCGATGTTGCGGAAACTCGAGCCTGTGTATAATGGCGGGCTTTGGGGCCGAAATCAAACAAGCGGCGCCCGCGGATGTCAGAGGAAGAAATGCCGGAAGCGGTTCTCGAGCCAGAACAGCCGGTTTCCCCCGGCGCTCGAAATGCAACGATCGCATTTGCAGGCGGCCTTGCCGTGCTGTCGATTGCCTTTGCATTTTACCTTCACCTGCTCGCTGGGATCTCAAGGCGGCCGGACGTTTTCCCTTACTTTTTCACGGTGTTACTGCCTGCCGCCCTGGTCCACACGGCTCTCTATCTGCTGCTTGTTCTTGGTTTTAAGATCCAGGCACGCGGAGCCCTGATCTTCTGGAGCCTCTCTGCGGCAGTGCTGCTGTCATCGGGCGGTTGGGCGCACACTGAGGCTTTCCTCCTGATCATCACCTTCGGTTTTGTGGTTTGCAGGATCGGCGGGATCTTCGCGCGAAAATTGTTTCCACAGGAGTCACAGGGCTGGGCCATTTCCATCGCCCTTGGCGCCCTCTCTCTCTCCGCGGCCGGCGCATTTCTGGCGTGGATGCACCTGTTCACATGGTGGGCGCTTGCGTTGTTGATTGTACCCATGCTCGCCCCGAGTCTGCTCCCGGGCGCCACGGGACTGCGTTCCGAAATCCGGGACGGCTGGAGAAGCTTTGTTTCGACGTGGGACGTACCCCTGGCGTTGTTCCTTCAAGGATTGTTTCTTCTGGGAATCTACACTTTTGTTGCGGCCCTGGCGCCCGAGACCAACTCCGACGCGCTGCGTTTCTATTGGCCGTACATGCAGCTTTTGCGCCACTACGCCGGCTTCTTTGACGCGCCCCAACAGTGGGTCTATGTCATTCCGCAGGCTGGAGTGACGTATGGCGCGGCGGTCCTGATTCTCCTGGGTAAGAACGCTGTTCGGCTGGCAATGCCGCTGATATGGGCCGTGCTGATCGGGATGATTGTGCGGCGCGGAACCCATGCACCCTCGGGCCTCAGGTATGCAACCGCTCTCGTGATTGCATCAAGCCCGGTGATTCTATGGGTGGCTGGCTCCCTCATGCTCGATGTCTTCGTCTCCATCACCGTGGTGACATTGGCACTGCTCTGCGTGGAGGGCAAGAAGCCCGGGTCGATCACGTTTTGGGCTGCGGTTGGCGTGTGCGTGGGAATGGCATGGGCGGCCAAATATTCCACCCTGGCATACGCCGCGCCACTGGTGGCGATCGCCGGCTTCCGCAGTTTCCGCGCGCGGGGCTTGATGAAGACGCTCTACGGTTTTTTGTTGGCATGCGCCGCCGCACTGACCACGCTGATCCCCTGGCTGGTGCGCTGCTACCGCCAGACCGGCAACCCGGTCTTCCCTTTTCTTCTGAGAGTCTTCCCTTCTTCTCTCTGGCCGCGCGGCGTCGGATTCGCCAACCTCGACACCTTCAGACTGCCGCCGGGATGGCGTGGCTGGCTTGCATGGCCCATCGACCTGACTTTCAGCACGAGCAGATTTGTTGAAGGCGCCGATGGCAAGCTGGGTCTCGGGCTGCTCGTGCTGCTGGTCCTGCTGGTTCCCATCTTCTGGAGGGGTCGCGGCTCCGCCCGAGCCTTTGCAGTCAGCGGAATCATGGCAACCGCTTTCCTCTGGACGCAGACCGCGTACATTCGCTATTGGCTGCCCAGCTTGTGGCTCATGGCGTTGGCCCTGTGCCGGACCCAGGAAATCAGGATCCGGTCGTCCTCCGCGCGCGCGGCAGTCAGTGCCCTGACGTTCCTGATCCTTCTTGCACAGCTGCTCTCAAGCATGTTGAATTATTGGCCGGATCCTCGCGGATGGCCGTGGAAAATATACGTCAACAACATCACCATGCAGACCTTCGTGGGACAGCGGTTTGGTGAGATCGAGTGCTTTTGGGATCTGGGCAAAAGTTGGCCAAGGACCTGGTTTACGGGGTGGGACGCCGTGGGTTACCTGCAGCTTTTGCCGATGGAAACAACGGTGTGGGAGTTGTCACTCCATGCCTTGGAGCCTCGCGCTCGGGTGCAGTATCTCAGCTCTTCCCGATGCGCGTATTGGGTGGTTCAAGAGGACGATGAGGACGCCTTTTGGTTCAAGGCAGAGGGCATCTCCCAGTTCTTTTGGAAGGAGACAAACCTGGTTGTGCGTGCGGGGCCGCTGTGCGTCTACCGGATGCCGTCTGCGGAGGAAGCTTTGCGGGATTTCGATTCACGGGCCGCACCTGGAACGGATCTGCTGTTGGACGGCGGCTTCGAGAACGGAAAGGATGGAAAGCTCAAATTCTGGAGACCCGAAGGAGATGCGGGATGGATATCCCCAAACGTCGAAGCGGTGGAGGGGCGTGGCTGCGCTCGGGTTGGCCCCATGGGCGAAATGAGACAGGATGTCCCTTTGCCGCCGGGGGTTCACAAAGTGGAGTTCGTTGCGAGCTTGCGTCCGGCTCGATATAATGAGCCCACTACGATTCGGTATGATCTGAACGTCGTCGGCTATGAGCAGGACCCGGCGACCATTCCCCCGGAGAAGCAGAGACTTCCCGATTATAGCTTGCCGGGCAAGCAGGTAAAGCTCGCGGTCGTCGGTCCATGGCAAACATCTCGTGCCGTCATTTCAATCCCGAGCCTCGCGAGGTACATTGCCGTGACCTTCAACGGGACCAAAGAGCATGGCGACACGTGGATCGATTCAGTCCATCTTTACGTACGCTGAAGCGCGCCTCCGGGATAGGAAACAGGGGCGCGGCGGTCCCAGGTCGGCTGTTTCGGACTGGCAAGACCGATTGAGACGATTGTGATTCCGACGTTTTTGGCTTTCGCCTTCTATTTTCGGAGCAGGTAAGAACCCATGATTGACGGTCAGAAGATCGCGGTCGCGATACCAGCCTTCAAGGTCGCCAACCTGATCGGATCCGTCCTTGCGCGGATTCCTGCTTGTGTGGATCGCGTGTATGTCATCGATGACGCATCCCCCGACGGTCTTGCAGAGGTGGTGGAAAAGCTGGCAGATCCACGAGTGCAGGTCCTGCGTCACGCTAAGAACCAGGGGGTGGGCGGTGCGACTATTCGAGGTATGCAGGAAGCACTGCGGGACGGCCATGACATCGTCGTCAAGTGCGACGGCGACGGCCAAATGGATCCTATGGATATCCCGCACCTGCTGCAGCCCCTGCTGAACGGCTCCGCGGACCATGCCAAGGGGAGCCGCTTTTACCATTTTCGCGCGCTCAATACGATGCCAGCTTGGCGGTTCGCCGGAAACGTGGGACTCACGTTTCTGACCAAGCTCGCATCGGGGTATTGGAATGTACTCGACCCGGTGAACGGCTTTCTGGCCACGCGCGCGGATTTGCTCCGGAGCATCCGGCTCAGCAAGGTCTCTCGCCGTTTCTTTTTCGAAACCGATCTCTTGATCCGCTTGAACATCGCGGAGGCACGTGTTGCCGACGTGCCTTTGCCGGCCCGCTATGGAAGTGAGATCAGCACTCTCTCCGTTCCGCGCGCGCTTTTTTCCTTTCCGCCGCGGCTGCTGGCCGGCCTGATACGTCGGATTTTTTGGCGTTACCTGTTCTACGACGTATCTCCGATCGCGATCTTTGCCATACTGGGGACATTGTTGCTCGGCTTCGGAGTCGCCTTCGGTTCTTACGAGTGGGCCAAACATGCTCTCTCCGATGTTCCTACCCCCATTGGGACCGTGATCCTCGCTGCGTTGCCGACCATCCTCGGCTTCGAGCTGCTCCTGCAGGCGATTGTCCTGGATATCCACAATACGCCGCGGCCGGGAGGCCCGCCGCCGCGCAGAATCTCAATAGAACAGTAAGCGAAATTGAGGACGTCTCCCTTTTTCGCCATCCCCTCTCAAGTCTGCCGAGATACTACCGGCGAAAAAGGGAGACGTCCTCAATTTCGTAGTATACTGCTCGCCCGTGGTGAGCTGGATTATCGCGCATGTTCCCTGAATCCGTGCCGATCTCGAGGGCGTTTTCTGGATTTCAAATGAAACTCTCGGTTGTGATCCCAGTCTATAACGAGAAGAACACCATCCTGAAGATCCTGCAGATAATCCGGGAGATCGATCTTCCCAAGGAAATCATCGTCATCGACGACTTCTCGACCGACGGCACGCGAGCGCTTCTGGCGGACCTGGCTCCTGCCGACGATCTGAAAATCATTCTTCAACCTGCAAATCAGGGAAAGGGAGCCGCACTGCGCCGGGGGTTCGCCGAGGTATCCGGTGATATTGTCGTGATTCAAGATGCAGACCTTGAATACGATCCGGCTGAGTATCCCGCCCTGATTCAACCCATTCTTGCCGGCAAGGCAGACGTCGTCTACGGATCCCGCTTCCTTGGCGGCCCACATCGTGTTCTCCTGTTCTGGCATTCGGTTGGCAATCGCATTCTGACCACGCTTTCCAACATGTTGAACGACTTAAATCTCACCGACATGGAAACATGCTACAAGGTCTTCCGTACGGAAGTGCTTCGAAAGATCAAGTTACGAGAAAACCGCTTCGGATTCGAGCCCGAGTTCACCGCAAAGGTTGCCAAAGCCCGATGCCGTATCTACGAGGTTCCGATTTCATACCACGGTCGCGACTATGTTCAGGGCAAAAAGATAGGGTGGAAAGACGGAATCGCGGCTATCTACTTCATCATCAAATATCGGCTTTTCGACTAAAATCGGCATTACAAGGAAACGGCTGAACCCTATGCCAAGTAGATTCTCAAAGGCGCTCTCTATCGCTCTCTGCCTGTCATCGCTCTTGTTCATGCTCCATGCTTCGGGTGTTATAGGAAGGAATATCGGTCTCTATCAGGATGGGCTTTGGGATTTCTTTCCCGCGGTAGGCATGCTTAAGGCTCATTCCATTTCAGGTCCTCAGGAGATCAAGATATTTGGCTACCCGCTGCCGCTTGTAAGTGGCCCCTATTCGGGCGCCCTAAAGATTTGGATCCTGGCGCCGCTTCTGGCGCTATTGGGGACATCGCCTCAGGTTGTTCTTGCTCTGAATGTTCTGTTTGGCCTGATCTATCTGCTGGCCCTTTACTGGGCTCTTCTGCCGGTCGTCGATAAGACATGGGCTTCTCTGGTTTTTCTGCTCCCTCTTATCGATGCAAACTACTTGCTCACCGCGCCGTTGGATGATGGCATATTTGTTTTCCAATATATATTCATCAGCCTGGCGATAGGAGCACTGTTCAGGTATTTGAGAAATTATCAGCTCAAATATTATTGGATGGCCTGGTTCTTTTCCGGGTGCATTCTGGCTCAGAAGCTTACTTCAATTCCAATTGTAATAAGCTTTGCGATTATTATCATCATACTATCCTGCAGGCAATTCTTCCGGGTAGCAGGTTCACTGGGAATTAAGCGGGCAGTCATTCGCTTCGTTGCGTTTCCAGCAGCGTTGTTCTTGGTTCCGTTGCTTCCTCACTTGATTTACTTCCTCAAAAGCGGCCTCCATGACCTGTATGCCATGACCGCAGATGGCCGGCGCGCCCCCTACTTTTCCGCTCTCAGTTATAGCGTTTCTTTCTTTGGCAGAATGTTTGACGGGTCAGACTGGTATCGAAGGATTACCCTCGATACCGCGTTTGATTTAGCTGTGCCTCCTTATTGGGCGATAGCCGGGATCGCGATTATCTCATGCTCCTTTCTCCTTTATTTCACTTCTAACGACGACAAGAAATACGGAAGATATACCATGGTGTGCATCGGGCTGGGCACCTGCAGCTTTCTCTTGTATCCGGCCTTCAGAGGGCTGGATCGACCATGGCACTTCTACGTATTGGCGCCGACATTTATCTGTTGTTGCGCCATCGCTGCTGCCAATTGTTTGTCTCATTGTCTGATTGCATTCAGGAGTTTCGGGAGAATTGTCGTTTTCCTATTTTCAATTGTGTTTTTATTGGGGGTTGCTCTGAGTGCGTCGCACGGCATCCGAATGCTGAATGCGGTCGATGCATATAAGGGGGCATGTTTAACCTCCCCGGCCGTTTACGACATTTATAAGGCAATTGCTGCATCCAACGTCAAAACGGTTTACACGATAAACTACTCTTTGGCCTATTCGTTCTACGTATTTTCAAAAGGATCCGTCAGGGTGGAAGATGTGGCATGGACCGACTTAACTCGCGAGAAAATCGAGGAGCTTTTTCAAAAGACCAAAATGGATCCAAAGGCGGCGATCGCCTGCCGGTACTGCGGCAACAACGATTGGGATCCCAGCTGGATTCGTTGGCTTAACCGGGAGCCGCAGATCTTCGACATCATGAGGCGGCTGGAAACTGAAGGCTCAACCCTGAATGTGGTCCACCGCAGAGACAGCCGGCAAACGGAGTTCCTTCTGATCACCGCCAATCACAGCAAGTAACCTGCGCAGAGCCCCGCAGGGGGCGGCGCAGGAAATTGTATGGTGTAAATCCCATATGCACTGGCATACCATCGCTGCCGCACGTGGACTTAGATCTAGACTTTGACGTGGACATGGACTGCCTTGCCCGACGTAAACTTTCGCAAGCTTGATGTCTACCCGGCAGCTGTCCGTCAAGATACTCTCACAAATGTGTCGACTACCAGAACGTCCAGGCCCAAGACTAGATCTAAGTCCATGTCCATGCCCGGGATGTAGCTCAAGTTAGTCCGGCGATGTTGCCGGAGCCGTGGCCTGGGTCCGACTCTCACTTGACGCGGACGGTTACATTCGCCTCGATCCACTTGTTCGGATTCACGGGGTTTGTTTCGCGGATTCCGATGATGTGATACAGCCCTTTTTGGCTGTCGGCACCGACGAACACTCGCGCACGCTGTTGGAAGTCCAAATGCCAGTTAGTAACCGGAGGCATAAGTCTCCCATCGATCGTATAGAGCATGTCAACCGCCAATGCCTTCATGCCGGTCACCTGATACTCGATGCTGTCGTAGCCTGGTCGCACTTCCGCAAGCGAGGCATGGAGCTGCACGCCCTCGACCTTCAATCGATTAGGCCAACCGCCGGGCGCCCACGATGCCAACGTCGTCTTTTTGAGCTTCTTGAGTTCAATGGTGCGATCCTCAATCACATCCTGAGAGTGATTCTTGTCAAGCCGAGCACCATAATCTGGAAACTCAAAACAATAGAAATTGCCGTCTTTGAGAAACACCTCGAGATCCAGCAGCTCGTTCCGGTTCGATATTCTAAACACTGAGATCGAACGGTTGTGATACAGGAGGCGGGGCATAAAAAGCACGTACAAGTCCGGGTTGGGAAGATCCTGGGGCAGACCTAAGAAGTAAAATCGGGCGCCGGCAGGCACTTCCGGATACCATGCGACAAGGCGAGCGACGATCCCATTGGCTTCGGATCTTGCGTTGGTGTTGTAATCCTGGG
>Ga0187854_10003977_pt1 | contig 11422 bp, 7 predicted proteins | sample June2016WEW_6_15_FD_132445 | JGI IMG/M metagenome (GOLD analysis project Ga0187854, IMG submission 132445) | Peatland microbial communities from SPRUCE experiment site at the Marcell Experimental Forest, Minnesota, USA - June2016WEW_6_150 | ecosystem: Environmental > Terrestrial > Soil >...
ATCAGGTCCTCCTGCACGCCGGACAGATCCAGGCTCGCCACATCGTGGCTTTCCCCATCGGTGGGCCTGTCATGCTGCCGCTCCCCGACCACCACAATGGCGACATCGGCCCCTTTGGCAGCCCCCACGGCTTCGGCGAACCCGCTCTTGTCCGTGCCCGTAATCTCGCAGCCGCGCACGTGGGTGACTTTGGTTTGGGGTGAAACCACCGCCTTGATTCCCTCGATCACGGTCGTCACATGCTGCAAAACCTTCTTCGGCGAATAGTCACCCAGTTGGTTCCTCACGTCGTCCGCGTTGGGGCCGATCACCGCCACCGATTTCAAATCCTTCTTGAGCGGGAGCAGGTTCTTTTCATTTTTCAGCAGCACGATCCCTTCGCGGCCCGCGCGCAGAGCCAGATCTTGATGCGCCTGCGAGTGCATGACTTGGACGGCGTGGTCCACATTGACATAAGGATGCTCAAAGAGCCCCAGGCGGAACTTCAGCTCCAGAACCCGGCGCAGCGCGCGATCCACCAGCGCCATCGGGACTCGCCCCTCCTCCACGCTCTCGACCAACGGCCCCATATAGGCGGGCTCGTAGGTTATGTTCAAATCAACTCCGGCTCTCAAGCCCAGCAGGCCGGCTTCCTTTTGGGTGGGGACGATGTGCTCATAGAGCAAGGTCCCGAAGCCGCCGCCCTCGCTCTCGACGACTCCTTGGAAACCAATCTCCTGCCGCAACACGTCGTTCATCCACTTCACCGAGGCGTGCGCCGGCACATCCTCGATTTCCGGGTAACCCGCCATCACCCCGAGGCCCCCGGCTTTGGTGATCGCCCCGATCCAGGGCGGCATATAGTTCTCGCGCAAGGAACGGTCCGAAACCTCAATCGCGCCCCGCTCCAGGCCGCCCGCGGGTTCGCTTTGCGTGGGAAAATCTGTCAACACGGCGATGACCTTGTCCGGGGCGGCGATGTCGGAACCCTGCGTGGCGCGCACGATGGTCTCGCCGAGGCGCATATAAAGGTAAGGATCTTCGGTGTAAGCTTCTTCGTTTCGCCCCATGCGCGGATCGCGATCCACTTCCATCACCAGCGTGGAGAGCAGGTGGATTCCGACCGCGCGCGCCTCCGCCGCGGTCGCCGCGTAGATCGCCTTGACCAAATCCAGGTCGAAGGAACTGCCCACGGCCAGGCCCTCCGGGAAGACCGTGCCGCCCGGAAACATGGCGCCATGCGTGCCTTCTTCGTCCTCCATCACCGGTATCTTCAGGCGCGTCTGCGTGAGCGCGATCTTCTGCAACTCGTTGAAGTATTCAGCCTGCTGGCGGGCGCCTTCGTGGAGAATCTCATTGGCGAGGGTGAAAAAACCGCAGGCCGGCCCGATTTCCTGGGTATAGGTTCCCGCCGTGAATTTCCGGCACGCCGCCGTCTTCGCGGGGATGTTCTTTCCGAGTTCCTCAACATAGACGCAAGGCAAATTGAGCTGCCCGACTTTTTCCTTGAGCGTCATCCGGCTCATAAGGTCCTCGATTCGCGTCTGGATGGGCTGGGTCGGATCCTGATAAACGGGCGTGTTCGCGCCGGGTTGCGCGATTGCCGCCGTCAAGAGCAGCAGCGGAGCCGCAACGAGCAGCACGCCCAGTTGATCGAGCAACCTGAAGGCCTTTCGGGGTGCCGGCACGCGCCTTTTGGCCGGCGTGATGATCGAGAACGAAGTATTGGAGTTCATGGTCTGGAGTGCACGGCCCATGTCATGTGACTGTGTCACCCTCCTGTCAAGATCAGACCCGAGGCGCGAACGCGTTGGCGTTCCTCCACGGAGGGCTGAGCTGCGGCTCGGCCCAAACTGGGACTGGGTTGCGGTCGACGCGAATCGGTCTCCTGCGAAGATGGGGACACGCGGCAGCGTGTCCGTACCAGATCAATCCCAAGGTCCGGTACGGCCGCGTGCGACTCGGCCCCGAATGGGACGGCGCAGGAGTGCCGCCCTACCGGCTTGGAAAACCCAGTTTAACCACCGATGGGCACAGATGGACACGGATGAACTTCTTGCCGCGAAGGAACGCAAAAAACGCAAAGAGTAGCTTTTCCATCTCTGCGATCTTTGAGTTCTTTTGCGGCGAAACAAGTCGGCGGCCGTAGCGGTGGCTCGGTACCTGCACGATAGAACAGGGCTGAGCTGCGACTCGGCCCACTTCTACGGACGCGGCGCAGCGCGTCCCGGATTTGGCGTGCGGTGGGTCGTGGTCCCCCGGGCCGCGACTGCGACCACAGGCCGCACACGATAACCGCTCGCCCGGCAGTCGAGCAGCCACCTTCCCAAGCGGCCGTAGGCTGGACCAGCACGACACGGGAACTTCGGATGCGGGAACTTCGGTTTGCGTTCGCGAACCGGCTTGGTAGCCTCGCACCCGTCTGGCCATGCGAATCCCGCTGTCATGGATCCAACCGTCCGCCGGCGCCCGCGCCCACCCGTCCGCGCGCGCGTGTCCGGCGGCCACCTTGCCTGCTGCCGCCTAATCCTATGTTCCATTCCCCCTCCGGCTCCGGTCGCAGTTTCTTCACGGCCTTCACGGATCTGCGCCGGCTGCCGCGCGGCTTCTGGTTCTGCATCGGCGCGTTTGTCGTGGATTCCAGCGCCTATTTCGGCGTCCTGACGCTGATGACCACCTACCTGTCGGGCGACCTCGGCTGGGGTGACGCGAGAGCCGGGATCGCCGTGTCGGTCTTCACGATGCTGGTGACGCTGTTCATGCTTGGCGTGGGCAGCGTGGCGGAGTCGTTCGGTTTGCGCCGGGCGATTCTGTTCGGGCTGGTGGCGGCCACGGTGGGACGCGTGCTTTACAGCCTGGCGCCTTCGCTGCACCACGGTCTGGGCGTCGTTTTTCTGATCCTGGGCGCCCTGGTCATCGTCGCCGCCGCCGAAGCCATCCTGCAGCCGGTCTGTTATTCCGGCGTCAAGCAATACACGGACGCGAAGACGAGTTCGATGGGCTACGGCCTGATTTACGCCGTCATGAACCTCGGGATCGTCGGCATCGCCACGCTTTCCTCGTGGGCGCGGCCGGCCGTGAACGATCTGCAAAAAGGCCTGACCGGCCGGCACGCCGGCGAGGCACTGCTGCAACCGCTGGCCGGCGCCACCGGCAGCGGCGTCCAGGCGGTGAACTGGCTGTGCGTCGGCATCACGGCCCTGACCTTCGTCGGCTTCGCGCTGTTGATGACGCGCCGCGTGGAGGCCGCGAAACTCCGACCCGATCTTCCCGCCACGAACCCCGCCGGCCCGGGAATTCCTTTCGCTGACCGATTGGGGCGCTACTTCACCGAAGGCCCGTTCCGCAACCGGCGCTTTCTCTTCTTCATCTTCATGCTGCTGCCGGTGCGCACGATCTTCGCCCACCAATGGCTCACGATGCCGTCCTACATCCTCCGCGCCTACGACCAGGACGTCGCTGACCACATGGAATGGCTGGTGAACTGGATCAACCCGATGATCATCTTCATCGGCGTGCCCATCACCACCGCGCTGACGCGACACATCAATGTCTATAAAATGATGGTCATTGGCTCGTTCGTTTCGGCGGTGCCGACCTTCCTGCTCTGCTTTGGCCCCAACCTGCCGCTGCTGATCACGAATTTCGTCTTGTACTCCATCGGTGAGGCGCTGTGGTCCGCGCGGTTCCTGGAATACGCCTCCGAGTTGGCCCCACCCGGCCGCATCGCGCAATACATGGGCCTGGCGCAAATCCCCTGGCTGCTGGCCAAGGGCACCACCGGTTTCTACTCCGGTTTCATGCTGGCGAAATTCTGCCCGGCCGACACGCCGGCGGCGCAGTTGCACACGGGAACGATGTGGTTCATCTACGGCTGCATCGCGCTGGCGTCGCCCCTTGGTCTCTGGCTGGCCCGCAAATGGGTCATGGCCGGCCTGCAAACCAAACCGGCGAACGCCGCCACGCCTGACCAACCCGCCGGCGATGCAACCCCGGCGTAAACTCGTCCTCGCCGCAGGTTGCGCCGTGGCGGTCCTTCCGGCCGCGGCGCGCGGGGGAAACGGATGGTGCGCGCTACAGGACTTGAACCTGTGACCCCTTCCGTGTGAAGGAAGTGCTCTACCACTGAGCTAAGCGCGCCCCGAAAAGCCGGCCAGGCTATGGAACGGGATGTGGCACCGCGTGTTGCCCGCCAGCGTGGCACTCTGTTGTCACACCCGCCGCGACTCCGACGTGGTTTCCACACCAACGCGGCCGAAACTGTAAAAGGTCTCTACCGCCGCGGCAAGATTTTTTGGCTCGCCCACCAGCGCAACCACCGCCGCGTCTTCATCTCCCTCGAAACCGACGACGAGGCTATCGCGATCCAGCGCGCCCGTCACTTTCTCGCCCACCCCGACCTCAACCCCTCCGCCGGTCTTCACGGCGACATCGCCGCCTTCCTCCAACACCAGACCACTACCGGCCTTTACTCCGCCGCTTCCGCCGACAGCAAGGGCGCCATCCTGCGCAAATTCGCCCGCTGGTCCGGAGTCGATTCCAGCAAGGACGTCAGCAGCCACATGGTGACCGAGTTCTACGAAGCGCAGCGGTCTGCCGGACTCCAAGAGGTCTCTGCTCAGACCTACGTGTTCTGCCGGCGCGCGTTTTTCGGCTGGTGCGTGGACCAGCGGATTATTCGCGAGAACCCGGTTATCGGTGTCAAACTCGGCCGGGTCACGCCCAAGGCCCGCACCCTGTTTTGCACCCGCGAGGAACGCGACTGCATCATCGCCGCCGCGCCGGACGACTCGCTGCGATTCGTGTTCTACTGCGGATTTCATGCGGGTCTGCGTAAGAACGAGATCATCCAATGCCGACCGGACTGGTTCAACCTCGGCCTCGGGACGCTGACCGTGCCGGTGCGAACTGAGACGTTCCGGTCGAAGAACTCGAAATCGCGGACGATTCCGCTGACGTCCGAGTTCCAGCAATTCCTGAAAGAATACGGCCTGCAGTCTCCGTTCATGCTGCGGCCCGACGTAAAGCAGGGACACAGTTTGTTCCGTTACGATTACGACCGGCCGTTCCATGCCTGCGTTAACGCGGTTGGGCTGCCGTGGGTGACGAGCCACGTGATGCGGCACACCTTCGCCAGTCTGCTGGCCAGCGCCAGCCGGAGCATCTACAAAGTCGCGCTTTGGTTGGGCGACACGGTCGAAACGACCCAGCGTCATTACGCCAAGCTGTTGCCTGTGGACCACGACATCGAGTTGGATTGACCGCGCAAGATGTGTGATGAAGTGGTTGGCAAGCCTTGCAGTCGCGCGGAGCACACTCGATCGGGGCAGGGTAGTCGTCGCGGAGCGGGATGTTCTTCAAGGGAGCTCGTCGAGGCAGAGCTTTTGCTGAGAGCGTGTACGAAAACTCACTTTCCCTTTGACCGGGCAAGGCGACGGAGCATGAGAGGTATCATGGCAATGTAACGCCCAAGGGCGTGATGCAGCCTTGCCAGTTCTCGTGGCGGGAGCAGGAAATGATGAGTCCTGCCTCTGGCCTCGGAGCTGGCGGTCATAGCCGGTAAAGTTCCAAGCCAGCCTCGCGCAGCTTCTTGGGCAGATTCACGATGGCATCCAGATCAAACTTCCGAATGTGCTTTGGAATGTCCCGCCACGGAATCAGCCAGGGCGAGCGTTTCTGCGGTATATCTTTCTTCTCGGCATAACGCCAGCCCAAGGACAACCGTTCCACGTTCCAGCGGCCGTGCTCGATCTCCGCCAGCCGACGGATGCCCTGCGAGCCCACCAGTTGCGTCATGCTCAACGGACGCCCCCGGCTTTGCCGGCGACTCAACGGGCGCACGCCCAAACTGTGGTCCAGCAGTACCTTCTCCCAGTAGGCGACTTGATGGTAATTGGACTGCTTCAGCGAGTCCGCCAGCGACTCCCAAGGCTGCAAGGCGTCATCCCTGGGCGTGGCGAATCTCATGTAATCCTCGTGGGCCATGCGCGCCGCCTTCTCCAGACCCGCGAGCGCCGCCGGGGCCAGCGGCAGGTCGTCAATCTGAAGGAAAGCCCGGATCGTCATGGCGTCCAACGGCAGGCGCACCAGCCCCGCCTGGTCCTGCCAGAGAGGTTCGACCGCCCGCCGCTCCGCCGGAACCGCATCACATTCGATGAAGCCCACCTTTGCGCCAAGAGCGAGCGCCACGGCGTATTCCACCTTCGAGATGTCGCCGCCGGCATAACTGAGGAGTTTGACTCGTGCGGGCGCCACCCCGGCGGCGATGAGGTCCGTCCAACCCTGCAGCGGTTCCAGCGGAGTGAAATCAGTTCCCGTGGTTTCGAAGAGCCCCGCCATCCGCTGCTTGTCAGCAGTGACGCCCACCGGCAAACTGCCCGGCACATAACCGAAGACGCGGAGCCGGCCCTTTGAGCGGGCGGCCATTTCGCCAGCCAGTCCGCTGATGCCCATGCGTGTGCCTCCGGCCAGGAGAGTGAGGGTCAATCCGTCGAAGGCCCGGCGCAAGCGGGGTCGCAGCGTGTTGATGGCCGGCTGCACTGCCGGCGAACAACCACCCGAGATGATCACCACGGAATCGGCTTCGCCCAGATGCGGCCGGCCTTCCTTCCACGAGGCCTTTCTTTGCAATTCCGCCAAGGCATCGGCGTCGTTCATGTGCCCGGCCAACGCGAGCAGCAACAACCGCTCGAACCAGTCGAAGCCCGCGAGCTTCTCGCGGATCACGGCAAGGTGCTGCACCGTCTCGCGCGTGCGCAGCAAGGCGCGGCCCGCCGCGCAGGGCTGTGGGGAAGGGCCGCCGCTGGCGGTGGGATGGACGCAGAGCGTGATGACTTTCGCCAGCGAATGCAACGCCGCAAACGGCGCCTCGGTGAGCAATTGGAACACGGCCAGACTCGACCAGGCGACCGGCAGATTCACGCCGGCGGCGATCTCGCGCCGGCAGCGATCCATCGCTTGAAGGATCACCGGCTTGGCCAGGTGTACCGGTGCCTCCGTTTGCTGCCGCGCCACCTCGAATTCCAGGAACCGGCTTACGCACAAGGGTTCCGTGTGATCGGCGAGAATCGCCTTTTGGAAACAGTTGCCGGCGCTGAGGTTGTCGCCGCGCCGCGCATGGGCTTCGGCCAGCGCGCACAGCGTCTCCGCGTCCACGGTGGAATGCTCACAGGCGGCCTCCAGCGATCGAAGTCCTTCGCCGAATTCCTCGCTCTCCGGATTGCCCCAATGAATCTCCGTGAGCACGATCCCGCGAACCCGCTCCACCCCGGGGTTGTGGCTGTGGCGGAATGGGGCCAGAACCGAGAGGGCTTCGGCATGGGCGCCGATGCTCAGGGCCAGTTCGCCGATGCGGATGGCCAGTTCCTCGTTGTGCGGTTCGCACTGCAGCACGATGCCCAAGCGGTCCAGTTCATGACGCACTTCGTCGGGCGTGTGCCAGGCGCCCTGGTGCGAGCGCAAATCCCGCAACTCGTTCAACAACCGCCCAAACTCGCGATCGCTGCCCTCCAGCACCGCGGCGACCGCGGCGAACTGGCGCTGGATCGGTTCCGGCACCCGCATCCCGGCCTTGTAGAGCGTGTCGTGTCCGATGTCGGCCGAGGCGTGCTCCAGCAGGGTCCGCACCTGCACCTCGGCCTTCAGTCCATGAACGGCGGCGGGCACGCGCTGGCTGAAACCCGCTTCACGCAGCTTCTTCTCGTTCACGCTCACGATGTAGTGAAACGACCGGTACCCGAACTCGGTTGGCCGGAGTCGGCGGCTGACGTCCTCGCTGTTCGGCCAATCAATGTCGAACGCCGCCTTGATGAACGCGCAGACCTTCTCCACTTCGGCGGAGGTGTGCGTGATGACGCGCCCGCCGCACAGGTCGGTCATCCGCGCCAGCGGATCGGGCGGCAGCGGATCCTTTGGATCGGTGTAAAGCGCCCGCTTGCGCAGAATCTTCTCCGCAAAGCTGGCGATCTCCTTGGGCCGGGTGTTGACGATTGCCATCGGCGCGAGCTTCTTCACCGCCGCCTTGAGGATGGACTCCAGGAACCTCGCAAAGGCCCGGTAGCGCAGACGGACTGCCTTGAAGCGCGGCACGTGCAGCGCCACCCATTCTTCGTCCGTGAGCTTCTGGGCGGCGGCCGGGTCGGTGAGGGCGGGATTGGTGCTCATGACAGTTCCTTTTTTTCGAGCAGGGTTTTCAGAATCGGTTTCATCGGCTCCAGAATGTTCCAATGCGCCAGTTCCTCCAGCGGCACCCAGTCGAAGGCATCGTGCTCCGCGCTCAGCCGCAGGCCGCCACCGGTCGGGCGGGCACGCAGACAAACCAAGATTATGCGTGCCGCCGGCATCTCGAATTCGGACGCGCCGGCCAGGCCCGTGAACTCCGCCTCCAACCCCGTCTCCTCGCGCAGCTCGCGCCGGAGACCGTCGGTAAAATCCTCGCCGGGTTCGAGCTTGCCTCCGGGCCATTCCCAGCAGCCCACGAACCCGCGGTTGGCCGGGGAGCGGCGCAGCACCAGACACTGCTGCGCCGCGTCAAACAGCACTGCCTTCACCGCCATCCGGATCGGTTTGGAATCGCGCATGGGTTGCCTTTTGCCAGCACCCCGATTCTGCAAACGGTTCGGCGACCTTGTCGAGTTTGATTTCTTCGAGTGTCCGAATTTGACCGGGCCGGTGGGGCGAGCGTCCTCGCGAGCCGTTCCTTCATCCCGGCTCGGCGCCAGTGACGCTCACTGACCGGACAGTGTTGTGGACTCCATGCTGGACGCGACTGCGCTTCTCCCTTCCGACGCCTGCGTCGTCCTGACCCGGAAAGCCGCCACCACGGGTCGGTGGTCGGAGGCGGTTCTCCAATCAGGAATGGCCAGAACGTGGCTTTCCGCCACCACCCAGTCCGCCATCAACGCTCGGCTGATGAGCACATAGTCTATCCGCTCGTAGCGGTCCTGCTCCGCGTGAAAGGTCGTCCAGGCCGCCCCTTGGGATGCGGCACCCGGTTCCGGGATCGCCACGGCCCCGGTGCCGCTGTCGCCTGGCCGCGTGTCGAAAAGCTTCCCTCCGCCAGTTCCCCGGATGATTTTCAGTGTTGCGGAATCCTCCGTATCGTTGAAATCCCCGAGCACGATGATCTTCGCGTCCGCGTTTTGTGCCAGCCGGGCATCAATCTTCTCCCGCAACAGTTTCGCCTCCTCGAACCGCAGGCCAGCGGCGTCCTCGTCCGGCAAAACCTTCCTCGATTTCAGGTGCGCGGCCAGCAGCGTGAACTGGTAATTTGGGCTGACCTGCACGTCCACCTCGGCAAACCCGCGCCGGACGCGGAATCGCCGCCCGCCCAGCTCAAAAGTGTCGTCGGTGTGCGGACGGCGCGCGGAAAAGGGAAACCGGCTCAAAATGGCCACATGCACGTTCGCGTCACTTCCCGAGACATGCTCCCAATGCGGGAAGTGGAGACCCTCCGCTTTCAATGCCGCCCGCAGCTCCATCAAAGCCGCGACATTGCCCATCTCTTGCAGGGCGAGCACATCCGGGCGGAGCGCGCGGATGCACTCACGAACCTCGGCCTTGGATTCAGCGGATTTGACGCAGCACCTTGACGCGGTGTCATCGAGATAATTCTCAACATTGAAGGTGGCGACGCGACAAGTTTCTGCCCGGGCAAATGGAGCTCTCTCGGCGGCCGTGCCGAGATCTGGATCGGGAGTCTCAGTCGAAAGCCGCTTCGAATTCACTTTCAAAAACTATTTCCCCACCTTCAATCTTCCCGCCGCGCGCTCGCGTTGGAGCACCCGGTGTCAGCACCCGCAGTTCGTTACCATCAACCCCCAGCCGTGGACCCATGCTTGACCGAAGATTTCGTGCGCTGCGCCCGTGGTCGAACCGCACGCGGCCAGCCGGACACTCGTATCGAGGAAAAGCCTCACGTGGCTTCCCGGAAGCGCTGCATTTCGGCCTCATCCTCCGAGATCCACGAGGCGATTTGTTCCCGCGAAAACTTCCGCGGCGTCGGCAGTTTCACGCCTGATCGGCGCAAACGCGTGGCGAGAAACAGAATCAGTTCCTGCTTCTGCTCAGGCGTAAGCGCATCGGCAGCGGCCTCGATTTCAACCAACTTGCTCATGGGTATGGATTTTACCACCTCGTCGAACCCATGCAACCCTGCGGATGAAGACGCCAGGGATTCCGCAGTGTGGTCGGGACTGGAGGAGTTAGGTGAGCACCAACGGTGCGGCCATAAGCCAGCCCAGGGCATCGCCCTGGGTAAGCGGGTTGAAAAGTGTTCCCAGCCCCAACGGGGCGGCACAAAGCCCACGCCGCATGACGACGCACGGTTTCCCATGCGCCCGCGCTGCCGGGTTATCCCGCCCTTTCAGGGCTTGCGATTCTGTGGGGCTTCGAACCCAGGGCGTTGCCCTGGGCTGGCTTGTGAACGGGCCTTCGGCCCTGGCCAGTGAACGCTCAACTCCCCCCTCAATCCGGCCAGGGTGTGTCAAGCGGAACGGGCGGTTCGTCGCGCCATTCGGGAAATGAGTCGAGGGTGGACAATTCCGCGCGGTCATTCAGCGCGGCGACGAGGGCACGCAAGAACTTCGAGTTTCGACCTTCGAGTTTCGAGTTGAAGGAGTCGATGAAGTAGGCGATGTCCCAGGGCACGGCTACGTCGCTGGCCACGGGAAGTTCCGGCGTGGGTGTAGGACAGTCCGTCCCGGCTGTCTCTGAATTCGTTTGAATGGAGACAGGCGCGACGCCTGTCCTACGCGTGTCCGGGCTGGTGAGGAGGGTTTTGAGCTGGCCGAGGAAGGGTGTGTCCGGTTGCGATTCGAGCCGGGCGATGAGGTGGCGGAGGAAGGCGATGCGCGGCGTGGTGTTGGCGTGGGGCGGAGCGTTCAGCCGCCAGTTCGCGGCGAGAATCTGGCGGGCTTCCTCCAGCTTGCCGAGCATGATGAGGGTGAGCACCAGATTGTTGCGGCGATGGATGGTAAGCGGATTAGTGTTGCCGAGCATCTTTGCTGTTGTCGCTGCTACTTTTCGGTCAATCGGTTCTGCCGACTCGGCGCGGCCTTGCTTGCGCAGCGCATAGGTATGTTGATTCCAACTCCGTAACGTGTCGGGATGCTCTGGACCGAGCCTCCGCTCTTGCGCTTCCAAGATTCGTCGGCGCAAGGGAATGGCTTCTTGAAAACGATCAGTCGCTTCCAATAGCCCCGCTAAAGTTTCCATACTTCGGAAGAAGTCAGGGTGGTCAGACACAAGTGCTTTTTCACGAATAGCAATTGAGCGGCGAACCAGTGGCTCGGCCTCCATCGGCCGGTTCTTTGCCTGCAACAACAGCGCTAGAGTCCTTGAAGTTCAAAACATGGAGTGGACAGGTCAAGTTTTCAGGCGGCCAGTTGTTGCTGGAAGTAATCGGTCAGTTGAGTGTGGAAGGCACGGAAGCTCTTGGCCAGGG
>Ga0187854_10003999_pt1 | contig 11372 bp, 6 predicted proteins | sample June2016WEW_6_15_FD_132445 | JGI IMG/M metagenome (GOLD analysis project Ga0187854, IMG submission 132445) | Peatland microbial communities from SPRUCE experiment site at the Marcell Experimental Forest, Minnesota, USA - June2016WEW_6_150 | ecosystem: Environmental > Terrestrial > Soil >...
CATCGCCCGCAACGAATGGAAAGACACGGTCTACCCCGTCGTGCCCGGGCATGAAATCGTCGGCCGCGTGACGAAAGTGGGCGGGCAGGTGAAAAAGTTCAAGGTCGGTGACTTGGCGGCGGTCGGCTGCATGGTCGATTCCTGCCGCACCTGCGCAAGCTGCAAAGAAGGGCTGGAACAGTATTGCGAAACCGGCTTCACGCTGACCTACAACAGCCCCGACAAGCACACGGGCAAAGTGACCTACGGCGGATATTCCACGCTGATCGTCGTGGATGAGTCCTTCGTGCTGCGTGTGCCGCCGAAACTGGACCTGGCGGCCGCGGCCCCCCTGCTCTGCGCCGGCATCACCACGTATTCGCCCCTGCGACACTGGAAGGTCGCCAAGGGCCAGAAGGTCGGCATCGTCGGCCTGGGCGGGCTGGGCCACATGGGCGTGAAATTCTCCCACGCTATCGGCGCCCACACGGTGGTCTTCACGACTTCACCGGGCAAGGTGCAGGATGCCAAGCGGCTGGGGGCCGATGAGGTGGTCATCTCCAAAGACGCCGATCAGATGAAGAAGCACGCGGGCAGTTTCCATTTTCTGCTCAACACGGTGGCCGCTCCGCACAACTTGGACGCGTTCACCGCCCTGCTGCGTCGCGACGCCACGATGTGCATGGTCGGCCTGCCCAAGGATCCGCATCCATCGCCGAACATCGCCAACCTGCTTTTCAAGCGCCGCCGAATCGCCGGCTCGATCATCGGCGGCATCAAAGAAACGCAGGAGATGCTCGACTTCTGCGGCAAGCACAACATCGTCTGCGACATCGAGATGATTCCTATGCAGAAGATCAACGAAGCCTACGAGCGCATGCTCAAAAGCGACGTGAAATACCGCTTCGTGATCGACCTGGCGTCGTTGAAATGAGTTTTTCACCACGGAGGCACAGCGCGGGCTCCGCCCGCAACCCAATATGAAGACCCGAACTTCGGCCATACAAGATGCGCGCAAGAAAACAACATGTTACGGACGTGTAGTACGGAGGCACAGAGGCGCTTATGTCAATCCAGGGACAAACCTGCAAAACCTGAAATATGGAATGAAGCGAATGGGATTGGGAGACCAGTTGACCTCCGTGCCTCCGTGCCTCCGTGGTGAAATTTTGCTTTCGCAATTAGCTGCACCTGATATTATTTCGCCGATTCGAAGGTAGAGGGGACCGGGCAACACGTCGGACCTTCGCGACGAGACATCGGGATGGGCAATGCGCGCCGGAATCGCCAGTCGGTGGTGGGTCAAATATCCAATGGCGGCCGCCTGGGTCGCGTTGGCGTTTGTGGTTCGGCTGCTGGTGGTGCATGCCGTTGGGGAAATACCCACGTATATCACGTTCTATCCGGCGGTGATGCTGGCGGCGCTGTTGGGTCCCGGGCCGGGTTTTTTTGCCACATTCCTGTCGGCGATGGCAGTCGCGTATTGGATCCTGCCTCCAGTGGGGCAGCTTCGGATCTCCAGCACGGCGGATGCCGTCGGCCTGGCTCTCTTCACGAGCATGGGCGTGTTCATGAGCGTGGTGGCCATGATGTACCGCAGGGCGAGGGAGCGAGCGGCCGTCTATGAGAAGGAACTGGCGCTGCGTCGGAGCGAGGAGAAGCTGTTCGCGACACAGCAACGATTGCACGCGATCATGCAAGCGACGCCGGTGGGCGTCAGCTTTTCCGATGACGCCAGTTGCCAGCGCGTCACGGGCAATCGCGCCGTGCAGGCGCAGTTCGAGATCGAAACGCAGGGTAACCTTTCGGCTTCGGCGCTGGATGCCAACGCGCCGGGCCGGCGGGTGCGCTACTTCCGCCACGGGCGGGAGCTGGCCAGCAGCGAGCTTCCTCTGCAGCGGGCGGTGGCCGAGAACCAAGCGATCCCGCCCACCGAGTTAGAGGTCGTATTGTCCAGCGGGCGGCGCTGGTTCTGCGAATCCTCGGCGGCCCCGGTGCGCGACGCGCAAGGCAACGTGATCGGGGGCGTGGCGGTGACGGTGGACATCACCGACCGCAAAGACGTGCAAGACTCGTATCGGCGCGCCAAGGAGGCGGCGGAGGCGGCCAACAAGGCGAAGGATTTCTTCCTGGCGATGGTCAGTCACGAGTTGCGGACACCGCTGACACCGGTCCTGGCGGCGGTGTCGCATCTGCGCGACCACGGCGAGCTTGCCCCCGCGTTGCGGGACGATCTGGAGATGATCCAGCGCAACGTCGTATTGGAAGCACGCATGGTGGACGATCTGCTGAGTCTCACCCGTCTGACCCGGGGAAAAATCGTGTTGCATCAGGAAGCCGTCGACGCACACGCGATGATCCGAGCCGTCGTCTCGCAATTTCGACCGGAGATCGACGGCAACCGGGTCGAGCTTGGCCTCGATCTGCGTGCCGATGGGCCGTTTGTCTGGGCCGACCCTACGCGGTTTAAGCAGGTGCTGAGCAACCTTCTGAGCAACGCCGTGAAGTTCACACCGGCCGGCGGGCGTATCGCGGTCCGCACGAGCAACGACGGCGGCAGATTCCGCATCGAAGTGAGCGACACCGGCATCGGCATCGAGCCGGAGGTGATCGCACGACTGTTCAACCCGTTCGAACAGGGCGAGCAAACCGTGACGCGCAAATACGGCGGCCTGGGGCTGGGACTGTCCATCGCCAAGCAGTTCGTCGAGTTGCACGGCGGTACGCTGGCGGTCGCCAGCGGCGGCAAAAATCAAGGTTCGACGTTCACCGTGGAACTGCCGGCGGCGTCGACCATCCCCGCCGCGGCGGCGCAAACGCCGGCAGCGCCGGCCGAGAGATCCGCAACGCTGTCCATCCTGCTGGTAGAGGATCACCTCGACACCGTGCGAACGCTGGGGCGGCTCTTGAAACAAATGGGCTTCACCGTCGAAACGGCCGCCGGCACCTGCGAAGCCCGAAGCAAAGTCGAGCAGCGCAGCTTCGACGTGTTGGTCAGCGACCTCGGGTTGCCCGACGGCAACGGGCTGGATTTGGTCCGCGAGCTGCGCAACCGCGGCGCCATCCACTATGCCATCGCCCTCAGCGGCTACGGAAGCCCCGAGGACTTGGGGCGCAGCAAAGACGCCGGCTTCCACGCTCACCTGGTCAAGCCGATCGACTTCGCCTGCCTGCGCGACGCGCTTGCGGCGGCCGCGAATGCCCGCGCGCCGATCGGCAGCTCCGCCGGTGCATCGACGCCGCCGACGCAAGCATAAGGTGCACCCGACTCGACATATCGCGGCAGCATTGACCGGATCGCGGGCTGGGGGGAAACTGTGGACGTTGGGTGCACAGAACCTATGAGCAGCGGCCAAGCGATTCCCCTTAACGTGCTGGTTGTGGATGACGAGATCAACATCCGCAAGACGCTGGCGATGAGCCTGGAAACGGACGGGCATCGAGTCGTGGCGGTCAGTAATGCGCAGGACGCTGTGGCGGAGGCGTCGCGGCAGCCGTTCGATCTGGCCCTGGTCGATCTGCGGCTGGGGGCGACGAGCGGGTCCGATCTGATTCCCGATTTGCTGGCGCAAAGCCCGTGGATGCGCGTGGTGATCATCACGGCGCATGGGTCGATCGACAGCGCCGTGGAAACGATGAAGCGCGGGGCGGCGGATTATTTGACCAAGCCGTTCACGCCGGCGCAGGTGAAGCTGGTGGTGCAGCGCGTGGCGCGCTTGCGGGCGTTGGAGCAGAAGGTGGCGGGATTGGAGGATGCGGCGGGGGCCGGGCAGGAACAGGAAAATTTTGCCAGCAACAGCCCGGCGATGCAGCGGGCGGTGAATCTGGCCCGGCAGGTGGCGGCGAGCGACACGACCGTGCTGATCTGCGGGGAAAGCGGCACGGGCAAGGGGGTGCTGGCGCGGGCAATACACTCCTGGAGTCCTCGGACCGGGCGGCCGTTCGCGACGGTGTCGTGCCCGGCGATCTCGCCGCAGCTTTTGGAAAGCGAATTGTTCGGGCACGTGCGCGGGGCGTTCACGGGGGCGGTGCGGGACAACCCGGGGAGATTGGCCAGCTGCGACGGCGGAACGCTGTTTTTGGACGAGATCGGCGAGCTTCCGCTGGAGCTTCAGCCCAAGCTGTTGCGTTTCGTGCAGGATCGCCAGTACGAGCGCGTCGGTGAATCGCGGACGCGGCAGGCGGACGTGCGCATGATCGTGGCGACCAACGCCGATCTGGAAGCGGCCGTGCGGAGCGGGCGGTTCCGCGAGGATTTATTTTACCGGATCAAGGTGGTGCAGATCGATCTTCCACCGCTGCGTCAGCGAGCCGAGGACACTCTGGACTTGGCGGAGCGTTTTTTGGCGGAGCTTGGCCGCGGCAAGAGCGTGGGCGGATTCACGTCCGAAGCGCGGGCGGCGCTGCAGAGTTACCCGTGGCCGGGAAATATCCGCGAGCTGCGCAACGTGATCGAGCGGGCGCTGATCCTGTGCCACGGGCAGCAGATCGGCCTTGAGCATCTGCCGGCGAATTTCTCGGCCGCCTCGGCCGGGGCGGCGGGGGCGGCCGTACAGGAGGCGGAAGTGGGTGATCCAGTTTCGCTGGACAAGCTCGAGGAACTGCACATCCGACGCGTTCTGGCCAAATGCAAATCCCTGGACGAAGCAGCCAGTGTGCTGGGCATCGACGTGGCAACTCTGTGGCGGCGGCGAAGAAAATACGGGATTTGAAGCGCGTTTTCCGCGGCGAGGATCATCGTGCATCTTGAAATGGAGAGCCGTCAAACGTCGTGCAAATTGCACGACCGATTTAGGGCTTCGGCCCAGCGGCACCGCTAAGCCCCCCCGCCGCGGGGGTTTATAATTCCCGTATTCGTTGGCATCCACTTCGCATTAGCGAGGGAGGCATCATGTTCGGATTGCGGCAAAAACTGTTGTTCGGCTTCGGCGGACTGCTGGTCATTCTGCTGACGGTGAGCGGTTTGGGCATCGCGGTGTTGGCGCAATACCGCGGCGCCCTGGACAAGTTCTTCTACGAGAACTGGCGCAGCGTGGAATACGGACAAAACATGGTCGATGCGTTGGGGAGGCTGGACGAGATCGCTAGGCCGATCTCGGGAGCGGGCGGGCAACCGACGCATGATGAACTGAGCGCGGCCGCGCAAGCCGCGGGGCAACCGTTGGAACAATTCGACGCCAATTGCAAGGCGGAAGACGGCAATATCACGCTCGAGGGCGAAAACGTGATTGCGGGGAACGTCACGCGGCTTTGGAGCGGGTTGGATCTTTCGGGCCAAAGGGTGACGGGCGACTACTATCGCGATGCGATTGTGAAGCTGTTGGATGAGCGGACGGTGGGAGCGGCCAGAAGCCGGGCGTACTCGGCGCTGGTGCAATTGTCGCCGCAGCTCAAGGAGCAGGCCCAGGCGGTCATCAAGTTGAATCTGGACAACATGAGGCCGATCAACGGCCGGGCCAAGAAGATGGCGGATGATGCGACGCGGCTGATGGTGATCCTGGCGGTGGCGGGCGTGGTGCTGGCTCTGCCGTTCACGCTGCTGATCAGCCGTTCGCTTCTCAAGCCGCTGCTCACCGTCATCAACTCCATTGGCCAGATCGAGCAGGGGAATCTGGACCTGGTGGTTCAGGTGAAGTCGCGGGATGAGATTCATCAGCTTGCCGAGGCGTTCAACTCGATGGCGGCCAAGCTGCGCGAGTTTCGTCGCACGGACCGGGCCAAGCTGGCGCGGACGCAGCGGACGACGCAACTGGCGGTGGACAGTCTGCCGGATGCCATCGCCATCGTGAATCCGGAGGGCGTGATCGAGTTGTCCAACGAGACGGCGCAGCGGCTGTTCCGGCTGACGCCGGAGGTGGCGATATCGGAGACCCGCCAGCCGCAGCTTGTGGGGATTTACCGCGAGGTGGTGGCCAGTCAGCGGCCGTCGCAGCCGCGCGGGTACGACGCGGCGATGGAGGTGTTCGACCGTGGCGGGCAGTTGCGGTATTTCCTGCCGCAGGCGATTCCGATCCTCGACGCCGACCGCCGCCTGCTGGGCGTGACCCTGGTTCTGGGGGACGTGACCAACCTGCGCCGGCTGGACGAGATGAAAAGCGGATTGCTGTCGGTCGTGTCGCACGAGCTGAAAACGCCGCTGACGTCGATCCGCATGGCGGTGCATCTGCTCTTGGAGGAGCGGATTGGATCGCTGACGGCGAAGCAGACGGAACTGCTGATCGCGGCGCGGGACGACAGCAATCGCTTGGAGAAGATCATCGAGGATCTGCTGGACATGGGTCGGCTGGAGTCGGGGAAGGTGAAGCTGGATTTTCGGCCCGAGCCGTTGGAGCGGCTGGTGTCGGAGGCGGTGGCGGCGGTGGAGACGGCGTTTCACGACCGGGGCATCTCGGTGGACATCGACCTGCCGGCGGACCTGCCGGCGGTGTCGGTGGATCCGGCGCGGATTGACCACGTGTTCTCGAATTTGCTGAGCAACGCGCTGAAGTTCACCAATCCCGGCGGGCGTGTGCGCATCTCGGCCGAGGCGCAGGATCAAACCGTGAGCGTCAGCGTCCAAGACACGGGCATCGGCATCGCGGCGGAGTATTTGCCGCGGGTGTTTGACCGCTTTTTCCGCGTGCCGCGCGCCAATCTTCCGCCCGGCGCCGGGCTGGGGTTGGCCATCGCCAAGGAGATCGTAGAGGCCCACGGCGGGCAGATCGCGGTCCAAAGCCACGAGGGGCAGGGAAGCCGATTCACGTTCACGCTGCAGCGGGCGGATCAACAGCCCGCGACAGCATTGGAGAGCGGCCATGAAGCCGGCGTCTATTCTCATAACGGATGACGAAAGCACCATCCGCATCGTGCTGCGGGCGGCGCTGGAGTCCGACGGCTATCTGGTCACCGAGGCGTCCAACGGGCGCGAGGCGCTGGAGGCGATCCAGCGCGACAAGCCGGACCTGATGGTGCTGGATTTGAACATGCCGGTGCTGGACGGCATGGCGGTGCTGGAGCAGATGAAAACGCTGGCGGCGACGACGCGTCCGCGGGTGATCATCCTGACGGCGTACGGATCGATTCCGGCGGCGGTGAAGGCGACGCGGCTGGGCGCCTTGGATTTTCTGGAAAAGCCGATCACGCCGCAGGAACTTCGCCAGACGATCCGCAGCGTCCTGGACGAGCCGGAGCTGGACTATCCGCCGGTTTTGTCCGACCCGCCGGGCGGATACGAGATGGCGCTGCAGCGCATCCGCCACACGCTGCGCCTGGCGGACTTCGCCAACGCCGAGTCGATGCTGATGAAGGTGGCCGAGCGGCGCGAGAGACACTCGGCGGATTACTTCAATCTGCTGGGGGTGCTGTACGAAGCGCAGCACCGCTGGCGGCTGGCGCGCAAGTGCTATTCCAAGGCGCTGTCGGCGGATGAGCATTACCAACCGGCACGCTCCAACATGCTGCGGCTCAACGAGCTGCGCAGCTTGGGGCGAAGCACGCAGGCGGTGGTCCTGGGCGATGAGCCGCCGGATGTATGGTTCGCCCAACTGCCCGAGGCGAGCAACTGATTTTCATCATAAAGCGAAAGGGATGCTTATGTTGGATCTTGTGTACGTTGCGGTGACGATCGGATTCTTCGCAGTGGCCATCGCCTACACCTACGCATGCGGGAGGCTGTGACTGCCATGGAAAACATAGTTGTCGGCATTGTGGCGGTGTTGTTGCTGGGTTACCTGCTGGTTTCCCTGATCCGGCCGGAAAAGTTCTAGCTTGTGAAAGGTTCAGCAATGACCGCGTCAGGTTGGATTCAATTGCTGCTGTACGTGGGTGCGCTTCTGGCGATCACCAAGCCGCTGGGCGTCCACCTGTGCCGCGTTCTGGACGTCAACGGCAAGACGTTTTTGGACCCGGCGCTGCGGCCCATCGAGCGGCTGCTGTACCGGATGTTCGGCGTCGATCCGCACCAGGAGCACGATTGGAAGCAGTACGCCGTGGCGATGCTCATCTTCAGCATGATCAGCATGCTCTTCACGTACGGTGTGCTTCGGCTTCAGAACCATCTGCCCTGGCACTCGTACGTCGATGCGTTGTCGAACAAGACGCCGTTGACGCCGGCGCTGTCGTTCAACACCTCTGCCAGCTTCACGACCAACACCAACTGGCAGAACTACAGCGGCGAAAACACGATGTCGTATTTCTCGCAGATGGTCGGACTGGCCTCGCACAATTTCTGGTCGGCGGCGGTGGGCATCGCCATAGCCGCGGCCCTGGTGCGCGGGTTGGCGCGGGACAAGGCCCGAACCCTCGGCAATTTCTGGGTGGACCTGGTCCGCATCCATCTCTACCTGCTGATTCCGATCTGCATCGTTTACGCGACGATTCTGGTATCGCAGGGGATGATCCAGAACTTCCGCCCCACGACGAGCGTTGCCGTGGTGGATCAAAGCGCTGCGTCGCCAGCAGGCGCCAGCACGCAATCCATCGTGCAGGGGCCGGTGGCGTCGCAGATCGCGATCAAGATGCTGGGGACCAACGGCGGCGGATACTACAACGCCAATGCGGCGTTCCCATACGAGAATCCGACGCCGCTGAGCAACTTCCTTCAAATCCTTTCGATCTTCGCGATTCCCAGCGCCCTGACCTACTACCTGGGCCGGATGGTGAAGAACCAGGGCCACGGATGGGCGGTGTGGGCCTCCATGGCCGTTGTATTCCTCGGTTTTATGCTGGTCTGCTGGTGGTCGGAAGCGCGGGGCAATCCGCACATGGATGCCATGGGCGTCGCGCACGCCGGCAACTACGAAGGCAAAGAGGTTCGCTTTGGCATCATGAACTCGGCCCTGTTTGCGACGATCACGACGGATGCCTCCTGCGGCGCGGTGAACAGCATGCACGACAGCTTCACGCCGCTGGGCGGGATGGTGCCGCTGCTGAACATCGAGCTGGGCGAGATCATCTTTGGCGGCGTCGGCGCGGGGCTGTACGGGATGCTGGTCTTCATCGTGATCGCGATTTTCATCGCCGGGCTGATGGTCGGCCGCACGCCGGAATATCTCGGGAAAAAGATCGAGTCGTACGACGTCAAGGCCGCATCCCTGGCGGTGCTGATTTTGACCTTCAGCATTCTGGGCTTTACGGCGTGGGCGGCCGTGCGGCCCTGGGGCCAGGCGGGATTGAACAACGGCGGCCCGCACGGGTTCAGCGAAATGCTCTACGCATACAGCTCGTGCTGCGGGAACAACGGCAGCGCCTTTGCAGGGCTGACGGGAAACCCCACCAGCGGCGATCCGCACTACAACGTGACGCTCGGCATGGACACGTTGCTCGGTCGTTTCATCATGATCGTGCCGATCATCGCGTTGGCGGGCAATCTGGCCAAGAAGAAGCTGATTCCGGCCAGTTCCGGCAGCTTCCCCGTGTCGGGCGCTACGTTTGTTGTGCTCCTGGTCAGCACGGTTCTGATCGTTGGAGCTTTGACGTTCTTACCGGCGCTGGCGCTGGGCCCCATCGTCGAGCATTTCATGATGCACGTGGGCGGCGCGCTGTTCTGATGCCGCGCTTCGAAGGAGATTTATGACTACTAAGACGGTTCAACCCCCGCACCACGCACCCCGGAGCGAAGCAGCGCTTAGTGCGCGCAAGCGGTCGCTGTTCGATCCCGAGATCGTCATCCCCGCGATCGGAGAGAGCATCAAGAAGCTTAACCCGCTTCACATGGTGAAGAACCCGGTCATGTTCGTGACCGAAGTGGGCGCGGTGGTGACGACCGTCGAAATGTTTTTCGCCAAGGCGCACGGCGAACCGTTCGGCTTCGTGCTGCAAATAGCCATCTGGCTATGGTTCACGGTGCTCTTCGCCAACTTCGCCGAGGCGATGGCCGAAGGCCGCGGCAAAGCACAGGCGGATGCGCTGCGCAAGAGCCGCACCAAGACCACCGGCCGCAAGCTGATGCCGGACGGCTCGACGCGGAACATCCCCTCCGAACAGTTCCGCAAGGGCGACCTGTTCGTGGTCAGCGCTGGCGAGCTGATCCCCGCGGACGGCGAGATCATCGAAGGGGCGGCAATGGTCAACGAGTCGGCGATCACGGGTGAATCGGCGCCGGTCATCCGCGAGGCCGGCGGCGACCGCTCGGCGGTCACCGGCGGCACCACGGTGCTGACCGACCAGATCAAGGTGCGCGTCACCGCCAATCCCGGCGAGTCGTTCATGGACCGCATGATCAGCCTGATCGAAGGCGCCAAGCGGCAAAAGACCCCCAACGAAATCGCGCTGAACATTCTGCTCTCGGCGCTGACGATCATCTTTTTGGTGGTGATCGTGACGCTCAAGCCGTACGTCATCTACACCGCGACGTACGTGCCCGATGACGCCAAGGCGCACCTATTGTCCGCATCGTCGGTGACGGTGCTGGTGTCGCTGTTGGTGTGCCTGATCCCCACGACGATCGGCGGATTGCTCAGCGCCATCGGCATCGCGGGGATTGACCGCATGGTGCAGCACAATGTGCTGGCCATGAGCGGCAAGGCGGTGGAAGCCGCGGGCGACGTGGACGTGCTGCTCTTGGACAAGACCGGCACGATCACGCTGGGCAACCGGCAAGCCACGGCGTTCCTCCCGGCGCCGGGCGTGGATGAGCGGGAATTGGCGGATGCCGCCCAGCTTTCATCGCTGGCCGATGAAACGCCCGAGGGGCGCAGCATCGTGGTGCTGGCCAAGGAAAAGTACGGCATCCGCGGCCGCGAGATCCACGAGTTGCCGCATGCCGAGTTCGTGCCCTTCACGGCCACGACGCGGATGAGCGGCGTAAACCTCAACGGTCAGCGGATTCGCAAAGGCGCCGCCGACGCGATCCAGGGGTTCGTCGGCAGTCCCTTCGCACCGCAGGTCGAGCAGGTCATCGACAGAATCTCGCGGTCCGGCGGCACGCCGCTGGTCGTGGCCAACACGAACAAGGTGCTGGGCGTGATCTATCTCAAGGACATCGTCAAGGGCGGATTGCCCGACCGCTTCAAGCGTTTCCGGGCGATGGGAATCAAGACGGTCATGATCACCGGCGACAACCCGCTGACCGCCAAGGCCATCGCCCAGGAGGCGGGCGTGGATGATTTCCTGGCCCAGGCCAAGCCCGAGGACAAGCTGGCGCTGCTGCGTCGGGAGCAGGCGGCCGGGCACCTGGTGGCCATGACCGGCGATGGGACCAACGATGCCCCGGCGCTGGCCCAGGCGGACGTCGGCGTCGCCATGAACACCGGCACGCAGGCCGCCAAAGAAGCCGGAAACATGGTCGATCTGGATTCCAACCCGACCAAGCTCATCGAGGTCGTGGAAATCGGAAAACAGATGCTCATGACCCGCGGGGCGCTGACCACCTTCAGCATCGCCAACGACGTGGCCAAGTACTTCGCCATCATCCC
>Ga0187854_10004006_pt1 | contig 11358 bp, 11 predicted proteins | sample June2016WEW_6_15_FD_132445 | JGI IMG/M metagenome (GOLD analysis project Ga0187854, IMG submission 132445) | Peatland microbial communities from SPRUCE experiment site at the Marcell Experimental Forest, Minnesota, USA - June2016WEW_6_150 | ecosystem: Environmental > Terrestrial > Soil >...
ATGCGAGGGCTGGCTCGAGGGCTACCTGCTCACCGGGCGGCATGGGCTCTTCAATTGCTACGAGGCGTTCATCCACATCGTCGATTCGATGTTCAACCAGCACGCCAAGTGGCTGAAGGTCACCTCTCACCTGCCGTGGCGGCGGAAGATCGCCTCGTTAAACTACCTGCTGGCCTCGCATGTCTGGCGCCAGGATCACAACGGCTTCACACACCAAGATCCCGGTTTCATCGACCATGTCGTAAACAAGAAGGCCGAGGTGGTGCGTGTTTACCTTCCGCCGGATGCAAACTGCCTGCTGTCGGTGATGGACCACTGCCTGCGTAGCCGCCATTACGTCAACGTCGTGATCGCGGGCAAACACCCGGCGCCACAGTGGCTGACGATGGACGCCGCCGTCAAGCACTGCACCGAGGGCATCGGCATCTGGTCGTGGGCCAGCAACGACCAGGGCGTTGCACCCGACGTGGTCATGGCCTGCTGTGGCGACGTGCCCACGCTGGAGACGCTCGCCGCTGTCTCCATTATGCGCGAGCATCTGCCCGAACTGAAAATCCGGGTGGTCAACGTCGTCGACCTCATGAAGCTACAGCCGCAAACCGAGCACCCGCACGGGTTGAGCGACATGGATTTCGACGAGCTCTTCACCAAGGATAAGCCGGTCATCTTCGCCTTCCATGCCTACCCGTGGTTGATCCACCGGCTGACCTACCGCCGCACCAACCACGACGAATTCCACGTCCGCGGCTACAAGGAAGAGGGCACCATCACCACGCCCTTCGACATGACGGTGCTGAACGAGCTGGACCGCTTTCACCTCGTGATGGACACCATCGACCGCCTGCCGCAGACCGGCGAGAAGGGAATCTACCTGAAGCAGCAGCTCAAGGACAAGCTCATCGAGCACAAGCAGTACATCGACAAATACGGCGAAGACCTGCCGGAGATTCGGAACTGGAAATGGAGTCGGGACGGAACGTAGAATAAGGAAGCGCTGGCGGGGATCAAGGTCATCGATCTGCTGGCGCCGCTTGAGCGCGGCGGCGAAGCGGGCCTGTTCGGCACCTTGTAAGCCATTTGTGTTGAGCGATTATCGAGTTTTTGACTTGACTGAATCACGAAACAGGAGGCAGGAAATGAAACAGAAGAGGACTTTGCTCACCATCGAATCACTGGCCGAGTTGGCATCGGTTCACCAGCAACCGTGTCTCTCGCTCTATCAGCCGACCCATCGGCACCATCCCGAGAATCAGCAGGACCCGATCCGGTTTCGCAATCTTGTAAAGGAGCTGGAGACATCGCTCCGGCAGAGGTATCCGGCCGTCGAGACCCGGCTTCTTCTGGAGCCGTTCGAAACCCTCGCTCACGATCATGCCTTCTGGAACCATACGCTGGATGGATTGGCCGTGCTGGGCGGGCCGAGCCTGTTTCGAGTGTTCCGGCTTCAACGGCCGGCCGCCGAATTGGCCGTCGTGGCCGACAGCTTTCACACCAAGCCCTTGCGACGCTTTCTGCAATCGGTCGGCCGCTATCAGGTTCTGGGATTGAGCCTCCGCGAGATCCAACTCTTCGAGGGGAACCGCGACGCGCTGGACGAGATCGATCCGGCTCCGGGAGTCCCGCGAACGATCACCGAGGCGCTGGGCGATGAGCTGACCGAGCCGGATCTGACCGTCGCCTCCTATGGTGGCGTCGGTCAGGCGAGCATGCCCATGCGCCACGGCCACGGCGGGAAACAGGACGAGGTGCAGACCGACGCGGAGCGGTTTTTTCGTGCCATCGACCGTGCGGTGCTCGAGCACCATTCCCGGCCGTCGGGCCTGCCGTTGATCCTGGCGGCGTTGCCGGAGCATCATGATCTTTTCCACCGGGTCAGCCATAACCCGTTTCTGATGGCGGAGGGACTCACTATCAATCCCGATGTCCTGCCGATCGATGAACTTCGGGTACGCGCCTGGCAAGTCGTTGAGCCGCAGTATCAGGCGCGGCTGGCTACGCTGGCCGACGAGTTCGCAGTGGCGAAGTCCAATGGGCTTGGCAGTGACGACCTGGCGCAGGTTGCTCAGGCGGCCGCCGCCGGGCGGGTCGCGACGCTGCTGATCGAGTCCGACCGCCAGATTGCCGGCCGGCTCGACGGCGCGACGGGTCGGGTTGAAGTTGCTGATCTGAGCCACCCGCAAGTCAATGACCTACTCGACGATCTGGGCGAGCTGGTCGGGAAGATGGGCGGCAGGGTCCTGGTCATTCCGGCCGAGCGGATGCCGGGGCGGACGGGTCTGGCTGCCACCTACCGTTATTGAGCCAATCACAAATACAACAGGAGAACACCATGCAGATCCAAATCAATACCGACCGTAACATCGAAGGTCACGAGGCGCTGGCCGCTCAGGTCCGTGGCGTAGTGGAGAGTGCCCTGAGCCGAATCAGCGATCACATCACGCGAGTGGAGGTCCACCTGAGCGACGAGAGCAGCCACAAGAGTAGCCAGAACGACAAGCGCTGCATGATGGAAGCCCGCCTCGAAGGCCGCCAGCCCATCGCGGTCACTCACCGGGCAGCGACCTTGGACCAAGCCGTCGACGGCGCTGCAGATAAGTTGACCAGATTGATCGAGAGCACCCTCGGACAGCTGCGCGATCAAAAGAGTCGCAGGACTGATCCGCCTCCGCCTGGGTCGATTGATAGTTGACAAAATTACTGAGGTATCAGAGATGAATGCGCAAGAGCTTATAGACACCGCGAGGACGCTGGTCGCCGGCGACAAGGGCCTGCTGGCGATGGACGAGAGTAATCCAACCTGCAACAAACGATTTGCCCGGTTGGGGATTCCTCAGACCCAGGAGGCCCGGCGCGCCTATCGGGAGTTGATTGTGACCACGCCCGGTCTGGGTGAGTGCATTAGCGGCGTGATCCTCTACGACGAGACGATCCGCCAGCAGAAGAAAGATGGCACTCCCTTTGTTAAAGCCATCGCGGACGCGGGACGGGCGAAGGTTGCGTCAACGTCCTCCTGAGCCCTATGAGTGCTAAGCGCAAGCCACCGAGCTCGTGACACCGAAGGGATGAAGATGAAAATCAATTCCAAGGATTTCCGTGTGCGGCCCGGAGAAAAGGTCAAACTCCGAGAGTGGCCGACGCTTGTGAAGCCCTTTTGCGAGTCGAAGAAGCGGTATCAAAAACTCCTGAGAGAACACGCTCGGGAGTTGAGCTCGCTGCAACGCCTTCTCTACGCGTCCAACCGCTATGCGTTGCTGCTGATTTTTCAGGGGATGGACGCTGCCGGCAAGGACGGCGCCATCCGGCACGTCATGTCCGGGGTCAATCCGCAAGGCTGCCAGGTTTTCAGTTTCAAACAGCCGAGCGCCGACGAGTTGGAACATGATTTTCTCTGGCGCACGACGCGCCGGCTTCCCGAACGCGGGCAGATCGGCATTTTCAATCGTTCCTATTACGAGGAAGTGCTGATCGTTCGGGTGCATCCGGAGATTCTCCGCGGCCAGGGGCTTTCGGAAGAGTTGCGCGACGAGAAAACCATCTGGAAGGGGCGGTATCGTTCCATCGTGGACTTGGAGGAGCATCTCCACCGCAACGGCACCCGGATCATCAAATTTTTCCTTCACCTGTCGAAGGAGGAACAGCGAAAGCGCTTGCTCGAGCGCATTGATGAGCCGGACAAGAACTGGAAATTCAGCCTCTCGGACATTCATGAGAGGAACTACTGGAAGCATTACATGAAGGCTTATGAGGATTGCCTGAACGCGACCAGCACCCATCACGCGCCCTGGCACGTCGTTCCCGCCGATGATAAGGATAATGCCCGGTTGATTGTTTCCCAAATTGTCCTTGATGCGCTCAATGAACTTAAGATGGCATATCCCAAGACCACCGCGAAACGTCGGCGGGAATTGAAATCTATCCGCAAACGGCTCTGAAGAGCAAAACCATGACCAATAAGCAACCATAACAACAGTATGCAATCGGCATGGTCGGCTCGCGGCATCAACTTCCCACCGCACAATGTTTCCGAGATCCCGGTTGCTGAGTGCGACACAAAACTGGAGCGCGAGATAGTCAGTTTTGTTGACCGCATCCTCGCGGCGAAGCGGCACGTAGCAATCGAACACAAACAGTATTGACGGGTGGGAGAGGCGTAAATTATAATGCACTTAAAAGGCGAGAAGAGGAGGTCAGGGTTGTGCCACAGCCGAATTTACAAACAGGTCAACAAGTTGTTTTGCAGCATGACGGTGTTTTCCAACTGCTGAAGGTCTTGCGCGAGCGGGGGTACCGGGTCATCGGGCCGACATTGGGGCGAGGCGCGATTGTTTACGACGAACTGAACTCGGGCGCGGAGTTGCCGGCCGGCTGGACGGACACGCAGGACGGCGGCACTTATCGACTGCAAAAGCGCGGGGACAAGGCGTTGTTCGGCTATACGGTCGGGCCGCACTCCTGGAAGAAGATTCTCCATCCCGCAACGCGCCGTTTCTGGCGGGCGAAACGCAACGGGGATGGGATTGAATTGTTGGACGAAGAACGCGAACCGGCCAAGCTCGCGTTCGTGGGAGTTCGGGCGTGTGACCGCCAAGCCATCGCGGTTCAGGACAAGATTTTCCTCGAAGGAACATACGTCGATCCAGCATACAAATCCCAGCGCGAGAATGTCTTCATTGTGGCGGTCAACTGCGGGCAGGCAGGCGGCACATGCTTTTGTGCGTCGATGGGCACCGGACCGAAGGCGACCTTCGGGTTTGACCTGGCATTGACGGAAATTCTTGAGAATGGCGCGCATTATTTCGTCGTGGAAGTCGGCACGGCGCGTGGGGCGGAGATTCTCGACGGCGTGCCCTGCAAGGAAGCAAGCTCCGAGCAGTTGGCGGCGGCCAAACGGGTTGTCGCGAAAACGGCCGCGCACATGGGGCGTCGCATGGATACGACCGACATCAAGGCGCTCTTGTATCGCAACTACGAGCATCCACGCTGGGACAATGTCGCGGCCCGCTGTTTGAACTGCGCCAACTGCACAATGGTTTGTCCGACCTGTTTTTGCACGACCGTCGAAGATGTGACGGACCTGACGGGCGATTCCACCGAGCGCTGGCGGAAGTGGGACTCGTGTTTCACGATGGATTTCTCTTACATCGTTGGCGGCAGCGTACGGGCGTCGGCGCTGGCGCGGTATCGGCAGTGGATGACGCACAAGCTGGCCACCTGGATCGATCAGTTCGGCACGTCGGGCTGCGTCGGGTGCGGGCGTTGCATCACGTGGTGTCCGGTGGCCATCGATATTACCGAAGAGGTCCGGGCCATTCGCGAAAGCGAACCGGCCAAGAAAGGAACAGCATGATCCACACACTTGAACCCATCATACGCGAGCATCCGTTTTTCAAGGACCTGGCTGAGCCGCATCTCAAATTGGTCGTCGGCTGCGCCAAGAACGTGCGGTTCGACGAAGGCCAGATGTTGTTCCGCGAGGGCGAACCGGCCGACGAGTTTTACATGATCCGCACGGGCCAGGTGACGATCGAGGTTCACGTGCCGGGACGCGGGCCGGCCATTTGGGAGACGGTTGGCGAAGGCGACGTGCTCGGCTGGTCGTGGCTGTTTCCGCCGTATCGCTGGCATTTTGATGCGCGAGCGCAGCAACCAACGCGCGCCCTGGCGTTCGATGGCAAATGCCTGCGGGGCAAATGCGACCAGGACCACGATCTGGGCTACGAATTGATGAAGCTGTGTGCCGCCGTCATGGTGCAACGGCTGCAGGCGGCACGGTTGCAACTGCTGGATTTGTATGGCGTCAAAAAGTAAATCAATCACCGTCGCCGCGCCACCGGAACCGATGCAACCGCGGTCGTATCGGATTCAGCGGGTGCGGCAGGAAACGCACGACACGTTCACGCTCGAACTGGAACCGGTCGACGGGGTGGACGGTTTCGAGTTCGCGCCCGGGCAGTTCAACATGCTGTACGTGTTCGGCGTGGGCGAAGTACCGATCTCCATCAGCGGCGACCCCACCACGCCGAAGACACTCACGCATACCACGCGGGTGGTCGGGACAGTGACCCGGGCGATGCGCCAATTGAAACGGGGCGATCTCCTCGGCATTCGCGGCCCGTTTGGGAAACCGTGGCCTGTCGAGCAGGCCCGGGGGCGGGACGTGGTCGTGGTGCCGGGCGGCATCGGGTTGGCGCCGTTGCGCCCGGTGCTGTACGCGCTGATGGCCCAGCGGAAGCAGTTCCGGCGCGTGGTGTTGCTCTACGGCGCGCGCACCCCGCAAGATGTCCTCTTCCCCAAGGAACTGGAGCAGTGGCGCAGCCGGTCCGACTTCGATGTCCATCTCACCGTTGATCGGGCCACGGGCGCGTGGCGCGACAACGTGGGCTTGGTCACCAACCTGATCCCACGCGCGTCATTCGATCCGGCGAACGCGGTGGCGATGGTCTGCGGACCGGAAGTGATGATGCGCTACGTCGTGATAGAACTGGAAAAGCGCGGCCTGACCGATGACCGGATCTACGTGTCGATGGAACGCAACATGAAATGCGGCCTCGGCTTTTGCGGGCATTGCTTGTTCGGGCCGACGTTCATATGCAAGGATGGGCCGGTGTTCCGGTTCGACCGCATCCGCCACTTTTTCAGCAAACGGGAGGTGTGACATGGCGCGAAGCAAGAAACCGAAACTCGCCGTCTGGAAGTTCGCCTCCTGCGATGGTTGCCAGTTGAGCCTGCTGGATTGCGAAGACGAATTGCTGACGCTGGCCGGCGCGGTGGACATCGCCTACTTCCTCGAAGCCTCGCGGGCCACCGTCAAAGGGCCGTACGACCTGTCGCTGGTCGAAGGTTCGATCACCACCGCGCACGACGCCGAACGGATTCACCAGATTCGCCGGACCTCGAAACGGCTGGTGGCGATAGGCGCGTGCGCCACCGCCGGCGGGATCCAGTCGTTGCGCAATTTCAAGGACGTCCGCGAGTTCACCGCGATCGTGTACGCCCAACCGAAGTACATCGAGACGCTGAACAAATCGACGCCGATTTCGGATCACGTGCTTGTGGATTTCGAACTCCAGGGTTGTCCCGTGAACAAATATCAGTTGGTGGAGGTCGTTAACGCCCTTCTCCACGGCCGCAAACCGAATACACCGCGCCACAGCGTCTGCACCGAATGCAAACGGCGCGGAATCGTGTGCGTGATGGTGGCCGAAGGCACGCCGTGTCTGGGGCCGGTCACCCAGATGGGTTGCGGCATCGGCGGCGAGTACAGCGGCGCAATCTGCCCGGCGTACGACCGCGGCTGCTACGGGTGCTTCGGCCCGAAGGAAACCCCCAACACCCGTGCCCTGAGCCGGTGGTGGGCCGAGCATGGCATGAACGAGCAGGAACTGGTGCGGAAATTCCGCGGGTTCAATGCCGGCGCCGAGGCGTTTCGGAAGGAAAGCGAAGCGCATGAAAAGTAGGACGATCAAAGTAAACTGGCTGGCGCGGGTCGAGGGCGAAGGCGCGCTGAACGTTAAGATCAAGGACGGCAAAGTTGCCGACCTCAAGTTCAGGATTTTCGAGCCGCCCCGGTTCTTCGAGGCATTCTTGCGTGGCCGCAAGTACAGCGAGGCGCCGGACATCACCGCCCGGATCTGCGGCATCTGCCCGATTGCCTACCAGATGAGCTCCTGCCACGCCATGGAAGACGCATTCAGCGTCAAGGTGGACGGCCAGTTGCGCGCGTTACGCCGTCTGATTTACTGCGGTGAGTGGATCGAGAGCCATGCGCTGCACGTGTACCTGCTGCACGCGCCGGACTTTCTCGGCTACGAGGACGCCATCCAAATCGCGCGCGATCATCCGGACGTCGTCCGCCACGCCCTGCAATTGAAAAAGGCCGGCAACAGCCTGATGACCATGCTGGGCGGTCGCGAGATTCACCCTATCAACGTGCGTGTCGGCGGTTTCTATAGCGTGCCGACCAAGCGCGAGTTGGCGAAGATGACCGGACCGCTCGAAGCGGCCCGCGATATCGCCCTGGAAGCTGTGCGCTGGACTGCTGCCCTGTCCTTCCCCGATTTCGAGCGCGATTATGAGTTCGTCTCCCTGCGCCATCCGGACGAATATCCGCTCAACGAAGGCCGGTTGGTGTCCAATCGCGGACTGGACATTCCGGTGCGCGATTACGAAAAACATTTTGCGGAGCAACACGTGGCGCATTCCACGTCGCTCCACTCGCAGATCGAAGATCGTGGCGCGTATCTCGTCGGCCCACTGGCGCGCGTGAACCTTAACTTCGACAGACTCACGCCGCTCGCGCAAAAAACCGCTCGCGCGGTGGGTTTCAAGGTGCCGTGCCGGAACCCGTTCAAGAGCATCATTGCGCGTTGCGTGGAACTGGTTCACGTCTGCGACGAAGCGCTACAGATCATCGCCGAATACGAAATGCCCGACCAACCGGCCGTGCAATTCCAGCCCCAAGCGGCCACGGGGTGCGGTTGCACCGAAGCTCCGCGCGGCATCCTGTATCACCGCTATCGCATCGATGATCAAGGCCTGATCATCGATGCCAAGATTGTCCCGCCCACGTCGCAGAACCAGGGTTCAATCGAAGCCGACCTGCGCGAGTTCATATCCGCCAATCTCAAGTTGCCGGCCGATAAGCTGCAGTGGCAATGCGAACAGGCGATTCGTAATTACGACCCTTGTATCTCCTGTTCCACCCACTACCTGAAACTGCATATCGAACGGATGTGAAGTCGCCCGTGCTCATCATCGGTATCGGCAACCCCGACCGCGGTGATGATGCCGTCGGCGTGATTGTCGCCCAACGCCTGCGCCAACGTTTGCCGGCGCAGGTTCCGATCCTGCAAACCACGGGCGATCCCGGTTTCTTGCTGGAAGCCTGGTCACGCCGCCAGGCGGATCCGCCTACTGGCGGACAAACCGCCGAAACCGTCATCCTGATCGACGCCGTCCATTCCGGCGCACCTCCCGGCACGATACACCGTCTCGACGCCCATGAATCACCGTTGCCAGCGAACTTTTTCCGGTGCTCCACACACGCCCTGGGCCTCCACGAAGCGATCGAACTGGCCCGTGCGCTGGGCCAACTCCCACCCAAACTCATCGTGTACGGAATCGAAGCCAAGGATTTCACCGCCGGTACCGGCCTTTCCGCGCCCGTCGAGCAAGCCGCCCACCAGCTTGTGGACTTGGTGTGCTGCGCGCATGACTGCATAGGCCGAGTTGCCTGCGCAACGGTGACCCAAGGCTGACCAGTTTCGCCGACTAAGGTGGGAGGGGCATACCTGCCCCGATACTCGCCCCGACACCCGCTGTCGGGGTCCATGTCGGGGCGAATGAGTAGGCGCGGCTTTTCCGCCTGTCGGCCCGCCGCCTCGTTCACCCCGCTCAGGAGCGGGGCAGGGAGGCGGCCTACATTACCCGCCATATCTCGGTGGCAGCATCCAGATGCGCCCAGGCGCGTAATATCTTGATAAAATGCTGGACGCGATGAAGAGAACTCTCGATACTGGCGGCTATTACATCTTTGGCAGTGGCTCACTCGGTGGGCAGAGTTGACGGGTCGTCAAACCAACCAACTAACGGAGGTGTCTCATGCAAGAGATGTTCAACAAGACGATCGACTCGATCGGAGCGTACCTTCCCAACCTCATCGGCGCCCTCGCCATCCTGGTCATCGGTTGGCTGCTTGCCTTCGCGGTGGCGGCACTCCTGCGCACGGTGCTGCGGCGCACCACGCTGGACAACCGGCTGACGCGACTCCTTTTCGGCGCCGAAGCAGAGAAAAAGGTGCCGGTGGAGAACATAATCAGCAAGGGCGTGTTTTACCTGTTGATGGTGTTCGTGCTGGTGGCGTTTTTCCAGGCGTTGCAGCTGACAGCGATCACGGAGCCGCTCAACAATCTACTGGACACCATCTTCGGCTATCTGCCGTGTCTGTTCGGCGCGGGCATCCTGCTATTGATCGCTTGGATGCTGGCGACGGTGTTGCGGCGCGTGATGTTGGGCACGCTGCAAACCTTCAAGCTTGATGAGCGCATCAGCGGACAGGCCGAGCCCAAAGCCAAGTCCATCCCGTTGAGCAAGACGCTGTCAGACGTGGTGTACTGGGTGGTCTTTCTTCTGTTTCTGCCGGGCATTCTCGACGCGCTGCGCTTACAGGGCCAACTCGAGCCGATCAAAACGCTGCTCAACCGGGTGTTTGAGTTCGTGCCGAACATTCTCGGCGCCGGCCTCATCATCCTGATCGGCTGGTTTATCGCTCGCCTCGTCAGACAGGTGGTCACCAACCTTCTGGTGGCGGCCGGGGTGGATCGGCTGAGCGACCGCATGGGCCTGGCAGACACACTGGGTGAGATGAGACTCTCGGGACTGATCGGTCTGGTGCTGTACATTCTCATCCTTATCCCCGTGATCATCGCCGGGCTTAATGCGCTGAAGTTGGATGCGGTGACGCAGCCGGCCAGCGCGATGTTGGGCAAGATCATGGGCGCGCTGCCGTTGCTGTTCGGCGCGGCGCTGGTTGTGGTGATCTCCTACGTCGTGGCGCGCATCGTGGCGACGCTGGTGACAAACGTCCTGGCGGGCATGGGCTTCAACAACGTGCTCATCAACCTCGGAATCACCAAGAAACCGGCGCAGGGCGCAAAAACTCCGGCGGCGATCGTCGGCATGTTGGCGCTGGTCACCATTATGATTCTGGCCAGCATTGAAGCCGCCCGCATGCTGACGTTTGACACGTTGGCGGATCTGCTGGCGAAACTGCTGGTTTTCGGCGGCCATATCTTGATGGGCTTGATCATCCTCGGCGTTGGGATGTTCCTGGCCAACATCGTGGCCAAATCCGTGCAGGAGAGTGGCCGCGCCAACGCGCCCATGCTCTCCACGGTCGCGCGCGTCGTCATCCTGGTGCTGGCGGGCGCGATGGCGCTGCGGCAGATGGACATCGCCAACGAGATCGTCAATCTCGCGTTCGGCCTGCTGCTCGGGGCCGTGGCCGTGGCCGTTGCGATCGCCTTCGGCTTGGGCGGGCGCGAAAGCGCTGCACGCCTGATCGAGGAATGGCGGGCATCGGCCAAGGGCAAGCAGTAAATCTCATGCCAGAATTGCGTCGGGGCGGTCGGAAGACCGCCCCGACGACGTTCTCTGTCGGCTCGGTTGTTGATCGTGTTCGGAAGCGGTTTGACGTGGGCATCGTGCGTGATTCAGTGGTGACGAGGCTTTTCGAGCCACTTCGTTGACAGCGCCGTGGTGCGATGTTAGTGTTGCACGCAGCTTTCAAGAGAACCCATGGGTGCGACCAGAAGAGATTTATCAGGCGTCTTCGATGCGGAGCTGAAAAGCCGACGCGCG
>Ga0187854_10004008_pt1 | contig 11357 bp, 22 predicted proteins | sample June2016WEW_6_15_FD_132445 | JGI IMG/M metagenome (GOLD analysis project Ga0187854, IMG submission 132445) | Peatland microbial communities from SPRUCE experiment site at the Marcell Experimental Forest, Minnesota, USA - June2016WEW_6_150 | ecosystem: Environmental > Terrestrial > Soil >...
ACCTCTCCGGGGCGAACCTCTCCGGGGCGAACCTCTCCGGGGCGAACCTCTCCGGGGCGAACCTCTACGAGGCGAACCTCTCCGGGGCGAACCTCTACGGGGCGAACCTCTCCGGGGCGAACCTCTACGAGGCGAACCTCTCCGGTCTACTGAAAAGAAATTCGGTCCACAGCCTTCTGACCGTTATCAATTGGGGTCAATTGCCCGATGACCTTACCCTTGAGATGATGCGCCATGACGCCGAATCGTGCGGCCAAGAAGCAATGCAGGCGTGGGTTGACAGCGGTCTGTGCCCCTTCCATGACTCAGTCCGGGATTACCAGTTTCAGGAGAATAAGGCTCTTTGGGTTAAGGGCTCGCCGCAGTATCGCGGCATGGAGTTGCTGAAGAAACTCTGCGAAGCCAAGGGTTACAAACTTGAGGCCACCCCATGAAACCCCACGAAACGCCAGGCTCGGACTGGGCTTGGGACTATCTTTCTAAGGAGGAAACGAAAATGCGAGTGATCTTCCTACACAAGAACGATGTGTTGTTGATCATGGACTGCCCGGACAACACCAGGGCGATAGACCTTGCCTATGAGACAGACCTGCTCGCCATCCAGGAGAAGTGTGCCGGAAGCGACATCAAGGTCGAACTCGTATCCCCCTTCCGGACCGGTCACACGGCGCTGTATCAGCCGACAGAGGAGTTTGTGAGTCTGAGAGGTGGCCCCCATGCCTAAACTCGTCTGCGTCAAATGCCAAGTGGAACTGAGACCCGAGTTGAACGGCTTCAAGGTTGTGGAAATGATGAGCGATGACAGACCCTACAAAATATGGGACTCAGACAAATGGAAGTGCCCGGAATGCGGCTTCGAGGTCGTGTCAGGTTTTGGTTATAACGCCGAGAAAGAACATTTCGAGACCGGTTTTGACACTCTCTTGGGGAAGATAGAGGCATCGCCAAAGACGGACTGGTGTTATGACTACGAAAAAGTAAAGGCATATGGAGGTGCCCAATGAACCTCAAAGCCGCCTACCTCTGCATCGACTGTGGTTCTGTATGGGAGCCCCAAGGCCCCATCATCTCCTGCTCCCGCTGCACGTCCTCTATCTGCGTCCCTCTGGCAGCGTGGGTGCCCACTCAGACGATGACCGACAAGGTATGCGTGAAGGTCGCCCAACCCGAGCCGCCGAAGAGGGGGAACAGGAGATTTATGCGGGCCATGAGAGAGCCGAGGGGGGTGTGATGTCGGATTTCAGCCCTGATGCCATAGCCCATTGCAGTGTTCACGGTCGCTTCTCAATCAACGATTCACCGGGGGGATGCCCGGACTGTCCGGAACCCGAGGAGGACTTTCTTTTGACGGATGAGGAGCTGGAGGCGTGCGAAGAGAGGGCAATCAAGGTCGTTGCACTCGAAATACTGGAGGCTTAAATGGAAGAAACCCCTTGTATCAAAATTCCTTTTGCAATAGGCAAAAAAATATGGTGGACGGGCAACGGCTACCGAACGGAAAACGTGGTGTGCCCCGAGTGCGCCGGTTATAAGTATGTCACGGTCATACAGGGGAACGGTGAAACATACACTCTTGATTGCCGATGCTGCCAACTCGGTTATGATCATCCCTTGGGATGGATAGAAAGAACTATTCACGAACATGTCCCTACGCCTTTCATTCCTGGCAGAGTGGAAATTTCCGGCCAACATATCAGATATTCCGAGTCTGGACCTAACGCGACCTGTTACTCATCAATAGACGCAGAGAACCTCTTTGAAACCGAAGAAGAGTGCGCCGTGGCCTGCGAGAAGGAAAACAAAAAACAGGCCGAATGGGAAGCCGAACGGGAAATAAAAAACCTTCAAGGACGGAGAAAGGACAATGCTTGGAGCGTTCACTATTGGGGAGGGATAGTCAAACGGTTAGAACGAGAACTTGAGGTTACAAAGGCCCGTCTTGATGCCTGTGGAGAACATAAAAAGAGAGGGAAAGCTAAGGAAATATTGGAGGGATAAATGGAAGCAATCGCAAAGCGTGAAGATGGCTATGGCATTGTGAATTTCGATGAAACAGCCATGTCTGTTTCGGCTGTTGTCAAACAAGTCCAGATCATTCAAAGCGTCATGAAGGAAGTCATGAAGAAAGACGAACACTATGGAGTGATTCCCGGCACAGAGAAACCGTCTCTCCTGAAGCCTGGAGCTGAGAAGCTTGGGCTTACCTTTCGGCTTGCTCCTGAATATGACGTGACGGTTGTGAATCTTCCGAGGGATCACCGGGAATACCAGATCAGGTGTCGTCTCTATCACATCCCCACGGGTGCCATGGTCGGTCAGGGGGTTGGTACGTGCTCCACGATGGAGAGCAAGTGGCGCTACCTCTCAGATTACGAATGGACCGGAAGGGCAGTACCGAAAGCCTATTGGGACAAAAGAGACATTGCCCTCTTGGGTGGTAAGGGTTTTGTAGCCAAGAAGAACGCAGAAAGTCAATGGGAGATTGCCAAGATCGCCGGTAAGGTCGAAAGGGACAACCCCGCCGATACCTATAACACCTGTGAGAAGATGGCGAAGAAGCGGGCTCACGTCGATGCCATCCTGACGGCAACTGCCGCCTCTGACATCTTCACTCAAGACCTTGAGGAGATAGTCGAGAACGAGGCCCATACAGACAGGTCCTCGAACGGTCAACAATCTTCAGCCAAGAAACAAAAAGAGGAAACAGAACCCCACCCCGCCTCAGAAGCACAACTCAAAAGAATAGGGATGCTCATGACGGACTGTGGTTACGACGACATTACTCGCCACGCTCATGCGTCTGAAATAGCCGGTATACCGGCCACCATCACGAGTATGAAGGAATTGACGGTGACGCAGGCATCCAAGGTAATAGAGTGCCTTATCGCCGAAAAGAAAGAAATGACAGGAGGGACCACAAATGCCCACGATACCGTACAAAAATAGTTTTGGCCAGAAGGTCAAAGGAACCACAACGATTGTCGGCAATAACTGCGCCTGGGGAGCCCGAGCTCTTCAATGGTGGTATCACTCCAAAGGGCTTCAGGGAATCGAATACAAAGACATCTTCAAAGAAACCGGGGCAGACGTAGGCACGTTGGCTCACAAGCTCATTACGGATTACTGGTTAAAACAGGTAATCCTTCCTGATCATGGAGACAAACTATACGAAGGGTTTAGCGAAGAACAGTTATCTCTTGCCCTTCAAGCCCTCGATTCTTTCACCAAATGGCAGAATAACATACGCTTTGAGCCCTATGCCATGGAAATCAACATGGTCTCCGAGAAATACCAGTACGGCCTCACCCCGGACATCATAGGTCGGTTTCCTGATGGTCTAGCACTTGTAGACCTAAAAACTGGAAACGGGATTTACGACAGTCACGTATTGCAGATGGCAGCTTACTTCCAGGGATGGCATGAGGTTCACCCCGACGAGCCTTTGACTGAGGGGATTCACGTTCTGAGAATCGGGAAGGAAAACGCCAACTTTACGCATCATTGGTGGCAATCCCTACCGCCCGAAGCGTGGGAAGCGTTCATGTTGTGCAAGAGACTCGATGAGATACATCCGGTGATTGAGGCGCTTATTAAATAGCCCCCTTACCCCCATGGCCGTAAGGGAAAGGCGCATAGCATAGAAGAGGGAGGGAGAAGGATGAATATCCAAGGCGCTCATACCATAGAGACTCACGATTGGGGCATAGTCGTGAGGGCAAAGGAACCCGTCTACGATCTACTTTGCCGCGGATGTATCCCCATGGGCCATGAGTGGGAATGGCCTGAGACCGGAGGTTGCGGGCGCTGCCAGAAGTGTGGGGATGGACCGTGGCAGTTGCACAGGAGGAGAGTATGAGCCAAGAAAAGGAAGTGCGGGAGCGGCAAGCCCAAGTGCTGAGGGATTTTATCTATGCTCCTACCAAGCACCCCGGCTGTGAATACATAGCCTTGGACACGATCCTCGCCCTTCTCCCTGACCGGGAGGAGGAGGTGAGGTTGAGAGGGGTACTCAAGAAAGCTAAACTCCTACTCTTGTTACTTCGTCCTGAAGAGGGCTTGCTTAGTTGGGAAGTCACAAAAAGCCTTCTTGATGCCACGAGAAGCAAAATCAACGCAACCCTATCTGCCATCGATCAGGCCCTTAACCCCGCCCCGGAGAGGAGGCCCAAATGAACGATGCCACGAACCGACTGATCACGGAGGCGCAAGGGCTGTGCTGGCATGTTCCTGATCCTCACCATGCAGATGAGTGTCTGAAATGCCATTCAGCCTTTCAGCGTGATAACTATGAGCCGTACAACTGCTGCATTGAGGCACGTCCCGACTACTCCCGCGACTGGTATCCCGTCCTCCTCTACCTCCGCGACGATAGCAAACACGGTCAAGAGGTCGAGGTGGGGTGTTGGGAATGCTCCAATGGGATGGTGCAGGAACCATACAATAAGGTTATGAAAGGGGCAATGTCTCCATACGTATGTCCCCTCTGCCACGGTAAGGGCCGCGTCAGGATTGGGGTGTTCACTTATGACGAGTTCAAAATCAAGCAATGGGGTGTTCACATAAACGGACTACCAGATCGCCTCATCGGCCCGCCCCTCGCCGACGCAGCAGCTGAATTTCTCAAGACTTTGATAAAGGAGACCAAATGAGAATAGACCTCACCAAAGGAGGATAGAGAATGACCGCAGACGAGTTTCAATGGTTTTATGAACGGTTGATGGAGAAACTGTCCTCCATTGAAAGCCTTCTCGAAAGGGCTCTTCAGCCTATTAGTTATGACGATGTTGCCCAGGGGACGCTGAAAGCCCTTATCGATCAAGGGATCATCGCCAAGAAGGAGGACACTAATGGATAGAATCCTCACATTAGCAATCTGCCTCATGCTCATCTCGACCCCCGCCCTCGCCTGTGGCCATGGTCACGGTCACGGAGGCCACGGGCATAGTCATGGTTACGGCCATCATGGCGGCCAGTGCGGCAAGCCGAGCGGGACCATTGCTCCCGTTACGGGGATTCCCGTATCGGCCCCTGTCGCCCCTTCTCCTGTCGCCCCTGTGAGCCCCGCTGCGCCATCTTCACCTGCAGCTACGGCCCCTGCATCCCCCCCTGCTTCTGCCCCCTCCAGCGCCCCGGCAGCCGCGGCAAGTGCGCCTTCTCAGGGGGTGAGTCCGACTGGATCGTGGAATTGTCTCTACGAGAGGTGCGGGAAATGATACGGGTTTTCCCCCGTAGGACTAAATGGACCCCCACCGATGAGTCCGCTTTCGTGGGCGATCCTCCTATGTTTCGACCGACCGATAGATGTATTCCGGTAAGGATATCTGTCACCTTTACGTGGGACATTCCCGAGGGAAACCGTTTGTGGCGGGCGTGGAGCAGCTTTTATGACGACGTGCAGATCGGTGGTCCTGCCTTCGGCGATCCTGGCGGGGAGTTCACCATTGGGAAGTTTATCAAGGAAGGGGCTACCTTCACGAGTAGGGGTTGTATCCGCTCGTGCCCCCATTGCTTCGTTCCTGAACGGGAAGGCAGGAGGATGCGGGAATATCCCATAAAGCAGGGTCATATCATCCAAGACAACAATCTTCTCGCCTGTACGGACCAGCATATAAAGGCTGTCTTCGATATGCTCAGAAGCCAAAGAAAGGCCGCGATCTTCTCGGGAGGCCTCGACATCCGTCTATTAGAGCCTTGGCACCGGGAGCTTATCGACTCAATTAGGGTGGATGAACTATGGTTTGCCTGCGACTCCGCTGCCATGCTGAAACCGTTGGAGCGGGCGGCCTCCATCCTTGATGGCATCCCTCAGAGGAAGCGCCGTTGTTACGTGATGATCGGATATGGAGACGAGACGGTCATTCAGGCTCAGAAGAGGGTAGAGGCCGTCTATGCAATGGGTTTTGATCCATTCTCACAGCTTTATCGAGGAGAAGGAGAAAAAGAATACATGCAAGACTGGAAAGACTTGAATAGAAAGTGGAGCAGACCAGCAGCATATAAAGCAGCAAGTGCCCCTTCTCAGGGTCATGGGGGGAATTGCCCGGATATTAGGTGGTGTCGGTGATGACGCCCTGGTACTATTGGATGCTTCAACGTAGCTCTTGGTGGATTGAGCATGAGTCTTATCAAGGAGAAGTGTATCTCATAACGACTGCTTAATTGGGGAGATGGGTAAATGACAAAATATCATTTGCTAAGAGAAGCCAGAAAGCTGATTGACATACTTGATACATGGGGAAATGTTCTTGTCCCGACGATACCAGGACAAACCGAAACCTGCGCCCACGACCGGCTTATGTGGATTCTGAGTCAGTTGAGAGACGATTATGGGGTAACTACGCAAGAGGATTTACAAATGGGCATCGCTTCTCTTTCTGAGGCATAACCCTTGACGATGCAGGTTGAACAGTTTTACGATAGCTCCATACTCAATTCAGAGAATGGAGGCTATTCAATGGCCGGAAGTATAAGATGTGTCGGCTGTCACTCCGGTATCGATGAGCGGTCCAATGGGATATGCCCGAAGTGCAAAAAAGCTAAGGGGTATGCCATTAATTTCTACTACGAAGGCCGACACCATCGAATCAGGCTCGGGTTGAATTGGACCGCAACCCGGGTGAAGCTTCGTTCCCTGCGTGCGTCGATAGATGAGGGGCGCTTTGATCCCGTTGAGTGGGGCCTTGTCGATCAGAGCCCGAACAGCCTGGGGCTTCGGCTGTCCGAGTGGTTTGATGAGGTCAAGGATGACACCGCCCTCACCGAAGGGACAAAGACTATGTACGCCACTCAGGTACGGCGCATACTCGGGAGCCCGCAAGCTACCGTGAATCTTCTTCGCCTGGACATCGAAGACTTCAGGGCGATGTTCAAAGCAATGCCCCTGAGAAACAGCACGAAGCAAACCACGAAAAAGGCGCTCAGAACGTTTTTAACATGGGCAAGGGGTAAAAGGTACATCCTCTACATCCCAGCTCTCCCACGGATAAGCAGCGACGATGCCAAGGCCAAATACATCCTCACGATGGAGCAACAACAAGCCGCGCTTGAACGCTTGCCGGAAGGACGAAGAGGATTGTACCAGCTCATGATGAACATTGGCGCGAGAGTTAGTGAGGTTCTGACGCTCCAGGTGTCCGACGTGAACTTTGCCCGAAAGGTGGTCATCCTTCAGAGAACGTGGAGTGGTGACACGATCAGGGAAACCACGAAGACCGGGAAACGTAGAACGCTGCCCCTGACTGATACCGCTTTGGAGATCCTCGCAGAAGCAATAGGGGACAAGATCGGGAACGCCTATATCTGGTCGAAGACTGACGGCACCCCTTACATAAGACAGGAGATTTACACCGAATGGATGAACAAGTCGGGCCTCGATGTCCCTCTGAAGGATGCGACAAGAAGGACGTTCGCTACACGACTGAGAAACGAGGGTACGCCCCTTGAGATCATCCAGGCTTTACTCGGGCACAAGAGCGTTAGGATGACGGAGAGATACCTTGACGATGACGTGGAATGGGTGAGAACGGCGTTGAAGAAAGCCGATATAGTGAATATGGTACGAGCTCGTAACGAGGCAAACGCTAAGGATTCAGAGGAAGATGTCTAAAAACTACCTGCTTTCATTGTTAAATGTAATGCGCTCCGTACTGAAATACAATAATAAACCATCTGAACCTACTAAAAACGCCTTTTTACGGGCTACCACATCCGTACCGAGGTCGTACCGAAGTACACAGGAGGATATAGCGTGGATCTAGGAACGATTCGATGCGCAGGGTGCCATACCGCACTTCTTAGCCCTATTTGCCCTAAATGCGGCAAGGAAAAAAACTGCTACATCAATTTATATTGGACGAGGTCGGAAGGTGGCGACAGCCATCATCACAGAATTCGGCTTGGCCTTCCTTTCGATGAAACAAAGAAGGCACTTGAAAGATTGCGCAGCGAACTCAAGTCTAACCTTCTTAACCCATTTGAATGGGGCCTGCAAGGCTCACTGAAGGGCACTGTCGTGGCTCTGAGTCCCAAGCGACAACGTTTATGGGTGAAACTCATCAGAGAAGACGGCACAGCAGTCCAGATGCCCCGCGCCCATTACAACTGGCTTCAAGCAAACCCTTTTTTCAAAGACATTCCGAAAGGTTACACTATCCACCACCTTGACCTGGACGAGACCAACGACGACCCTACTAACCTCGTCTTGTTCTACGGAAAGTATCACACGGCCTATCATTATAAAACCAAGCGACTTATGGATGTCAGACGACTTGAGGTTTTCATCCCGGAGAATGTTCTATGAGGAAAGCGCAAAGACTGCCCCTCTCGCTATCTGTCTCGCTGCCCTTAAGGCATTAGAAAAGTGATCCCCACCCCCTTCCTCATCGCCCTCCTCGGCATACTCTTAGGGGCAGGATACCACTCCTGGCATGACCCGGAGATTCACCCTGCCCCCAAGATTGAAAGTAGAGCGCAGCAGTCGGAAAGGACCGCGCCCTTGGTAGCCGTTCGAGTCCGACCTACCTATCCCGCCGACGCTGTAGCGGGTTCCTCATTTCCTGCCCCTAGGATTGTTGTTACGCAGCCGGGGGAGCAGCCGCCGCTACCGCCGCTTCCATCGCCGCCGCCGAGTCCTTCAACGTCTGCGCCTTCGTTGCAAGATCCGCCGCAGCCGCCGCTACCTTGTCCGCATTCCCCGGTTCTGCCGCTACTTCAGTCAGAAGGGTCTGCATCTCTGTGATGATGTCCTGCTGTGCCTTGGCAATCGCTGTGACGCCATCTCCGATCGCTGTGTTGCTGTCATTCAATGCTGCTACTGCTTCTTCCATCGTTGCCATGTGAATATCTCCTTTGTTTTTGATTGCCTGGACTATGCCCAGGATTATGTTTAGAGCCTTAATAATGGCTACCTGATTCACAAGGATCGCGCTGAGTCGGTTGTATATGCCCCGGAACATTTCAGCGAACATGGATCACCTGCCCATGTGTATCGGCGCGGTGAGTATGCTTCCCACACCAAGCATGGAGAAAAGAAAGTAAAATAGGATGATGAGCACGATCACTGCCGCGGCGACTATCACCCATGTCTTGTACGGTGCAGGGACGTGATGGTTTGCCACCCACACTATCAACGCAAGGATGCAGAACAGGACTAACAGAAATATGAACAGACTTAGAATAGACATGCTTACCTCCTTGTCAGAATGTCCATTTTACGAGTCCCATGCCCCCGTATGCCAGTTTGCCGCTTGCCGTGTCGAAGGCTGCGCATGGGCCGATAGCAAGGCTCAAATTAGGGATTAGGATAGTCACCTTGCCACCAATCAGTTTGATGATGTCAACATATGCTGCAGCGGCAAATATCGCCGCAGAAGGAGCACCAGCCGTATTGGTGACTCTCTCAAGCACGGACCCATGCAGCGTCAGGGATAGGTTGCTCGCGCCGCCGAGAGTCTTGACATAGGAGGCAATGTCTATGCCCGCCCCGATCGCCAGGAAGCCGCCGGACTCGCCCTTTTCGAAAAGCAGGGCATTGTCAAGACCCGCCGCAAACGGACCGATCTGCGCCCCCTCCACGGGCTGCGTCTGGGCATGTGCCGTCACTCCCACAGTCAACATCATCATGAAAACCGCCAGTACCAAAAACATTGTCTTCATCATCGTCCTCCTCTCTTTTATAGCCCCTCGTGATGCAGGGACCGGGGCCAGAATGGCGCCCTTTGTATTTGCAATCCGTGCAGCGTGGATCATCCACCCTTTTCATCCTCTTTGCCGTGGGTTAGAAACGGATCGAGAGAAGCGGTATAACTACCCTGGTCCCCCTCTCTTGCCCCTGGCCTATGAGCAACGCTGTTTGCCCCAGGCTGTCCTTGTGCATCTCCTGGTAGATTGTCGGAGGTGGCTGTTCCTCCGCCCGCGCAATTGACTGTGACAGCCGGTCCAGTAGGCTGTTGGGCATTCCCTGATACATTGTTCACCCCCGGAAGGTCAGCCGGGCCGATCCCCGGCGTGGACATGATGGTAGCGTTGAGAACGTCCTTGAGATGTTCCGTATCCACGTTAGGGTGCTGCATAGCGAGGTTGCCGAGAGCATTGGCCCACTTCTCTCCACCCGTTATTTTGTCGCCCCCTTTCTTTATGGCGTCGGCCGCCTTATTCTCTTGGGCAAGCATAGCCACGTTGGCATCCCTTATGAGAATGTCTTCAAGGAATTTCAGAAAGCCAAGATGATACCGCTTGCGAACAGTATCAAGAATCTTCGTCAGGATCACGATGGCGATTGTGCCCGCTACTGGGCAAATATAGTGCAAAAACACATAGGAAAACAGATCACCCCACCCCACGTTACACCTCCTCTATTCGTCCCTTTCCTCTATCTTCCGTTCTACCAAAACACCGTCTTCATAGCGTTCTGTGATAAGCCTCGTTTTTTTGACAGGAACAGACGACGTTGGGGAGCATGTAATCATCGGGTAGAAGATTTGGGGCCACCAGGGGTTATAGTAATAGTATCCAGGCACGTTACACCTCCGTCTTCTTCATTACGAGATTTCCCCATCCGCTCAGTACGGTCTCGATCCTGGCGGGAATCCATTGTACCGTGGCATAGACGACATGACCCCTGACGCCCTTGATAGTAATCATCCCCCCGCATATGCCGTCTGCATCATCTTCCAACCTTTCCCGGGCCTCTTTGATGGCAGACTCGAGATAGATATGCGTCCCGGTGGGTATCTGACGGTCTTGGGCGTCGAAAAGCACATATTCGCTCATGGTCTCCTCCACGGTGTAAGGCCGCCCATCAGCGACTGTATCGCTTTGGGGGATGGCGTAATGATGGCGACGGTATTTTCACCGTCAGGACCGCTCCAGCCTTGGATGGGGACTATGTACCCGTCAGCCGTAACGAAGTCGTACCAACCGCCCTTCATGGCATAAGTCGATCGGTCCCCCGGCCTTACCGACCTCACATTGGTTATGATCCCTTCGTACACGCCTGGATAGGTAGCCAGCCCTTCAGTTTGAAGGTCCGCATGACACTTATACACGCCGCCCCGGAAGACCCCTTCAGGGTAATAGATCATGGTGAAATTGACTGGCCTCGTTATCGAATGAGGCGCGCAGGCAATGAGCGCCAAACAGACAAAGAATAGAAGGATGATGGTCTTCATTCCGCCTCCTATAGCGCTGACATCTGGGCCTTTAACTCCGCCATGCTCATCCCCAGCAAGGTCTTGCCCATCCCATCGAGCCAGTCGATGTCCGCGAGAGCATACGCCTCGTCCGTGTATTTCCTAAAGAACCGGTAGGTCATCTCATACTTTGACCCCCAGGAAATGAGCGAGAAGCCGTCCTTGTCG
>Ga0187854_10004011_pt1 | contig 11348 bp, 7 predicted proteins | sample June2016WEW_6_15_FD_132445 | JGI IMG/M metagenome (GOLD analysis project Ga0187854, IMG submission 132445) | Peatland microbial communities from SPRUCE experiment site at the Marcell Experimental Forest, Minnesota, USA - June2016WEW_6_150 | ecosystem: Environmental > Terrestrial > Soil >...
CATCGTTCACGTCCTCGTATCCGGCAAGCCTTCCATAAACCGCCTGACGGAACATCCCCAATAAAGTATGTTGGGTGTTTTTGCCTGTTCGATAATCGGCTAAATCTTCAACCGACATTTCCGTAAGCCCCATGGCATCGTCCATTTCTCTCTACGCAAGTAATCCGGCATCGCTGGTAATCTTTGCTCCGTGAAATTCCAGCTTCAGTTTCCGGTTAAAATTCAACCGCAAGGCAGGTTTTTTTCTTTCACCCATTGTATCCCCCCTGAAAAAAATGGTGTGAAATGCGTTTCACCCTTATTTTGCGGGTGCATCAGCATGATTCAAATAGTAAAATGAGATCTTCATATGGGGAATATGGGTTTAAAAGTTTTAATAGAACCTGACCCATGCTGTCTGATCGATTCAAATTCCACAGCATTCCTTCTTCTCCTGATATAAGTGGCCGTCACAAGCTGGGCAAGTCCGCGTCCGAATGTCCTAGCCGGTTCCCGTTAAGCCAAAGCCTTAAGTGATCGAGGTAGAGGTACATCACCGGCGTGGTCTAGGTCAGGTGCTCCCAATGGACAACCTTTTCCAGAGGCTCGCGGCTGCTTCTGAACCGATTGACTATGGCTTCTTCATCCGGATAACCAATAGAAATGGCTACGAGAATTTTCTTTTCCCCGGGGATGGGTACATATCTCCTGATGATATCCGGATAGTTCACGGCGGAATGTTGAATACATGTCCCCAGGCCTTTGGAGATAGCCAAAAGGCAGATGTTCTGGGTAAAACAGCCGCAATCGAAAATCGAATAATCTCCCAGGCTGGAATCGAGGCAGAGAAAGATTACCTGAGGGGCATCGAAAAATTTATACATAGACAGGCTGAAGGCCCTCCTTTTCTCCTTATCCTGGCGGTCAACGCCCAGGAGTCCAAATAACCCCTTCCCGTTTTCCCGCATGCGGCTCAGGTAGGCATCTTTCCAGGTTTCGGTAAGCTTAAAATCTGCCCGGGAAGGACTTCCCTTTGTTCCTTCGGCATACATTTCTTGGCCTAGTCGTTGCAGAACTTCTCCCCCCACGACCCAACATTCCCACGGCTGGGTGTTGATTGCCGAAGGAGCCCGGAGGGCAACGTGCAAAATCTCCTGAAGCATAACCCTGGGAACGGGATCGGGTTTGAACTTGCGAATACTCTTTCGATTCTGGATGGCTTCCAAAAGTTCCATTATGAGACTCCTTGTCTAATAAAAGTTGGCTCGAAAAGCCCGGAGAAGGATAATGAAGTCCCGGATGATATCCGATTTGTTCTTTCTCATGATTCTTTCCTCGAAGCGGAAGGAATTTTTAGTAAGGCGAAAAAGGCGCCGAAAAGGCAAAGCAGACCATTGAGGATAAAGACCGAGGAAAGGCCCAATCGCTGGGCGACGATTCCCGAGAGGATCGGCCCCAGGGTCATCCCCACTGCATAAAGGGATTGGAAGAAACCCATGGCCGTTGCCTGCTGCTCCGGGGCGGCGGGTTGAATCGCCAGGCCCATCAGGAGAGGGAAGATCAGGCCGACTCCGATTCCGTTGAAGGCCTGGAGGCCGTACAGAATGACCAGACGGTCAACCATGAGGATGAAGAAAGCAGTCCCCGAGAGGAGGAGAAATCCGGCGAAGATCATGGCGCGCTCCGAAAACAGGCGACGGATATACGTTCCGGAAAGGAGCGTGGCCAGGGTGTTGGGAAGCATATACCAGAAGAAGAGGACCCCGAGGTCCTTTTGGGAAGCTCCGATCTGTTGGGCGAAGATCGGGGTGAACCCGTAACTGGTCGAAAAGTTTGCGAACAAGAAAAGAGCGCAAAAAAATGAAGCCAGGAGGAGCGTGCGATTGCGCCCCACGAAAGAGAACTGTTTGTAAGAGGCTGCCGAACTCTTTTCCGGGCGACGTTCGGCCAGGCCCAGAGACAGGAGAAGGCCTATAAAGGAAAGGATCATTCCCGCATAAAACGGAGCCACCCACCCCCAGGCTTCAGCAATGGTCCCGCAGGCATAGTTGGTGGTGATTTGAGCAAGGCGGGTTAGGAAAAGCATGAGGCTTACGGAATGAGCGATCTGCCCAAGCGGAAAATAACTAGAGAAAAGCACAGTGAAAGGCACCCACATGCTCGAAGCGATCCCGGCAGTTAAGACCGAGAAGAAGAGCATCAATGTATTGTCGGATAAGAGCAGGCCGAAGGCGGCCAATCCGTCGAAGATGAAGCCGAGGAGGATAAAGGGTTTCCTTCTCCTCCACCGGTCGGACCAGATCCCCAAGGGGATACGCAATAATAATTGAGAAAGGCCGTAAGCCCCCATCACCATGCCCACCGCCTGGAAGGACCCGCTTACCATTTTGGAGTAAGGGGCCAGGATAGGCATGTAAATGTAAACGGCTCCCCAGAAGAGTAGAGTGGAGAAATAGGAGAGGATAATGGATTGACGATAGTAAGATGGCTCTGGCGGAATGGAGAGAGTCATGATCAAAGAGGGCAGGGCTCTCGATTCATTTTTTCTGTGCTCCTCCGGTCAGGGGCACAAAGGCAACTCCCAGCAGATGCTGGATTTCGGTCTTACCATTCTTCTTGGTTAGAAGCGTGAGGGTCTGAAAATAGGTGGTGCTTCCCACGGGAATCACCAGCCGCCCTCCTTCTTTGAGTTGCTTAATCAAGGGCGGGGGGATATGTTCGGCCGCGGCGGTGACGATGATGGCATCAAATGGGGCGAACTCTTCCCACCCGAGGTAGCCATCTCCATATTTCACCCGAACCTTATCGTATCCCAGTTGTTTCAGGCACTGGGCTGCCTGTTTCGCCAGGCTTTCCCGAATTTCGATCGTATAAACCTGATCCGTAAGCTCAGCCAGGACGGCCGCCTGATAACCGGAGCCCGTCCCGATCTCCAGGACTCTCTCTCCCGGCTTGATCTGAAGAATCTGAGTCATGAGGGCCACGATATAAGGTTGAGAGATGGTCTGTCCTTCCCCGATGGGCAGGGGATGATCTGCATAAGCCTGGCTTTTCAAGGAGGGGTCAACGAAAAGTTGGCGCGGGACCCGGCCCATGATCTCCAGGACCTTCGGGTCCTTTATATCCCGGCCCTTAAGGTCGCGCTCGACCATTCTCTTGCGCGCCTCGATAAAAATGGGGTCTTCGGACGCAGGAGAAGAGAATGGCGGGAGGGTGAAAGAGAGCGAAATAAGCAAAAGAAAGAGGATCATCTTCCGCTTCATCGCTTCTCCTCCCTCTGCATTCTTTGGGAGTTTCGTTATTGGCTAAGAGCCGTCCGCTCAGCTATTTTGCTGATCGCGGAGAGCTATTTTCCTCCCATTTGCCGCTGGTACTGACGAGCCTGATGCATGAAGGCCTCCAGGCGCGTCAGCGTGTTGGTCTCCTCCTGCCCGTCGTAGGCCATATTCAGGAAAGGAATGTTGTTGTGGTCTTCGCGATATCTCTTCATCACCGCGCCGACAATGGTTCCGGGCATGCAGGTGAAAGGCATTACATTGACCAGGGCCGAACAGCCCTTCCTTACATAATCTTCGCATTTCCCCACGGACAGAACTGCTTCCCCCTCGAAGGAATCATCCAAATAGGGCTTGGCCGCTTCCAGGGTCTGCTTGATCGAAGGTTCGGGGTGATTGGCCAGGGTTCCCGTAAAGATATGGTCCATCTTGTGCTCATCCCGTTTTTGCACCAAGTCGGTAATGTAGGTAGTCCAGAAGGGTTTGTAGCGTCTGTTCCGCAGACTGTACCGCTGGGCGGTGAAATTCAGGTAGAGGAACCATTCCGAGATCGGAGGCAGCCATACCTCCCCGCCGAGCTTTTCCATTTCCTTCACGATGAATTCATTGCTGAAGGCGTTGGAACGAATGTAGATCTCCCCGACGACGCCGATGCGCGGCTTGGATCCGGGGTTGAGGAGCTGGATTTTGTTGAAGTCTCTGCGGGCATCTTGGAGGACCCCAACCAGCTCGTCCAGGCACTTGTGCGGGTTGTCTTGACTGTCTCGGACCCCTTCGTAGGCTTTCTGCAAATATTGGTTGAATACGCTATCCGTCTCCCCCGCGTGGACTTCGTAAGGGCGGGTCTCGCGCAGCTTCTTGTCCAGAAGGTCGATGGCCACCATCCCCTGCCAGCAAAGACGAGTGAAGTTCTTCCCCATCATTCCGAGGTCCCGGTAAAGATGTTCATCCTGGGTCGGGGAGTAAATGGGTACATCCGGATATCCTAACTCATCCAGGATCAGACGGTGGAGCCGGTGGTATTGACCAAAACGACACGGGCCATTCCCCGAGGGCATGAAGAAAGCGACTCTGTTCCGGTCAAAGTCGGGTCTTTTGATCACCCGCACCATGTCGCCGGTCGTCAGGATGCAGGGATAGCATTCCTTGCCCGAAGTATACTTTCTTCCCCAGAAGACGGTCTCCTGGTTTGACTTGGGAGTGACCTCGGCGTCGATACCGCAGGCCTGGAAGGCGCCCACTAAGGCGCGAGCCTGCTCGGCCATGTAGGGGACGTACAGTTTGCGGAGATCGGCATCTTTGGTGAGGACGATGGTCTTCGGTTTTCGTTCCTCCTTCGTATTGGCTTCCCGGATATTCTTGATACTGTCCAGGAAAGCCTCCAGGCGGGTGATGGCTCCCACGTCTGAGCTGTGCTCGTCCACCTCGATCTGGAGGTAGGGTTTCCCCCGCATCTTTTCCTTGAAGAAATGGAGGATGAAGGAGTCGGGTCCGCAGGCAAAGTTGGTAATGTAGATGGCATGGAGCCGGGGATCGTCGCGGACGATGTGGGCGGCGCTGTAAATCTTCTGGCCATACTTCCAGTACATATCCTGCCAGTCGTCCATCAGGTCCACTTCATCCAGGGGCAGGCAGTCCATGGGGATGGCAATGACTCCCAGGTCCCGCAGTTTCTGGGGAAGGCCGAGGTTAACGCCCGGGTCGCAGCCGTTGTAGGGACGGCTGACGATCACCGTGGCCCGGTCCCCTTTTTTCAAGTTCTTAAGGATTTCTCTCCCGCGACGCTTCATGGACGCGTAGAAGCTGTCCTGTGCCGCATGGGCTTTATCGATGGCCTCCAGGACATCATCCGCATCTTTCCCCAGGTCTTTACACATCTTGATCAAAGCCTGCTCCAGGTTCTTCCGATCCCAGCCGAAGTGTACGACTGGAGAAAGGACCTTGACCCCATAGGACTCAAAGTCGAGGGCAGATTTGACAGAGTAGGGGAAGGCCTGAACGTAAGGGCAGGTAAAAGAACGATCCAGAGAAGGATGGGTCAGGGGCATGTTGATCACGCTGGGGAGAAAGATGGTATCTACCCCCTTGTCGATCAGGTCCAGGAGATGACCGTGGGCGATCTTGATGGGGAAACAGGTCTCGGCCACGATCCTCTCCACCCCTTTATGGATAAGGCGTTTGTTGGTCCTATCGGAGAAGACGATGCGGAACCCCAGGACGGTGAAGAAAGTCTTCCAGAAGGGCATGATCTCGTGGAAGTGAAGAAGGCGGGGGATCCCGATGGTGCGGGCATCCTCGCCAACCGGCTTCTCCTCCACGTAAGAGGCCATCAGGGCTTCTTCTCTTTCGGCAAAAAGGTCGGGAATGTCGTCGCGCCGCTTCCGGGTCCGGTCTACGTCATACTTCTCGCAGCGGCTGCCGTAAAATAAAGGTTTTTCCCCTTCGACCATTACCTTCCGGATCTCACAGCGGTTGGGACATTCCTTGCACTCAAAGGAAGTAAGCTCATAGGGGCGATTGCTCAGGTCCCATCCCTTGAAGTTCGTTTGGCCGGATTTATTCTCCTCCATGGCGATCAAACAGCAGCCGATGGCTCCGGTTACCTCGTTGTGTTCGGGGACCGTGATCATCTTGCCCGTAACTTTCTCGAAGGCAGCCACGACTCCCTTGTTGAATGCGGTTCCGCCCTGGAAGAAGATGTTATTTCCAACTCGCTTGTCCCCTACCACTTTGTTCAAGTAGTTGATGACGATGGAATAAGAGAGGCCGGCTACCAGGTCATCGAGATGGGCCCCTTTTTGCTGATGGTGGACCAGGTCTGATTCCATGAAGACGGTGCAACGTTCTCCCAGGGAGATGGGAGATTGGGAGCCCAGGGCCATATTTCCGAACTCTCCCTTGATGGAGATTCCCAATTTTTCAGCCTGTTCCTCCAGGAAAGACCCCGTACCTGCGGCGCAGGCCTTGTTCATTTCGAAGTCTACGATGGCTCCATGTTCCAAGGAGATGTACTTGGAGTCCTGGCCCCCGATCTCAAAGATGGTATCCACGTTCGGGTCGATATGCGCAGCCGCCGTGGCCTGGGCGGTGATCTCGTTGCGGATGACGTCCGCTCCCACAAAATCTCCGGTGAGGTACCGGCCGGAACCGGTCGTGCAGACTCCTTTGATCTCCACCAGGTGGCCGACTTCCTCCCCCGTCTCTTTCAAACCCTGGCGGATGGCTTCGATGGGCCGTCCGGCGGTCATGAGATAGCGCTTGGACAGGACCTTCTTGTTTTCATCCATGACCACCACGTTGGTGGAGATGGAGCCCACATCAATCCCCAGATAAGCAGGGATCTTCTTCGCTCCCGGGGTACCGCGGAGAGGCTCCCAGGAGCTTTCTTTCTTGTGGTGCTCGGAGAGGGAAAGCGGATCAAGAGACGCTTCCACCGGTACAAGGTGGCTGATATATTCTTTCAGACGATCCAGGCCCTGGAACTTTTTCCATTTTTCCGGGTGCTCCAGGGTCAGGAAGGCTGCCCCGATCGCCCCCATGGAAGCGAAATATTTGGGAATGATGAACTCCCCCTCCTTCAGTTCCAGGACGTCAAAGAAGGCCTTGCGCATTCCGGCGTTGGCTGCGACCCCACCCTGGAAAGCGACGGGCCGGATGATATTTTTTCCTTTGCCGATGTTCGATTTGAAATTCCGGGCCAGGGCATAGCAGAGACCGGCTACAATCTCGTAATCCGGGGTGGCCCCCTGCTGCAGGTGGATCATGTCGCTTTTGGCAAAGACGCTGCACCGGCCGGCGATACGCGGCGGAGTCTTGGACTTCAGGGCCAGCTGGCTGAACTCTTCAATCGTGTAATGTAACCGGTTGGCCTGCTGATCCAGGAAGGAGCCCGTCCCGGCGGCGCAGATGGTGTTCATGGAAAAATCTACGATCCGGTAATCGCCGTTGGCCGGATCGCCTTCCACCAGGATCAATTTGGAATCTTCCCCGCCCATCTCGATGACCGTTTTGACCTGGGGATAAAAATGAATGCTGGATTTCCCCTGGGCGATGACCTCGTTGACAAACTCTGCGCCCAGAAGCTCGGCGATGAGTTTGCCTGCCGTGCCCGTGACCGATACGCTCTTGATCCTCTCCGCCGGGACGCGGGAAAGGATTTCGGTCAGGACATTCAGCGCAGTCTCCAGGGGCTGCCCCTTGGTCCGGGTGTAATGTTCTTCAACTACCTTCTTCTTTTCATCGATCAAAACTGTATTGGCACTTACCGACCCAACATCCAACCCTAAGTGAAGTCCGTCCTTTTCCATCACAGCGTAAGACCTCCGTACTTGAAAATTCAGCTCCGAAATCGTGCCAGGGGGATTTAGAGGTGAGAAAATTTGGAGACTTTTAAAATATAGGCCTTTCTCCCTCACCCCAATGATCTATATCATATAAAGATTCAGGGGGAAAAGGTCAACCCCTTTTTCCTTTCCACCCCAATATCTTCATACCGCTCGTCCTGGCTCCTGGGCCCCGGCAAGGGTGGAGGGGAAGAGCCGAAGCGAGGGGAAGGCCCTTCACGCACGCTGAATCGGGGGGCAAGGTCCCCGCCAAGGAGTAATGGCTCGGGTTCCGCAATGGAATGGCGGGGAGTTTGAGATAACCTTGCAAAAAGAGAGAAGCCCGCCTGTTAACCAAAGGAGAGCAACTCCCTTGTTCAGGGTGCGTGAAGGGCCTTCCCCTCGCTTACGCCGGGCTAAGGTCAATGGAAAAACTGGGGGTCCCTCACCCTTTTTTCAGAATCATGCGTACGTCCAAAGCCAGGCAACCTTCTTTCTGTTGGAAGACACGCAGGGGGTTGATATCCATTTCCTGAATTTCCGGGAGATCGCAGAGAAGCTGGGAGAGGCGCAAAAGGACTTCTACCACCGATTCGATGTCAGAAGGTTTTAAACCGCGCGCTCCCTTAAAGATGGCCGCACCGCGAAGCTCATCGATCATCTCGCTCGCCTCCCTCCGGGAGATGGGGGCTACCCGCACGGAGACTTCTCCGAAGATCTCAACAAAGATTCCTCCCAACCCCACCAGGACCACTGGACCGAATTGTCGGTCCTGCCTTCCCCCGACGATCAGCTCCCTTCCCCCGGTGACCATGGGTTGAATGAGGACCCCTTCAATCTTGGCCTCGGGATATTCCCGGCGAATCCTCCGGGTCATATCCTGGTAGGCATCCGATAAACCGGCCTCACTGCGAAGGTTCAGTTGCACCCCTCCTACGTCGGATTTATGCGAAATCTCCCTGGAGATGACCTTCATAGCCACAGGAAACCCCAACTCTTTGGCTGCCTGGATGGCTTCTTTTTCCGTAGTAACGGGAACCCCGCGCACCATGGGAATTCCATAGATACCCAGAACCTCAGCGGCCTCATGGAGGAAGGGATCCCGCTTCTCCCTCCGGGCGTTTTCCAACAAAAGCCTGGCCTTTTCTTTGTCCACGACGAAGGAAGGAATCTCCTCAGGCTGGTGGAGACGCTGGATATCGGCGTAATAGCGGCGGTTGATCCCTAAAGCCCGGACGCTCTCAACCACCTGGGTGAAGATCGGATAATTTAGATTTCTCTTCAGGTAGATCACTTCTTGGTCTTCCGCGGATACATAAAGAGCTACAGGCTTGTCATATTTTTTGGAAAGCTCAATAACCTGATGGAAAAGCTCCCGCGACTTCTGTCCTTCCATGGCGGCGATAAAGGTGTGCAGGAAAGCGATCCCATCGACCTCTTTCTGGGCCAGGGTTCGGTCGATGATCTTCAAATAGATCTCCAGGTCAAAAAGATCGCCCAGGTCGAGAGGATTGGTCAGTTTGATTACCGAAGCACGAAAATGCCGTTCGATCTCTTCGATGAACTCCCGGGGAAAGTCGGCCAGGGAAAACCCGGACATCTCACAGGCGTCGGCGGCAATCACGGCATGCCCGCCCGAACGGGAGATGATCGCCAGGTTCTTGCCCCGCATCGGGGGAAGGCGTAGGATCTTCAGGTCATTTCCCAGGGTGGTGGCATCGTTGACCCGCACGATGCCGCACTGACGGAAAGCGGTATCCACTACCCGATCATCGCTGGATAGGGAGGCGGTATGGGAAGAGGCGATGGATTTTCCGAACTGACCAATATTGGCTTTGAAGGCCACAATGGGTTTGGGGGATCTCCGGGCAATTTCCATGAGCTTCCGCCCGTCCTGAATACCCTCCAAATAGAGGAGAATATATTTGGTCCCCGGGTCTTCGATAAAATATTCGAGAAGCTCCTCGGTCTGAATATTCAGCATATTTCCGGCAGAGACGAATTTATTCAGGCCCAGCCCTTCGTTGGCCATAAGGTTGAGGATGGACATACCCACCCCTCCGCTCTGGGAGATCATGGAGATATCCCCGGCCTGGACGATGCGTCGTAAAGGAGGAAATGGGGTACAGAGGCCATTTTCCATGTTGATGACCCCGATGCAGTTCGGGCCCACATACCGAATCCCCCATTTTGCGGCCACCCGGACAATGTCCTCTTCTATTTTTTCCCCCTCTTCTCCATATTCGCGAAAGCCAGCAGACTCCACCACGGCCCAACGGACCCCTTTTTGCCCGCATTCTTCCAGAATACCGGGAACGGTACGTGCCGGGGTCAAGATGACAGCCAGGTCTACATGATCCGGAATGTCCAATACGGATTTGTAGATCCGGCGCCCGGCAAAGACCCCCCCTTTGGGCCCCACTTCATAAATAATTCCCTGGAAGCCGAATTCAGTTAGGTTGAAGATAATTCCTCGTCCCATATTGTCGGGAGAGTTGGAGACGCCGATTACGGCTACGCTGCTGGGATAAAAGATCTCACGCATAAGGATCTCCCGGGCTAGAGCTCTGTCGTATCTAGCGGCTCAAGTGGTTTCCACAAGTTCATGCCAATAAAATAATCTAAAGAGGTTGGAAAGGCAAGGTGGTTATCATGTGGTAGGGCCGAAAAAGATGGTTGAAATCCTCCGAAATAGGGTATTTTTCCTCGAAAACTACATAATCAACCCTATTTACTTGTAGAATTTTGCGGTATATTTTTATAGGTTTTCTCTTTGAGAGTGGTCCAGCCATAATTCGGGCTTTTATCCTAGTAGACTGGGGCTGCTGGTTTGCAGTATTCATTTTGATCCTAAGATGTCGAACTGAAGTACGAAAGGAACAACCTTTAATCATTCGAATGGAGGGGAATATGTTAAAAGAATTTAAGGAATTTGCCATGAAGGGGAACGTGTTGGATATGGCCGTTGGCATCATCATTGGCGCGGCTTTCGGGCTCATCGTTACTTCCCTGGTGAATGATGTGATCATGCCGCCCATCGGCCTGCTCCTGGGTAATGTAGATTTCTCCAATATCTTTGCCATACTCAAGGAGGGAAAGACACCGGGGCCCTATGCCTCCATGGCAGCAGCCAAGGCGGCCGGAGCGGTCACGATGAATGTCGGCGTGTTCATCAATACAGTCGTTAATTTCATCATCGTCGCCTTTGCCATTTTTCTGCTCATCCGGAGTGTCAACCGATTTAAGAAACAACAAGAGGCTCCGCCCGCTGTCCCGACGACAAAAGATTGTTCGTTTTGCTTTACCGCGATTCCCATCAAAGCTACTCGGTGTCCCAACTGCACTTCAGAACTGAAAAAGGCGGCGTAAGGCGCAGGGCCCAAGGCATACGGAGTTCAATGCGGAACTGGCCTGGAACGAAAAAAGGGGGATCGCCAGCATTTCATCCTTGGCTGCCCCCTTTTAAAAGAGTCCCCGGAATTATTCCAGGGCCACCAATGGAATTCAAAAGGAGGCACTTGCAAAGCTCTTGGCCAAAACGCAGATCGTCATTCCGGGCAAGCGAAGCGCGACCCGGAATCCAGTCCCGCCGTCGGCGGGATTCAAGGAATTCTGGATTCCCGCTTTCGCGGGAATGACGGAATAAGCGACTTTTGCAAGAGGCTCAAAGGACTTTCATTACTTTTTCTTGGGGGCTTCTTTGGCAGGTTTTTCGTCTTTTTTGGCGGCCTCTTTGACCTCAACGGATACGGCTTTCATTGGGTAATAAACC
>Ga0187854_10004023_pt1 | contig 11321 bp, 11 predicted proteins | sample June2016WEW_6_15_FD_132445 | JGI IMG/M metagenome (GOLD analysis project Ga0187854, IMG submission 132445) | Peatland microbial communities from SPRUCE experiment site at the Marcell Experimental Forest, Minnesota, USA - June2016WEW_6_150 | ecosystem: Environmental > Terrestrial > Soil >...
CCCTTGCGGTTGAGGTCAAAAGGCCGGCAATATTCCTCATCGACCGCGCGAAGGCTGTTGAATCCCCCAAAGGTTACCTCGGAGAGAGATTCACTTCCTCCCATCATGGCTATATCCACCTCTCCGGACCGAATGGAATCCAAGCCGCAGCCAATAGCCGTCGCCGAAGAAGAGCAGGCCGTGGCGATCGTCGCCCGGGGTCCGAGGATGTTGTACTCCTCGGCGAGGGCGTCATTGATCGTACAGGTCGAGAAGGGCAAGAGAAGGGAAGGTCTGACCTTGCGCCAGTCCTTCTCCAGCATCTCCCTGCGGTACTTTTCGGCGGATAGAATTCCCCCTGCTCCACCGCCGATGAAGATTCCGGTGCGCTCCAGGTTTTCCCTTTTTAGATCCAGGCCGGAGTCCGCGACTGCCTCGCGGGCCGCTTTCATGCCCAGCTGGTCGCACCGGGACATTCGCTGCAAACGTCGGGGAGAGAAGTAAAGGTGAGGATCAAACCTTTTTATCTCCGCCGCTCTTTTAACCCTGTATCCGGAAGCATCGAAGAGGGTAATGAAATCAATTCCGCAAACCCCCGCCTGCAGGTTCTTCCAAAAAGAAGGAACATCCTGGCCGATGGAAGCGATGACTCCGAGACCTGTCACTACGGCACGGCGACGATTCATGGCATGCTCTGTTCCAGGACCTTTGCGGAGGGAGGAAGGATGACCGTTAAGTCATCATCAGTCAGGGGCGGGTTGATTTGCAGATCCTTGAATTCCAGACTCAGGCGATCTTTACTGGCTTCGATCATTTCAAATTTTAGGATGGCCCCCGAAGTTTTGTCAATCCACAAACTCACGCTCGAGAGAAATTTCTGGAGCTTTTCCTCCCGTGGCTGCAAGAGAAACCGGTACACATGATCGGCGTCTAAACCTAGGTAGTTAATCGTATAGCCCTCGCTAAGCTGAGCAAAGGTCTTCTGGAAGACCCCCATCACCGGCTCCAGGTATTGGATCATCTTTTTGCTTCGGGCGAGAGAATACTTCTCGGCCTGCGATCGACCCGGGTAATAGATCCAAACCGTTTTCCCGTCGAGGGCCATCTCCATGGGTTCGGGCTTTACGTAAAGGAAATGAATCCGGTCCGGTCGCTTGAACTTAACAACGCCCCTAGAAATTAAAGGATCTTTGACCAGCGAAGTCTCTTTTCTCTGGGAAAAGCTGGCGGTCAACGTCTGAATCTTCTGCTGCTGTTCGTCAATGGTTCGGATGATCTCCTGCACATCCTGGCCATACCCCCTGGAATTCCCGCCAATGCTCAATAGACCGAAAAAGCTGAAGACCAGAATCATCAACCACATCGTCCTACCCCTTTCCACTTTCGCCTTACGCCTAGAACCTTGCACCTTGGGCATCATTTTATTTCCTTACTCATCCCGAAAAGCTCATCCAGAGTTAGAAACTCCATCTCCCGATCCTTTAGCCCCTGGAGGATCGCAGGGAGGGCTTCGAGGGTTGGTGTACGGTCCTGGTTCTGTTCCGAGTCTGAACCATCATGAAGCAGGATCACCCCCCCGGGTTGGGCTTTCGCAAGAATTTTTCGGGCGATGGCTTGCGGGTCCCGCAGATGGGTGTCAAAAGCCCGAACCTGCCATCCTACCATGTTCATTCCCAAGTTTTCCAGAATACCAAATATTTTGGGGTTACGGAAGCCAGCCGGCTGGCGGTAGAAACGCGGTTGGTATCCGGCCCATTTTTCCACTTCTTTCTGGCACTGCAGAATCTCTTGTCGGATTTTTCGGGAGGATAAAAGACTCATGGTCCGAAAGTGGTGATAGGAATGATTGCCGACTACATGGCCGGCTCTGGACATTGAAGCTATCAGATCCCCGTGCTTCTCCAGGTATTTCCCGATCACAAAGAAGGTGGCTTTGGCCTGGAACCGCTCCAGGGTTTTCAGGACCCCTGGGGTATACAAAGGATGGGGGCCATCATCAAAGGTCAAGGCAACTCCCCGCCGGTTCCCCCGCCAGAGAACCTTCCCCAGCAGCGCACCCCTCGGGTTGGCGATCTCGTTGAGAGCAAAAAGAGCGAATCCGGCGATGGAGGCGATCCAGAAAATCATAAGATCAAGATACCCTATGCCGGGAAAAATAATCGTAAAAGGTATACCACTGGTCGGGATAGAGGCGAATAAACTTTTCCAGGACCGTGGCAATTCGCTGGGCGTTCATGGCTAAATCCTCATCCCGGTTGCCCGTTTTTTGAAGGAGGATCGGAGGCTCGGCCAGACAGCGGTATTTATCATCCTGAACCATCAAGACGAAGGTGGGGATCAAGTCCGCTTCGGAGAGGTAGCCCAGGAGCGCCGGGCCTATAGGTAAAAACACTCTCTGTCCAAAAAAATTTACCGGGATTCCCTTGTCGAATAGATCGCGGTCACCCAGGAGAGCCACCAGTTCATTGGCCTTGAGCGCTTTGAGGACCGCTAACGAAGAGGCAAGAGTATCGTCAAGGGTTACCACTTTAATCTTTTGTTCCTGGCGAAGGCGCACCCGGTAATCATGGAGCCGGGCCTCTACATCGGGGGCCGTGATGACGGTTAGAGAATACCCCATGAGGGTCAAAAAGATCCCCCCCATCTCCCAGTTTCCGAGATGAGCGGTGAGAATGAGTCCTCCCTTACCCTGTGAGATCGCCCGATCGATATATTCTTTTCCTTCAAAGCTAAGGACCAGACGGCGCAGGTGTGTTTCCTTAAGCAGATCCATTCGGGTGTATTCTACGAGATACTTGGCATAACGGACAAAAGTATGGCGTACGGTCTGACCGATCTGGGAAGGATCTTCCAGGATCCGACTCAGATTTCGCCGGACCATCTCCCGGTCATTTTTCATGATGAGCCAGTAAAAATTCCCAACCAGGACCGCCATCCAGAGCATGATCCGGCGGGGAAGCAAGTGGCCGACGAAACCGATCAGGGTGAGATAGAAATACCCGAGGCGGAAGAGAATTCGTTTCCTTGGCATCGCGGGGGAATTGTACTTATAAAACTTTGTGTGTGTCAAGGGCATTACCGGACCTGCCCACCCCCAGTTTTGAGAATCACTTTTTCTTGGCCCAAGCCGAAAGGGGGTTATGCTCATTAGCACCGGCGGGATAGGATCTGCCGACGAAGAACTTGCTTTATTTCCGCAAAATGAAGCGGCGCTGCCTATCAATCGGGCAGGCATCGCGCGAAGCGCCCGACCCCTACCCTTCGGCGCGCTTGATACCTGGGCATTCCGCCCGGACCGATGAAAGAACCAGCGCCTTGTGATGATGAGCATAACACCCTTTTGGTCTGGGCCTGGAGTTACTTTGAATACCACGATTTTTTGCCCATTGGCGAAAACTGGGGACGGGCATTACTGGATTGCGGTATCACGCGAGAGTTCCTGCGCATTTCTTCCCTCATTTTTTAAACTCCATTCTGAAAGCCGCAATTTTTCTTCCGGTAGGCTGGTTTAAATCCGAGTAATTTATTCTGTTGATATTTCCGTATCTTACCTTTAATTTCTGAGGATTCTTTTCCCCGCTGAAACCTTTTGATTATAATTCCATCAAAAGAATTAGTTACTGCCCCCAGATGGAGAGAAGATATCTCCTTGTAAAGCCCGGGATGCGTGGTGCCCAGTGTATGCAAAGAGCGTGGGCATTAAGTAGGACCAAATAACCAACTTGGGTATTAGAGGAAAAGCGGACGAGGTTCGGGAGTACAACCCATCCGATTATCAAGGAGGAGGTTGTGCGATCTCAAAAGCGAACGTAACGGCCGGAGGAAGAAATAAAAATATTTCCCGGCTAAAGGGGAGGAGCCAAAATGGAAAAAACCAAACGACTGATTGTATGTATGTTGATTATTTCTCTGCTTTCCATGCCTGTTGTCGCCGACGCTCATTGGCGGGGCGGCGGGGCGATTTTAGGCTTTGGGGCCGGATTGATAACCGGCTATCTGTTCGCCCCAAGACCCGTTTATGTTACTCCACCCCCGGTTTATGTTCCAGCCCCACCCGCTCCGTATCGCCCCCCGGAAAACGGGTATACGGACAATAACAACCAAGCGGTGCCGCCGCCCAGCGCTCAAGGGAAATGCCGAGAGTGGAAAATGATCGACCGGCATTTGGAGGATCGTTGGGACTCCTATTATGGAAAATGGCGGCAAGTTCCGGTGGAAAAATGGGGTTGGGTAGAGGTGCCCTGCAATTAAGTCCTTCCAGCAGGCCTTTTTCCGCACCCAGCTAAGGGCGTTAACTTATTTCCCGCTTCTACCCCTTCTTTTTTGGAGAATTTCCTGGGCCTTCCGCCTTAAGACAGATGAAACATCTTTGTCGCGAGATAATGATTTAAGATCCCTTTCTTGGAGATGGGCCAATAAACTCATGGCCACAGAAAGGGGAGTTTTGGGATTGGAGATTACGGCGAATTTAATGGGATAGCTTTTTTTCCATTTTTGCTCTTTGGCAATGGCCAGGATAACATCCTCAGAGAGGTCTTTTCTCTGGGCATAGTGCAAAGCTTCACTCTCATTTACTCTCCCATTCTTCAAAACAGCAAGGGAGACCATCTTTTTCGGATCGTGGATGAGCAGGTTCCGTACTTCCCGGTTGGCGAAGATGGCCAGGCGAAACTTTTCCGAGGCGTTCAACTCCTGAATTTTCTGGTATAGATTTGAGCGCTGTTCATCAGTGTAATTCTCCTGGGAATCCTGGATCATTTCTGGGGAAAACTTTGCTAAATCTTCTTCCTTGACATCGATCGCATCGAAGGGAGTTTCCTCTTGCCGTTCTTGGAGAGGTTCCCATTCTCCTTCTGGTATCAGTTCTGGAGAAGGTTTCGCCAAATCCTCCCCCTTGACATCGATCGTATCGAAAGGCACTTCCTCTTGTCTTTTTTTGAGAGGTTCCCATTCTTCTGATATAGGTTTTCCAACCATTAACGGCTCTTCCTTTTCACTTCCTTTTTGGCACTTTTGCAAGAGGGTTATTGGTCTTTCTTCTTCTACCATTTCCCATCCTTTCCATGTGAATCTTTTGTTTAAGTTATCGGAATTAGGAATAAAAAACTTGAAGATGAAGAGGAAATGAGTGGTAAAGTTTCTTCCACAATTGACAGGTCCCGGCAGAGGGTGTAGATTTTCTTTTATAATCGGTAAAGGAGGGTTAATAATGGATAGCCATCAGATGAAATGGAATGAGCAGGTCGCCAAGAAAATCATCGCCCAGCTGGACAAGCGGGGAATGGGGGGAAGTTACGCCGTGAGCGCCGCTCAGGCCAGAGAAGAGATTATTGCCATGATACCCCGAGGTGCCACAGTCTATCGTTGCGGCTCGATGAGCGCAGTATCCATGGATCTTTGGCAAGGGATCGCTAAAATCCCCGGTGTTGAGATCATCGATCCCTTCAAGCCCGGGCTCTCTTTTGAGGACTCCCTGGAACCCAGGCGAAAAGGCCTCATGGCTGATGTGATGATCACCAGTACCAATGCCATAACTCTGGATGGGAAATTAGTCAATCTCGATGGATTGGGAAACAGGGTAGCGGCTATGATTTTTGGCCCTCAAAAGGTCATTTTGGTGGTGGGTATGAATAAAGTTGTTCCTGATTTGGAATCGGCCATCGCCAGGGTTAAACACTACTCAGCTCCAGTAAACGCGGTGCGCATGAACATCAAAACCCCCTGTGCAGAAAGCGGGATTTGTTCCGATTGCAAAACTCCTACCCGTTTCTGCAACATTTGGAGCATCATCGAAGGCCAGAGGATCAAGGGCCGCATCCATGTGAAGCTCGTAGGCGAGAACCTGGGGTATTAAAAAGAGTTGATCCTAACGGGGCCTAGCCGGAATCAAATAGGCGTATTGCCCCAGAAATCCCCCCCATCCTCCCCTCCCTTTCGAGAGGCTGTGCCGTAATGCGGAGAAAGAGCCGTCATTCCCGCGAAATTCTCATGCCCCGCCTGGGGGCGTGGCACGCGCGAATGGATGAAAATGGCCTACCATCTCAAGCGGTTAGAATGTCTCTGCTTCAAAGTCACCCTCGAACCCCTCGAGGTCGCCGTACAAGAAAGGAGGGGTATTTTCTAACGGAGCGGGAATCCAGTTGTGGTTTTATTCAAAAATTTCATCTTCCTGGATGCCCGCCTTCGCGAGCATGACGAATTATGACCCAGTTTCCGAGGGAGGAGGGTTGAGAGGGGATGATTTTTGGCTGCGGCTGCGCCTCATTGTACCCTCTGCGGCTAAGCAATCTCCTGAATTCTCCCTAAGGGAGTGTCCAGGATTTAGCTTGACAGTTCCTTTTCACCCGATTCATAATTTTTCCAAGTTTTCAGCTGGAATCTGATTGAGTCCGGAGAATGAGAAATGCGCGTGGTTCTGATTTCCCCTGCGGGGAATTCCTACCTCTGGCGGAAGAGGCGGGCGGCTTTTACCCTTCCACCGATGGCCCTGCCCCTTCTGGCGGCGATCACTCCACCGGAAGTTAACGTCCGTCTGATTGACGAAGCGGTAGAAGATGTAGATCTCAACCTGGAAGCGGACCTGGTTGGCCTCTCCGCCATGACTCCAACTTCTTCCCGGGCCTACGCCCTGGCCGATCATTTTCGCTCCCGGGGGATGAAGGTGGTGATGGGAGGCGTTCATCCCTCCTGTCTTCCCGAAGAGGCGCTTCAGCACTGCGACTCTGTAGTGATCGGAGAGGGAGAGAGTCAATGGCCCCAGGTTTTAAAAGATACGGTTCAAGGAGGGCTAAAAAGGACATACCAGAATTCTAATCCCTTTTCCTTAGACCACCTTCCCGCCCCGCGGTGGGATCTTTTGCCGGCCAAGAGATATTTTGTTCCCCAGACCGTTCAAGTAAGCCGCGGGTGTCCCATGGCCTGTTCCTTCTGTTCGGTCAGTTCATTTTTCGGGCGGTCCTACCGGTACCGTCCCATTCCTCATATCCTGGAAGAGCTGAAAGCCCTGAAACGCAAGTTCCTGGTTTTTGTCGACGATAACATCTCCGGGAATCCGGATTTAGCCAAGGAACTTTTTGTGTCCATGGCTCCCCTGAAGAAAAAATGGGTCTCCCAATCTTCGCTAACCATTGCCGATGACCCGGAGTTATTAGACCTAGCCGCCCGCAGTGGTTGCATCGGCCTGCTCATTGGTTTTGAATCCATCTCCCCGGAGGTCCTGAAGTCCATCGGCAAGCAGGTCAACCTGCGCCGGAAATACGAAGAAGCCATCCGGAGGATTCATCAGCGGGGTATCCATATCCAGGGGTCCTTCATCTTCGGCTTTGATGGAGATACGCCCGAGACCATCCGGGCAACGGTGCAGTTTGTGAAGGAGAATCGGCTCACGGGAGTGAATTACTGCCACCTGACTCCTTTCCCGGGAACTCGCCTGTACGATGACCTGGAGAGAGAAGGAAGGATCATGACCCGGGACTGGTCCAGGTACGACCGGCAGAATATCGTATTCCAGCCTCGCCATTTTATTCCCGAGGATTTACAGGATCGAATTTTCTGGTCCTACCGGCAGACCTATAACTGGCGCTCCCTCTGGCAGCGCCGGCCTTTCTCCTTCCAGCACTTCAGTCTCTATCTATTCTTGAATTTCGGCTACATGAAGGGGCTGCGGAAGATGGAAAGGGATGCGCAAAAAACGAGGAGGGGGAGATAAGGGGATTAGGGGTCAGGCTTCCAGTTATCTTTTACTTTCTCTGTCCTACTAACGTGCAAAATCTTAAAATTTTGTTAGGCAAAATTGATCCGGAAACCAGCCTCTGAAACCTCCCACCCCCCCTTTGCTAAAGGGGGAGCAGGGGGGATTTCTGGGATTGAGCGTTGCCCCGGGTAAGACTTATTCTTTGGGTTGCGGCTCTGCCGCGCTGTGTTCTCTGTGGCCTCTGTGTCAATACGTCTTTATTTGGGATTTCTTGGAAACCGCTGAACATATTCAGACTCCTTACCGTTTCCCGGGTTTCCAGACCCTCTTCTCGGGAAAAGCGGGGGCTGTCGCACTCCCAGCATTGCGAAAATAACTGACTTCTCCATAGCGATCCGCAACTACCAGATCATTAAGACCACGCCCCCGGCTCAAAACCCGGGGTGAAATGTCCGACTCGAGTTTCATGGGTAATTTATCTCCCTCATTATCGAACTGAGGCTCGTAATTCGTCCCCCGATTGATAAAAATAAAGATCTCCCCATCACTGTTCCCGACCACCAAATCTTTCTTCCCGTCTCCATTCCAGTCCACTACATCCAGAGAGGAATTGGATCCTACATCCAGTTTTCCGCCATTGAGCTGGATCGGTTTTCCGAAAATCGGTTGCTCGTTGGTTCCTTCATTGAGGAAGATATAAATTTCACCATTCCCCTTCCCCATGACCAGATCTTTCCTGCCATCCCCGTTCCAATCGATCACGCAAGGGGACGCATTGCTACCCACATCCAGGTCTTTACCGGCGGCCTTAATCATGACCCCCGGGGCAAAGTCTCCGGACCCTTGATTCAGGAAGAGATGGAGGTATCCTCCTCCATTCCCGACCAGAAGGTCCGTCTGCCCATCCTCATTCCAGTCTACCAGGTAAGGGGCCGAAGGACTCCGTACCTTGATCTCCTTTCCCCCCGCCTTCAGTTTCGTCCCGGCATCATACCTGGGGGATTCCTGACTCCCTATATTGAGATAGAGGGTAACATATCCATCCCGGTCGCCTAAAAGTAGATCATTCGTACCCGCCCATTCCACCAGGATTTTTCCGCCGGCGATTCTGCCGGGGATAGTTCTTTGGATTTTGGGAGCCATGACCATGGGGGCCGGAGGCGGTGCCGGAGGGGAGGGTGGCGTCAATCCGGATGGTGGAACCGGCGCCACCGGAATTGTCGGAGCTGCCACCTTCATTTGTTCTCCTAACGCCTGTTTCGCCAGGTTCCCGGCGGAAATGTTGATCCCGGGCTCTTGTTGCACGATTTCGGCCCAGGAAGATTCTCTTTCCACATTTTGAACGACCATCTCTCCAATTCTAATATCCTCGCCCGCGAGCATCTTCCCCGTAATGGGATGACGCACAGGGGTTCCTTTGCGCATGGCAAAGAACTTCATCCCCGGTTCCACCCCATTCGTTCTTCCGAGGTCGATCATTGCCCGCTTTCCGCTGACCATTACTACATACCCTTCGAGAGGAAAATCTTTCTTTATAGAATCCGCCATAGAGTCCATCATCCCCTCAATGGCATCCAGGCTGGCTCCCCGGATTCTCTCCGCGTTGAGGATCGAACCATCTTCCACGCTGATCAAACGGGCATTCACCTCATAGCCATTCCCGATCTGGATGACCGACCCGGTGATGATAACTTTGACGCCCAGCAGTTCCCCCACTTTGGCGGCCGTCTCCTGATTGATCATTCCCGTCATACCCAACTGTTGTTCTTTCATGATCTTCTGGAGCTGGGACCGCTCTACCACCTCGAACCGTCCCGTGTTCACCAGAGAGGTAATCAGCCACTCGGCGATGATCTCTCCAATCTGTTTTCCTTGAAATTCCTGGTAGGCCTTCTGTTCGAAATCAATGACCGCTAAGCGGGCTCTCCCTGCGCACCAGGAGTTGGAAGGAAAGATGACGGCCAGGAATAAAGCCAAAAAAATCAAACCAGCGGAAACGACCAGACTTTTTCTCATGCTCTTCATTTCAGCCCTCCTGAGGTGAGGAAAGGAATTATCAAAGAAGTTACGAGTTAATTATTTCAGTATTCTTAGGTAACTTTGAAGGACGACCATACAGATATAAAAAGTATCTCTCACCGGACGGAAATTGCTCCTGGGGGCATTTCCGTTCAGGTAGATATTCTTGACCGGAACGCTGCTCAGCCGGTTTCCTCGGCGGGCTGCACGCAGAAGGACTTCCGTTTCAGTCTGAAAACGACAAGTGGTCAGCTGAACCAACCGGAGGATTTTTGCTGGATAGAGTCGGAACCCGCACTGGGTATCCTCGAGGTAATGCCCCAAAGCTTTAGAGATGAAAAATGCGGCGGTGCGGTTGGAATAGTAGCGCTGGCGGGGAAATCGATCCGCCTGGGCCATGCGGGAGCCAATCAAGATGGCATCGGAATCAAGTTCGTGGGCTTCCAGAAAATTGGGGATATCTTCCGGGTCGTGCTGCGCGTCCGCATCCAGGGTCAGGACGGCACTGCAACCATTACTCAAGGCGAGGGAAAAACCCTGACGAAGGGCATAGCCCTTCCCGCGATTGGAGGGGTGGGATATAATTTCCACCTCCCGGCTTCGGGCAATTTCTTCGGTACGGTCCGTGGACCCGTCGTTTACCACGATGACCCGGGACAAGTGCTCTCTCGTCCGATCGATGACTTCCCCGATAGAGACTTCAGCATTATAAGCAGGGATAAGGCCGCAAACAGGGTTTCGTTTCACGATGCTTTCCTCAAAACTTGACAAAAATTGAGCAAGTTGCTAAACGGGACAGAGACTCCCAGGCTCAAGAGCGCCCAATAGTTTAGTATTTTTACCAAATTTGCCCTATAATTAGCAATAATAAAATTATGAACCTGACCAGAGAGGGTATATTTTCCTGGATTGCCAGGATTTCCTGTAGTCGCTTCCGCCAGTTGATTTTGGGGGCGATGATTCTGGCCGCCCTTTCCGCTTTCCTGATTACCCGCCTCCCCTTCCAGAGTGACGTGCTCAATCTTCTTCCGGGAAACGCCCCGGCAACCGGGGCTTTCGTTACATTTCTCAAGGAATTCGGAAGCGCAGACTCGCTCTTCATCGTCCTGCAACGCAAGAGCGGAGGAGAGGTGGAATCCTTCGAACCTTTCGCTGAAGTTCTGGCCGACCGCCTGATGGCCACAGGGGAATTCACCGAAATTCTCGGCCGTATGGATCCGGAGATTAAAGAGAAAATGGCCCGTCAGTTCCTCAGCAAGGCTCTTCTTTATCTATCGGAAGAGGACCTGAAAACGCTGGAGGCCAGGCTTTCGGATCAAGGAATTGAGCATCAGGTTCATTTGCTGAAGATGAGGCTCTCCTCCATGTTCACCTCCCCTTTGACCTCCTATGATCCCCTGGACCTCTTTCCTCTCTTCCGTAAGAACCTGCCTTTAAGTTCTCCGGGTGGAGACCTGGAGTCTTCGGGATATTTTGTCTCCGCTGATCGGAAAATGATCCTCCTCATCGGCAAACCCAGAGGTTCGGCTACGGATGTCGATTATGATGAACTGCTGGTCAGAAAAATCAAGGCAGCGGAGCTCTCGGCCCGTGAGGCTTTTGCCCAAAAAAAGAACCTCCCTGCCTCGGC
>Ga0187854_10004024_pt1 | contig 11318 bp, 6 predicted proteins | sample June2016WEW_6_15_FD_132445 | JGI IMG/M metagenome (GOLD analysis project Ga0187854, IMG submission 132445) | Peatland microbial communities from SPRUCE experiment site at the Marcell Experimental Forest, Minnesota, USA - June2016WEW_6_150 | ecosystem: Environmental > Terrestrial > Soil >...
CTCGACCTCAACAGTCCGGAATTCCAGAATTGTCTGCGCAAGCTGAGGGTTATTCCCATTTCCATGGAGATTGCCCGTCGGAGTTGCGAGCTTGACTTCTCCTCAGACCCCGCCGATGAAATCATTGCCGCTACAAGCTGCGTCGAAAAGATACCTCTCCTCACCCGAGACCGGCGCATCCGAAAGTCCCGCATGGTCCCACTGGCCTTGTGATCCCCGGGAACTACGCTCGTACCGGAAGCCAGGCAAGTCGCCGCCGGGACGGTGAACCTGAGATCCTTTGCCGGTATCCGCAGACCGCACCTCAAACCATGGACAAGGGTTGTCTCCGCTCACCCATTCAGCGTTCAGCTTCGAGCTACTGCCGGCTGGGCTGCTCGCCCTTGGCAGACCGCTGATTGCCGATTGCCTTATTCGTACCGCAGCGCCACCATGGGATCGACCCTGGTGGCCCGGCGGGCAGGGATGTAACACGCCAGCAACGACAAGCCGATCAGGAGCAGCGAAACTGCCACAAACGTCGACGGGTCGGTGGGCTTGACGTCATAAAGCAGGCTCGACAAGAACCGCGTCAGTACCATCGCGCCGGCGATGCCAGCGGCCACTCCGATCAGCGTGAGCCTGAATCCTTGCCCGACCACCAATTTCAGCACGTCGCCGCGCTTCGCGCCGAGTGCCATGCGAATACCGATTTCGTGTGTGCGTCGGTTCACCGAATACGAGACCACGCCATAAATTCCGACGGAAGCCAAAAGCAAGGCCACGCCGGCGAAGATTCCGAGCAGCATCAGTGGGAAGCGAGTGCCGGCTGTCGAGGCCCTGATGACCTCCTCCATGGTCTGCACGTTGAAAACCGGCTGGTCTTTCCCCGGACCCATAACCGCCCGCCTGACGGCAGGGACAATTGTGATCGGGTCCGAGTGCGTCCGCAAGACGAGGGTCATTCCTCCTGCGGCCATGCTCATGAACTTATCGGGAAACTGCTCCAGAGGGAAGTAGATCTCGCATCGAATCTTGGCGCCGGCGTCGGAACCAAGTCCCCAGTGCTTGACGTGGCCGACGACGCCAACAATTTCCACCGGCCCAAGAAAATCCAGGTTGATATGTTTGCCAACCGGCTCGGTGCCAGGAAAGAACTTCTGGGCGAGGACACTGTCCACCACGACCACACGAGGAGAAATCACCGTGTCGTCGAGAGTGAGGAAACGCCCTCGCAGCAGCGGAATTCCCAGAGAACGGAGATACCCGGGGCTGGTGAGGAAGAACAACGCACCAGTCATGTCCGCCTGGGACGGAGGGGTCGTTTGCGGGCCGACCCAAAAGTCGTTCTCGCTGAACCTTTCGCTCAAGGGGACGAGATTGGTGAGCCCTGCAGCTTGCACTCCGGGGATATTCTCCACTTGCTCAAGGAGCTGGCGGAAAGCAATGCGGGTCTTTTCGGGGCTCGATGCGACTTGCGGCGAAAGCGCTACCTGAAGAGTAAGGAGGTCATTGGGATTAAACCCTGGGTCGGTATCCCAGAGTCGCCACATGCTGCGTATCATCAGCCCCGCCGCCACCAGCAAAACCAGCGTGAGCGCGGTCTCGGCAATTATCAGGGCACTCTGCGTGCGGTGACCTCCGCTTGTCGTACCTCTGCCGCCTTCCTTGAGCGATTCCTGCAAATTCGTTTGTGTGCTCTGCAGCGAAGGCGCCAAACCGAACAGAATTCCCGTGAGAATCGAGATGGCCAAGGTAAACGCAAGCACATGAGGGTCAATCCCAACCTCATGGCTGCGGGGCAAGCCTCCGGGCACGGCGGCGAGCATTGGGCGTGTTCCGCACGCGGCGATGGCCAGTCCCAGCGCTCCGCCCATGAGTCCGAGCAGCACGCTCTCCACTAGCAATTGCCTGATCAGACGAGCGCGGCCCGCCCCCAGCGCTGAACGGATCGCAAACTCCCTCCCGCGCGCAGAGGATCGAGCGAGCATCAGGTTGGCAACGTTGGCGCAAGCGATGAGCAGAACGAAGCCGACTGCGATCAGGAGCAGGACCAGAGTCCGCCCAATATAGCCGACGATGTCCTGCTTGAGAGGCACAACGGTGGCCCCAACTCCCCTGACGGCATCCGGATAGGCCTCCGCAATCCGTCGCTCCAAGAGGGCCATGTCGGAACGTGCCTGATCGAGTGTCGCACCGGGCTTGAGGCGGGCGACAACTGAGATTCCCCAGTGGAGCTTGCGGTCTTGGAGGACGGCAGGATCGGCTTGGCCGAGCGGGATGATAATGTCCGCTTTTCCCGGGAACCAAAAACTGGCGGGAAGAACGCCCACGACAGTGTAGGCTTTACCGTTCAAGGTCACGGCATTGCCAAGCACCTGTGGATTTCCGCCAAAATGCCGTTGCCAGATTTGGTGGCTGATGATGGCGACGGGACGTCCGCCTTGCTGGTCTTCTTCGGGCAGGAATGCCCGGCCCAGCGCTAATTGCACTCCCAGCACTGAGAAGAAGTCAGCCGAGACATCCTTACCGGAAAGATATTCAGCACCTTCGGGCAGGGTCAGAATCAAATCATCCCCCACGAACGCTGCCACTTGAGTGAAGGAGTGGTTCTCGCGCTGCCAGTCTCGAAAGTCGAGATAAGCGACAGACATACGGTCGAGTTGTGCGTTCGTCTCATCGAGTGTGACCAACCTGTCCGCATCCGTGTAGGGAAGAGGCCGCAGAAGCACGGCGTTCACCACGCTGAAGATGGCGGTGTTGGCGCCAATGCCGAGCGCGAGAGTCAGCACTGCCCCGGCCGTGAAGCCGGGATTGCGACGCAACTGGCGCAGGCCGCAGCGGAGGTCTTGCCAGATGGTCTCGATTGTCGTTTCCCAGCCTGCGTCGCGGATTTCTTCTTTCACCGCGTCCATGCTGCCCATCTCGACGCGCGCCGCGCGCAGAGCCTGCTCATGGCTCATGCCGGAGCGCATCTTCTCTTTCGCGGCCGCGTCCAGGTAACTGCGCAACTCTTCGTCCATCTCCTGTTCCGTTTGTTCCTTACGGACCAGTGCTCGCAGACCCGCAACGATGTTTTGCAGTCGCAACATCGCCATCTCCTTCGCCGCGTTAACGTCATGTTATTCGTTCGACGATGGTTCCTTTTCCAAATCGGCCGCAGTCCTGATACCTACCACCTGACACCTGAAACCTGCCCCTACGACGCTTCCATAATCCGGGTGATGGCGGCGAGCTGCCTTCCCCACTCCGCGGTTTCGGCCTTCAGTTGCTTGCGTCCGCGCTCAGTGAGGATGTAATACTTCGCCCGACGATTGTTTTCCGTTGGCCTCCACTCCGCCTTGATCCATCCCTCACGTTCCAGGCGCCGGAAGGCGGGGAACAACGAGCCGGGATTGACGCGAAACACTCCCTCACTGATCTGCTCGATGCGGAGTGCAATCCCGAACCCGTGCAGGGGTTCGAGCGCGAGGGTTTTCAGGATGAGCATGTCCAAGGTGCCCTGGACCAGGTCGCTGGCTTTGTCGGTCATATTCTTCTCCTATAGATGGTCGAGATGAGGATACGCCTTTCCCCTCGATTGTCAAGAGGAAAGAGGGGCGGGCAGAGGATGACCTACTGGTGTCTTGAGTCAGAAGTTCGCTGATGAAGTCAGCCCGCGGAGCGGGCGAAAGAAGGTAGCCCACGGCGGCAGCCGTGGGTAAGGGAGCACTCCCTCGCCCCCATCCCCTCTCCCGCCCGCGCGGGAGAGGGGTGCCGAAGGCGGGGTGAGGGCTCTCTCCCCCAGGGCTTGCGCCTTGGGCTACGATCTTGCGCCCCTGACGGGGCTGCGGAACGGTCGCCTGCAAGGGGGAGACATTGCCAGCGAACTTCTGACTCAGGACACTAGGAACGTCTCAGAGCAACCCGCTGAAACGAACCCTGGGAACCAGCGGGTGTATAATGGCGCGCTTGTTACTGCTATCTTCCTGGGATGCGCGCTGTTAGTCGCAGGCGATTCCGCAGATCGGGGACTCGGCAAATCAGTGCAGCCATAATGACGGGGGACCTATGAACAAAACTGTTCCGAGAGCGATGCCGGCAAGCGACGCGACATCAAAGAGAAACGTCGTAGTTTCAGCCGCGACGGTGCTGGCGTTTTTCATCTCGCTTGGTACAGCCGCCGCGCAGTCCAGTCCGCCAGCGACGTCGGCCCTGCAATCCTTGGCCAAGTCCACGCCCTATGTGGCTCCGGACCTAACCAAGCAGCCGACACTCTACGTGGTGGGTTACGCCCACCTGGATACGGAGTGGCGGTGGGAGTATCCGCAGGTGATCCGCGAGTACCTCCCCAAGACCATGCACCTCAACTTCGATCTGTTTGAGAAGTACCCGCACTACATCTTCAACTTCAGCGGCGCCAACCGCTACCGCATGATGAAGGAGTATTTTCCGGCGGATTATGAAAAGGTGAAGCAATACGTGGCAGCGGGCCGCTGGTTTCCGGCGGGCTCGTCGATGGAAGAAGGCGACGTAAACTCGCCTTCGCCTGAGTCGATTATCCGGCATGTCCTCTATGGCAACGAATACTTCCGCCATGATTTTGGAGTGGCGAGCGCCGAATACATGCTGCCGGATTGTTTCGGCTTCCCCGCTTCCTTGCCCAGCCTTCTGGCGGCTGCCGGCGTCAAGGGTTTCTCAACGCAGAAACTGACCTGGGGGTCGGCGGCCCCGGTGGGCGGGCCCGACTCACCGGAACACACGCCCAGGGGCACGCCGTTTAACGTCGGCATCTGGGAGGGACCGGATGGCAAAACGGTGCTGGCCGCGCTGAACCCGCAAAGCTACACCGCCGAGATCCCCTATGACCTCAGCAAGAGCAGCCCCCAGCCCGTCGGCGAAGATTACGTGGATTGGCCCCAGCGGGTTGCGCTGGACGGGCAGGCCAGCGGGCTCTACGCCGACTATCATTACTACGGCACAGGCGACATCGGAGGCGCTCCCTCGGAGTCTTCGGTGAAACTACTCGAGGCTATCTTGACCAAGAGCGTAACCGTTCTGCCATCCCCGCGCGTGGAATCCGAATTCGGGGAGGAAGAACAGCCCCCTGCGCCAACGGGTCCGCCGGTCCAGGTGGGTGACGGCCCGCTGCAGGTGATCTCCGCGCGGGCCGACCAGATGTTTCTCGATATTCTCCAGAGCGGCCAGACCGCTCGCCTGCCGCGCTACAAAGGTGAGCTTGAGCTCACCAATCACTCGGCTGGCTCGCTGACTTCCCAGGTGGCCCATAAGCGGTGGAATAGCAAGAATGAATTGCTGGCCGACGCTGCCGAGCGAGCCTCGGTTGCAGCCGCCTGGTTGGGTGGCCCCGCGTATCCGCGCCAGCGGCTGAACGACGCCTGGACACTGGTGATGGGCGGACAATTCCACGACACCCTGGCGGGCACCGCCACGCCCAAGTCTTATGAGTTCGCCTGGAACGACGATGTTCTGGCGCTCAACCAATTCGCCGGCGTGCTGACCAGCGCCACGGAAGCCATTGCCTCCGGCCTGAACACGGAAGCGGCAGGCACGGCGGTGGTCGTTTACAATCCCCTGAACATCGAGCGCGAAGATGTGGTGGAAGCCACGCTTTCCTTCCCGAGCGGCGCGCCGAAGGCGGTTCGCGTGGTCGGGCCGGACGGCAAGCCGGTGCTCGCACAATTGGCGGAAGCAAGCCACGGGGCCACGCCGGTCCGGTTCCTGGCCAAGGTGCCCTCGGTGGGCTTCGCGGTCTACGATGTTCAGCCCGCAGAGGCTCCCGCCGCGGCCTCGGAGCTGAAAGTCACGGAGTCGTCACTCGAAAACGCCCGCTATCGGATTCGGATCGACAAGAATGGCGACGTCGCCAGCCTCTACGACAAGACACTGAAGCGCGAACTGCTTTCCGCTCCGGCGCGCCTGGCGCTCCAGACTGAACATCCCTACGATTATCCTGCCTGGAACATGGATTGGGCGGACCAGCGGAAGCCGCCGCGCGGCTACGTTGCAGGGCCGGCCAAGGTCCGCATTGTCGAAAACGGTCCCGTGCGGGTGGCCCTCGAAGTGACGCGCGGAGCGGAGGGCTCGAAGTTCATCCAGACGATTCGCCTTGCCGCCGGTGACGCGGGCAATCGCGTGGAATTCGCCAACGCCATCGATTGGAAGACGAAGGAGGCCGCTCTTAAGGCAACTTTCGCTTTAGCGGCCGCGAATCCCGAGGCGACCTACAACTGGGGCGTGGGCACGATCCAGCGCGGCAACAACGATGAAAAGAAGTTCGAAGTGGCCTCGCACCAGTGGTTTGATCTTACCGACAAGAGCGGGGCTTACGGTGTGACGGTGCTTTCGGACTGCAGGACCGGGTCGGACAAGCCCGACGATCACACCCTGCGCCTGACGCTGCTCTATACTCCCGGCATCGGCCAGGGTAATGCAAAGGACTTCAGCGATCAGACCACGCAGGACTGGGGCCACCATGAAGTCCTCTACGGCCTTGCCTCCCACGCCGGTGATTGGCGGCAGGGCGGAACCGATTGGCAGGCGTACCGTCTCAACAATCCGCTGCTGGCTTTTGAGAGCTCGAAACACTCTGGCGCGCTGGGCAAAACCTTCTCCTTCCTGCGCGTTAACAACGACCATGTTCAGGTGACGGCGGTGAAAAAAGCCGAGGAGAGCGACGAGATTATTGTCCGGGTCGTGGAAATGCGCGGCGAACCGGCCTCGGACGTGCGCATTTCCTTTGCTGCTCCGGTCAATGCCGCGCGCGAGGTCAATGGGCAGGAGATGCCGCTGGGCGCAGCCACGATGACCGGCGGCGCGCTGGGAACGTCGCTCACGGCCTATGCGATTCGCAGCTTTGCGGTGAAGCTGGGAGCGGCCCCCACGAGCTTGCCTCCGGCCAAGTCGGAACCCGTCACGCTGAAATACGATCTCGCCACGGCGAGTGAGGATGGCGCCAAATCCGCGAGCGGGTTCGATGCCGCTGGTCAAGCCCTCCCGGCCGAGATGCTGCCCACCGCGCTCGACTACGGCGGTATCCGGTTCCAACTCGGGCCTGCCTGGACAGGCTATCCCAATGCGTTGGTCGCGCGTGGGCAGAGCGTGGCCCTGCCCGCGGGCGAGTACAACCGGGTGTATATCCTGGCTGCAGCCGCCGACGGAGACCAGAGGGGCACATTCCGTGTCGGCGACCACCCGGTGGACATAACGGTCCAGGATTGGGCGGGCTACATCGGGCAGTGGGACAACCGCACCTGGAATGTGAAGCAGGTTGCAGTCCCCGTGCCATCTGAGCCCGCGGCGAGCGACCACAGTCCGGATGCCGAAAGAGCGCGCCGCTTCCGCGCTCATGTCGAAGCGCATGGGCCGATTATGCAGACGGAAATGGATTACACAGGCCTGACTCCCGGCTTCATCAAGCGCGCGCCCGTGGCATGGTTTGCCTCTCATCTCCATTCGGCGCAGGGGGCCAATGAGCCTTACTCTTATTGCTACCTGTATGCCTACGCGGTCGATTTGCCGGCCGGCAGCAAAACGTTGACCCTGCCGAATAACGAGAAGATCCGGATTCTGGCGGTCACCGTGGCAGACCAGGTGGGCGAGGTGCGCCCGGCTCAACCGCTCTACGACACGCTGGGAGAGATCTCTGAGCCCTAGTGATACAGCTTGCCAAGCCGGATCATTATGAAAGGCAGGCGCCGCACCGTGCTTCTCAGCCCAGCCGGCTGGCCAGGGCCAGCGTGGCGAAGCCCCCGATCAGAAAGACGATGCCTGCGAGCATGGCTCCCAGCGCTTTGCTGCCAGAGCCTTTCCATTCGCCGGTCAGGAGGCCCACCACGTTGGAAGTAATGATAATGGCCGACATGAAGAGCGGCCAGCCCAGGATGGGACCCATCTCTGACAAACGCGCCGAGACCCCGCCGTAGATGACCGTGCTCCAAAACCAGAGCAAGCCCATCACCGCGCCTAAGACCCAGTTGAGACCGGTCCCCGGGGCTCGAAACAAGCTCGCCGTGTGATTCTTCTTCCAAAGGTATGCGCAATAGATCAGATAAGGGATCAGCGCCGCGGTATTCAAGGGCGCCCAGATGACGTTGGCCCGGCTGCTGGGGCCAACCCCTTGGGCAGCCGCGGCGGTGAGCAGAGGTGCTCCGAAAGCCAATCCGAAGTTGATGAGCGGAGAGCCTAAGCCGGCCAGGATGCAAATGAACAGGCCGGCCTTGAAGCTCATCGTTACGGCCGTGGATTCGCGCGGGCGCGCCGCGCTAGAGGCAAGATGCTTCTCCTTTAATCCCCCGGCCACGGCACATCCCACGATACCCACCAAGATCAGGCCCACTCCCAGGAAAATCAACCCGCCTTGGGCCGTGAAGATTTTTTGGCGCTGCAACACGAGCAGGGGGACGATCGAACCGAGGGCCGTCGAGAGGCCGATCGCAATGGCGAAATTCAACGCGATACCAATGGCCGCGATTCCCAGTCCGAAAAAGATTTGCGCCAACCCGAAGCCCACGCCGAACCCGATCATGAGCAGGAGGTTTCGAGCCCCCACACTTTGATAAACGGTTCCGGCGTTGGGGATGGTGAGGAAGACGACCAGCCAGGGGAACACCACCATTCCCATGACTCCCCAGACGGCCCAGATGTTCTCCCATTTCCAGACCTTTACGTACTTGGTGGGACTGGCGAAGCTGCCGTTCATGATCCCCGCGATGATCGCCAACATGATTCCAATCGATAAACTCGACATGAATTGACCTCCGCGCCATGGCCGCCGCGTGCGCCCACCAGACATTGCCCGGGTCGGTGTTTACCCCGGCAGCGGACGCTCGGCTTTCCGCATCGCGCTGAACAATACCATTAGATGGGTCACCTGTCACTGGCTCTCCTCGGCCCGCGGTTGTTGGTGAGGCCGCGGCGCTATGCCGGTTCCCAATTCCGCGAAAAGGGTCCGCGTGTCATAGCTCCATTGCATGGGCCGGTCCTTTCTTGAAGAAGACCGAGTTTGCGGGATAGAATGACTCGGTCACACGCTGGCTGAACATCGAGGTGAGAAGGGAGCAGTCTTGGGAATGATTGAGAGTCTGAATCGCGGAGCTTCGGCCGGGCGGGCGCGGGTTGCCCTGTTTGACTTTGATGGCACCGTTTCCCTGATCCGTGCGGGCTGGGTCGAGATCATGGTCCCCATGATGGTCGAAATCCTGGCGGAGCTCAATACGGGCGAGAGCGAAGAAGCCCTGCGGACCCTGGTGGAGGACTTTGTGGCCCGCCTGACGGGAGAGCAGACGATTTATCAGATGATTGAGTTGGCAAGGCAGGTGGAAAAAAGGGGAGGCAAGGCCCTCGAGCCTTTGGAGTATAAGCACCTCTATAACGACCGCCTGATGGACAGGATTCGACATCGGAGGGAGGATCTGCGCCGGGGAATGGTCCTGCCGGAAAAATACCTGGTACCGGGCGTGGGCACGTTCCTCGCCGCTCTCGAAGACCGTGGCCTGAAGCTCTATTGCGCCAGCGGCACGGATCAGGCCTATACGCTGGAGGAAGCGCGGTTGCTCGGCGTCGAGCGCTACTTTGGCGGACGGATCTACGGCGCTCTTGACGACTATAAGAGTTTCTCCAAGGAGATTCTCATCCGCAAGATGGTCTCGAACATGGAATGCCGCGGGGACGAACTGCTTGGATTCGGCGACGGCTACGTTGAAATCAAGAATGTGAAGGATGCCGGCGGTGTCGCCGTGGGCGTTGCCACGGATGAGCCCGAATGCCGCGCGGTTGACCCCTGGAAGCGAGAGCGGCTGGTCAAGGTGGGGGCCGATTTCATCATTCCGAACTTTCTCTGCTCCCAGGAACTCCTGCATCTTCTCTTCTCCGCTGAAAGGGCATCATGAATTCCAAATATGAAGTGTTCGATCGCTCGCGCCTTTTGATCAAACCCTTGAGTGCACGCACCCACGACATGAAGCTCGACTATATTCTGGGCCTGGACGCTCCGGCGCCGGAATACTCCCACCCGCACCTATCGGAAGTGGCGGGTAAGGTGCTGGCCGCAAAGGCCAGAGGTGCGGCCAGAATCCTGATGATGGGCGCACACGTCATCAAAGCGGGGGCGAGCCGTTATGTCATCGACCTGTTGGAGCGCGGCCTCCTGACGCATGTCGCGATGAACGGCGCGGGCGCCATCCATGATTACGAATTGGCCCGCATCGGGGCAACCACCGAGAGCGTGGCTCGTTACATTCGCAGCGGCGAGTTCGGCCTCTGGCACGAGACCGGAGAGCTGAACGACCTGATTCGTGAGGCGGCCGACCTCTCCCTCGGATTGGGCGAGAACGTCGGCCGGCGAATCTCGATCGGTGACTTTCCGCATAAGGATGTGAGCATCTTCGCATCGGCCTACCGCCTCTCCATTCCCGCCACCGTACACGTCGGAATCGGTTATGACATCATCCACGAACATCCGAACTGCGATGGGGGTGCGCTGGGCGCCGCGAGCTACCGTGATTTTCTGATCTATGCAAAGTCCGTGGAGAACCTGGAAGGAGGGGTCCTCCTCAGTTTTGGTTCCGCCATCATGGGGCCGGAGGTCTACTTGAAGGCGCTCGCGATGGTGCGCAATGTGGCCGGCCAGCAGGGGCGATCCATCAACAAATTTACAACCTGTGTCTTTGACCTCGTGCCGATCCAGGGTGACATCCACCACGAATTGCCCAAGACCGACGCCGGTTACTATTTCCGGCCGCATAAAACCATCCTGGTCAGGACCGTGGCCGACGGAGGTGAAAGCTTCTATCTCTGCGGCGACCACCGGGCGACCGTCCCGGCCCTGCATCGCGCCTTGCTCGCGATCTCCTGACGACGGCTAACCCGCTGCCAGGGTGCTCTTGCCTCGCTCGTGTTTACCCTCTCCCCTCGCGGGAGAGAGGGTGGAAAGCACCAATCCTAGCCCTCTCCCTTGGGGAGAGGGTGGTCCGCTGCCGGCGCTTTCACCAGCCGGAGCGGGCGGGGGGCCCCGAGCGCCGGGGGTGAGGGGCCACTTCGCTCGGACGGGCGCGAAAAGCCGCGGACCTTCAGGACAGGTCCGCGCTACGCTTGCTGCGTATCACAAGTAACTTCGAACTCACCCCTGACGTCAATGCTTATGCACGAACATCACGAAGAGGAGAAACCTGGATGAAAAGAATAACCTATTCCCTGGCGCTAGCGTTTGCGTGCGGCGCCTTGTTAGCCTGGGCAGGGAACGTTCTGGCCGCTGACGAACCTGTCAAAGTTGCGGGGACCTGGGAGATGACATCCGAGGGGCGCAACGGACCCATGACTCAGACCCTGACGATCCAACA
>Ga0187854_10004028_pt1 | contig 11310 bp, 9 predicted proteins | sample June2016WEW_6_15_FD_132445 | JGI IMG/M metagenome (GOLD analysis project Ga0187854, IMG submission 132445) | Peatland microbial communities from SPRUCE experiment site at the Marcell Experimental Forest, Minnesota, USA - June2016WEW_6_150 | ecosystem: Environmental > Terrestrial > Soil >...
AGAATATTCTCAAGAGCACCAAGTTGATGTACAACACGATCGGCGTGGCGCCGGTGGAGCAGTCTCCCACGCCGGCGGCCCCCGCCTTGGAGAAGAGGTACAGGAGCCAGTACAAACGCATGTCCACCTGGGAAGTATGGCTGAACTATAATGCCATGCATGCCCTGTCCAGGGCCATGGTTGCAGCCGGAAGCGTGGATGATCCGGTGGCCATCCGGGCTGCTTTCCCCAAGGCCTTCCCCCTGCTCGGGGACAAGTTCCCATCCGAGTTCTACGGGATTACACCGGCGGGCCGCATGTATTGCCTGGGTTCCGTGCAGGTAATCGACCAGGCGGCAAAATACGGGCAGGTGCAACTGGTCGCCTGGCAGTATAAGACCGAGGCGGAATTCAAGAAGGCGATCTCGCAGGCGCAGATCACCGGAAATGTGAAGTGGGTCTTCTACAAATTTGAACAGGAACATTAGAAGAAAGCCGCTCCCGTATTGGCCAAAATCCAAATCTTGAGATTACCAATCCGAACGAATCTGGCATGCCTTCTCTGAAATCCCCCCTGCCCCCCTTTGCCAAAGGGGGGCAGGGGGGATTTCTGGATGCGGTGATTCCCTTGCCGCTACTTTACGGATAGGAAATTTATGGACCTTTTTTTTCAGCAGGTATTCAACGGCATCATGCTGGGCAGCACTTATGCTATCGTCGCTTTAGGACTTACCCTGGTTTTCGGCATTCTGCATATTCCCAATTTTGCCCACGGGCACCTTTACATGCTGGGGGCTTACGTCAGTTTTTTTCTGATGACCCTCTACGGATTCGGTTTCTGGCCGGCGTTGATCGCCTCGGTGGTGATCCTGGGGTTGATCGGGATCGTGGTCGAACGGGTCGTCTACCGCCCGCTCCGCGACAAACCCCACATTAATTCATTTATTTCTGCGGTGGGCGCTCTGATGGTCCTGGAAACCAGTGTCATTGTCTTCTGGGGTCCTCAGGGACGACGCATCCCCAACCCTTACCCGGGCATCGTGGATGTGCTGGGCATTACCATGAGCTACCAGCGCCTGCTCGTCATTCTGGCGGCAATTGTTCTCATCGCGCTGCTCCAAATCTTCATCAAGAGAACCACACCGGGAATTACCATTGAAGCCGTAGCCCAGAACCGGGAGGGGGCCATGCTCGTGGGAGTCAACGTCAACTGGGTCTCCTCTCTGACTTTTGCCATTTCCACGGGCACAGCGGCGGCAGCAGCCTGCCTGGTGGCTCCCATCTTTATGATCACCCCGACGATGGGCGCTCTTCTGGGGATGAAAGCCTTCGTCATCGTCATCCTGGGGGGGTTGGGCAGCATACCGGGTGCGATCCTGGGAGGATACATTCTCGGGCTCCTCGAAGCCATAGGCGGCGGGTATCTATCCGCTGCCTATAAAGACGTTTATGCCTTCGGCGCCCTGATCCTGATCCTGTCCATCAGGCCCACCGGCTTGTTCGGCAAGGAGGGGAGCTGATGGCGGTAAAATTCCTTCGTGAGAAGTGGATCTATGTGCTTCTGCTGGTGTTGGCTCTGGCCCTCCCCCTGCTGGTCACGAACCGCTACCACTTTCAAATCATCATTATGGGGTGCCTCTTCTCCATCGCCACCCTGAGCATGAACCTGATCCTGGGTTATACCGGCCAGGCTTCGCTGGCCCACGCCGGCTTTTTTGGCCTGGGGGCCTATGGTTTGGCCCTGATGACCAAAAGCGGCATCTCTTTCTGGCTGGCCCTGCCCTTCTCCGGCCTTTTTGCGGCCTTAATTGGTTTTCTGATCGGACTGCCCACCCTGCGCACGCGCGGTTCGTACTTTGCCATATCGACCATGTGCTTCGGGGTCATTGTTTCGCTCGTGGCCGGCAACTGGATTGAGGTCACCGGTGGATTCAATGGCATCGTGGGGATCCCCGTTCCCAGCCCCATTCCCCTCCCCTTCCTCGGGGAAATCAGTTTTCAAACCCAGGCCGCCCAGTACTATCTGGTCCTGGCCTTCCTGCTTTTAACCCTTCTGATCATGAACCGGCTGGTCCATTCCCTTCTGGGACTGAGTTTCATGGCCATCCGCAACAATGAAGTCCTGGCCGAGGCCGTTGGGGTTCCTACCTTTGTCGGGAAAGTGCTATCCTTCGTGGTGGCCAATTTTTTTGCCGGGATGGCCGGCGGCATCTATGCCAGCCTGATGGGCAATATCAGCCCTGGAACGGCTTCTCTCGACCTTACTTTCAACTGGCTCGTCTTTCTCCTCCTGGGGGGAGTGGCGACCCTGTCCGGACCCATCGTGGGCGCTTTCGCCATTCCGGTGCTGATGGAGTATCTGCAATTTCTGGCGGAATATCGCATGATTATTTTCGGAGTCCTGCTGATCGTGGTGATTATATATTTCCCACGGGGATTGATGGGCGCGTTCACCACCCTGCAGGAAAGGGTGCAGGCCGTTTACGGGCGTAGGAAGGAGGCGGTAAAGGGTGCTGCTCGAAGCTGAAAATCTCACCAAGCATTTTGCCGGCCTGGCAGCCGTCAACAATGTCTCCTTGAACGTCAAAGAGGGAGAGATCCTGGCGATCGTCGGACCGAACGGGGCCGGGAAATCGGTTCTCTTCGGCTTGATCAGCGGTCTCCTGCGGCCGACCTCCGGGCATATCCGAATGCAGGACACGGAGATTACCGGCTGGAAGCCTCACCGGATCGCCCGCCAGGGCATCGCCCGAACCTTTCAGACCACCGCTCTCTTCGACCAGTTGCGGGTCATGGATAATCTGGCCATTGGCTACCGGCAGCGCACCGCGGGCGGCTTCTGGTCCACTCTCCTTCATACCCGCCGTTGGGAGGAAGATAAGAACCGGACTACGGCCAAGGTGATGGAGATCTTGAGTTTCATCGGGCTTGCGGAGAAAGCTTTCCATTTTGTCTCCGCCCTTTCCCAGGCGGAGCAGAAGCGCCTCTCCATCGGAGTAGCCCTGATCAGCGAGCCCAAGATGATCCTGCTCGATGAGCCCACGGGTGGTTTGATCCTGGAGGATACGGACCAGATCACCGATCTGATCAAGAAGATCCATAAAGTGGCGGGCGTCACGGTCTGCCTGATCGAGCACAAGATGCGCATGGTGATGGGCCTCGCCGACCGGATGATCGTCCTGAATTTCGGCAGCGTCATCGCCGAGGGCACGCCCGTGGAGATCAGCCAGAACCCCAAAGTGATCGAAGCCTACCTGGGAGGGGAATCCGTTGCTTAAACTTACCAGCGTATCCACGCTCATCGGCGGATTCCAGGCGGTCCGGGAGATCTCCCTGGAGATCCCCCAGGGGGATTTGGTCACCCTGCTGGGGAGCAACGGCGCCGGCAAGACCACCCTCTTCCGGACGATTTCAGGCGTGCTTAAACCTTTCCAGGGCAAGATCGAGTTCAAGGGCCGGCAGATTCAGGGGGTGCCGGCGCATAGAGTTGTGGGCCTGGGGTTGTCCCTCTGCCCCGAAGGTCGCCAGCTTTTTCCCCAACTATCGGTTTACAAGAACCTGACCCTGGGGGCTTATACCCGGCGCAAAGACCGAAGAGGGGTGCAGCAATCCCTGGAACAGGTCTATGCCCTGTTTCCCATTTTACAGGACCGGCAGAAACAGCTGGCCGGCACCTTCAGCGGGGGTGAACAGCAGATGCTGGCCATCGCCCGGGCGCTCATGTCCCGACCTGAACTGCTTTTGTTGGACGAGCCCTCCATGGGATTGGCCCCTCTGGTGGTGCGTAAGATCATCGGAGAGGTCATCAAAGCCATCCATGAGGCCGGGACGACGGTCTTTCTATCCGAGCAAAATGCCCGCATGGCCCTGATGATCGCTCGCCGGGGCTATGTTCTGGAAAATGGGAGAATCGTGCTGGAAGGCTCGAATTCCGAACTCATGAATAACGACAAGGTGAAAAAGGCTTATATCGGAGCATGATGAGATGGTGATCATCGGCCAATTCGTGAACATCTGGGCAGGGGGAGGGGAGCCTTGAAGATCAGAGATCTGGTACAGCGCACCCAGGTATCCAAGGAGACCGTCCATTATTACATCCGGGAAGGCCTCCTTCCCAAACCCCGCAAGCGAGGGAAAAACATTGCGGACTATGAGGATAGCCACGTAGAGGCCATTCGCCTGATTAAAGAACTCCAGGACCGCTATTTTCTTCCCCTCGCGGTCATTAAGAATATCCTCAAGCGCCAGAGAAAATCTTCTGAAGGGAAATCCCTCCTGAGCCTCAGAAGGGAATACTTCCGGCCCGTGGACCAGCTTCTCCCCCATGAGATTGACGGGGAAGAGGCATTCCGGAAGGCCACGGGGCTGGGGCGGAGCTGGCTGGCCAAAATGGAGGAATGGGGGATTATCAATCCGGAAGCTCGCAGTGGGCGGAAAATTTATTCGCAGGATGACATCACCCTCGGCAAATTAGTGGTCGAGATGGACGAAATCGGTATAGGGGTAAAGGACGGGTTCGACGCCGAGGCTCTCAAACATTACCGGGATATGTTCCGGGAGATCGTGGTCATGTCCCACAAATATTACTTCGAAGCCACCCTGGGAAAGCTTTCCCCTGAAGAATTCTCCCAAAGGATCGTCCAGGGAAGAGAGATCATGAGCGCTTTCTTCTACCATCTTTACCGGAAACTCTCCCGGGAGGAATACAGAAGAATCCTGAAGCTAATGGAGGCGGAGGCAAAAATCTCAGAAGCCCCAACAAGACCTTGACAATTGTCTCTGCCAAAGGGCATGCTATAAATTTGCTGCCGTAGGTTCCATAGGGGTCTTCAAAGAATGACCTGAGGTTTCTCATAGCCAGGGAGTGGCCTGAGTCCTAAAATAATTAGATTTGGATCTAGGAAATCCGTTTGAGCCAAGCTTAAATAAGGAGAGGAGGAAGAAAAGATGAGAACCAAAGAACAGTACGTTGAAGGTTTACGAAAGATGCGTCGGAACATTTATGTAAACGGCGAAAAGATCGCCCGTGACGATGAGATGCAGATGCCCACCATTAATACCATCGGCATCACCTTTGACTATGCGGCCAATCCCAAGCACCAGGATGTGTGCACAGCCACTTCCCACTTGACCGGGGAGAAGATCAACCGCTTCAACCATATCCATCACAGCAAGGAAGACCTGCACAAGAAGCAGGATATGACTCGCCTGCTTTGCCAGGCGGCCGGAGGCTGCATTCAGCGGTGCATGGGGATCGACGGCTCCAACGCCATCTACAACGTTTCCTATGAAGCGGATAAAATGAATAACGGGGCGACGGAATACCACAAGAACTTTAAAAAATGGGTGGAGCGGTTCCAGAAAGAGGACCTGGTGGGCTGCTGCGCCCAGACGGACGTCAAAGGGGACCGGATGAAGCGGCCCAGTCAGCAGAAAGACCCGGATATGTATGTTCGCGTGGTGGAGAGGAAGAGTGACGGGATCGTTGTGCGGGGGTCGAAGGTGCACAACTCCGAGGCTTCGGTGGCGGACGAGATCGTGGTCCTCCCCACGCGCGCTCTTCTGCCGGAAGAGAAGGACTGGGCTGTTGCCTTTGCGGTTCCCGGAGACTGGGAAGGGGTGAAGCAGGTCGTTTCCATTCACAACCTGCGGGATCGGCAATACTTCAAGAGAGGATTTGCTCCCGGCTCGACCGACTCCTATACCATTTTTGACAACTGCTTTATTCCCTGGGAAAGAGTATTCCTTTGCGGGGAAACCATTCACGGCGGGACCTGTGCCCTTTTGTTCGCCCTTTTCCACCGCCATAGCTACTCGGGCTGTAAACCGGCCTTGGGGGATTTGATGCTGGGAACGGTGGCCTTAGCGGCGGAGTACAACGGAATTGCCAAGGCTTCGCATGTCCGGGATAAGCTGGCCGAAATCATCCGGGTATCGGAGTTGGGTTATGCGGCGGGGTTTACCGCTTCGGAGATGGGGAAACCGGAAGTTTACATGCCAGGTTTAGGGTTCCGGGCGTACGGTCCTGGAAGTTATATTCCCAATTCGATTTATTGCAATGTCGGCCGCTGCCTGAGCGGCGAGGCGGTCTACCGGGAAGCGGAGATTCTGTGCGATATTTCCGGCGGCATTCCGGCCACCTTCCCCTACGAAGGAGATTTTATGAATCCGGAGACCAAGGATCTTCTGAACAAGTATATCACCCGGAATCCGGACATTCATCCCGAGGATGCGGCCCAGCTTTGGCGATATGTGGGCGATCAGATCTGTTCCGCTACCGGGGGAATCCATTTAATGGGAGCTTACCACGGAGGGGGCTCGCCGATTATGGAGTCTATCGCCATTACGACTCAATACGATATAGAATCGCGCAAAAAGCTGGTTAAAAAGATCGCCGGGATCAAAGACCGGAAGGTAAATCCGGAAACGCCAAAGAAATAACGAGGAGCAGAGATCGTAGAGCAGAGAGGCCATCACCTGTTTACTCCTCTCTGCTCTCAGCCCTTTGCTCTTAGCTCACCATCAAAAGGAGGAATCCAAAATGAGAGAGGTTGTGATCGCAGGATACTTGAGAACGGCTCAATCCAGGTCCAGACCCAACGACCCCCCTCGAGACTGGTTTTTCAAAGTCAGGTCGGATGATTTACTGGCCAGGCTGCTTCCTGAAGTGATTAAAAGGACGGGGATCAAACCCGAGGAAGTCGAAGATTTCATCGTGGGCTCGGCGATTGGAGTCACCGAACAGTGGAGTTATGGGGGACGTTTCCCTATTTTCCTGGCCAATCTTCCCCAGACGATCTCCGCTAAATTCGTGGACCAGCAGTGCGGGTCGGCCATGGCCGGCATTCATATCGGTTTCATGGAAATCGCCATGGGATTTGCCGATATCGTGATGGTCGGGGGCATGGAACACATGACCCGGGTTGCCATGGGCTCCTTGGCCAGGCCGGACGGTCCTATCTCCCTCAACCTCCGTCTTTTCACGGACCCCGCTTACAAGCACTGGGACATGGTGACTACCATGAACATGGGCTTTACCGCAGAGAAACTCTGCTCCCAGGGCGGCTTCACCAAGGAAGACATGGACAAATGGGGTGTCCGCTCGCACCAGCTGGCCGCTAAGGCCCAGAAGGAAGGGTTCTTCAAGGATGAAATTCTACCCATTGAAGCGGAACAGGGAGATGGGAAGATGATGGTCGTGGACCGGGACCAGGCCGTCCGGGGAGATACGACCCTCGAAGGAATGAAGGAACTGAAGCCCGCCTTTAAGCCGGATGGATGGATAACTGCAGGGAATTCTTCTCCCCTTAACGCTGCGGCGACTTCTATGATTTTAATGTCCAAAGAAGTGGCCCAGAAGAAGGGGATCAAGCCCATGGCGACGATTCGATCCATCGGTTTTGCCGGCGTAGACCCAACCATCATGGGTGCCGGCCCGGTCCCGGCCAGCAAGAGAGCGCTTAAGGCCGCCGGTTTACAGGCCAAAGATATTGACTACTGGGAAATCAACGAAGCCTTCGCCATCGTCCCCCTGTATTGCATTAAAGAACTGGGCATTAACCCTGATCGGGTCAACGTCATGGGTGGAGGCCTGGCCATCGGTCACCCCCTGGGAGCCACCGGGGTCCGGCTGGTCGGAACGCTCTCCCGGATCCTGAAGGCGAAGGGCGGCCGATACGGCATGGCCAATGCCTGTGTTGGTGGCGGGCAAGGTGTGGCGACGATTATTGAATCAGTGTAAGTGGAAGATTTGTAGGGGCGATTCATGAATCGCCCCTACCATGCACTTACACTTTCATTTTTAAAAAAAGGAGGGTGTCATGACAGTCAATGATATCAAAAAGATTTGCGTGGTCGGGGGGGGGAACATGGGACACCAGATCTCTCTTCTATGCGCCATTCATGGGTATAAGACGACCTGTACCGATGTCGTCCCCGAAGTACTGAAGAAAGCCGAAAAATTCGCCGATACCTACCTGCCCGGAAGGGTGGAAAAAGGAAAGATAACCAAGGAAGTAGCCGAGCAGGCTCGTAAGAATATCTCTTTCACCCCGGACCTGAAAGAAGCGACCAAGGATGCTGACTACGTCATCGAAGCGGTTTTGGAAATCCTCGATGTCAAACGAAAGCTCTTCGCCCAGCTTGATCAGGTGGCTCCGCCCCAGGCGATCCTGGCCACGAATAGCTCTTATATCGTAAGTTCCCTCATCGCCGACGCCACGAAACGGCCCTCTAAAGTGGTGAACATGCATTTCTTCAACCCGGCTCTGGTTATGAAACTCGTGGAAGTGGTCAAAGGGCCTCACGTCTCTGACGAGACGGCCAAGGTCACTATGGATCTTTCCGAGAAGCTGGAAAAAATTCCGGTCCTTCTCAAGAAAGAAGTGGATGGATTCCTTCTGAACCGGATCTTTAGGGTGATTCGGCGTGAAGCATTATGGTTGTTGGAGATGGGAGTCGCGAGTATTGAGGACATCGATAAAGCCTGCGTCTACGGAGCAGGGCACCCCATGGGCCCCTTCCGCCTGAATGACCTGACCGGAATCGACCTTAATTACACCATGTCCATGGAGAAATTCAGGAAGACCGGTGATTTCGCCGATCTGCCCACGCCCAGCGTCGTGGAAAGATATATGAAGGGCCACTATGGAGAGAAGACCGGCAAAGGCTGGTACGACTACACCAAAAAATAAAAAGCCCTGAGGATCGAGCGGAGGGCAAAGAGAAGAGATTTTTCTCTTGGCTCTCTGCTCTTCGTTCATCGTTATTTCCTTTTTCCCGTTTCGCCTTTTCCCCTTTTTACCTTTTACCCTTTTTCCCGGGAGTAACCATGCCCTTCGAAAAAGAACTGGAGGAATTACAGCGCCGGAAGAAGAGGGCCCTGCAGATGGGAGGGCCGGAAAAGGTAAAGCGCCAGCACGCCCAGGGGAAACTTACGGCCCGCGAGCGCATCGACCGCCTTTTGGACCCCGGGACCTTTCTGGAAGTTGGCCAATTAAACCATTCCGACATTCCCGGAATGGAGGATAAAACGCCGGCGGACAGCAAAATCGGCGGGTTTGGCAAAATCGAAGGGCGAACCGTGGCGGTGGTAGCCAATGACTTTACGGTCCTGGCAGCCACCTCCAGCCGGGTGGCAGGCCATAAGGAAGGTGAGATTAAAGGGATCGCCCTTCGCAAAGGGTTCCCCCTCATTTACCTGGGAGAAGCCGGCGGGGCACGCATGCCGGATATCATGGGCTCCAGGGGAATGGGATCCTTCGGCGGGGGAGGATTTGATACCTTCCTCCAGCTCAACAGCCGGGTGAGAAAGTCCCCCATGGCGACCGCGATCATGGGGGAATGTTACGGCATGCCGACCTGGATGGCCTGTCTCTCTGATTTTGTCGTCCAGGTGAAGGGCAGTGCCATGGGTGTTTCTGGACCGCGGGTGCTAGAGCTGGCCATCAGCGAAAAAATCACGGACGAAGAACTCGGCGGATGGAAAGTGCACGCAGAGGTCACCGGGAACTCTGACCGGGTGGCGGAAAACGAGGAGGACTGTTTCGCCATCATCCGTGAATTTCTCTCCTACATGCCCTCCCATTGCGATGAGCCGCCCCCGGTCAAATCTGTTCCCAAAGGTTCGGGAAGTCGCATGGACCGCATCCTGGACTTGCTTCCCGAAAAAAGAAACCGGGTTTATGACATGAACAAAATCCTCCAGGCCATCGTGGATGGAGGAACCCTCTTTCCCCTGAAGCCACTCTTTGGCAAGAGCGTGATCACTTCCCTGGCGCGCATGGCCGGCCAGGGGGTCGGGATCATTGCCAATCAGCCCTATTTTAACGCCGGGGCCATGGATACGGACGGTATCGATAAAGTCATCAGTTTTCTTTGCCTCTGCGATTCTTACAACCTTCCCCTGCTCTTCTTCCATGATACCCCGGGTTTTCTGGTGGGAAGGGAAGCAGAGCGTAAGCGGGTCGGTGCGAGAGTGATGAATTACATGAACGCCCTGGGTCAGATCACGGTTCCCAAAATCTCCATCATCGTCCGAAAAACCTACGGGATGGCCTTCTGGAATATGGCGGGGTCAGGGTGTGGGACTGAATTCCTCGTTGCCTGGCCGACCGCCGAGATGAGTTTTGTCGACCCGGAGATCGGCGCCAATGTGGTCTTTGCCGGAAAACTTCAAAATTCCCCGGACCTCGTCGCCCAGCGGGATAAGTTGGTTCAGCAGCTGATTGAAGACAGCGCGCCGTACCCGGCCGCCGGGATGCACTACCTTCACGACGTCATCGACCCCAAGGAAACCCGGAATTACATCATCCGGGCGCTGGAGATCTGTCAGGACCGGACAACGGGAGGGGTCAGCCAGCACCAGTTGGCCAACTGGCCGACGAAATTTTAAAACCTTAGGGGGTTTTTCGCTTCCCTCTGCCTTGGAAGACGGTCTCGTAACGAAGGAAAAGGGCCGTCATTCCCGCGAAAACGGGAATGCAGTTGTGGTTTTATTCAAAAATATCATATTCCTGGATGCCCGCCTTTCGTTCGACCTGGAGGCTCTCGACAGGCGCGGGCCTGACGAAGTATGACTCAGTCTCTGGATGAGGAGGAAAAAATTCTAGGAGAACACATGAAGGAGATATCCCACCGTTTCGTAGAAACCAATAACATCCAAATGCACATCGCGGAAAAAGGAAAAGGCCCGCTGGTGATCCTGTGCCACGGGTTTCCGGAATTGTGGTACTCCTGGCGCCATCAGTTGGTGGCGCTGGAGGAAGCGGGATTCCACGCTGTCGCGCCCGACCAGCGCGGCTATGGGCAGACCGATCGGCCTGACCCGATTGAAGCCTACAATATTTTTCAGTTGGCCGGCGATATGGTTGGTCTCGTCAAAGCCCTGGGGGAAGAAAAGGCGTTCATCATCGGCCATGACTGGGGCGCGGTTGTCGCCTGGCATTGCGCTCTGCTCCGGCCGGATATTTTCCCCGCGATGATCGCGCTGAGCGTACCCTTCCTACCCCGTTCAGGCGGGAAAACTCCGCCCCCGGAAATCATGAAAAAAATGTCCGGTGAACAGGTATTCTACCAGGTCTACTTCCAGGAACCCGGAAGGGCCGAAGCCGATATGGAGGCCGATATTCGCAGGACCATGCGCATGACCTTATACTCCCTCTCCGGAGCCCCGCCCCCGGAAAAACGGTGGCGTTTCATGTTGAGCAAATCCGAAAGGGCCACGGATGCCTCTTCTATGCCGGATGCCCTGCCACCCTGGTTGACCGAACAGGAGGTAGACTATTTTACGGGTGAGTTCCAGCGGACCGGTTTCCGGGGTGGACTGAATTG
>Ga0187854_10004037_pt1 | contig 11290 bp, 7 predicted proteins | sample June2016WEW_6_15_FD_132445 | JGI IMG/M metagenome (GOLD analysis project Ga0187854, IMG submission 132445) | Peatland microbial communities from SPRUCE experiment site at the Marcell Experimental Forest, Minnesota, USA - June2016WEW_6_150 | ecosystem: Environmental > Terrestrial > Soil >...
AGGGCAGGGATTCTTTTTGGGCTCTTTTAAGTGCCCGCCTGGCAGCTTTGTGCGGCTTTGCAAGGCCAAAATTATTATCCGAAAGTTGTTAAAGTACGAGTTGTTGCAGACGAGTCATTAATACAATTATTAAAAAGCGGATTAATAGTAGTATAAAGCAAATCCAAATCAAAATCCAATTCACTTCGATTTCGTTGAATAAAAGGTTATTAACTTTGAGGTTCTAAGATTCAATTCCTGGTGAATTACGTTTTCTATAATATATTATCATAACCAGGCGGTTGTCAGCTAAAGGTTTAGGTTCAATAAAGTTTGCATAGTCCGGTCCATGCTGTCCACTTGATTTATAATCCTCATACCAGCATTGCTCCCTTCCGTCACTGGACGACATGACCGGAATCAATGGACAATTTCACCGGAATACGCACACAATCTGCCAATTGCTGCTTTTGAGAATTTATATCTATTGGATTCGACGCCATAAGGAAACCCACCTATAACATCCAGGTCATATAAAACCTAGCCATTCCGTAATTTAGTATAGCACAGACCAGAAACGAAGCATGATAACAAATTAGTCTGGAAAAACAGATATATAAAAGTCTCGAAGTTCTTTACGATTTATGCCTGTAAACCAAATTGTTTAACATATTTTGCCAATTCAATTCCTGATATTGCCCTTATCATTCCGCTACTTTGGCAAAACTGCAAGCACTCATTAGTAAATTCTCCAGTTGTCACGAGAAAACCCAATTTAATACTCTTGTCATTAGAAATTGCGCCAAAAAAATCTCGTGCTGAATGCACAGATACATTTTGATGATAACGCTTGCATTGAGCAGCTACTCGTTCTATACCGCTTTCTATGTTGCGAGTAGATAGCACATCAATCCCACCATCGTGACTTTTACCTGTAATTTTGACATTTGGATAACCAAGATAATGCATTAATTCCCGAACCAATCCTTCAAAATCTGCTGGAGAAATTTCATACAACTTTTCCCGAATCTCTGACAAACTCATCGATTGCCAAATACTAGTTTCGGCAATTGGCTTTTTAGCAATTTCCATTTTTTTGACGCCAAGGATTTCCAACCACTCATCTGTAGATATATACTCTTCAATTTGATCTTCTGCCAAGCCATCAATCACTTGTTCAAATAAAATATTCTTTTCGCGAAGTTTCTGGCGAATACGATCGTCAATAGTATCCTTCATCCAGTACGAATAAATGTTAACGCCTTTTGTTTGTCCACGCCGATGAACTCTATCTTCTGCCTGCCACATTACAGCGGGATTCCACCAATGGTCAAAATGCACAACATATGAAGCCTCAGTAAGATTTAAGCCCTCGCCCCCTGAGCGAACAGATGCAAGAAGAATCGGAATTTCTTTTCTCTTCTTAAAATTTTCAATTTCACTTCTACGAATTGCGTCTGATTGACCACCGACAATTTTCGCGAAGCCATAAGGTTCAAGAATTTTTTCAATTTTACTTACTCCTTCATTAATATACTGAGAAAAAACAATTACTTTGTTGCCACCTTCAATTATCTCTTCAATTTGTTCTTTTAAAAAGTCAGTTTTAGGGCTAGTGAATTTCCGTGGAGCAAAGTTGCAAATTTGCTTCAATTTCGCCAATTTGGCAAAAATGTGTTGTTTGGTAACTTTCTCACCACGAGCCAAGATATTATCAAATTCACTACGTATCCCTGCTTCTTCCAACCTATATGCAATATCCTGATCTTCGTCCAATTCAAGTTCAATTGGTGCATAAATCTTTGGCAGCAACTCAGGCATGACATCTTTCTTGCGGCGGCGTAGAAAATACGACTTAATTCTCGATTGTATTTGTTCGGAACGAAGATCAAAAGAAGTCAAATAACCTGGATAAACAAATTCAAAAATGGATGCTAAATCTTCAATCTTGTTTTGAATTGGTGTGCCCGTTAATGCCCATCGCCTTCTAGGTTGTAATTTCTTAATAGCTCGAGAACTCTTTGTTTTCGCGTTCTTTACATGATGTGCTTCATCAAGAATGACTACATCAAAAAAGGAGGATTTTTCTTTTGGAAAAACATCATTCTCAACATCGCTTCTATATGTATCATAAGTAGTAATATAAATATGCATAGGGGTATTCCACAGGGATTTTCTCACATCTCTCTGAGGATTACGGATTATATAAGACGTTAACTCTGACGCCCATTTTTCAAGTTCCTCCTTCCACTGATACAGAACACTTAGCGGACATAGTACAAGGATATTATGCACTTTTGCCTGTTGTACAAGAATTTTCAAGGCAACAATCGTCATAATTGTTTTGCCTGTCCCCATATCATCAGCCAGCAGAGCATGTTCATTATCCATTAGAAATTTTATGCCCTGCCATTGATAATCAGGAATCTTGTCAGGAAGAGATAGGCTTTCCATTTCTCCAAAAGCCAATGGAGGTTGAAGGATTGCAAACAAAAGATCCCAAATTGTAGGCAAAGGTTGCTGATTCTTTGGCTTACGTCCGCGTTTTTTAGGCTCGACGAATACGCCTTCTCTTTGTTGTTTGTCTGATTTTGATTGTTTAGGCTGGCGAGAAATATCTTCCTCAGAGTATGATATTTTATGCCAATGTCTATCTGCATAATTCATACCGAAGATACTAATTTTCTCAAATGTTAAGGGGACCAAAAGGATATTAGGAACACTTAAATTGTGAATAATTTGAGAATCAAAAAGTTCTATATTGATTTGATCAAGAATTACATCAACGGTCAAGAAAACCAAATTCGTTGTTGGGGATAGCTCAACAGCCGAAATATCAGCTTGTAGAGGAATATCCATAGAAGCCACATCATAACTTGGTTGTTGGACCCTCGCTTCTCCGCCCCGAAAATATTCTATATCCGAAAATACTAACGCGTTTGATACATCCCACAATTCAGGCGGCAAAATTTTAATATCAGTAGCGAGGAACCTATGTGGGAATGAAATTTCAGAAACTTGCTTGCCAAGACTTACACGTAACTTAGGCACCTTTTCCCTTTTCACCTACACCCATTCGGTTTACTTCAGTCAAAGCAAGTTCTAATCTCTTAAATGGTTCAAGTAAATTATGTTTCTGCGCAATTGGAATAAGAATTGTTTGAGCATAAGACAATTCATTCGTAAAATTCTTATGAGATGAGAAAATTAGACTCAAAGGTTTAAGTCCCTCTAACACTTGATTATGTTCATCTTGCACAAGAATAACCGGTACAGAGACATGAGGTCGCATAGCTAGGAGATATGATTCTTTCACTAATACGACACTTAATTTCTCCTTTGTCGCTCTGACCAAAGGAACACAAATTAATTCGTTGTAAACATAATCCTTCAAAGAACCCCCATAAAGTATTTGTTGCAATTGAGTAGGTTTGATTGGGCTTGTCGCCCGAAATTCATAGGGTCTTGTTTCAATATCTGTGGTTAATATTCCTCCTCTGATTGAACTATCAGAAAATATCGCCACATCTATGAATGCAAGACGAATTACTTCTGTTTCGTCCATATGCTCCTCCCAAAGAATTAGGATAATCAGTTATGGAGAGATAATTCAAGTTTATTTTGTAAGACGTAAAGAGTATAAAGTATTTTACACGTAAATGGACAACGAGTAAACAAACAAAATTGTAACTAATATAGTTGTTATTACAGAACGCAGGCTTTAGGACTTATGGCCCAAAACTTATAGATAGCAATTCATCCCCCAGGATAATTTACCAACTCTGTTTCGATTTGGCGAAAATGAACGCGTCCCCTACTTCGATTTCTGATAATTCTGCACCAGAATCAATTCTTCTTCAGGAAGAGGACGAAGTAGGAGGCAAATGTAATTGGATCAAATTATTAAAATTTGGACTGGATGAGATGCCCGATCAATCTATTCTCAAAATGTCCAACCGTTGCAGAAAACAGAAATAATTGACCATCTTGCATTCCATGACCAGCGAGCATCTGTTGCAAGACTATTTTCGTCGTACAATAAGGTATCACCTTTTTCAATCCCCGTTCTTGAGAGTTACGTGTACGGGGGTTATTTTGTATGCTTGTCTCACTAGGAATAATCAATAATGCAACTTTACGAAGTGCTTGCAATGCTTGTTGTGGCATGGCGGGAAGAAGGATATAAGCATGAGGATTACCCAGCCATTGGCGAAATATTAGAATGGGCACGCCAACCTGATGTGCCGTCCTTTCGTTTGCGCGAGCCTCAATTGCGTGCATTGGAAACGTACTGGTATTTGCGGTTAGTGGAAAAAACGCCACACATCTTTGATTTGTATCAAAAGCTATTTCCCAAGAAGAAAGACCTGCTTGAAGCCTTTGGCATTTCACATGAGGCGTTCAGTCGTGTGGATTACGATATTGACGCATTATTGGATTTCACCAAGAATAATACTGACTTCGTAAAAGAATTTCAGCTTGAAGCTGTACGCGAGACATTGATGTTGAATTATCCAAGCTACATCCTTGCGCTGGCGATGGGTGCTGGGAAAACCATTTTGATTGGTGCAATTTTTGCTACTGAATTTGCAATGGCGCAGGAATATCCAGATAACGGTTTTGTGGAAAATGCATTGGTCTTTGCCCCAGGGAAAACCATCATTGAGAGTTTGCGCGAGCTTGCTGAAATGCGTTATGAAGCAGTATTGCCTCCGCGCATGTATAAATCTTTTGCGGCAACACTTAAATTGACTTTCACCCGTGATGGTGACCCTGATATTCCTGTCACACATGGCAGTTCCTGGAATGTGATCGTCACGAATACAGAGAAAATCCGGATACAGAAGGAGACAATCCGCAAGAGCGATATGCCGCAGCTTTTTGACCTCAGGAAAGTGGATGAAGCAAGAACCGAAATTGCGAACTTACGGTTGCAAGCGATTGCGAGTCTGCCAAAGTTGGCAATTTTCTCAGATGAGGCGCATCATACCTACGGTCAGAAAATGGATGAGGATTTGAAGAAGGTACGCAAAACTGTTGATTATCTTCACAACCCACATTCGGAATCAGGTGCACGCAAAGCCCATGAAACGCAACTGGTCTGTGTGGTGAATACTACTGGAACACCATTCTTTCAACACCAGCCCCTACGAGATGTGGTTGTTTGGTATGGACTTTCCGAAGGTATCCACGATGGCATTTTGAAGGAAGTGGCAGGAAACATATACGGAATAGATTTTCAAGGTAAAGAGAAAGAGTATCTCTCGTTTCTAGTGGAGGATTTTTTCAAGACCTATGGCGAAGTGACTCTTCCAGATGGCACTCCTGCCAAATTGGCAATTTTCTTCCCCCAAACTGATGATGTAGCTGAATTGCGCCCGATCATTGAAATGACATTGACAAGGATTGGGCTTTCGCCCACATTGATCCTGGAACATCACACCAAGAAGGAAAGTAAGGCGGATTTTGACCGCTTCAAATCAAAAGATTCTCCCCAACGGGTAGCCCTGTTGGTTGATCGCGGCGTGGAGGGCTGGAACGTTCCGGCGTTGTTTGCCTGTGCGCTGGCGCGGCAACTCAAGAGCAGCAATAACTTTGTCTTGCAGGCAGCTTCGCGGTGTTTGCGCCAGGTGGCAGGCAATGACAAAAAAGCGCGCATTTATCTCTCGCTTGAGAACAAGAACGTTCTGGACCGTCAATTGCAGGAAACCTATGGCGAAACTTTTGCGGGATTACTCGGTGGAGAGACCCACAGCAGACAAGCCATCATCACCTTACGTAAAGTCGATCTGCCTCCACTGGTCGTTCAAAAAGTGATTCGCAATGTGCAACGGGCGGTGAAAGAAAATACGCCCATTCAATTAACTCGTCCTGCCAAGGTTGCAGATAGAGGCAAGGTGGTAGCGTATTCGCCAAGTGAGACAGGAAAATTATTGGCAGCTAAAGAAGTTGCTGAGTTATACGATGTGGACACTTTTGATCTCTATACATCCGCCCAGGATCTCGCTCGTATCTATCGTCTGGATGCTTTTGAGGTATTAAGCGAGTTGAGAAGGATTTATACGGACGATTTTTCCTTGCCCGTTTCTCATTATCCAGAACTTATAGAGCAGATTGAGAAACAAACTTCACAATATAAGATTGTTGAAGAGACGGTGGAGGTCGCGCTGGCATTGGTGAAGAAAGACGGCTTTGAAAAAGTAACAGATGAACAAGGCAATGAAACCTATACGGCGGAGATTTCTTACCCGATTGACCGTGAAAAACTGCTCATCCATTACGAAGCCTGGCAAAAACTTGCAGGAAACTTTGGTTTCCATTACACACCCTACAACTTCGACTCAAATCCTGAGAAGAACTTCTTTGAAATTCTATTGGAGATGCTGAAACAAGAACCTGAAGATGTGGAAGATATATACTTCACTGGTGCGCTGACTGACACCAGGAAAACAGATTTCTTTATAGAATACCGTGGACTGGATGGGCGTATGCACAACTACACGCCTGACTTTATCATACGCCGCAAGGATGGCAAATGTCTAATCGTGGAGATCAAAAGCGAGCGCGAACGGGAAAACGACATAGATGGTGAGAACGGTGCCAAGGCAATTGCCACACGCAAATGGGAAAGTCTGAACCCCAATAAATTGATGTATCAAATGATTTTTACATCCACCGATAGCATTGGCGCAGACGATATGTTTCAATTGAAATCCTTATGGCAGGAGAAAGATGATGGATCGTGATGGTTACCTTATTAGGAGGATGAGATGGCTGAAAGCGTAAAGATCGAAATTAAACCTGCCAAGGGCCGCCCAATGTTAACTTGGGTAGGCAAGAAACCCCTGCGAAACGCGACTGCGTACCCAGCGCAACTTGTGGAAACCTTCCATGCGGAAGTAGAAAAATCTGCTGCTTCAAAATCATGGGAGGATTGGCCCAAAGAACTACCACAAGCGGGCTTGCTCTTTCATGGTGATAACAAAGATGTGCTGGCATGGTTACTGGCGAATGGTTTTCGCGGCAAGGTGAAGTTAATCTATATTGACCCGCCCTTTGACAGTGGGGCGGATTATATTCGTAAAGCAATGCTACATGAGAAACGTGGATCAACGAAGATAGATGGCGAAACCTACACACTAGGAGAGCAAATTCAATACACGGATATTTGGGCGAACGATAATTATTTACAATTCTTGTTTGAACGATTGCTAATGTTAAAAGAGCTACTTCATGAGGATGGTAGCATCTGGGTTCATCTGGATTATCGCAGAAGTGCCCATTGCAGACTTATGTTGGATGAAATCTTTGGAACAGATAATTTTGTTAATGAAATAATTTGGCATTACAAAACCTTCCAAGGACAAATCAAATCATATTTTGCTAGAAAGCACGATAATCTGTTGGTTTATAAGCGCGAATCAAAGTTCACTTTCCATCAAATATTTGAAACTGAATTAGATCAAACAATTGATTATGAAAGATGGCAGGATTACATTGACAAAAACGGGAATATTCTTGCGGGAAATATGCCAACGCAAGATAGTCGCTTTATGCGGTATTTGCGTAAATGGAAAGAGAAGAATGGTCGTGAGCCTAATAATGATGACATAATCCTTCAATTAAAAGGACAGGCAATAGATTCAGTATGGGAATTTAAAGGGATTAACCCTAATGCCGGGGAGAGAACTGATTATCCAACCCAAAAACCAGAGCATCTTCTTAGGAAAGTCATTGAGACTTCAACAAATGTCGGGGATTTAGTCCTGGACTGCTTTATTGGCTCAGGTACAGCCGCAGCTGTGGCACAAAAAATGGGACGGCGTTGGATCGGGGCAGATATTAACAAGGGTGCAATCCAAACCACAACTAAGCGACTGCAAGGGGTGATACAAGAACAAGGGGAAAAAATAAAAAGCAATAAACAAAAATTACCAGGAATGGAAGAGTCTGATGAAAACCCCGCACCTGCACAATCAGGTTTTGCGGTCTATCGGGTGAATGACTACGATCTGCAAATCCAGCACAATGAAGCCTTCAACCTGGCAGTGGAGCATCTGGGGATGACGCGCACGAAAACCGATTCCTATTTTGATGGCACGCTTGGCAGGAAACTAGTCAAGATCGTAACGTTCAACCATCCTATCACGCCGATAGATTTGGAAGAAGTCAAGAATGAACTAAAAGCCCGTCCAGAGGAAGAACGGGATATTATCGTTGTTGGGTTGGGGAAAGAGATGGCAATAGATGCCTGGCTGGAGGAATGGAATAAACTACGCAAACAGAGCAATGTCCCCAACAAAATTGAAGTAATAGAATTACGCTCTGACCCAAAATACGGTGGCTTCTTTACGCATGAGCCTGCGAAAGCGAAGGTTACTTTCAAGCACAATGATAAAGGTGTGGAAATCACGATTAATGATTTTATCTCTCCTACCATCCTTGAACGTTTACACCAACAGAATAAAGATAATCCACTCTTCAGGCCACAAATTGAAGATTGGCGCTCCATGGTAGATAGTGTCATGATTGATTCATCCTATGATAACCAAGTGTTCAATATCACCCTGGCGGATGTCCCTGAGAAAAAGAACGATCTGGTGGGGGGGAAATATCAGGTTGAAGCGACAAAGGGTTCAAAAGTGGCAGTCAAGCTGACAGATATGCTAGGAGAGGAAGTATTGGTAGTGAAGGAAATATAAAAGAGGACAGTCGGGGAATGTGAAGTTGTATATAACGAGAAACCGAGACGGTGGTAATACGGTCACGGTTTTTTGATGGAGAGGATGAGAAGAAGAGGGCGGTGGAGCCGCTGTCCGCTGGAGCTGGTGTTGGGCCGCTAGCTAGTTTCTTTTTCGATAACTACGTGAAGATTACCAGTGACTTTGTGTGGAAGATTGGCTGCCAAGATTCGGTAATCAATTGTGAAGGAACTAGTGCTATCAAACGAATCAAAGATGACGAACAAAGGATCGAAAGTTACCTGCATATTATGTTTTACTCTTTGGACGTGAAAGTGCACATCGTAACTATTGGTGTGCTTTATATGCGGGCTTGATACATTGGGCGGAGGACTAGACGGAACTATGTGATCGTATAGCCCTCCAAAAAGAGGCGCGTTATATATCGATAGATTACTCATTGATCTGGAAAACTTTTCTAGTTCGGTCATAGGCGGCGTCGGTGCTGGCGGGGGTTGGGGAGAAGGCAGCAAATCTTGTTCATTCAGTAATTGAAAGCCATCTGGGAAATGAATATATACGTCAATATCTTCAGCCGGCAAAGTGCCATCGTTTGAAAGCGCAATATCTAGACGAATTGATCTTCTCTTGAGATTCTCGTATTCTGTGCTTTGTAATAGATACGCGGGATAAGTTCCTATATACCTTTCTGCTTCCTTATTGTATCTATCGATTTCGTCTTGTAAAATAAACCCCATTGCAGAGGGTATTGCCAGTAATGCCGCAATGTTAAATTGGTGCCAGATGAAGGGGGTTTATCTGGTGAACCACTATTCTCCCTTTTGGGGTATTTACCCTTTAATTCGCTTATTTTTTGTTCGATATCTGCTTGGCTAAGGACAATTGCTTTCGATAGGGTAAATACGGAATGTTGCGTTTCGTCTTTATACGATAGAGATAGCTTTGGCACTCTGATACTTAGTTCACGTACCTGTTGTTCAAGCTGTTTGATTTTATTTTCGTTTTGATCGGACTCGTCTGCAAGTCGTAGCTTCTCTGGCATTCGTATGGTATCGATTCCGTGTCTGCCTGCTTTAGCAGATAATGTGAGTCCTAAATCAGAAGTGATAAGGATCAAGTGGCCGTCTGGAGATTCTTGCCTATCCATGATCATACTCGCAATGAGCTGGTCATCTTGGATATTAGGGCTAAGGTGATTGGCAGTGAAATCGATAACAGGATCTCGATCTTCGAAAAGCACAGCAACGTTATTCCCAAACTTTGCGTTTTGACCAGAATCGAATAACCTTGTAAGCCTTCTGATGGCTTCAGATGCTCTCTTCTTGATATGTACTCGCGGATGGGAATCCTTATGATGATTTAGCTCACGTATTGTTACTGGAGGAATAACCAACACCACAGAATCGGATTTCGAGACTTCCAACCAATCGATTTGATCAAATGGCTGATAATGAAGAAATACATTAGTGTCGATATATATTCGCGTTTTCATGCTCAATCCTTTGTTATTTAGCGGCCCAACGGTTTGGCTCACCTGCCGCCGATTTGAATATGACATCACTGCCTGAAACCACTTATTTTGCCATGAGGCCGCCGCATCCCCGCGCCGAAGGCGGTCTGGTGGAGCCGGTGTTGGATGGCGATGATAACGATTATCAGGAAAGTAGCATAATGCGCTCCTGGATGAAGCGAGCGATATCTTTTGGCTGATATTTTCGACCATCTATATACCCATCTGTCTTGAATATACCATCGACAATGCCATCGTCCATTTTTACGAACATTATCTTATCTTCACGTTCCATGATAATTTCTTTGATCGCGCGAAATTCAATACCACACCATTCTTTGCGTTGATAGTCGCCACAGAGAAAGACAACAACTAACTTAGAACGTTTTCTGTATATATCTTGTAGTAGTGTGTCGAGTGACGGGCGAGCAAGTTGGGAAACATAATTATTGTCATAAAAATAGGAATTTGGACCAATATTCTTTTCCAGTTCTTCCACAACTTTCTCGATGAAAGGGCGAACTTCACCTGGAAATGATAACGCAACATCAAACACATGAGTTGTAATATCTACCGACTTTGCTACATTGCGAACCCAATTAGGCAAAGAAATACCTTTTGCTCTTAATTCCTTCGCTAGATTTACGTCTTTAACCGCCCAGTGTGTCCTATTTAATTCCAATCCTGATATATCAAGATCAAATGCTAAATCAACTAAATCTTGAGAGGAAAGAAATTTGTCTAAATCTATGAGTTCATATTCAATGCAAACTTGTGGTTGTCGTTTGGTAATATCAAGAATTACGCCAAATTTCGGTGACAAATCATGCATTTTTTCGTATGCAAGTATACATGGAAAACGCTGGAGTTCCTTTACGGCGTTATCACCGAGTTCACCATATCGCTTTGTAAGTTTTGTATCAGTGTATTCGCGGACACATCTTCCAATTTCAAGAAAGTATGGCTTTCCGCGCCACGGAATGTGTCAATAGTTTGAGACAATCATTTTTTGAATTTAGTGTAGCTTTCTTGTGTATTGAGTGATCTGATCACCATCTCCTTTCATAGCGGGGAAGCTGTGGAAAAGTGGACAGAACTG
>Ga0187854_10004040_pt1 | contig 11276 bp, 10 predicted proteins | sample June2016WEW_6_15_FD_132445 | JGI IMG/M metagenome (GOLD analysis project Ga0187854, IMG submission 132445) | Peatland microbial communities from SPRUCE experiment site at the Marcell Experimental Forest, Minnesota, USA - June2016WEW_6_150 | ecosystem: Environmental > Terrestrial > Soil >...
GCCGGCGAGGACGCAGTACGGCACATCCTCAAGCGCCACGTGATTATGCGCACGGCGTGGCTCTACAGCGAGTTTGGGCACAATTTTCTCAAGACGATCTTGCGCCTGGCAGCGACTCGCGACGAACTGCGCATCGTTGTCGATCAACACGGCAGCCCGACGTCGGCACGAGAGGTCGCCGAGGCCATTCTCAACATTGCACCCGCCCTGCTGCAAAACCGGGAAATCTGGGGGACTTATCATTTCACCGCCGGCGGCGTCACCACCTGGTACGGATTTGCAAGCCGTGTCGTTGCGATCCAAGCGCCGATGACCGGCCGCAGCCCGCGCGTAGTCCCGATTCAAACGGCCGAATATCCCACGATGGCGAAGCGGCCAGCCAACTCTCACTTGGATTGTCGATTGTTCGTGCAAGTGTTCGGCTTCACACCGCGTCACTGGACCGAGGGCGTCGACGCCACGACCCGGACGTTGGCTGCAGCTTCGAAACCGCTGGCAAGTCATGTCGCGTAAGGGAATCGTCCTCGCCGGCGGCGCCGGCACACGGCTGCATCCGCTGACGATCGTCGCGTCAAAACAGCTCTTGCCGGTCTACGACAAGCCGATGATTTATTATCCGCTTTCGGCGCTCATGCTTGCCGGCATTCGCGACATTTTGATCATCACGACGCCGCAAGATCAGTCGGTATTCAAGCGTCTCCTGGGAACCGGAAAACAGTGGGGCGTCACTTTCGAGTATGCCGAGCAGCCGGTGCCCAATGGCCTCGCCAACGCTTTCCTGATCGGGGCAGATTTTGTGCGCGGACATCCGTCATGTCTGATTCTCGGCGACAACATTCTGTTTGGACACGGACTGCAAGACACCCTGCGCCGCGCCAGTGCGAACATTGAAGGCGCCACCATTTTCTCGTATTGGGTCGAAGATCCGCAACGCTATGGCGTAATCGAGTTCGGTCGGGACAACGAAGTGCTTTCGATCGACGAGAAGCCGCAAACTCCGAAGTCGAACTGGGCGGCGATCGGCCTGTATTTTTACGACGAAGAGGTCGTCGAGCTGGCCAAGCAGCTAAAGCCATCGGCACGCGGCGAGCTAGAAATCACCGACCTTAACCTTCTCTATATGCGTCGACGGCGGCTCAGTGTCGAACAGCTTGGGCGCGGTTTCGCGTGGTTCGACGCTGGGACCCATGATGATCTTCTGGAAGCCGCAGAATTTGTCCGCGTCCTGCAACACCGGCAGGGACAGCTTGTGTGTGCGCCGACTGAAATCGCGTTTCACAATGGCTGGATCAATGCTGACCAGCTCAAGTTGCTCGCGGAAAAATATAGCAAGAGCTACGCGCGCCGGCTATTAGAGAACCTGCGTAATTAAGCTTGCGCAAGAATCGTTCCGTTTGCGGACCGATCCGAGAGGTGGCCGTCGTAATGTGTCAGCGCCAATTCGCGGCTGGCCGCATTCTTTGTCGAATGTGCCTTGCGCCACAGAGCAAATTACGAGACGGCCTTGGCCATCTCAGTTTTACCGAGAGCTCCGCCTGGGGCCACGTCACAACGGACATCGAAGCTGAAACAGCGCAGGCACGCGCCTCAACAATCGACATGTTGGTATCGTCTTTGGACATTCAACGAGTTGAATTTGTTAAGATTGATGCGGAGGGATCAGAATGGGCAATACTGAAGGGCGCTGCTGATACCGTTAAGCGATTCCAACCGCTTATCCGGGTGCGCTGGAAAATGAAAAAAATTCTGCGTTTAAGCCCTGGAAGGTTGGTCAGCAGGGGCCCCAGGAAACGTGCGAGAAGCGGCCGGGCGAGAACGAATCTTGCTGCAATCTGCAGGTGTTTTCCCGCGGTCCGGCGCGGGCGCGAACCGGGCTGGAGAGTGATCCACGTCCAAAGCCTACGCAGATACGACGCGGCGCTCGACACAAAGCGCACGGGAGCGACCAAGAATAGACTCCAAACATAAAACCGCTCGCGCCAAAGTAGCCGACAAACAGACAGCACGCAAGCAAAGTTAACCCACTTGCCCGGAGCAGAATCGAGGCGTCGATCAACACCTTAGCTAAGTCTTACACCCCTTCCATAACTACTCTATGAGAACCTCTCGCGACAAGGAGCTCTGCATTTTGGTACAATTACGTCGCGGTTCGCCCTGGACAATCCACGCGGCCCGGGAAAAAGGAGCGGAGACAGCGTTTGACACGCGGAAACGAACGTGGATTAACAACAAAGCGCCCTCCCGGGAAGGAGCCGGGCCGTTGAAGGCTGTCGCGCATGCATAGTGTCCCAATGTTGCCGCGAAATTTGAAAGAATCATCGAAGCGGTTCTGCTTTCGGGGGCTCGAATTCCCCGCTCGTCGCGTGGCGAACTGGCTGCTGTGCATAAGCTCGTTGCCGGCATCTCGGTCTGGCTGTCGTTAAGATGGCGGGATGGTTCCGGAGCCTCGTGCGCCAGGCGATGTTCCGTGCCCACACGCACATCGCTGGCCGGCCGCAGCTGGACGCTTTTATCAAGCAGTTTCTTGCACGGGTTCCGTTATTGGACCGGCGGCTGCGCGCGGCCGTGCGGAGGGAGCGCGAGAGCCGGTTTCAAGCGATACCGACACGCGCGACGCGCGGCGGCGCGGCCGATCTGACGCCGCGAGCTCTTCGTGTCTATCTGGACCTCATGAAGGCGCTCAAACACGGCCAATAGCAGCATGATCGTAGCGAACGCGAGATGCGGATTGTCTTAGATCTCCAGGGTGCGCAGACCGCGAGCCGATTTCGCGGTATCGGGCGCTATACGCAGTCGCTCGCCAAGGCCATTGTCGCAAATCGCGCCGACCACGAAGTGCTGCTCGTGCTCAGCGGTTTGTTTCCTGACACAATCGAACCCATTCGTGCTGCGTTTGATTTGCTCTTGCCGCAGGACAATATCCGCGTCTGGTTCGCTCCCGGGCCGGTCGGGGTCGTTACCGGCAACGCGCTGCGTCGGCAAATCGCCGAACGCATTCGCGAAGCATTTCTGGCGAGCCTCGAGCCGGACGTGGTGCACGTCAGCAGCCTGTTCGAAGGATTCGGCGACGATGCGGTGACCAGCATCGGGGTGTTTACCCTGCTGCCGACCGCCGTCACTCTTTATGATCTGATCCCGTTGACCGCGCCGCTGCCGCATCCGGCCTTTCGTGGATATGCAAGTAAGCTGGAATCGTTTCGCCGGGCCGATCTTTGGCTGGGTATTTCGCAATTCTCCTGTCAGGAAGCGATCTTGCTTCTGCAGCTGGACGCCGACAAAGTCGTCAATATCGGCGGCGCGGCGGATGCCCGATTCAGGCGCATCGATCTATCGGCCGCCGACCGCCGCGACATCATGCAAGCCTACGGTCTGACAAAGCCCTTTATCTGCTGGGTCGGCACGCCCGGAGAAAGTCGCAAGAACGTCGCCGGTCTGATGCGGGCGTTTGCGCGCCTACCGCCGCAATTGCGCGCGCGATTTCAGATTTTGATTATCGGCAAGATGCAGACGGGCGAGGTTGACGCGTTAAAGCGGACGGCGCGTCATCTCGGCCTTGAGCAGGATGAAGTGGTCTATACCGGCTATATCGACGACGATGAGCTGGCGCGGCTCTACAATATTTGTCGCGCGTTTGTGTTTCCGAGCTTCTACGAAGGATTCGGCTTGCCGGCGCTCGAGGCGATGCAGTGCGGGGCGCCGGTCATCGCCTCGAATTCGACCAGCATTCCCGAGGTTGTCGGCTCGACGGCGGCCTTGTTCGATCCGAACTCGGTTGACGATATCGCCGACAAACTGCAACGCGTCCTGACCGACGATGAATTCCGCGCCGACTTGATCGCCCGGCAACTGCAGCAGGCCCGGCGATTCTCCTGGGACGAGAGCGCCAGACGCGCGATCAAGGCTTTCGAAGGCTTTCATGCCGGCGCGGCAACGCCGCCCCCGCGAACCGTTTCTGTCTACAACGATTTGATTACATCCACGGCGCAAATTCTCCGCAAAAAGCGCTTCAGGCGATCCGCGGCTATGTCCACGGCGATGGCGATCGCGCAAAACCACCCCGAGCCCCGCGCCGAGACGGTGCTTTTTGTCGATGTCTCCGGGCTTTGCCAGCATGATGCCAATACCGGGGACCAAAACGCGACGCGGAGCATCCTCAAGCAACTCCTCGAAAAACCACCGTCGGGCTATGTGGTCGAGCCGGTTTACGGCACGCCAGAAAGGCCCCACTATCGCTATGCCAGGAAGTTCATGCGAGATTTTCTGAAGCGGGATCAGGCCATTCCAGGAGAGCGTTTTATCGATATCCAGCGCGGCGACATCCTTCTAGGTTTGGATTTGCAGCACCACGTCGCCCTGAGAAATCGGGATTATTATGCGCACTTCCGCAATCTCGGGGCGAACGTCTATTGTCTGGTCCATGATCTGTTGCCGATCCAATTTCCGCATTATTTTCGCGCCGGAGCTGCGGAACGGCACCATGAATGGCTCTCTGTTGTCTCACAGTTTGACGGCGTTATTTGCGTGTCGCGCACGGTGGCCGATCAATACGTCGACTGGCTTGCAGAGAACGAGGTGTCGCGGCTGCGGCCGCTCGGTATCGGTTGGTCGCATAACGGGGCCGACCTCACAGTTTCCGCTGCGCACGCCGGGCTTTCCAAAGCCTCCCAAGCGGCATTGACCGCGCTCGGCAGCGGCCCGAGTTTTCTGATGGTGGGCACGATCAAGCCGCGCAAGGGATATGTCCAAGTCCTTGCCGCCTTTGAAAGGCTTTGGGATAGCGGACACGATTTGCGTCTGGTGATTGTCGGCAAGCCGGGCTGGCTGGTTGATGAGCTGCTCGAAAAACTGCGCCATCACCCGAAATTGGGCAGCCTGCTATTTTGGCTGGAGGACGTCAGTGACGCGGACTTGGAGCGGATATACGGCGCCTGCTCCTGCCTGATCGCCGCTTCCGAAGGCGAGGGCTTCGGATTGCCGCTGATCGAGGCGGCGCAACATGGATTGCCGATCCTGGCGCGCGATATTCCGGTGTTTCGCGAAATCGCCGGCGCGCATGCCGGCTACTTCAATGGCCGTACGCCTGAGGCGCTCGCCGAGATCATTGCCGAATGGCTGAAACTCCGGGCGCAAAACCGCCACCCGCATTCGGAGGGCGTGCCTTGGGTGACCTGGGCGCAAAGCGCGGATCGTCTGAAAGCAATCGTGGTGGGAGGCGATTGGTATAAAGTCTGGCCCGCTGATGGTCGCGGTCCGCGGATTCGAAACGGCAACGATCGAACGACACAAGCCGCCGAGCCGGCGCCCGCTCTTGGCGAGCGGTAGCCCGTTCACGCGGGCGCACCGGGCCGGTGGCCCGCGCGTTATTCCCAGGCATTTTCGGGCATTTTTTTGACGATTATCTCTTGCAAATCAGCCGCAACAGGCAGCATGTAATAACAATCGAAATCTAGAATTGTATCTGAGACGGAAGGCTGCTGGCTTTGAAACGCTCCTGGCCCTCGGGCGGGGACGAAATAGAGGCGACGATCATTATTGCCGGCAAGCGGCTGAAGTTGGTCGGTACTCATTCGACGTATATGCAGGGCCTATGGGGATGGTTGGGATTGCGGGCCTGGCGGGCGGCCGATCAGAGCGCTGTCGCGACAGCGGTTAAGACACTCCCTCGCGGGTCGCTATGCTTCGATATTGGCGCTCATATCGAGCTTACCGCCATTATCGTTGCCGTCTCGCGTCCCGATTGCCGCGTCGTGGCTTTTGAACCCATGCCTTTTGGCGCAACAACGGCTGCGAGAAAACCTTGCAGGGAACGCGATTACCAACGTTGAAGTTATTGAAGCCGCAGTGGCGGATTTCTCCGGCTCGCTTTCATTCAACGACAACGGACCGTGGTCGGTCGCAAACCGCGGCACAGTCGCCTGCAAGTCCGTCCGATTGGACGACCTTGACCTCGGCGCACCGGCCTTCATCAAGATCGACGTGGAAGGCTTTGAACCGAATGTCTTGGCAGGAGCACGTCGACTGATTGGGGAGGCGCGGTCCCTTATATTCATGGAGTTCTGCCCTTGGACATTGCTCCTGCACCATTACGATCTACATACCTTCGCTACCGCAATCTGGGCGAGCTTTGACGTGCTACAGGTGCTTTATCGCGAACAGTCAATGCCGTTACCGCCTGACCCACAAGCCTTCGTACACGCGAATACGATACACTACAAATGCGTCAACGATCTTCTGCTGAGGCCGAAGGGCCCTATACCCGAGCTAGACTGCGTGGTTCGCTAAAGGGCCGGGGCGGATCACTAACCTTGCGCGTCGGCTCAAGAAACGCGACCACTTCAGTGATCACGTTCGGTCCCGGCGAGACGGCGATATAGGTCCAAGGTCGCCGCCGCGCTGGCGCGCCAGGAGAACCGCGTCAGATCGGGCGGCGGGCCGCGGCGCGGCCATTGCGGTCGCGCGTCGATTGCATCCTCGATGGCTTTGCGCCATCCTTCGACGTCCATCGGATCGACATAGCGCGCGTAGCTGCCGGCGATTTCCTCAAACACCGCAATTTTGCTGAGCGCGACGCGCGCGTCACAGGCCATCGCTTCGACGACGGGCATGCCGAATCCCTCATAGACCGAAGGCATAACAAACAAGATCGTGTTGCGATACAAAACCGCCAGATCGCGGTCCGGAACATAACCAACGATGCGGATCCGGCCCAATTGCTTGGCTCGTTTGACCGCCGGCGACAGCGCGATATCGCCCCAACCGGACGGACCGACCCACAGCAGCGGATAGCGCGCTTGCGTCGAGACCGGTAATGCCGCGTACGCTTCTGCCACCGTCTTGAAATTTTTGCGCGGTTCCCGCGTGCCGACGACCAGGAAATATTGAAATGGTTCCACGCCGTATCGAGCCAGTGAGTCATCGTCCATTTCCCGCTCCGGCCGAAACACCGCCCCTGGCGCCGGGTAGGTGACGTGAATTCGATTTGCCGGCATGCCGAGGAGGGTAACGATCTCGCTTTTAGAGAATTCGGAAATTGTCTGCACGTGTGGCACGTCAGCAACCAGCTTGAGCTGCTTCTCCAGCCACTCAACGCGGTCCTTCGGGTGCGTTTGCGGAAACCGCAGGTGCGACAGATCGTAGATGATCGGCAATACGGGCTTGTCAAACCGTCCAGGCGGTACATAGTTCACGGCGTGAAAGACATCGAAATTCCTTTCGGCAACTCGATGAAAGAGGTCCGCCTGTAATGCGTGAGCGCCTTTTCGGACGAGAGAGACCTGCCGCAGAATGACAATCGCTTTGTCAGCAGCCACACCTCCGAGAGTTCTTGTTTGGCTCCGGGCGAGAAAATCACGATTGAGCTGTTCGATCCACCAGCCATTGAATGACAGCAATTGGTCGTCGGGCGACAGCATCGGCAGCATCGCGTCGATAAGTCGATGCACAAAATGTCCGATTCCGGTGAGCGGCGGCCGCAGTGACCGGGTGTGAATCGCAACGCGCATTCAACAGCCTCTTTGGTGTGCGCCATGCTGTTGCCGTCAACGGCAAACGTTGCAGTGCCACGATGAAGGATGACTTGCAAGCGAGCGCGGCTGGCGCGACCATGCAGCGAGCACGGCTGCCAGCGTTATCAGATGCCGCGTTCTGCCAACCCGAACCACAGTTACGTCAATGCGCCGCCCTATCGGCGCTGGTGAAAGGTTCAAAACTGCCCGCCGTCTAGCCACAGGTGTGCCTGAGCATGCGCGGGTACGCCTTTGTGCGTTCCGGCCTCGTATCGGCCTTCAGCTGGACCGGCATCTACAGGCTTTTCAAATCTTTCAGGAGGCCTTAAGGGTGAGGTGCCGTTACCGACGCATTTGATAATTGCAGCACTTGACAAGTGGGTTGGCCGTTGAGGACGGGCTGCTGGCTAATAATTATTGGCGTGTTGGCAGGCTTTCTCGGGCACGCATTCGCGGCTGATTGTGGGGAGCGCGGAGCCGTCAGTATCGCTATGGCGGTGACACTAGACCGTTTGCGGGCATCAGCCTGTTTCTTGACATTCGGTGTCGAAAACCCGCGCAGGCCTTTCATACAATTCGCCGCAGATGCCAGGCTGCCCAAAAATGCCGCCGCCGCTCGCGTGGAAGCGCTCTACAACGGGTTTCCCGTCGGAACCGACGCTGAAGGTAATGAGGGATATAGCGCCGCTCAGAAAGCGGAGGAGCAATTAAAGCTGGATTTTCTCAGTTCGCATCAGAGTCCGCAAAAGAATTCCGCCAATCAGACCGCTTGGGATGAAGAGGAAGCGCAGCTCGTAAGCGATTCGTTGAAATACGGCGGAGATAGAACGCTGGATGCCGCCGCCACGTACTGGGGGGTAACCCACCTCTCTTTGCCCATGCTCAGTGCAGAACAGCTCCTCGCCCAGGCAAAGACGATGCCGATCACGGATCAGCTGGGCGAAAGAGAGTTCGACGAGTACATGGCCAACTACCTGGCCAACCGCTTCGACTCGCTCAATAGGTTGGCTTCCTCCTATCATTCGGCGACCGATGATATCGAGGGGCGTAAAGTGCCGCTCGACCTGGCAGATCTGCAAGCCGAGCTCCGCATAGATGAGTTTGATCGAACTAGAGGCAAATCTGGACCGTTCTGAAATAGGCGAGTCGAACCGCGCCGTCATCAGACGCTGTGGTTCCATGTCCTGGGAGCGGGAGCGCATCAATGAAGTTCGGCTCGATCTAGCAACGGTTACGCAGCTCGTTCGCCAATTCGGCCGGCACAATCGTCTTCGGCATGGAAGATAGCGCCAAGACAGTGCTGATCGCCGAGCCTCCGGTGCCGTCGCCTCCGCCAGTCGCAGCGGTCCCAGTGCCGCCGCCCGGTGCTGCAAACGTACCTCCACCTCCTCCGCCTCCTCCAAGCTTGCCTTTGTTCCAGGGCACCCGTTTCGACGCAGATGGGAGATGGGTTTCATGGTCTTGCATGGACATACTCCTCGGTTACTGAGGACGCCCAGCATGCGCGCAGCCGGGATTGCGGTGCGCGTCCAAAACCGCAGAAATCAGGTCTGCTTTCGGACCATTCCGGTTTTGGTACGTTAGAAAGTTCAATCGGCCCACGACGCTGTTGACCTAGGTTGTGTAAAAACGCAGAAAATTGAAAAGGGACGAGAATGATTTTTCTCAGGTCTGGTGAAATCGGACTCGCTTGCGAATTTTTTCACGCCTAACGGTGATTTGGAGGAACGATTGTTCTACCGCGCTTGTGCGTCGCCGCGTTTTTACACAGCCAAGACCCTTAAGCGACATGACCGGCCTGATTTGCTCTGATGCGAAGCACCATTCTCGATCCGCGATGTGGTAAGGTGTGCTTCGGCCCACAGGGATGAGGCCCGTGAGTGAGGCAGGGAGAATTCATCACCCTCCATCGGAAGTGGGGCAACAGTGCCGTGATGGCACCAACTATCCGCTGCTCTATGAGAGTTGCTGAGAATTTATTGGGGAATTTAATGGTGCCACCCAAACTAGCGGTCGCTGCCGTCATCCTGGTTCACAGTTGGTATCCACAGGAATGCTGCAACGGTGACGAACACAGCGGTGACTGTCATCCGATTTCATGTGAAGAAATCATCACAGTCGATAGCTACGGCAGAACGTTCGCCTGCAAATGGGGGGGGTTAGAACTTTAGCGGCCCGATGATCCGTCGTTCGTTCGACGACCAATGCCACGTCTGCATCCACTATTTCCCAGCGGAAGGGCGCAGTGTGCCGCATGTATTTTCCTCAAGCGGGGGCCAATGTCATGAGCCGCATGAATCATCGACTAGCAGTCTGTCGCCCTGCACTCCGCCTGACCGGCTTGGAGGTAGCAAATATTGCGACCAGCGGATAGCGCGCCGGAGGCTCGCTGTCAGAGGAAGCGCGGAAAATGTCGGCTCGTGGCCCGTCGCGTCATTTCGCGGCAACGCCGCATTCCCGTCTACAGGCCATTGCGTTTGTCCTGTCACTTATCGCTCGTCGCCTCGATTATCTGCACGAAAGTTTGCTGGCTCGACGCTACCGTCGGAACGCTCGAACGGCGACGAAAGCGTCGACTGACTCTGCCACACCGCATCTAGCCGTAAAAAATTACCGGCGGGCTCGGCGACTATGTTGTTGCCGCACGGTATTTGCGAGACTTCGCCGATCAGGTTGAGCCGTTCTCGTTTGACCTTTACTCCGGTAACCCGGATATCGCCGGATGGATCTTCAAGTCGGTCCCCGGATTCCGCAACTCCTATACTGAGTTTCTCTTTGACGAGCTGAGAGCGAAATACGATCTCGCATTGTGGGTCATGCATTTTGTCGTCGTGTAGGCAGAATTCGCAGCCTGGCGCAAACTCCAGAGGAGCAACAAGCTTTGTGCCGCCATCGAAAACATCATCAAATTCGGAGCACAGTTCGAGCCGTTTATTCAACATCATCCGCGCTGGGACAACTTTCTCGCGCGCCAGGCCGTCTATATGAATCTGCAAAGAAGGAATTTGCTGCACGCGTTCTCGGGAATAAGGCCCGGCGATGATAGCCTCTTGCTGGAAACTGACGAAAGCATCATTGCGACGCTCGGCCTTACACGCGGCGGCTTCGTTACGATCCATAACGGCTTCGACCTCAGCGTGGTCGTCGTGGGTTCGTCGGCGACGAAATGTTATCCACATTTTGCTGAAGTCGTTCGCCTGATTAAGGCAGAACGCCCTGATCTCCCCATCGTTCAGATCGGGGCGCGAACAAACCGGCGGCCTGTTGCAACATGCGGCGCGGCATATCGACAATGAAGGCGGCCTTGTTCACCTCGCGCGCTGCTTCGGCACACGATCGACGGTGGTCTTCGGTCCGACCCCCATCGACTACTTCGGTTATGAGGAAAACCAAAATATTCCGCCGTCAGCGTGCGGCGGATGCTGGTTCATCACGGAAAGCTGGATGTCGCATTGTCCGCGCGGCTTCGCTACGCCTATTTGCACGGAACAAGAGCCGGCGATGATTGCGCGGATGATATTAGCCGGGATACCGCAAATGACCCACGATGCAGCCTTGTAGCAACTGCGCGGGTTTCGATCACAACACGCATGTGCGGTTCAATCTCGCTCTATCGCTTTTCGAAGTCGCGATGTACGGGGGTCACGCGCCGATTCGGCTTGCGTCGATGCGGCGCGCACGGCCTGGACGTAGACGTCCTCGATGCGCTTGACGAAGCTTTGCAGGTCATACTCCGTGGTGGCCCGGCGGTGGCCGGCAGCGCCCAGGCGC